>ENA-ORBV01000114-ORBV01000114.1-microbial-mat-metagenome-genome-assembly--contig:-NODE-114-length-164765-cov-77.499047_pt1 | contig 164765 bp, 155 predicted proteins | sample MGYA00237777_ERZ505514 | MGnify/ENA primary metagenome ERZ505514 (study PRJEB26160, sample SAMN06269048) | microbial mat metagenome | isolation source: Oligotrophic lake microbial mat | place...
GGAAAGTGGAGGCTCGACACCGCCACGATACGCCGCTTCACCCCTTCACGCCGTCACCAACTTTCGCGCTTAGCTCGTCAATTCTTCCGAATTGCAGAGTGTTTCTAGCACTTATCGGGCCGCAATGGCTAAATTCGTTGAATGAAAACGGACAACGAAGGATTGATGATCCTGCGGACCTCGTCCGTATAGAAATCGAAACAGCGCTGGGCACGCCAAGGCTGCTTGTCGTTCCAATTTTGGTGAACGGCGCACGCATGCCTCAGTCAGGAGAGCTTCCGGAGAGCTTGCGTGCACTGGCCGATCGCCACGCAGCCGTTTTGCGGGGTGACCCAGACTACAGGAGTGACGTAGCGCGGCTTGTCGAGGCGTTGCGACGACACCTAAAGACCGGACGATTAAATCTGCAATCCTTGGGCGGGGCCGCGCAGGCAACAGCCAACGCGGCCGGAATACCAGCTGGAGTGATTGCGGCGTGGCTACTGGCAACCGGGAGCATTTTGGCTACCGCCGTCCCACAGGTTCGGGAGCCAGTCGTCCACGCCGGCTCCGAATTCGTCGAACGAATCACCTCCGCAAGTCGGAGCTCATCGGCTACAAACACTTCCGAAGAAAAGATCTCGGCGGAGCCGCCAGTTGTATCTCTTTGCGCGGGAGTGGAAACTGCGTGGCGGGACGTTAAGACTTCGACTGACACAGCTGAAGTCCGTCGATTTTTGAGCACGAGTCCACGCGAATGCGAGACAACAAATCAGGCACTCGCACACCTAGAATCGCTTGAACGAACTCAGAACGAAGCAGCGGCTCGCGAAGCGCAGCGAGAACACGACAGGAAAGTCGAAGCCGAGCGAAACCGGCAAGCGCAGATCGAAAGAGAGCGTTTGGCCGAGGTCGAGCGACAACGCCAAACAGAACTTGAACGACAACGCATCGCTCAAGTCGCGAGGCAGACCATGATGGCGGAAGAGAGCGCAGCCTATAACCGAGCGCTACAAAGTCGGTCGCGAACTGCGTATCAGAACTTCCTCAACAGTTACTCCAATAGCACTTTTGCAGTCGATGTCCGGCGACGCCTCAACACATGCCGCATGCAACAGCAAACCCAACGTACAATTGCGGAGTATACGGCAGGAGAGGTAGCAGAAAGTTCAGTTTTGTCCGGACTGTCCGATCAATGCTACCGCAAGGTCGAAAGAAATTGCCGAAGTAACGGAGGCACTCCGATCGGCACTCCCAGGATCGTTGATAGCTGCACTCCAAGCCGATGCAATGTTTGGATATACGAATGCACTGTTACATGTCGTGGACCGAGAGACACCGTTGCGAATGTAGAGGTTTGCGAGTAGCGGAAAAATACCCACACCCCAGGGCGCTACCCCGCCCCGCCCGCCTCAAGCACGTCCTCAAACGTGCGCAGGCCGCTACGCGGTGCGCTGACGAGGACGGCCATATTCCCCGGCGTGTGCTGGTTATCGAGCATCTTCTCGTGGGCGGCGGGGATGCCGGACCACGGGAAGACTTCGCCCATGGCCGGATCGATGCGGCGGTCGATGACGAGCTGGTTGGCCTGGCTCGCGTGATAGAGATGCGCGAAGTGCGAGCCCTGCACGCGCTTCTGGTGCATCCAGAGATAGCGCGCGTCCATCGTCAGATTGTAACCCGTGGTGCCGGCGCAGATGACGACCATGCCGCCGCGTTTCACGACGCGCACCGACACCGGGAACGTCGATTCACCGGGGTGTTCGAAGACGATGTCGGGATCCTTGCCGCCGGTGATCGCGCGCACGGCCTTCCCGAACTTGCCGACCTCTTTCATGTATTCCGGGAAGCCCTCGCCGTTCACTTTCGGAAGCTGGCCCCAGCAGTTGAAATCCTTGCGGTTGATGACGGCCTTCGCGCCCATCGAGAGCACGTAGTCGACCTTCGATTCATCGCTGACGACGCCGATCGCGTGCGCGCCGCTGACGGCGCAGAGCTGCGTAGCAAAGACGCCGAGACCGCCTGAAGCGCCCCACACCAGCACGTTCTGGCCGGGGCGCAGCACGTTCGGACGCCAGCCGAACAGCATGCGGTACGCGGTGGCGAGCGTCAGCGTGTAGCAGGCGCTCTCTTCCCAGGTGAGATGCTGCGGCCGCGCCATCAGCTGGCGCGCCTGCACGCGACAGAACTGCGCGAACGAACCGTCCGGCGTTTCGTAGCCCCAGATGCGCTGCGAGGTGGAGAACATCGGGTCGCCGCCGTTGCACTCCTCGTCGTCGCCGTCGTCCTGGTTGCAGTGAATGACGACTTCGTCGCCCGGCTTCCAGCGCTTCACCTTCGAGCCCACGGCCCAGACGATGCCCGACGCGTCGGAGCCGGCGATGTGGAAGGGTTGCTTGTGGCCGTCGAAGGGCGAGATCGGCGTGCCGAGCGCGGCCCACACGCCGTTGTAGTTCACGCCCGCGGCCATCACGAGGACGAGCGCTTCGTCTTCGCCGAGCGTCGGCGTCGGCACGACCTCGAGTTGCATGGCATCGGCCGGACGACCGTGGCGCTCGCGGCGGATCGCCCACGCCCACATGGTTTTCGGAACGTGATAGGCGGGCGGGATTTCGCCGACGTCGTAGAGATCCTTCACGAGGGTCGGCTTCGCCTGGGTGCTGCCCATCACTTTTCCTCCAACGCACCCGCGCCGTTCCGGGCCGTCCCCGTTCGCGTGGGGAGCGCGACCAGTTGCGCGTCATTTCGCAGTCGCACAGATTGCGCCGCACTGCAGCATTACGCAACGGCCATCGCCGTGCGATTGTGTCCGACCCGCATGAAATGTGCCCACAAGGCAACATTTTCCCGCCCCGGACGCAACGTTCATGCTTAACGCGGGCAAGAGGGGGGACGGACAGGAGTATGAGCCAGCTTCGCGTCATAGCCCTCCTGGGATTGAGCATCGCGTTGGCCGCCATGGGCTTCTTCGTATCCGTGACGGGGGAAGGCCTCGCGCGCGCCGCAGGCCTGCTGTGCGCCGCCTCGAGCGCGGGGTGCGCGATCGTGCTCGCCCTGCGCCTTCTCCCGAGCGCCGCCCCTCGCGCCGACGCGCTCGGCGTCACGTTGATCCAGCCCAGCCGCACCCGCCTCGCGGGACTCTCGGTGGCGCTCGCGCTGGTGGCCGCCGCCTTCCCGCAATGCGCGGCGCTCGCAGGCTCGGAAACCGGGCCCGCCGCCATCTGGCTCGCCATGCTCGGCGCGAGCGCCTTCGGCCTCGGCGCGCTCTATGGCGTGGTGCGCCTGTTGCGGCCGATCGCGCTCTACCGGCTCGATCCCGTCGGTATCGCGAGCCTCACGGGTCGCACCTGGTTTCTGCCGTGGCGCGCCGTGCGCGGCATCGACGCCCTCTCCGCGCGCGGCCAGTACTACCTCTCGCTCGACATCGACCCTGCAAGCACCGCCGGCCCGCCGACGACGCGCGCCCGTTCAGGCAAGTCCCGCGCGGTCACCATCGGTCCGCAGGGGGCAGCGATCCGCTTCGACGAGTTCGCCGAACTCGTGCAGCATTACTGGGAGCGCGGTCGGCTGATGCAGACGCACAACTGAACGCGACCTCGAAGGCGCTTCTCTTGCAGTGCAACAAGGCTTCGGGTCTGTTGATCCGGTTCCCGTTAGGACACGCACATGGCCGACACCACTTCCGGCAAGCCCTTCCAGCACGCGCCCGACGCGCCATGGATTTTCCGCACCTATGCGGGCCACTCCACGCCGAAGGAATCCAACAAACTCTATCGCGCCAATCTCGCGAAGGGGCAGACCGGGCTTTCAGTGGCCTTCGATCTGCCGACGCAGACGGGCTACGACAGCGATCACATCCTGGCGCGCGGCGAAGTGGGCAAGGTCGGCGTGCCGGTGGGCCATCTCGGCGACATGCGCGCGCTGTTCGACGGCATCCCGCTCGACAAGATGAACACGTCGATGACGATCAACGCGCCGGCGGCGTGGCTGCTCGCATTGTATGTGGCGCTCGCGGACGAAACGAATGCGAGCCGCAAGGCGCTGCAGGGCACGACGCAGAACGACGTCGTGAAGGAATATCTCTCGCGCGGCACCTACATCTTTCCCCCGGCGCCTTCACTGAAGCTCACCGCCGACACCATCGCCTGGTGCCTCACCGAAACGCCGAAGTGGAATCCGACGAACATCTGCTCCTACCATTTGCAGGAAGCCGGCGCGACGCCGGAGCAGGAACTGGCCTTCGCGATGGCGACCGCCATCGCCGTGCTGGACGAAGTGAAGAAGCGCGGCGAGATTTCGGATGCGGATTTCCCGCTCGTCTTTTCGCGCATCTCCTTCTTCGTGAATGCGGGCCTGCGGTTCATCACCGAGACCTGCAAGATGCGCGCGTTCAACGTGCTGTGGGATGATCTCGCGCAGACGCGCTATGGCGTCACCGATCCCAAGCTGCGGCGCTTCCGCTATGGCGTGCAGGTGAATTCGCTGGGGCTCACCGAGCCGCAGGCGGAGAACAACGTCTATCGCATCCTGCTGGAAATGCTGGCGGTGACGCTGTCGAAAGACGCGCGCGCCCGTGCCGTGCAGTTGCCGGCGTGGAACGAAGCGCTCGGCCTGCCGCGGCAGTGGGACCAGCAATGGTCGCTGCGCATGCAGCAGATTCTCGCCTACGAAACCGATCTCCTCGAGTTCGAGGACATCTTCGAGGGCAGCCATGTCATCGAAGCAAAGACGCGCGAACTCGTCGAGGGTGCGAAGGCGGAGCTGAAGCTCATCGACTCCATGGGCGGCGCCGTGGCTGCGGTGGAACGCGGCTACATGAAGGAAGCGCTGGTCAATTCGAACCGCCTGCGCGTGGGCGCCATCGAGCGCGGCGACATCAAGGTCGTCGGCGTCAACGCCTATACCGAAAGCGAACCCTCCCCGCTCTACGGGCAGGAAGAGAACGCCTCCATCGAGAAGATCGGCGAGCACGTCGAGGGCGAGCAGATCGCGCGGCTGAAAGCGTGGCGCGCGCAACGCGATGCGGGCGCTGCGGCGAAGGCGCTGGAAGACCTCGCGGCCGCTGCACGCGAAGACCGCAACGTCATGGAGCCGTCCATCGCGTGTGCAAAAGCGGGCGTGACCACCGGCGAATGGGGCGAGGCGCTGCGCAAGGTGTATGGCGAATTCCGCGCGCCCACGGGCGTGGCGCTCGTCGTGTCGAGCGACGGCGACGTGGACATCGAGAGGGTGAAGGCCGATGTCACGGCGTTGTCGGAAAAGCTTGGCCGCAATCTCACCTTCCTCGTCGGCAAGCCCGGCCTCGACGGCCACTCCAACGGCGCCGAACAGATCGCCGCGCGCGGTCGCGCGGTGGGCATGGACGTGGTGTACGAAGGCATCCGCCTGACGCCCGCCGAAATCGTCGCCGCCGCGCAGGAAAAGCGCGCGCACGTCATCGGCCTCTCGATCCTCTCGGGCTCGCACCTCGATCTCGTGCGCGATGTGGTGCGTTTGCTGCGCGAAGCGGGCCTGGAAAAAACGCCCGTCGTCGTCGGCGGCATCATCCCGCCCGCCGACGCGCTCGCGCTGACGCAGATGGGCGTCGCCGGCGTCTACACGCCGAAGGATTTCCGGATCACCGGAATCATGGGCGATGTGGTGAAGGTGGTCGAGAAGGCGAACTTGTGATTGCGGATTTCGCGCACCTCGAACGCCTCCTCCTCGCCGCCTGGCCCGCGCGCGCGAGTGAGACGCTGCACGGCTGGACGCTGCTCACAGACGGCGGCGTGACGGGTCGTGCGAACGCGGTGACGCCGCTCAAATTCGACGGCGCGCTCGGCGCGGCGATCATCGACGTGCAGAAGCACTACCAATCCCGCAACATGCGTCCGACGTTCCGCATCGCGCGCGGCGCGTGTGCACCGGTCGACCTGCCGGAAGCGCTGGCGGCGCGCGGCTGGATGCCGTCAACGCAGACGCTGGTGATGGCCGCGCCGATCGGTGCGGCGCTCGCCACACTTCCGGAGTCGACAGGCGTCACGCTCGGCGCCGACTATCCCGACGCCGTCGATGCGATCCTGCGCGAGACATCCCCAACGCCGGCCGAATACGAAGAACGGCGCGGCCTCGCGCAGCGCACGCCCTCCCCGCGTGCCTTCGCGCTGGCGGGCGACGAAGCGGTAGGTCTCTGCGTCATCGTCGAGGGCAAGGCCGGCATTTTCCTCATGCGCACGCATCCCGCGCAGCGCCGCAAGGGCCACGCGCGCCGCATCCTCGCCGCCCTCCTGCGCTGGGCGCGTGACAACGGCGCGACGGACGCCTTCCTGCAGGTGGAGGCTTCCAACACCCCGGCAATCGCGCTCTACGGGGCGGCCGCCTTCAAAACGGTCTATTCCTACGACTACTGGCGCGAGGAGCCACGCCGATGACCGACCTCACCGATCCGCCCGTAGAAGAGAAGGAAGCCGTCGCCGAAGCGCCCGCTTCGCTGCCGCAGCGCCTGATCGGCGAGGCGCGCGAGCTGTTCCGCTTCCTGCTCGTCGCGGTGCCCGTCTATCTCGCGTTCACGACGGTGGCGTTCGCGGCCTATCACATCCCGTCGGAGAGCATGGTGCCGGCGATGGAGGTGGGAGACCGCGTCATCGTTTCAAAATTCGCCTACGGCTACAGCCGCCAGTCATTGCCGTTGAACATCGGCGCACTGATGCCGCCGGGCCGCAAGCGCTTCCTCGAACAGGCGCCGAAGCGCGGCGACGTGGCCGTCTTCATGCACCCGCAGGAAGACAAGGTGATGATCAAGCGGCTTATCGGTCTGCCTGGCGACGAGATCGCCGTGCGCGACGGCGTGCTCTGGATCAACGGCGAAAAGCTCGCACGACTGGACGGTCGTTCCATCGTGCGCGTGGCGCAGGGCGGCGCGCTGGAAACCGCCGCGCGCTACACCGAGGATCTGCCCGGCGGCGTCACGCATGCAATCCACGAATTCTCCGACTTCGAGGCCTTCGACGATTTCGGCCCCTACGTCGTGCCGCCGCGCCACGTCTTCGCGATGGGCGACAATCGCGACAACTCCCTCGACAGCCGCTGGGACGGCATGGGGCCCGTGCCGATGGACAATCTCATCGGCCGCGCAGAGACGGTGTACTTCGCGATGCCGCAGTTCGGGAAAAAGCGCACGGGCGTGGAGACCGCCGCGCCACGCTGGTTTCAGCCGCTGACGCGTCGTGACTAGCTGCGCGCGCGCTGCACGACGAAGACGCCCGCCAGAATCATGGCGGCGCCGAGAATGCCGGCGGCGTTGAGGTTTTCGCCGAACAGCACCCAGCCGAACGCCGCCGCCGAAACGGGTTGCACCCACAGCAGCACCGTCGACAGCGTGATCGGCAACTGTCCGAGGCCGTAGGCGATCAGCCCCTGGCCGAACGTGTGCACGAACACGCCGAGGAAGATCAGCACGAGCCAGCCGCGCCACGTCATGTCCGGCACGACGAACGGCTCGCCCATCACTGCCGTCACAACCGCCGCCACGACCATCGCCGCCGCCGTCGTCGACAGCATCGCGATCGCCGCGCCCACGCGATCGCGCACGCCGCGCAACACCAGCAGATACGCCGCGTACCAGACCGCCGACGCCATCCCCAAGAGATCGCCGCCGAACGTCCCCTGCCCCTCCTGCGCGCGCGACAGCGACATCAACGCCGCGCCGATAACCGCAATGCCCGCGCCCGCAAGCCAGCCGCGGCCGATGCGCTCCTTGAACAGGAGCCATCCCGCCGCCGCCGCAAGGATCGGCGTCATGTTGGAAAACAGCGTCGCATTCGCCACCGTCGTGTAGCCGAGGGCTGCGTGCCACAGCGCCATGTCGAGCGCAAAACACGCGCCCGCGACGACGAGCAACCGCGTGTCGCGCATCGAAGACGCCGGCGCCTTCAGCAGCAGCGCTATGAGCGCCAGCATCGGGATCGCAAACGCAAACCGCCAGAACGCCGTGGCCTGCGGCCCGAGTTCGGAAAGCCGCATGCCGACGGGCGCGAGACCGATGATGGCCGCGCCCGTCGCGACGGAAAGGATCGCGCGGGTGCGTTGGGCGGAGGATTGGGACATCAGGTTGTTGAAGGGACGTCCGCACGCAAAAGCAAGGGAGCCGCATTGGAGCGCGGACGACCTCGTCCGCGTCGAGCCTTAGACACAAGCACGTGGACGGGGTGGCCCACGCTCCAGACACCATCTCAGCTAATCACCCCCGCCTTTTCCAGCAAAGTGAGAATGATCTCGAACGCGATCAGGATGATGATCGTCCATTCCAGGTGATAGGCCCGCCGCGCGTCGGCAAATCCCACCAGCGCGCTCGCGCATTCCTCGACGACCTTGAGCTTCTGCGACAGGAGGCGGGCGCGGTCGTTGAGTTCGTATTCCTCGGCGAGGGCCGCATGCAGGCGCTGCAGGTCCGGGCGTTCCCACATCATGTCGGGCCGGTCGCTGACCTCGACGCCGCCGACGATGCGCGCCTGCGCGCTCAGCGCGTCGCCCATCATGGAGGCCAGCGTGCGGAAGCGGATGCTCGACCCGCCGGTGAGGGAGAGATCGCGCGCGAACGGCTCGATGCGATCGAAAACGGTTGTCACCTGCTTCTCGTCCTGCGCGAGGGCGACGCTCTTGGCGAGCGCATCGGCCACGGTCAGCAGACGCTCGTCGGACATGTCGATGAGACCGATGAGATCGCCCGTCACCTGATCGCGCGCGAAGACGCCGGCGGCGATCACCGCACTTTCCGTTTCGCGCACGGCGAACGGATCGACGACGCGCTCCTTGATGCTCTCGATGATCTCGATTTGCGCTGCGCCTTCCACGCCGAAGAAAACGATGGCGCCGAACCGGAAGAGCGCGACGAGCTCGCCGGTCTGCGTGCGCCACGCGAGCGGCGCCGGACTCACCACGCCCTCGGGACGGAACCCCCGCAGGTCGATGCGCTCGCCCAGCAGAACGGCATGGACCATGAGGGCGTCTGTGGCTTCGGTCATGGGGCTGTTTAGCAGGCCCGCGTCACACGCGCACGCACCTGCGGTGATGCGCGATTCAGTCCCGCGGGTTTTCGGTCCCGGGCGTTCCCGCGACCGCGTCGCCCGGCCGGTGCGGCTTCTGGCGACCGCGTCGGTCCTGGCGTCGCAGTTCCACGAGATAGGCGGCGAGGGCTGCGGAGTCCCCTGCGGTCAGACCCTGGTTGGGCATGGCGACGGTGTCGCCGAGCGATTCCGGATCGGCCAGGAAGCGGGCGAGCGCGGCTTCGTTCCACGCACCGGGCGCGCGCTTCAAGGCGCTGGAATATTCAAAGCCGGCCTCGGCGCCGATATTGCGCTCGGCGACATTGCGCAGCTGCGGGCCTGCGCTCGCGCCGCCCACGAGGCTGTGGCACTCCGCGCACTGGGCGCCGAAAATCTCGGCGCCGTGACGCGCGAGCGCGAGGCGTTTCTTCGACAACCCGTTGTCGACGATGTGCGGCACGGTGGCGCTTTCGGCATCGTAGATGCGACCCTTGCCGTGGCCTGCGCCGTTGCGGAGCAGCACCATGGCGAACCGGTTGTCGAGCACGGCGATGCGGCCGTCCGGCAGCACCTCGATGTCGCGCACCGCGCGGCCCGCCATCCCGATCTGCTCGGCGTAGATGGCGTCGTTTCCTTCCAGGCGGATGCGGAAGAGACTGCTCGCACGCAGCGAGCCGACGAGAAGATCGCCGCGCCAGTTGGGGAATGCGTCGCCGGGCGCCTCGACGAGATTGGTGACGCCGATGGACGGCAACCATGCATAGACCGGCGGCTGAAATCCTTCGTGGCGCCCTTCCGTCGTCGCGCCCGGCCAGGGACGCATGTCGTAGTTCACGCCGTAGGTGACCTTCGGCCACCCGAGGTTCGAGCCTTCATGCACGAGATTGAGTTCGTCGCCGCCGTGCGGCCCGTGTTCTGTTTCCCAGATGCGACCGCGTGAATCGCGCAGGAGGCCCTGCGCGTTGCGTTCGCCCATGGCGAAGATCGAGGTCTCTCCCGTTTCCTTGTCGACGAGCAGGATCTTTCCCATCGTCACCGTGGGGTCCTGCGAGACATCGACGGCGCGGCCTTCGAACACCCACTGATCGCCCACCGTCATCAGCAGATGCTGCGCGTCGAAATCGAGCATGCGCCCGCCCGAGAGGTGGCCGGCGAACGGGGCGATTTCCTTCGCGTGATCACCGAGGACCGGAAAGCACGGCGTGGCGGTGAAGATCTTTTTCCATGCACCGGTCTGGCGCACGAGCCCGCCATCGATCGTGATGTCGGTGCGGCTGAGGCGAAACTCCATGCACTCTGGCGTGAACCAGTGGTGCGTCGCGTAGAGCGTGTAGGCGCCCTCGCCGCGCTTCACTGCGAAGATGTCGTTGATGCGGAACCACTTGCGGTTGAGCCCCGGCGTGTTCCAGAGGGGGTGCGCCTTGAACGTGGCGAGGTTGATCGGCGAGGTGATCTCGGCGCGCGTGTGGGCGGCGGTGTTGGTGTCGAGGCCGATGAAGTCGCCCTCCCCCGTCGCCGCGAGCAGAAAGCCGCCATCGAGCTGCGTCATGGCGCCGGCGCGGGTGGGCGTCGGCGAGAGCGCGATGACGTTCATCTCCAGGTCCTGGAGCTCGGTCGGAAACTTGACCCACTCCTGCGCCTGGGCGCGCACGGCCGCATCGCCGCGTACCAGCCGGTCGGCCCAGTCGAAGGCGTGATCGACGACCGCCGTGCCGTAGGCGCGGATGCGTTCGGGTGTGGCCACCTGCCAGAGCGTGGCGCGGATCAGGAAATAGCCGCCGATCATGGCGGCGCCCGTGTAGGCCGCCAGATAGAACGCCATCTTCCAGTAGCGTGCGACCATCCGGGGCGCCGCACGAAGCGCGCTGAGGGCTGCGGAGACCCGCAACCAGGATGGCAAACTGAATTTCATGGCGATGACGATCCTGTGATCAGACTATCCACACAATGGGTCGTCGCCCACAGGTGATTCTTCGCGCGCGCGTTCAGGTGGGAGGAGATGCGCCAACGGAGACAGGCGTTGGATCATATTGGGGCGCAGCGGTGCGAATCGAACGCCGCGACGCCCCTCCCGCCGGTGTTTTCAGCAGCCGCGCCAGCAGCGCCCGAGGCGACTGCGATCGGCGCAGCGAGCCTTCCCGCCAATCGTTAACGCCTGTCCATGCGCCGTCCCGGCCGAAACGGGTGATGGGCTGCATGGGCATGGCGCCCCTCGCGCCGTTCAGATGTTTCCCGGGCGGGTTAACGTGTTTCCCAAGACCCTTCACACCTTGTTCACGAAAAAAACTGCCCACCCCCTCCAGGGCCGTTGACCGACTCTTAGGACACAGGGATCACTATATGTAGCGGTACAGACAAACACCGACCGCCGGATATAGCGCGTGCGCTCAACGCGACTCCGGTTAAGAACAGGTTAATGGAGAGACGGATGTTTCGTAACGAGGCGGTGGCTGCGGCTCCCACAAGACTGGCCGATCACCGTCGCGGGAAGCCCAAGGCGGTCAAGGATCGACTGGCCCTCGTCAAGAAGATCAAGACCGATCCGTCGCGCGACGCGCTGCTGACGGACTTCGGCAAGACCACGCTGGACGACCGCTATCTGCTGGTCGGCGAGACCTATCAGGACATGTTCGCCCGGGTCGCCACGGCCTATGCCGACGACCTCGAGCACGGCCAGCGCATCTACGACTACATCTCCCGCCTCTGGTTCATGCCGGCGACGCCCGTCCTCTCCAATGGCGGCGCCGATCGCGGCCTGCCGATCTCGTGCTTTCTCAACAGCGTCGGCGACAGCCTCGACCACATCGTCGACACTTGGAACGAAAATGTCTGGCTCGCCTCCAATGGCGGCGGCATCGGCACCTATTGGGGTGGCGTGCGCTCCATCGGCGAGAAGGTCGGCCAGAACGGCCAGACGTCCGGCATCATCCCGTTCATCCACGTGATGGACAGCCTCACGCTCGCCATCAGCCAGGGATCGCTCCGTCGCGGCTCGGCGGCCGTGTATCTCGACGTGCACCACCCCGAGATCGAGGAATTCCTCGAAATCCGGAAGCCGTCGGGCGATTTCAACCGCAAGTCGCTAAACCTGCACCACGGCATCAACATCTCCGACGAGTTCATGATCGCGGTGCGCGACGGCACGCCGTTCGGCCTGCGCTCGCCGAAGAACAACGAGGTCGTGAAGCTCACTGACGCCCGCAAGATCTGGCAGAAGATCATCGAGCTGCGCCTGCAAACGGGCGAGCCCTACATCATCTTCTCCGACACCGTGAACAACCAGATGCCGGCGCACCAGAAACGCCTGGGTCTGAAGGTCCGCCAAAGCAATCTCTGCTCCGAGATCATGCTCCACACCGGTGTCGACCATCTCGGTCGCGACCGGACGGCCGTGTGCTGCCTGTCTTCGCTCAACGCGGAGAAGTTCCTCGAATGGGAGAAGGAAGAGGGCTTCCTCGAAGACATCTTCCGCTTCCTCGACAACGTGCTGCAGGATTTCATCGAGCGCGCACCGTCGGAAATGGAACGCGCGGTGTATGCGGCGTATCGCGAGCGCAGCGTGGGGCTGGGAGTCATGGGCTTCCACTCCTTCCTGCAGGCGCTGAACGTGCCGTTTGAATCCGCGATGGCGAAGTCGTGGAACATGAAGATCTTCAAGCATGTGCGCCGTGGCGCGGATGCGGCGAGCGTGAAGCTCGCGCAGGAACGCGGCCCCTGCCCCGACGCGCAGGAAGCGGGCGTCATGGCGCGCTTCTCCCACAAGCTCGCGATCGCGCCGACGGCGTCGATCTCGATCATCTGCGGCGGCACGTCGGCGGGCATCGAACCGATCCCGGCCAACATCTACACGCACAAGACGCTCTCGGGCTCGTTCTCGGTGAAGAACCCCTATCTCGAGGCGCTCATCGAATCGAAGGGCAAGAACACCGAGGACATCTGGAACTCGATCCTCGCGAACGAAGGCTCGGTGCAGCACCTGGAATTCCTGAACGACGACGAAAAGGCGGTGTTCAAGACCGCGTTCGAACTCGACCAGCGCTGGATCATCGAACTCGCCGCCGACCGCACGCCGCTCATCTGCCAGTCGCAGTCGCTCAACATCTTCCTGCCGGGCGATGTCGATAAGTGGGACCTGCACATGCTGCACTGGATGGCGTGGGAGCAGGGCGTGAAGAGCCTCTACTACTGCCGCTCCAAGAGCGTGCAACGCGCCGGCTTCGCGCAAGGCGAAGGCATGAAGGCCGAAGCCGCCGCCTATTCGTCGAACAAGACGGATTACGAGGAATGTCTGGCTTGCCAGTGATTGCTCGGCCTCTGCGCCTGTTCATAAGCCACTCGTGGGACCATGAAGGTCACCGTGACGGCCTCGCTGACCTGATCTCCGCAGAGTGGATGAATCCATTTTCTTGGATCGATCTATCCGTTCCAAAGGATAACCCACTCCATGTGCGCGGAGACATGGAATTGGAGACCGCTCTAAGGCGGCGCATCGCTGCATCAGACGCGGTTTTGGCTTTTGCGGGAATATACTCTTCTCGAAGTGATTGGATCGAATTCGAGGTCAAAACCGCTTGGGCGCAATTCAAACCGATCATCGCGGTCCGGCCACGCGCTCAGCATAAACTGTCACGAGTAGTGATTGATCGTGCCGCTGAAATTGTCGGCTGGAATGGCAACTCTGCTCGAAATGCCATTCTCAAGCACCTCCCCGAGATCACCCTTGAAGCGGTGCTGCCTCGTCTGCGCCGAAGTGAGCTTGTCGCTAGGACTTTGGCCGCCCGGACCAGTACAGGCTCGCGTCACTTGTACCCGCTACACACGCACGTTGCGCCAAGATCGAACGGGAGTGCACTGAACGCCCTAAGTTCAAGGGCGCGCTATTGGTGAGGCATGGATTGCAGAGAGATTGAGCACTCTTTGCGAAGAAGATCGAAGTATTACTTCAGCGGTAGCTCAGTTGTATCGGCGGGCGGTGCCTGCGATCCCGGCGCGGGACCGTAGGCGCGCTCGTACGCGGCCAGCTTGTCACGCAGTGCGCGCTGCGCACTGTCCGCCTCAGCAGACTTCTTCCGCGCCTCGGCGCGCAGGCGCCAATGGCGTTCCTTCACGATGTTCTTCTCGTCCGGCTCCTGTCTGAAGAGAGAGTCGGCGTATCGTTCATTCATGACCGCATCCGCCGTCACGGTCAGCAGCGTCGGCCAGATCGACGGCGCGATGCGGAGGTAGGCCTCCGCCAGCCGTGCGAATTCCCGCGCGCGCGGATAATCGCCGTGCTGCAGCGCGATGCCCGACGCACCGAGCGTCAGATGACCGAGTTCGGCCGCATCCGCGGGCGTGCCGTCGGGATCCCAGCGTATCGTCGCAAACGCGGCCTCGATGTCTTCGACCATCGCGCCGCGACGCGCGTCCGCGACGACCACGCGCGCGGCGTCCTCCGACACGCTCTCGCGCGCGATGGCTTCGGCGTTGTCGCGCTTGGTCCAGCCTCCGAGGCGCGCGTGACGATAGATGCTGCTCGGCGAGACCTTCCACCGCTGCGCCAGCTTCCGCGCGGTCGCGCCGCGCTTGTAGGCCTCGCCGATCTCGGCCCAGGCTTCGGGCGTCAGGCGGTAATAGGTGGCGGGGGCTTGGGGATCGGCGTTGGCCATGGGGGTGCTCCTCTGAAAGAGTGGAGCATGGCGCCGTGCGGGACCCGGTCGGATTGCGACGTGAGAATCCCCGTATTTCGACCTCTAAACTCCCCCTTCTCCCCCTCACGGGGGAGAAGGAACACTTCGCTTGGCTCTCGATTGAATGATCGAGCTTTCTTCATCATCAGAATTCTGAAGGGACGACTTCAGCTTGTCCTCGGCGACGCCGGTCGCGAACTCCCCTGCAACATCAGCAGCATCTGGTCCTTCGCTGGTGGTCACCTGCGAAGAAGTCGTCGTGGGCTTCTGCGCCAGCAGCCCACCACCGAGATCATCGGAAGATGTTGCTCCAGCTCGCTCAAGATCATCGAGTGGGCCTTTGGCGCCATTCTTGGCGCCGCGAATAACATCATCTGTTGCAGCAACTGCGCGCTCGGCGGGACGAACCAGATGCCGGCCCACGTCATCAACATGATGAGCGCCGAAAAAAAGCACCTTGATCGCAACTAAGCCAGCGATCGCGAACACCCCCGCTACGACCTTCCCAAGAATGGATTGGGACTCTTCAGCCACCCCCTCAATCCTCATCCATCTTCAACGCCGCGATGAACGCCTCTTGCGGAATATCCACCTTCCCGAATTGCCGCATCTTCTTCTTCCCCTCTTTCTGCTTGTCGAGGAGCTTGCGCTTGCGGGAGATGTCGCCGCCGTAGCATTTCGCGGTCACGTCCTTGCGCAGCGCTGAGATGGTTTCGCGCGCGATGATGCGGCCGCCAATCGCGGCTTGAATTGGTATTTTAAACAAATGCTGCGGGATCAGCTCCTTGAGCTTCTCGCACATCACGCGCCCGCGCTGTTCGGCGCGACCGGCGTGGACGAGCATGGAGAGCGCGTCGACCGGCTCGTCGTTCACGAGGATCGACATCTTCACGAGATTGCCGGGCTTGTAGTCCTCGATCGCGTAATCGAAGGAGGCATAGCCCTTCGAGACGCTCTTCAGCCGGTCATAGAAATCGAACACCACTTCGTTGAGCGGCAGTTCGTAGATCAGCATGGCGCGCGCGCCGACATAGGAGAGATCGCGCTGTACGCCGCGGCGATCCTGGCAGAGCTTGAGGATGGCGCCGAGATATTCGTCGGGCGTGAGGATGGTGGCCTTGATCCACGGCTCGTGGATTTCGTTGATGCGCGTGGTGTCGGGCATGTCGGCGGGGTTGTGCAGTTCGCGGATTTCGCCGTCGTTCATGTGGACTTTGTAAACGACGCTCGGCGCGGTCGCGATGAGGTCGAGATTGAACTCGCGTGTCAGCCGCTCCTGGATGATTTCCAGGTGCAGCAATCCAAGAAAGCCGCAGCGGAAGCCGAAGCCGAGCGCGGCGGACGTCTCCATTTCATACGAGAAGCTCGCATCGTTGAGGCGCAAGCGGCCCATGGCGGCGCGCAGGTCTTCGAAATTCGCCGCATCCGTCGGGAAGAGGCCGCAGAAGACCACGGGTTGCGCGGGCTTGAAGCCCGAGAGCGCGGTCGTGACGCCGCCCTTCTCGAGGGTGATGGTGTCGCCCACGCGCGCGTCGGCGACTTCCTTGATGTTGGCGATGAGGAAGCCGATTTCGCCGGGGCCGAGATCGTCGACGTCCTGCGCCTTCGGGCGGAAGACGCCGACCTTGTCGACGCCGTAGGTGGAGTCGGTCTGCATCATCTTGATGCGCATGCCCTTCTTGAGCACGCCGTCGATGACGCGCACGAGCACGACGACGCCCATATACGCGTCGTACCAGGCGTCCACGAGCATGGCTTTCAGCGGCTTGGTCGCGTCGCCTTCCTTGGGCGGCGGCAGGCGCGTGACGATGGCTTCCAGCACGTCCTCGATGCCGATGCCGGTTTTCGCGGAGATGAGGACGGCGTTGGAGGCGTCGAGGCCGATGACGTCCTCGATCTGGTCGCGGATGCGATCGGGCTCGGCGGCGGGGAGATCGATCTTGTTGAGGACGGGGACGATTTCCAGATTGTTGTCGAGCGCTTGATAGACATTGGCCAGAGTCTGCGCTTCCACGCCCTGCGATGCATCGACGACAAGCAATGCGCCTTCGCACGCGGCGAGGCTGCGGCTCACCTCATAGGCGAAGTCCACGTGGCCGGGGGTGTCGATGAGGTTCAGCACATAGTCGAGGCCGTCATGGGCCTTGTAGTCGAGGCGGACGGTCTGGGCCTTGATGGTGATGCCGCGCTCGCGCTCGATGTCCATCGAGTCGAGGACCTGCTCCTTCATCTCGCGCGCCTGCAGGCCGCCCGTGAACTGGATCAGCCGGTCCGACAGGGTCGATTTGCCGTGGTCGATGTGCGCCACGATCGAAAAATTGCGGATGCGGTCGATGGGAAATGACATGGCGCGGGAGGTAACACCGCCCCCCGCCCCCGCCAAGGCGGCGACGCCCAAGGGACATTGCGGCGGATTCACCTCCCCGCTGGCGCGCTCGCTCGCGTCCGCAGCAGCGCCCGTATAGGCTTCGGTCCGACTGTTTCCGTTCGAGGACCGCCCATGCCGACCCGTCGCGACATCGCCCTTGGCCTGACCGTGGCACTGCCTGCCGCCGCTCTCGGTATGGCGCATGCCCAGACGCCGGATCCCTACGCGACCACGACCACCACCTATCCCGCGCCACCCGCCCCCGCCCCGCAACCGGACAACACCTTCTCCGAAGACGAAGTCGTGCAGGCGGCGGAGGACTTCTTCGACAGCGCCGCCGGCGGGGTCGCCGCCGTTGTCGCGCGCGTGTTCCGCGAACAGGGCCGGCCTGTCGGCTACATCACCGGTCGCGAAGGCGCCGGCGCCTGGCTCATCGGCCTGCGCTACGGCAAGGGCGATCTCTTCCTGAAAACGGGCGAGCGCGCCGTCGTGAACTGGCAGGGCCCGTCTTTCGGCTTCGACTTCGGCGGCAACGCGTCGAAGGTCTTCACGCTCGTCTACGGCATGACCACCGCAGAGCAGATCTACAAGCGCTATCCCGGCGTCGAAGGGTCGGCCTACGTGATCGGGGGCCTTGGCGTGAACTATCAGGCGGCCGAAGGCGTGACGCTCGCGCCGATCCGGGCCGGCGTCGGCCTGCGCGGCGGGGCCAACGTCGGATATCTGGTCTACTCGCGCACCCGGCACATCCTTCCCTTCTGAAGATGCGCATCGGGAACCGCCGGCCGGCCGACGCATTTCCTCCCTGTCCCATCAAGGAGGCTTCAGGCCATGTCCAACTACACACGCGCGCTGCTTGTAAGCGCGTCATTGCTTCTCGCGGTCGGCTGCGCGGGAACCAGTGACGGCAGAAACTCCAATGTTAGGAACACAAGCGCGACCAATACCAGCACCCCGGCCACGCAACCGACCTACGAACAAAGCGAGATCGTCGACGCGGCAGCCGATTTCTTCGGCATCACGGCAGACGCCGCAGGTCAGGCCATCGAGCGCGTGTTCCGCGAAAACGGTCGCCCGACGGGCTATATCCGCGGCGAAGAAATTTCCGGTGCCATCGGCGTGGGTCTGCGCATCGGCGAAGGCGACCTGCGCCTGAAGAACGGCCAGGTGCGCAAGGTCTTCTGGCAGGGTCCGTCCATCGGCTTTGACACCGGCGCAAACGCCTCGAAGGTCTTCACGCTCGTGTACGGCCTCTCCGACAGCGACCAGATCTACCAGCGCTTTCCTGGCGTTAGCGGCAGCGCCTATCTCGTCGGCGGCGTCGGTGTGAGCTATGCGCGCGCCAATGACATCACTCTCGCGCCCATGCGCTCCGGTGTCGGCCTCCGTCTCGGTGCGAATGTCGGCTACCAGTCCTACTCGCGCGAACGCCAGGCCTTGCCCTTCTAGAACCCGGCAAAGTTCTGGACTTTCATCTCATCAGGATCGAGACGCGAAAGCGCCTCGATCCTTTTGCGTTGAGAAAACTGGGCGGGAACAGCCTTTCACGTTGGACCGCTCCCGCCTGCGACGCTGGACGAGGGGGAAGGGAGTTCAGCGCCGCGTAGAAATCTGGTCGAACACGCCGCCTTCGGCGAAGTGCGTGCGTTGTGCATCCGCCCAACCGCCGAACGTATCGTCGATGGTGACGAGCGGAATGGATGGATACTTCTGTGCGTAGCGCGCGAGGATCGCAGCGTTGCGCGGCCGGAAGTGATGCTTGGCGGCCAGGTCCTGCGCGAAGTCCGCGTACAATAGTCGCAGATAGCTTTCCGCGATCGACCGCGTGCCTGCGCGATCGACGTTCTTGTCGACCACCGCCACCGTCGGCTCCGCGAGAATGCTCACGGACGGAATGATGATGTCGACTTCGTTCGGCCCGAGTTCGGCGCGCGCGAGGTGCGCCTCGTTTTCCCACGCCAGCAGCACATCGCCGATGCGGCGCTGCACGAACGTCGTCGTGGAGCCCCGCGCGCCCGTATCGAGCACCGGCACGTTGGCGAACAGTTTCTGCACGAAGGCTTTCGCGGTGTCAGGCGAACCACCCGGCTGGCGCAGCGCCCACGCCCATGCAGCAAGATAGTTCCAGCGTGCGCCGCCCGACGTCTTCGGGTTGGGCGTGATGACCTGTACGCCGTTGCGCACGAGATCGCCCCAGTCCCGAATGCGCCAGGGATTGCCCTTGCGCACGAGGAACACGATCGTCGACGTGTACGGCGCGCTGTTGTTGGGCAAACGTGTCTGCCAGTTGCGTGCGAGCAAACCCCGCGCCGCAATCTGGTCGATGTCGTGGGCGAGCGCGAGTGTCACGACGTCAGCGGCAAGCCCGTCGATCATGGAGCGCGCCTGCTTGCCCGATCCGCCGTGCGACTGGCTGATCGTCACCTTGCGATCCGCCCCGACCTTGGCCCACTCGGCCTGGAAGAGCGTGTTGAATGCGGCGTAGAACTCGCGCGTGGGATCGAAGGACACGTTCAGCAGCTTTGCACCGCCGTCACCGCCGCCGCATCCCGAAAGCGCCAACCCCGCAGCGCCGGCCGCGAGGCTGGAAAGCGCGGTCCGACGCGTCATGTGCGATTTCATGTGTGCTCCCACGCAACGCCCAGAAACTGGCGCCCTGCCGTGTCCAAATCCTGTCGCTTAATCCTCACCAGAAACATCGGGATTATATGATGCGTCGGTTAAGCCCGACTTGAACCGCCGCCGAGCGACGATTTGGGCGATTTGACACCGCAATGTTATCTTGTAACGTTACGCTATCTTGTATGGCGATCGGAGCAGGCATGTCGGCGCGCTGGATGATGATGATCGGAATGGTGGCGGCGAGCCCGGCGGCGGCGCTGGCGCAGCAGCTCCGCGCGGCGTCGGAAGAGGAAATCGTGGTCACCGCCCCGCTGGAAGGCTCGCGCATCGAAAGCCTGCAGGGCGTTGAGGTCCTCAACCGCGACGCCATCGTCGACACCATGGTGGGCGGCCTCGGCGAGACGGTCGCGCAGATCCCGGGCGTCGCCAGCACCTTCTACGGCGCCGGCGCCAGCCGCCCCATCATCCGCGGCCTCGGCGACGACCGCGTGCGCATCCTGCAGAACGGCATCGGCGCCATCGACGCGTCCTCCGCCTCCCCTGACCACGCCGTCACCGCAGACGGCCTCGACGCCGAACGCATCGAAGTGCTGCGCGGCGCAGCGGCGCTCGCCTATGGCGGCAACGCGGTGGGCGGCGTGATCAACGTCATCGACGGTTCGATCCCGCGCACGTCGCCGGAGAACGGCTACCGCGTCGACGGACTGCTTGCGTACACCACTGGCGATCAGGGATTGCAGGGCGAGGTGTCGGGCAATTTCGCCGCCGGTGCGCTCGTGTTTCGCCTGGGTGTGGGCCACCGCGAAACGGAAAACTACGAGATTCCCGGCTTCACGCGCTCCGCCGCGCGACGCGCTGCCGATCCGCTGCCGCCGGGCGAAACCGAAATCAGCGGCGAAGCGCCGAACTCCTTCACGCAACTCGACACCTACACCGGTGGCGTGTCGCTCGTGCGCGACTGGGGCTTTGCCGGCCTCGCCGTAAAGCGCTTCGAATCCGAATACGGCCTGCCGCCGGAAGACGCGGGCTCGCCCCTAGGCGGCAAGATCCAACTCGAACAGACGCGCATCGAATCGCGCGGCGATTTCCGTGTGGCGCTCGGGCCGTTCGATCGCATCGACTACGGCCTGCAGTGGTCGGACTACACGCACCAGGAAGTGGAAGACACGGGCGATGTCGCCACCACGTTCACGAACGAGGGCTACGAACTGCGCCTCGAGACGCACCACAACGGATTCGGCGACAAGCTCGACGGCGCCGTCGGCATCCAGGGTTCGAGCACAGACTTCGCCGCCGTTGGCGACGAAGCATTCCTCACCGCCACCACGACCCGCGATCTCGGCGCCTTCGTCGTGGAGCGCTGGGATACCGGCGTGTGGGGCGTGGAAGGCGGTGCGCGCCTGGAACAGCGCAAGCTCGACAACGTGCTCGCCGGCGAATTCGACTTCACCGCCACCAGTGTTTCGGCCGGCGTCTTCATGCGTCCCGCGACGAACTGGTTCCTCGGCGCGACGCTTGCCCGCACGGAACGCGCGCCGACCGCCGTCGAACTCTTCGCCGACGGCCCGCACATCGCCACAGAAGCCTACGAACTGGGCGGCACGACGCTCGACAAGGAAACCGCGACGACCATCGAGGCCTCCCTGCGCTATGCGACGGCGCGCGCACGCTTCGAACTCAACCTCTATCGCGCCGACTACGCCGACTACATCGCGCTGGTCGACAGCGGCCTCGTCTTCGTGGAATCGACCGAGACCTTCGAGGACCCTGCCCTCGTCGCGCCCGGCGAAGGGACCCTGCCGCTCTTCACCTATGTCGCGCGCGACGCGGTGTTTACCGGCGGCGAAATATCGGCCGGCGCCGATCTCTACACGCACGGCGACTTCACGCTCAGCGGCGACGCCGCGCTCGATCTGGTGCGCGCGGAATTCGACGGCGGCGGCAATCTCCCGCGCATCCCTCCGCGCACGCTGACGGTGGGGCTTGATGCAGACTGGCGTGCATTCGGCGCGCGCGTGGAAGCCGTTGATGTGGCGGAACAGGATCGCATCGCCGCTTTTGAATCTTCAACCGGCGGCTACACGCTCTACAACGCGCGTGTGACGTGGAAGGTGAGCGACGATGTCCGATTCGTGATCGACGGCCGCAACCTCACCGACGAGGAAGCCCGCGAACATGTGAGCTTTCTCAAGGACGTGCTGCCGCGTCCGGGGCGCAGCGTGAGGTTTGCAGTGAAAGCGGCGTTCTAACCCTCTCCCGCTGGCGGGAGAGGGACAGATCGCGAAACGGTCAGGGTGAGGGCGCAGTGGTGCAGAACGAGTCTCGTCTTGTGAGACCGGGCCCTCACCCTGCTTTCGCTGCACTCAAGCCGTCCCTCCCCCGCTAACGGGGGAGGGCACTCGACCTCAGAACGTCACCACGCTCCGGATACTCTCCCCCGCGTGCATGAGATCGAACGCGTCGTTGATCTTCTCCACGGGCATGACGTGGGTGACAAGATCGTCGATGTTGATCTTGCCGTCCATGTACCAGTCGACGATCTTCGGCACGTCGGTGCGGCCGCGCGCGCCGCCGAACGCCGAGCCCTTCCACACGCGCCCCGTGACGAGCTGGAACGGACGCGTCGATATCTCCGTGCCCGAGGGCGCGACGCCGATGATGATGCTCTCGCCCCAGCCGCGGTGGCAGCATTCGAGCGCCTGACGCATGGTCGTGGTGTTGCCGATGCATTCGAACGAGAAGTCCGCGCCGCCGCCGGTGAGGTCGACGATCGCTTCCACCACCTTGTCGCGCCCGACTTCATCGGGGTTCACGAAATGCGTCATGCCGAACTTCTTCGCGAGTTCGACCTTTTTAGGATTGAGATCGACGCCAATGATCTTGTCCGCGCCGACCATGCGGGCGCCTTGAATGACATTCAGGCCAATGCCGCCGAGACCGAACACGACGACATTGGCGCCGGCCCAGACCTTCGCCGTCCAGATCACTGCGCCGATGCCCGTCGTCACGCCGCAGCCGATGTAGCAGACCTTGTCGAACGGCGCGTCCTCGCGGATTTTCGCCACGGCGATTTCCGGCAGCACCGTGAAATTCGAGAACGTCGAACAACCCATATAGTGCGCGACGAATTTGCCGTCCGCGCTGAAGCGGCTCTCACCGTCCGGCATCACGCCCCGCCCTTGCGTCGCGCGGATCGACGTACAGAGATTGGAGCGCTGCGAGAGGCAGGTTTTGCAGCCGCGACACTCGGGCGTGTAGAGCGGAATGACGTGATCGCCCGCCTTCACGCTCGTCACGCCCGCGCCGACATCACGCACGATTCCTGCGCCTTCATGGCCGAGCACGCATGGGAAAAGCCCCTCGGAGTCGAGGCCCGACAGCGTGTAGGCGTCCGTGTGGCACACGCCCGACGCCTTGATCTCCACCAGCACCTCGCCCGCCTTCGGGCCCGCGAGATCGATGGTTTCGATGGTCAGCGGTTTCGACGCTTCCCAGGCGACGGCGGCGCGGGTTTTCATGGCGGTGATCCTTCCGAAATCGAGGACCGCTTTTCAACCGCGGCGCCCGCGCAATCAACCCTCCCCCGCGAACGGGAGAGGGTGGACGCGATGGCTACATCAACCCTTCGGCCTTCATCGCTTCCTGCACCTTCGGCCGCGCGCCGACGCGCTGCATGTAGGCGGCGATGTTGGGCCACTGCTTCAGGTCGATCTGGTGGTAGTTGGCCCAGTTGATGACCGGGAACGCGTAGGCGTCGACCGCCGTGAATTGATCGCCCGCCATGTACTGCTGATTGGCGAGCGTCCCGTTGATCTCGTCAAAGCGCTTGCCGAGCCTTGTCTTGGCGGCGGCCTTCGTCTCCGCCGGCGCGGAGGGATCCCACAGCGGACCGAAGCCCTTGTGCAGTTCCGTCGCCACGAACGTGAGCGCCGACTTCATCTTTGTGCGACCGAGGCGATCCTTCGGCATGAGGCCGCTCTCGGGATTCTCGTCGGCGATATACTGGATGAGCACGTTGGCTTCGGTCAGGCGCGTGCCGTCGTCGAGCTCGAGCAGCGGCACGTAGCCGCGCGGATTGATGGCGTAGTAGTCGTCGCCGTTCTCGGTCTTGTGCGCGCGCAGGTCGACCTTCACGAGATCAAGCTTCACGCCCGATTCCGTGGCCGCGATGTGCGGCGCCATCGCGCACGATCCGGGTGAATAATAGAGCTTCATGGGACGTCTCCTCCGCGCCTGTCGCGTACATCGCGACTTAGGTCTCGCAGCACGCAGCTTCAAGCAACGGAGGTACCAATGACGGAAATGGACTGTTCCCCAAAAGACGCGAGTCTATTTGGCGTCTTCGTCCACGTCCTCGCGCTCGATCCGCATCGCGGCGATCGCGTTGCGGTTGCGGCGCAGAATTTCAAAGCGGTAGCCGTGATAGGTGAAGACCTGCCCCGGATCGGGAATGGTCTGGCTTTCGTGGATCACGAGGCCCGCCACCGTGACGGCTTCGTCATCGGGCAGGTCCCAGTCCATCGCACGGTTGAGGTCGCGGATCGGCACTGTGCCATCGACGTTCACACTGCCGTCGGGCTGCGGGCGCACGCCAGTGAACGGCACGTCGTGCTCGTCCTTGATGTCGCCGACGATCTCTTCGATGATGTCTTCCAGCGTCACGAGGCCTTCCAGCGCGCCGAATTCGTCCACCACAATGGCGAAATGCTCGCGGCGCTTCAGAAACTCCGCGAGCTGGTCTTCCGCCCACGTGGTCTCGGGCACGAACCATACAGGTCGCAGCACCTCGTCGATGACGAGACCGTCGCGTCCCTTTTCGGAGATCGCGCGCAGAAGATCGCGCGCGTGCAGAACGCCGACGATGTTCTCCGGATTGTCGCGCCAGACCGGCAGACGCGTGTGCGAACTCGCCATCGCCTGCGCGAGGATTTCGCGCGCCGGCAGCGCCGCGTCGATGGTCTTCATCGACTTGCGGTGCACCATGACGTCCTCGACGGTGAGATCGCCGAGCGCAAATGCACCCTTCAAGCGATCGCGCACGTCGCTGTCGACGGCGCCCTCTTCCGCATGAAGCTCCACGGTGCCGAGAATTTCTTCCCGCGCCGCAAGGACATCGATGCCCTCGGCGACTTTCACCCCCATCAGGCTCAGCGCCTGGCGTACGATCCACTGCACGCCCGTCACGATGGGCGAGAGGCCATGCACCATCCACGTCACCGGCGTCGACACGATGCGCGCGAGCTGGTCGGCGCTGGTGATCGCCCAGGTCTTGGGCAGCACCTCGCCGAAGATCAGCAGCAAGGGCGTCAGCACGAGCGTGGAAATCAACGGTCCGTACTCGGGGTACATGGCCGTGAAGATCGTCGCGGCGATGGCGGAGGCCGCGATCGTCACGAAGTTCGCGCCGAGCAGGATCGCGCCGATCATGCGCTCGCGGTTTTCCATGAGCGCGACGACGCGCTTGGCGGCCTTGTCGCCGTCCTTTTCGAGGCTGAGCATGCGCGCCCGCGACGCCGCCGTCAGCGCCGTCTCCGCCATGGAGAAAAACGCATTGAGCAGGATGAGCACGGCGATGACCGTCGCCGCAATCGGGATCGCGGATAGCATTTTCTGTTCCTAGAGGCGTTCGCGCAGGAAAGCATGCACGTGTTCGGGGGCGACGTCGCGCGCGACGAAAGCCTCTCCGATGCCGCGTGCGAGAATGAAGGTCAGCGCGCCGCCTTCATTCTTCTTGTCGTGCATCATCGCGTCGACGAGGCGTTCGGCCGTGAACGGCGCGCCCGGCAGACGTGAAAGTTCCGTCTCGAAGCCGGTTGCGCGCAGGTGCGCGGTGACACGCTCCGCGACCGCCGTATCGCACAGACCGAGCTGCGCCGAAAAGCCGAAGGCGAGGCCCAGTCCGCAACCCACCGCTTCACCGTGCAGGATCGAACCGTCCATGCCCGATTCCACTTCGATCGCGTGTGCAAACGTGTGGCCGAGATTGAGCAGCGCCCGCACGCCGCCTTCGCGTTCGTCCGCCGCGACGATCTTCGCCTTTGCATCGACAGCGATCTCGATGGCGTGTGCGGTGGCAAACACGCCGGCGTCGCCGCCCGCAATGACACGCGCGCCCTCGCGTTCGCACCAGTCGAAGAAGGGCGCATCGTTGATCAGGCCGATCTTCACGATCTCCGCATAGCCCGCGCGTCGCTCACGTTCGGGCAGCGTCGCCAGCACGTCCTGATCGGCGAGCACCAGACGCGGCTGATGGAAAAGGCCGACGAGGTTCTTGCCCGCCGCTGCGTTGATCGCCGTCTTGCCGCCGACGGAACTGTCCACCTGTGCGAGCAGCGTGGTCGGGATCTGCACGAAGTCGAGGCCGCGTTTGAGAAGCCCTGCCGTAAGCCCCGCTAGATCGCCGATCACGCCGCCGCCGAAGGCGATGACGAGATCGCGGCGTTCAAGGCCAAGGGTCAGCAATCGATCCGACAGCAATTCGAGGCCGAGAAAGCTCTTTTGCCCTTCCCCGGCTGGGAGAACGATCGCGTGCGCGTCAATGCCACCCTGCTTCAAGCCTTCCAGCAACGCCGGCAGATGCAGGGCCGCCACCGTCTCGTCGACGACGACTGCCGCCTTTCGCCCCGGCGCAAACGGCGCGACGCGCACGCCAGCGTCCGCGAGCAGACCGCTGCCGATCACCACGTCATAGCTGCGCGCATCGAGCGCGACGCGCACCTTTCGTTCGCTGGTCATGGCGCTGCGCCTGCAACTGCAGCACGCGCCGCCAGCGCGCGGATCACGGCAGTCACCGCCGACGCGTGCGGACCGTTGTTGGAATCGACCACGAGGTCTGCTTCTCCGTAGATGGGATAGCGCTCCGCCATGAGGCGTTCCATGGTGGCGCGGGGATCGCCCTGCTTGAGCAGCGGGCGGTTGTCGCGCTTCTCGACGCGCCGCATCAGCACGTCGAGGTCGGCGCGCAGCCACACCGAAGTCGCATGCGCCAGCACCAGTGCGCGCGTCTCGTCGTTCATGAAGGCGCCGCCGCCGGTGGCGAGCACCTGCGGCGGGCCGTGCAGGAGACGTGCGATCACGCGACGCTCGCCGCGCCGGAACTCTTCTTCCCCGTGCATCGCGAAGATTTCGGCGATCTTCAGACCCGCGGCTTTCTCGATTTCCTCGTCGGCGTCGACGAACGGCAGGCGCAACAACGCTGCGAGGCGACGCCCCACGGTGGTCTTGCCCGCGCCCATCAGGCCCACGAGCACGATCGGGCGGTCCACCACGAGGGCGGACGCGACGCTGTGGATATCCCCGAGGGGTTCCGCCGTCCCGCCGCCGCCTGTCACGTTCTACTCCTGTTCTTTCCAGACCCATCGTCCGGCCCAACCTGCGCAAATGAGAGGCGCGGCTGGAAACTCGCCGCATTTTGCGGTCAATCTCGCTGCATCGCAACGTCGCCAGATTCGCGACGCGTTAAGCATGAGGAAGCGGGCACGTGAGACGACGCAGGCGCAGGGGGCCGGGCATGAGCCCGCGCACCGGCATGATCCTCCTCGGCGTGGCCGGGATCGCGGTGGTTTTCGGCTTCGTCTATCTGATGAACGTGGCCGACAACGTCGATCCGCAGCGCAGCGAAAAGCGCATCGAGCTGCCTGATGCGTTCAAGAGCTAGGCGCCTCTGCGGCGCGGCGATGGTTGCGTTGCTGGCGGGAGCAGCCATTGCAGCGCCGCACGCGGCCTCATCGCAATCCATCGAACAGGGTTCGCTCGCGGAGCTCGATCCGTGGGCCGTCGGCGCGGTTTCGCGCGATCAGGCGTTGCCGCGCGATCTCTGGCGCCAGAGCGATCCGACCGCGCTCGGCCTTCTATTCGACCGCGTGACCACCAACATCGGTTCGCCCGCCGGCGCGCGCCTCGCGCGACAGGCGCTCCTCTCCCCGTCACAGGCGCCGCCCGGCGACACGATCATCGCGGCGCGCAAACGCTACGAAGCGCTGGCGCGGCTCGGGCTTGCCGACGAAATCGTTTCAATGGTGTCCGGCTCCGGCGAAGCCAAGCGCGATCCTGGCATCGTGCTCTACGCGACGCAGGCCGACCTCGCGCGCGGACGACTGAACGACGCATGCCGTCGCGCCGAAGGCATCAACGCCGATACGCCGCCGCCCTTCGTGCTGCGCCTGCGCGCGCTTTGCGTTGCAGCTGCAGGCGAAAAGGAGGCCGCCGACCTTGCGCTGGAAGTGGCGCGCGCGGCCGGCGCCAACGACGTGTGGTTCAATTCGGTGATCGCCACGATCAACGGCGTTCCGCCCGCGCGTGCGGCGGTTGCGCGCTACGACACCTCGCTGAACGCCGCCGCATCGCTTGCGGCGAAACTGCGCGCGCCGCCGCAGAACGGCCTTCTGAACGCATCGGCCTTTGCGCTGTCCATGGTCGCGCGCGACGAGAACGCCACGCCTGCGCTCCGGGTGCAAGCCGCCGCAAAAGCCCTGCGCCAGAACACGATCACGCCCACCATCGCCCGCGCCGCCGTGCGCGGTCAGGGCGCCGTGCGCGGCGCGGCGGTGATCGCATCAGCCGTCGACGAAGTCGAAGCGGCGGCCAATCCCTACGCGCAGGCGCTCGCCATCGAGAGCGGGCTGAAGCGCGCCAAACCGCACGGCGAGTTCGCCGCCATGGCGCGTCTCTTCGCGCCGGAAATCGCCAACATGCGCGCCGAGGTCGGGACCGCGCCCGCCGCCGCGACGTTCACGCGCGCGGCCCTCGCCACCGGTGACTATCGCACCGCGCAGACCTGGCGCGCGGCGGCCGATCTCGCCCCGGCCAACGTTCCGCTGCTCACCATTCTCGATCTCGCGCTCGCCGCCGGCACCAACGACACGACGAATGTCGCAGCGTTTGCGGACCGGCGCATCGAACTGGCGGGCCCCGCCGGCGCACGCCTGGCCAGCCGCGATCTGCGCGCGCTCGTCGCGCTCGGCATGCCGATCGGCGCGAATGCTGAAGCGTTCCTGGCGCGCACGCCTGCCGCCGTTGGACGCAAGCCCGATCCGGGTCTGATGGCGCAGCTTTCTGCGGCCTCCGCACGACGCGCCGCCGGCGAAGTCGCCATTCACGCCGCGCTGGCGCTCGGGGACGGCGCGGAGTCTCTCGACGCTACGGAACTCGTCATCGTCATCACCGCGATGCGGGATGCGGGCATAGGCGAAGCGGCGCGCGCGGTCGCGGTGGAAGCGATCATCGGCGGACAGGCGCGCTGATCGCATGGCCAAAGGCGCGATGACCGTCGGCGACGCGGGCCTCATCGACGCCTTTCTCGAAATGCTGTCCGCCGAACGCGGCGCGCGGAAGAACACGTTGCTCGCCTATCGGCGCGATCTGGAGGACGCGGCCGCCGAAATACCCCGTGCGCTGCGCGACGCCGATGCGCGGGACCTCGAAAAGTACACCGCCGGTCTCTCGCGACGCGGGCTCTCCGCCGCCACGGCCGCACGGCGCATCTCGGCGCTCCGGCAGTTCTATCACTTCCTCCTGCTCGACCGGCATCGCGCGGACGATCCGACCACGCGCCTCGAAGCGCCGCGCCGCGGGCGCTCGCTGCCGAAGACGCTGTCGCTCGACGAAATCGAGCGCCTCATCGCCGCCACGACCGTGGAAAATCCCGCCGTCACCCTGCGCGACCGCGCCATCGTGGAAATGCTCTACGCATCGGGATTGCGCGTCAGCGAACTCGTCGGACTTCCCTTGAAGTCCGCGCCTAAGCCGGGCGTGAATTTCATGATGGTGATGGGCAAGGGCGGCAAGGAACGCCTCGCGCCGCTACATGATCGTGCGGTCGCGGCTTTGCGTGAGTATCTCGCCGCTCGGGAAGGCCTGCTGCCGAAGGCGCCGGGCGCGCGCGAGCGGGCTCAGAAGTGGATGTTTCCTTCCCGCTCCGCCGCCGATGGAAAATTGACCCGCCACCGCATCGTGCAATTGCTGAAGGATTGCGCGCAGCGCGCCAATATAGATCCTGCGCGCGTGACGCCGCACGTGCTGCGTCACGCGTTTGCGACGCATCTTGTGGAAGGCGGCGCGGATCTGCGCACGGTGCAGACGCTGCTTGGCCATGCCGATATCGCCACGACACAAATCTACACGCACGTGGCCGAGGGTCGCCTGCGCGAACTCGTCGAGACCAAGCACCCGCTCGCGAAGAAGAAGCCCTAGGCGTTGTTGTAGTGGACGTCGCGCCGCGTGGCGTAGATCATCACCATCGCGCCGGCCGTGAAGTCGATCAGCGTCATGATCATGATGGCGGCGAAATCCGTTGTGCCGAAGCCGCCGACGAGCAGGAAGAGGATCAGCTGCAGCGTGAAGAGCAGCAGCGCGAGCGCGTTTTCCACAAGCGAACTCGTCGCCGCGCGCGCGGACTTGACGATCTCGATCATCAGCAGCACGGCCGCCCCCGACGTAAGGATATGGCCCCATTGCACGGACCAGACATCGCCGCTCGGCAGCGCCATGCTGAAGATCACGGCGTCGAGCGTCGAGCGCACGTCCTGCACGTTCATCGGGATCGCCATCAGCGCGTAGATCAGCGTCGGCAGCGCGAGAAGCGGTATGGAGCGAAATAGGATCATGAGGCCTCGGGCGAACTGTCGCCCCGACAAACGCCTCAACCGCCGGGCGGTTTCATTCCCGGGGATTCCCCTCAGTGCTGGCCGTACTGCACCGTGCGCTGCGACACCCGCGTCATGATCACCGAGCCGGTCAGGAAATCGAGCAGGCTCATCAGCATGATGATGAAGAACTCGGTAGTGCCGAAGGGCTTCACCAGCAGGAACAGGATGAAACTGACGATGAAGACCGCGACCGCGAGGCCGTTGTCGACCATCTGCGCGCCAGAAGGCGTCGTGGACTTCAGGATCTCGATGAAGAGCGTGACCACCGCCACGAGCAGGATGAGATGCCCCCAGCTGAAGCTCCACACCGCGCCCGACGCCAGCGGCATCGTGAACGCCACTGCCGCCATGGCCTGCGCCACGTTCTCGCCCGCCGGCACCGCGATCAGCGCGTAGAGCACGCTGGGAATCAGGAGCAGCGGAAAGATCTGCAGGCCGGGCATGGTGGTCCCTCGTGCTTGAACGTCTGCGCGATACTAGACACGCCTGCCGCAGCCCCGCAAATCCTCACTCCCGCGCGGCGACGGCTCCCGCGCGCCGCAACGCCCGCAGCACATTGCCGCCGGCAAGCTTTGCCAGATCGGCGTCGCTCCAGCCGCGGCGCATGAGTTCCACGAACAGCGCCGGATAGGTCTCCACGCCCTCCAGGCCCGTCGGCAGGTACGGCACGCCGTCGAAATCCGAACCGATGCCCACGTGATCGACACCCGCGACCTTTCGGATGTGCTCGATGTGATCGGCGACGAGCGCGATGTCCGTCGCCGGTCGCGCATTGGCCGCAGCCCACGCCACAAGCCCCGCCTTCACCGCATCGGGATTGCCCGGATTGCGGGCCTTCAGCCGCGCTTCCTCGGCCGCGCGGCGCGAGGACCAGTCCCAGACCGCGTCGGAGAGAAACGCCGGATAGAAGTTCACCATCACCACGCCGCCGTTCGCCGGCAGCAGGCGCAGGACGTCATCGGGCACATTGCGGGGATGCGATGCAACGCCGAAGGCCGAAGAGTGCGAGAAGATCACAGGAGCCTTCGTCACGCGCAAGGCATCGTGCATGGTTTCCGCCGAGACGTGGCTCAGATCGACGAGCATGCCGACCTTGTTCATCTCGCGGATGACGTCCTCGCCGAAGGGCGAGAGCCCGCCGTGCTTCGGCGCATCGGTGGCGCTGTCGGCCCAGTCCGTCGTCAACGAATGCGTGAGCGTCATGTAGAGCACGCCCGCGCGACGAAACTCCCGCAAGAGCGCGAGATTGCCGTTGATCGCCTCCCCGCCCTCGATACCGAACATAGACGCGATCCTGCCGCGACGATGGATGCGGATGATGTCGTCGGCGCTGTTGGCGATCTCGAACGTCTCCGGATGCGCGGCGACGATGCGGCGCGTGAGATCGATCTGCTCGAAAACCTTTTCCGTCGCCTCGCGCCCCTTCAGCGACGCGGGCACATAGACCGACCAGAACTGCGCACCGAGGCGACCCGCGCGCAGGCGCGCGATGTCGGTGTGCAGCGGCGGCGTGAGCGTGCGTGTGTCTGCAGCGAGATCGACCTTCGAAAGATCGCCGCCAAAGGAATCCGCGATTTCCCACGGCAGATCATTGTGCCCGTCGATGAGCGGCGTGCGCTTGAGGATGCGATCGACGCGCTGGAGTTCGGCGCGGGTCGGCGGCGCGGGCTGCGCGAAGGCGGGTGTGACGAGGGCGAGCATCGCGGCGATGACAATGACGTTGCGCATGTCAGAAGCCATAAACCGTCGCCATGTCCTTGTCCTTCGCCGCCACCTGGCGCGCGAGATCGACGATGACCTTGGCCTGCTTCCAGGTCGCGTCGTCCTGCATCTTGCCGTCGACCATCGCGACACCCGATCCGTCGGGCATGGCGGCAAGTATCTTCTTCGCGAACAGCACTTCGTCCACGTCTGGGCTGAATACTCTCTTGGCAATGGCGATCTGTGAGGGATGCAGTGTCCAGGCGCCGGCGCAGCCCATGAGATATGCGTTGCGGAACTGCTGCTCGCAGGCTTCGGGATCATCGAACGCACCGAACGGGCCGTAGAAGGGCTTGATGCCGTGCGTCACACACGCGTCCACCATGCGCGCGAACGTATAGTGCCAGAGGTCCTGCTGTGCGGATGCGCGGGCGCCGCCATCCTCGCGGGGGTCCTCGATGACGCGGTAGCCCGGATGACCGCCGCCGACGCGGGTTGTCTTCATGGCTCGCGACGCAGCGAGATCGGCTGGACCAAGGGAGATGCCCTGCATGCGCGGACTAGCGCCGCAAATCGATTCCACGTTGACCACGCCTTGCGCGGTTTCCAGCAGCGCATGCAACAGGATCGGCCGCTTGACCTTGTGCCTCGCTTCCAGCGTTGCGAGAAGCTGGTCCATGTAGAAGATGTCCCAGGCGCCCTCCACTTTCGGAATGATCATGACGTCGATCTTGTCGCCCGCCTCGGCGACGATCTCGCTCACCTCTTCCAGATGCCAGGGTGAGTTGAGACAATTGATCCGCGTCCAGTAGCCAACGCCCGCGCCGGCGAAGTCCACCGTCCGCGCCATCTCGATGAGACCGTGGCGCGCGTTGACTTTCTCATCGGCCGGAATCGCGTCCTCAAGATTGGCAAGCAACACGTCGCACTCGGCGAGCATGTCCTTGGCTTTTGCGCGCATCTTGGGGTTGTGTGCCGGGATGAAGTGAATCATCCGCTCGAGCTTCACCGGCAGGTCGCGGAACGGCTGCGGCGCACCGGCGGCGAGCGGGGCGAAGAACTGGCGCGGCGGCTTCATGGGCGAACTCCTGTTGCGCCCGGTTTCGCCGCGATGCTGTGGTGCGTCAACGGCAATCCCGCGACGCGGAGGCCGCTTCTCTCACCGGGGGAGACCGTCTAGGACAGGGCCGATCTCAGGAGCGCCCGTCCATGCCCGTCATGACCTTCCTCACCACCTGCCATTTCGATTTCGGGGCGCTGAAGCAGCTCGGGCCGGCGCTGAAGGCGCAGAAGGTCACGCGGCCGTTCATCGTCACCGATGCGGGGATCAAGGCGGCGGGGCTTCTTGATCGCGCGGTCGAGGCGCTGGGCATGGAGCCCGCCGGCATCTACGCGGACACGCCCTCCAACCCCACCGAAACCGCCGCTCGCGATGCGGCGGCGCAGTACAAGGCCGCCGGCGCGGACGGAATCGTGGCGCTCGGCGGCGGCTCGTCCATGGACATGGGCAAGGCCGTCGGCCTGATGGTCACGCACGAGGGCCCTTGGGAAAAGTACGGCGGCACGCAGCGCGGCACGAAGCTCATCGGCGCGATCCCGCCGGTGATCGCCATTCCGACGACGGCGGGCACGGGCTCGGAAGTCTCGGTCGGCTTCGTGCTCATTCTCGACAACGGACGCAAGGAAACCTTCGTCAGCCCGAAGCTCATTCCGAGCGTCGCGATCTGCGATCCCGAACTCACGCTCGGTCTTCCGCCCGCGCTCACCGCCGCCACCGGCATGGATGCGATGACGCACTGCATCGAGGCGATCCTCTCGCCGGTGAACAATCCGCCCGCCGAAGCCATCGGCTATGACGGCGTGTGGCGCGGCATCGGTCAGGACATGCTCGAACGCGCGGTCGAAGACGGCTCAGACCGCGACGCGCGCTGGAACGTGATGATGTCGAGCTATGAAGGCGCTCTGGCGTTCGTGAAGGGCCTCGGCGCGGTGCACGGGCTCTCGCACGCGCTCGGCCGCATCAAGGATCTGCGCCTGCACCACGGCACGCTCAACGCCGTGATCCTCCCCCACTCGCTGCGCCAGATCCAGGAAGCGGGTGCGATGAAGGAGAAGTTCGTGCGTCTGCGTCAGGTGATGGGCCTCGGCCCCAATGGCGACGTCGCCGACGCCATCGCCGACCTCAACCGCAAGATCGGCATCCCCGGCTCGCTCTCCGCCATCGGCGTGAAGGACGAACACCTCGCGCCGAGCCTCGACTACGCGGTGAGCGATCTCGCAACGGCGAGCAATGCGATCAAGGTGGGCCCGGCGGAGTATGAGAAGCTGTTTGCGATGAGTCTGTAGCGCCCTCGAACCCGCCGACACTTTCGTTCAGTTCACCCGTGCCAGGAAATCCACGATCGGCAGCCATGCGCTGGGCTCTTCCAGCGTCGGCGCGTGGCCGACATTGGGGACTTCAGCGACTTCCAGATCGTCCTTGATCGCCAACATCTCGCGCACGCCGTCGCGGGAGAGAATGTCGCTCAACGCGCCGCGCACGACGAGCGTAGGGATCGGCTCCAGCGCCTTGAACACGGGACGCATGTCCGGTGTCGGGGCACCCGGCGCGACGGGTTGTGAGATCGCGGGATCGTAGTCGAGTTCGAGACGGCCGTCGGCGCGCTTGCGGAAGGTACGCTTCGCAAAGGTCATCCAGAAATCCGCATCGGCGCCCGGAAACGCCTGGCCTTGCAGGTTGGCGACGGCGGCGGCGGCGTCTTCCCAGGTCGTGCGCGGTTCGCTCTTGCCGACATAGGCGAGGATGCGCGCGATGCCGCGCGGATCGATCACGGGCCCGATGTCGTTGAGGATCGCGGCCTCCACGCGGTCAGGCGTCGTCGCCGCCGCGATCATCGTGATGAGCCCGCCCATCGAAGTGCCGAGCCACACGGCGCGGTCAACGCCGAGCTGATCAAGCACCTTCACCGCATCCTGCGCGTAGGTCAGCGGCGTGTAGCGCGCGGGCGTCGCGTCCCAGTCGGAACGGCCGCGACCGCGCACGTCCATGGCGATCACGCGACGGCCAAGCTCGGCGATGCGCGGCGCAACCACTTCGAAATCCGATGAGTTGCGCGTCAATCCGTGCAGGCACAGCACCGGCAATCCGAGATCCGGCTGCAGCGGCGCGTAATCGCGCACGAACAGGCCCAAACCATCCGCCGATCGCACCGTATGCTCGCGCGCCATGCCGTATCCTTCGTCCGAAAGCGCGCCTTCGTGCATCGCATCGCGCGTCGCGTAAAGCGGGCTCGCCTCCGAATGGTCCTGGGACATGAAGCGCTTACCGCGCGTCGACGTCGGCGATGACGTTGGCGTCGGCGTATTGCACGCCGCGCATCGCACGGATCTTGCGGATCCATCGGTCCGAGGTGCGCTGTACCTGCGCGCGTGAAACCCGCCTGCAGTGTGCGAACACGATCTCCGATCCGCCGAGCGTGAAGCGCGAGAAGCAGAGGCCCGCGAATTCGCTGCGCTGACGCAGCGTCGTGCGCACGAACGCCTCCGCTTCCGCCTGCCGGCCCTGCTGCCAGAGCTGATGCGCACGGTGCATGGGATGGCGATCGTCGAAGCGCACGAGGAATTCGAGATTGGGATTCTGCGGAACCTCACTCGCCTTCGGGGGCGCAGGCTTCACCACGGCCATGGGCGGCGGGCCTTCTGCAGAGGCTGCCTCCACGGAGGGGATCGATGCGGTTGCGCTGACGGAGGGCGTAGTGGTCACCGTGCTCGTGGCGACCGGCGGATCGGCCGCTGGCTCCGTCGGGGCCGGCGCGTTGTCGTCCCCGGCGAAGGCGAGCGCCAACGCGACGAGAAGCGCGGTGCCCCCCCCGGCAATTCCCAGTGTCCGCACCTGATTGTCATCCATGACGGCGCGCTCCTGATCGCCCGCGACCGAAGGTGCGAGCGTGACCGTTCATCGTCCGCACGTCCAGTGCGCCCGCGCGCAACGCGATCAGCGCCCCGCCGGCGGCGCGGCTGCCGGACTGACCGACGGCGCAGCGCGTGCGAGATCGAGCATGCCGCGGCCGCACTGGCGCATGCACTTGCCCGCCTGCCCGGCGATGGGCGTGGCGTTGGCGTTGCGGGCGCAATCGATGGAACACTGCGCGTTGGCGTCGATAGGCCCGAGCGCGCGGGTCAGCAACAGCGCCTCCAGCTCCTGGCCGCGCACATTGTATTGCGACTGCAAGAGCGCCAGCGCCGCCGCCACGTGGGGCGCCGCCATCGAGGTGCCTTGCAGGAAGCCGTAGTGGCAGGTCTGCGCGGGCTGGCGGGTTTCGGGATCGTAGCAGTCCTTCGTGGTCGTGCGCGTCGACAGCACGCCGTCCGGGCGGCCGTCGCCGTCGGAGTCCGCGAACACGTCCCCGCCCGGCGCGAGCACGTCCACGCCGGGACCGAAGTTCGAATAGAAGGCGATGTTGCCGCGCGCATCGTTCGCCGCAACCACGAGCACGTTGTTGCAGTTCGCCGGCGCGTAGTTCGCCACCGCGTTCGACTTGTTGCCCGCCGCGACCACGATCACCGCGCCGCGCGCCACGGCCGCATCGATGGCCGACTGCATGGAAGCGGGACACGGAATCATCACCGACAAGCTCATGTTGATGATGTCGGCGGGATTGGCGTTGACGATTTGCTCGCCGGTTTCCGTCGCCGCCGGGGCGATGCCCGCGGCCCAGCGGATCGCGTTGACGATGTCCTCGAGTTCGCCGCCGCAGCGTCCGATCGCGCGGATCGGCACCACGGTGACGTTCCACGCGCCGCCCGCGACGCCGCGCTTGTCATTCGTCACCGCCGCGCCGACCGTGCCGGCCACGTGCGTGCCGTGATAGGAGTTTTCCTTGCCCGCCCCGCACGCATCGCCGACGTCATTGGCGTCACGGTCGATGCCGTTGCCGTCACCGGCGCGATCATAATCGACGATGAGATCGATGCCCGGCGCGATATTGGCGTTGTTGCGCATGTCCGGGTGCGCGAGTTCGACGCCGGTATCGATCACCGCCACGCGCACCGCGCGGCGTCCCACTTGGCGCGCATTGGTCCAGAAGGTCTCGAAACCCGCGCCGCCCGGCGATTGTCCGGCGCCCGTACCGCGCGGACGCATGTCCCACTGGAACGTGAAGAGCGGATCGTTCGGCAGCGCGCCCGTCGCGACGATCTCGGCGTTCGGATTGACCGGCGGCTTCGGCGCCGTCGTGCCGGGCGTCGTGGAGGTCGGCGTGGTCGTGCCGTCCTTTTTCTTTGAAAAGAACGGCAGGCGATCGAATTCCACGTTGATGACGTAGTTCTTCTCGACGAACTCGAACTGGCGCGACGCCTGCAGGCGCTCAAGCGCGCAGATGGTCTTCACCGTGAGATCGGCATCGAGTTGCGCGGTCGTCACGTTGCGCGGGCAGCGCGCGCCGGTTTCGGCGACCGCGTTCGGTTCGGAGACGACGCCCGCATCGGGCGCCTCGGCGCCGGGGGGCGTAGTCGCTGCGGCTTCGGCGCCGGCGACTTGTGCGAAGCGGGAAAGACCAGTCGGGCTCGCGGTGTTGGTGGGCGTCAGGTCGATCTTCACCATGCCCGACGGGTTCACCTGGATTTCCCCGTCGACCTTGAGGCGATCCAGCACCGTACGCGCATCGCGCGTGGCTTCCTCCACCGCATTCTCCACGGCCTTGGCTTCCAGCCGCTGGTCGAGCATCTGCGGCGAACCATCGGGCGCCAGACGCGACATCATCCGCATGCCGAGTTCGTTGGCCGCTGTGGCGAGTTCGTCGTCGACCTTCGCGCCGATCAGGATCTCGCCCGGCACGAACATCACCGGCTGCGGCGCCGTCACGAGCGCCATCGCCGCTTCCGGCATCAGCGCGGCGCCGCCGAAGGAGCGCGCATCGGGTTCCACCGACGACAGCGCCACCGGTCCCGCAACTTCCGGCGCGCCCACCTTCTCCAGCACACGACCGATCTGGTCGCAGGCCATGAGCGCGATGATCGGCGCGAGAGCGAGAGCGAAGCGCGCAGCGCGAAATTTCCCGGACATGATCGCTCCCAGACAGGTGGACGGGATAGAAATGGACGGCCTGTCTTTACCCCTGACGGCCTGCATGACAAGCCAACATCCACTTGAGCCGGATTTGTGACGGTCCGCGGACGCCTTTCCGGCATGACGGCTACGGTTCCGCGAAGTTTTTGCTGTAGTGTCAGGGACATGACCGCCTACCCCATCGCTCCGACCGCCGCAGCGGCGCTCGCCGAAGGCGCGCCCATCGCGCGGACGGCGGTCGCTGCGGCCGAGAAATCGGGCGGGCTGGTGTTCCTGGCGTCGGAGGAACTTCCGGGCGCGTTTGCGGGCATCGCGGACGCCGAAGCTGCGGTTCCCGGCCTTTACGGCGACGGGCGATTCGAACTGATCTGGCGAGATGACGCCTGGCGCGTGGTCATCCGCTACTGGCGCCCTGCCCCGCCCGCGCCGGTCGCGCGCAATATCGCCGCCGCCGCACGCCGGCCCATCGGCGTGGCGCGCACGCCCGAAGACGCCCAGCGCATTCTCGACGCTCCCGCCGAACTCGTCGCCGAGCCGCTGCCCAAGCTCTATCGCAACGTGGTGCGCGCGCGCGCGCAATGGCGCGAACAACTCGCCAATGGCCTGGCGAAACTGGAAGAGCGCGAAGGCGGCTTCGCCATCGTGCTGCACTACTGGCGCCCGGTCGCTGTCGCCGGTCGCGCCTCGACGCTTGCGCCTTCAGAACGCGAAGAGATCGCCGAGCGCGCGGCAGCGCCCATGCGCGGCGTCAATCCGCAGGCCAACCCGTATGTGGGGCTCTTCGAACGTCTCGCGCCAGAAAACCCCGCCATCGTGCTCGCCGAAGAAGGCGACGGCCGCACGCGCGGGGAATAATCCTCGGGAATAATCGCGCTTTCAAATCCTGCGTTCGACGGTCTAGGTTTACCCGACAAAACAATAACGGGAGATCGCGATGGCCTTCGGCGCAGACACCACCACAGACGAGGTGCTTTCGGGCATCGACCTTTCCGGCAAGCGATACCTCGTCACCGGCGCATCGGCAGGTCTCGGCGTGGAAACGATCCGCGCACTCGCGGCGCATGGCGCCGAAGTCGTCGGCACGGCGCGTGATCTCGACAAGGCGAAAGCCGCGCTCGCGAAGGCAGAGGTCAGCGGTGTCGATCTTGTCGAAGTGGACCTCGCCGATCTCGCGAGCGTCCGACGCGGCGTGGACGCCATCGTCGCCAAAGGCAAGAAGTTCGACGCCATCATCGGCAATGCGGGCGTCATGGCGTGCCCGCAAGGCCAGACTGCCGACGGTTTCGAAACGCAGTTCGGTACAAACCATCTCGGCCATTTCGTGTTCGTGAACCGCGTGGCGTCGCTGCTGAAATCACCGGGCCGGGTGGTAATGCTGTCGTCGTCAGGACATCGCTTCAGCGATGTCGATCTCGACGATCCGGACTTTGCGCGCACGGCGTATCATCCCTTCGTGGCCTATGGCCGCTCGAAGACCGCCAATGCGCAATTCGCCAAAGGCATCGATATGCGCCTGCAATCGCGCGGCGTGCGCGGCGTCGCTGTGCATCCCGGCGGCATCCAGACCGAGCTCGGCCGCCACCTCTCGCCCGATGACATCGCGCAATTGCGCGCGGCCTCGAGCGCCAGCGGCATCAAGTTCAAGACCATCCCGGCGGGCGCCGCGACTTCGGTGTGGGCCGCGACCGTCGCGCCCGCAGACGCGATCGGCGGCAGGTTCTGCCAGGACTGCGGCGTGGCGGCGATCGACGACAGTGACGCGCGCTGGGGCGGCGTGAAGAGCTACGCCATCGATCCGGAGAAGGCCGACGCGCTCTGGGCGAAGAGCGAAGAGATGGTCGGCGAACAATTCCGCTACTGAGCGGCGACGATTTGCTTATAGTAGAGCGCCGTCGCGCAGGGCGTGCCGTCCGGCATCAGCGCGTAGTTCGGAATGCGACCCGCAAGCGTCCAACCGAGGGCGCTGTAGAGGCGTTCCGCATCGTCGCTCGCGGTATCGAGATTGAGCAACGTCCTGCCGGTGCGCGCCGCCGCGTCTTCCGCCGCGCGCATGAGGGCGCCGCCAAGCCCGCGCTTGCGTGCGCTGCGCAGCACCAGCATCTTGGAAATCTCCGCGCGATGCGGCTGGTTCTCGATACCGGCGGGCACGAGTTGCACCGTGCCGACAATGACGCCGTCGGGTGCTGCCGCCGCGAACACGTGACGCCCATCGCTTTCCATGCGCGTCGCGATATCGCGCCAGAACGCGAGCGCACGCGCCGTATCGAAGCCGGCCATGAAGTTCACCGACGCGCCGCCTTCGACGCAGTCCACCAGCACCGCCGCCAGATCGTCCGCGCCGGCGCGCACGCCCGCCGCGTCCAGCGCAATCACACGATAGTCGTCCGTCATCGTCCTCCCCTGTCGGCCGGAGTCAAACACCGCCCCGCCGCGCCGACAATCCCGTGAACGTGTCTTGCGCCCGCGATGGCGAACGGCGATGCCTGCGTGATGAAAAATCTCGCAGCTCTCGGCGTCGTCGCCCTCCTTTCAGCCTGCGCCACGGCGCCGACGCCCTCGTCCCCCGCCGCCGCCTATTTCGACAATCTCCGCACCCTTTGCGGCCAGACGCATGAAGGCCGCCTCGCGACCAACGATCCCGCCGACGCCGACTTCGCCGGCAAGCGGCTCGTTCTGGGTCCGGTGGACTGCACCGCAGCGCACGTCGTGCGCATTCCCTTCACCGTGGGCGAGGACCGCTCGCGCACCTGGGTGATCACGCGCCTGCCCGGAGACCGCGTGCGCCTGAAGCACGATCACCGCCACACGGACGGGACCGAGGACGCGCTTTCGCAATACGGCGGCGACAGCGTCGATGCGGGGACCGCGACGCGGCAGAGCTATCCCGTCGATGCCTTCACGCGCGATCTCTTCATCGCGCAGAACATTCCGCGCTCGCTTCCGAACGTGTGGAGCGTGGACATCGAGCCCGGAAAGCGCTTCGCCTACGAGTTGAAGCGTCCCGGCCGGCTCTTCCAGGTCGAGTTCGATCTGACCGCCGATTGACGTAACGGTCTACCTCGGAGGTCATTGTCTTGGCCGCGATCTTCGCGCATGTGCGTGCCATGCAGCGGACGCGAACGACGCTGCGCATCCCGGGAGGAAAACCATGTTCTCGCACATCATGATCGGCACGAACGACCTCGACCGCGCGAAGGGCTTCTACGACAAGGTGCTCGGCACGCTCGGCGTCCCGCCCGCGCATGTGGACGGCCACCGCATCTTCTACATGACGCCGACCGGCATCTTCTCCGTGTCCAAGCCGATCAACGGCGAAGCCGCGACCTACGGCAACGGCGCGACCATCGGCTTTGCGTGCAGCACGCCAGCGCAGGCGGACGCCTGGCACGCGGCGGGCGTGGCGTCCGGCGGCACGACCTGCGAAGACCCGCCGGGCGTGCGCGAAGGCGGCATGGGCAAGATGTATCTCGCCTACCTGCGCGATCCGGACGGCAACAAGCTCTGCGCGCTGCACCGCATGTAACGCCTATTGCGCGCGCACGCGGACACGCGAGCGCGCGCGACGGCCTTCGGCGTCGACGACGATCACTTCATGGAAGCCCGGCGTGGTCGGGCGCCAGATCGCGCGGCCGCTGGTCTCCTCCTCCACCACGCGATCCCCTTCCGCATACCACACGAGCGGCGCACGCCCGCCGCGCGCCGCGAGCGCGACGCCGCGACTTTCCACGCCGTACTCGGTGACGAGCACGTCGGCGTCATCTGGCGGAAACAGGATCACCGGATCGAGGCTCTCGTCCTTCTGGCGCAGGCGGCGCTGTCCGGGCGCGGTCTGTTCGACGGTCATCGTCGGCATCGCTGGCGCGCCGGTGGATTTCAGGCGGTCGAATACGGAGAACAACAGCGGCAGCGATTCCGCGCGCCCCGTCGCGCCCGGACGCGGTGCGCCGTCAGGTCGCCCCATCCATACGCCCACCGCATATCCGCCACCGACGCCGAACGCCCACGCATCGCGGAAACCGTAGGAGGTGCCCGTCTTGAACGCGATCTGCGGCGCACCCTCGATGAGCGCGCTCGGCGCGCGGCCATCGGGCATCGGCGAACGCGCGAGGATCGCGAGAATCTTGCCCGCGCTCTCCGGCTTCATGAAGCGGCTCACGCGCCACTGCGGCCCTTCGGTGTAGACCAGAGGCCGCGCCACGCCGCCATCGCCGAGCGCGGCGTAGAGCGTCGTCACCTCTTCGAGCGTCAGCCCCACGCCGCCGAGCGCGAGCGCGAGACCCGGTTCATCAAGACGACGACGCGGAAAGCGCGGGCGCGCACCCGCCGAGGTCAACGCCGCCTCGAAGCGCGCCGCGCCGACCTTCTGCAGCGTCGCCACCGCCGGCAGATTCAGCGAGTGCTGCAACGCCTCGAACATCCGCACTTCGCCGTGGAAGCGACGATCGAAATTCTCCGGCAGATAGCCGCCGAAGCGTCGCGGCGCGTCCTCGATCAGCGTGTCGGGCGCGGCGATTCCGTCATCGAGCGCCAGACCATAGATGAACGGCTTCAACGCCGAGCCCGGCGACCGCACGGCGCGCGTCATGTCGAGAAAGGCGCCCGCGCGGTTGCGTTCCGCGCCGCTCACCGACGCACGCACCGCGCGTCCCTCCACTTCCACCACAAGAATGGCCGCGCTCGTCTCGCCGTCAGTGAGCTTCAGTTCATCGGCGGCGAGCGCTTCCAGCGACCGCTGCAGGCCGGCGTCGATGGTCGTGTGGATCACGCGCGCATCGGGATCGCGTCGCGCAAGGCGATCGGCGATGCGATCGGCGACAACGGGAAACGGCGTGCGCGTCGGCGCAGGCGCGGCGCGCGCTTCGGCGGCGAGGCGGGGGCTTGTGAGACCGAGCGCCACGAATTTCCGCAGCACGCGATCGCGTGCCGCCACGGCGGCTTCGGGACGACGGTCGGGACGACGCGCTTCCGGCGCCTGCGGCAGTGCGATGAGCAGCGCCATGTCGGCATCCGACAGCCCTTGCGGATCGCGATGGAAGTACGCCCGGCTCGCCGCGCGCACGCCTTCGAGATTGCCGCCATAGGGTGCGATGGTGAGATAGGCGGAGAGAATCTGGCGCTTCGACAACCTGCGCTCGATCTGCAGCGCGCGCACGATCTCGATGAGCTTCGACGGCACGGTGCGCGGACGCGGCTCGATGAGACGCGCGAGCTGCATGGTGATGGTGGAGCCGCCGGAGGTGATGCGGCCTGAGCGCGCCCACGTCAGCGTCGCGCGCGACAGCGCCAGCGGATCGACGCCAGGATGCCACCAGAAGCGCTTGTCCTCGACCGCGATCAGACGGCGCTGAAACTCTGGATCGACTTCGTTGAGCCGCGCCGCGAGCCGCCACTTGCCTTCGCGTGTCGTGAACGCCCGCAGCCACGCACCGTCCTTGTCGAGCACGACCGGCGAGACGACATGCGCGCGCTCCAGCGGGGGCGGCAGCGCCACATCGAGCGCAAACAGCGCAAGCAACACGACAAGCGCGCGCGTCCACCAGCGTTTTGTGTTTGCGCCAAGCTGGAGATCGAGCGTGCGGCCGCGTTTCATGGCTTCGCGCCAATCGCGGCGTCATCACCCCCGCCCCCTGCCTCCACCCCGCGAGGGGGCGGGGCTTCATTCGGTGCGGAATCGGAGATCAGGCGCACAGCTGCTTCGGTTACCTTCCCACGACCCGCACGCGGCCCGCCGCGCTGCGGCCGAAGACGCCCGGCTTGTACATGTCCTCGATGGCCGCGCCCGGCAGCGTGTAGCTGCCCGGCGTCACCGCGCGCGCGACATAGGCCACGGTGTAGCCCTGCCCTTGCACGTCGAGCGCAGCCACGAAGCGGTCGTCGCGCTTTTCGGTGATGCGCGTGGTGGAGATGCGGCCGAGCCACGCGAACGGACCGTCGATGCGGCGGCCGTCCCATTGCTCGATGCCTGCGCCGTCGGCCGGTCCGAGGATCGACTCGATCTCGAGGCCCGCAGGCAGCAGGTCGATCAGCGCGGCCGGATAGAGGCGCTGGCCTTCCGGCGTGCCGGTGAGCGCAACGATCACGCGGTCGCCCTGACGGACGGCGTTGAGATCGACGAGGGTGCCGGTGAGGCTGAACACGCGCTTGGTGATCGACAGTCCATTTGACGACGCGGGCGGCGCTGACGTCGGTGCGCCGGAGAGCGTGAGCGACCGCCATACAGGACCCGTGCCGTCATTGCGGAACGTGATCGCGCGCTGGAGCTGCGAAACCACCGCCGTGAACGGCGCTGCAGCGCCCGACGCCTGGCCGTTGACCGAGACGTTCACCGGACCCGCCGTCTTCAGGAGCGCATTCGCCGCGAACAGCAATTGCGCCTGCTCCTGCGTCATCAGCTGGTCGGCGCGCGGCTGATCGTTTTCCAGACGACGCGACAGACGTTGCACCAGCTCGTTGAGCGAGGGATCGGTCGCGGCCGCTTCGGCGGCGAGCGCGATGACGCCCGCCGTGTCACGCACCACCGACTGATAATAGTCGCCGGGGTTGCGGTAGCCGATTGCCGCTTCCGCCTGACGGAAGGCGCTGCGGGCGCGGGCGCGATCGCCGAGGTGCGCAAGCGCAGCCCCGATCTGTGCGCGGGCGAGCGGGCTCGGCTCCTTCGACAGACGCGCGTCGTGGAAGTAGCGCACCTGCCCCACATCCGCCTTGCCGGCTTTCGCGAGCACATAGAGCGCATAGGCCGTCGCACGCGACCGCAGCAGTGCTTCGGTGTCGGTCTGGCCCGTCCACTTCGGCACGTTGAAGTCGTAGGCGACGTTCGAGAAGTCATCGAGACGAGCGATCGCGCGCAGGCCTTTGTACGCCTCTTCGAGCGGCGCGGCGGGCACGACGTAGCCCGCCTCCTGCGCACGGCGGAGGAAGTCCACCGTATAGGCGCCGAGCCACGGATTGGCCGCGCCGTCGCCCGCACGCCACAGGCCGAAGGCGCCGTCCGGCGTCTGCCGGTCGAGGATCTTCGTGATGGCGTCGTTCATGCGCGGCGTCAGCTGACGATCGCGCTCACGGGCCGCGAGCGGCGCGAGCGTGTTCGCATAAAGCAACGGCATCGCGACGGAGACGAGCTGTTCCGTGCAGCCGTACGGATAACGTTCCAGCGCATCGAGCAGCGGCGCGGGATCGAGACCCGCGAGGCTCGAATACGAGACAATCGCTTTGCTCTGGTTCGGCTGGAAGCCGTTGAGCGCCGCACTCGTCAGCGAATAGGTTTCCCCACGCGCCTGAGAGGCGAGCGTCACCTGCGTGAGCGGCAGGAACGGCGCGCGCGCCTCGATGTCGTAGTCATGCGTGACCGCGAAGTTGTTCGGACCCGACACGGAGAGCGAGAGCTTGCCGATGCCCGCCGCTGGCGCCGTCACCGGAATGCGGATCGTCGTATTGGCCCCGCGGTTCAGGTTGAACGTTTGCGCCTGGCCTTGTGCGCGTGCTGCGCCCTGACCGTTGAGCGCGACGCGATACGCGCCCGATGCGCCTTCGATGTTGTCGACGCGAAGAGTCGCGAACGCCTCATCGCCGGGCGCGAGGAAGCGCGGCAGCGTGAGGTCGGCGACGACGGGATCGCGCACGGTGACGGCCTGATCGTCCGAGCCGAGCGCGGTTTCACTCCACGCCACGGCCATGACGCGCAGCTCGCCGTTGAAGTCCGGCACGTCGAGCGGGATCTTGCCGTTGCCGTTGCGGTCGAGTTCGACGAGGCCGGACCAGAGCGCCACCGTCTTCGTCGGCACCACGGTGAGGCCTTCGCCGCCGAGAGAGTCGCCGCCCTGGCGCGGTGTTGCGGGCGCGCCGAGGTTCGGATTCAGCAGGCGGCCGTAGTCGTCGCGGATGCCGACGCCAAGCGCGCGACGGCCGAAGTAGTAGTCCTTCGGATCGGGCGTGTCGTAGCCGGTGAGTTGCAGGATGCCTTCATCCACCGCCGCAAGCGTCACGCGCACCTTCTCCCCGCGCGGCGCGCCGGAAACGGTGATCGGAAACTCCACGCGCTGACGCGGACGCACCACGCCCATCTTTTCAGCGACGGCGACGGTGAGCGTGCGCGTGGTCATGTCGACCGGCACATACGAAACGCCGACCGCACGACGCGGCACCACGGGCGTATCGCGACGGCCTGCAGGATCGCGCGGCGTCATCACGGTGACGAGCACGTAGGCACCTGCGCCCCAGTCATTGTCCACGCGCAGCGAGATCTTCTTGCCGCCCGCCGGAATGCGCTCGGTCCGCATGGAGAGCACGCGGTCCGTTGCGACCACGATCTGCGCTTCGCCCGCGTAGGGCGGCTTGATCTCGATCTCGACGCGACCGCCCGGCTTCACCGGCGAACTCGGCGGCACGACGGCGACCATGTCCGGGGTATCGGCGTCGCTGGCGTAGCCGCCCCAGCCCACGCCGAAGCGGTGGGTGGCTTCCGCGCCCGTGGCGTCGTTCTTGAGGATCAGGCGATAGCTGCCTTCGCGGAGGTTCGCCTGCGTGAGCGTCAGCGCCTGGGCTGCGGGAATATCGACCGTGCCTTGCGCGCCGGCGACCTGGATATCGCGGCCCGTGCGGCGCCACTTCCACTGCCCGCTTTCGAGATACCAGTCGTAGCTCCAGTCTTCCTCGACAATACGCCACGTCACGCGCGATGCGATGCGGCGCGCATTGGGATCGACGGCGACGATGTCGAACGCGGCGGGTTGGCCCGCGCGGATCCAGCCGTCACCCTGCGGCTTCACGCCGAGATATTGCCCCGCGAGACGCACGGGGATGTCGAAATTCTCGCGCACCACGCGGCCGCCCGGTTCGGCGACGCTGGCGACGACTTTCGCGCGCAGCGGCATCGACGTTTGCGGCGCGTCCGGCAGCGCAACCTGCAATTGCGCACGGCCCGCGCCGTCGGTGACGGCTTCCGGCAACTGGAAGAACGTCTCTTCGAAGCGTTCGTCTTCCTTGCCCCATGAGAAGCCGGCCAGCGCGGGGAACGGATTGGGATCGACCTGGAGACGCCCTTCGCCCTGCACGACAAGACCCGCGCCCGGCGCGCCGTAGAGGAATTGCGCATCGACGGTGATCGCGCGCGTCTGCCCGGCGGTGAGCGGCGCTTCCGAGCCGTCCACCTTCACGCGCAGGCGTTGCGGCACGAAATCCTCCACCGCGAAGGCGACATCGCCTGCGGGCTGATCCTGTCCGTCGACTTCGAGCACGGCGCGCCACTGGCCGCGCGGCGCGTTGCGATCGATCTGGATGTTCTTGATCACCGAGCCCGCCTGGCGCGCCTCTTCGAGACGCAGACGACGGAATTCCGTGCCGTTCGGACGATAGACGATGAGCGTCGACTGGCGATTGGAGATCGCACGGCCCGCAGGATCGCGCAGCATGCCGTTCACGCGCACGATTTCGCCGGGGCGATAAATGCCGCGTTCGGTGAACATGTAGGCGTCCACGTCGCCGGGCGAGGAGCGTCCGCCCACGTCGCGTTCGGACAGATCGAGCGTGCCGCGTTCGAGATCGAGCGCCGCGAAATCGCCGGCGGGGCCGTAGGCCATCACATAGCGCGCGCGGCTCGGGCCCTCGCCTTTCATCAGCGCCTGCGCAAACCGCACGCGACCTTCGCCGTTGGTGCGCGCACGCGCGAGTTCGTCATTGTTCTGCGCGATGAGCGTGAGCGTCACGCCCGACATCGGCCGCGCGTCTTTCAGCGAGCGCACGACGATATCCATGCCGGTGGCGCCGGAGAAACTCTGCAGCGCCATGTCGGTGTACATGATCCAGCGCGACGCGGCGGCCGGGCGATCATTGTTCTCACCGCGCGCGCCTGCGCTCGGCGTCGCGTCGATCACGCGCAGCACATAGGCGCCGGCGGTGCGGTCCTTCAGCACGTTTCCGAGCGGAAACACCGTCGTCATCGTGCGGTTGCGTTGCGCTTCCGGCAGCGCCAGCGCGCCGCGTCCGCCCGCGACGGGCTTCGCAACGTCCACTTCGCCCTTCCAGATGGAGACGCCGAAGTCGGAGCCCGCTTCCTCGATGGACCAGTAGTCCCACGAGCCTTCCGCGACCGCCTGACCTTCCTCGATCGAACGCTGCGACAGGATGCGGTCGGAAACGCGCAGCACTTCAATCTTCAGTTTCGAGACGTTCACCGTCTCGATGCCGACGCCGTCAGCCTCCGCGCGCGGCAGGATCACGCCCGAACCGGCGAAGCCCACGAACGAGGGGCGGTCGCCGAAGGTGAGATTGAACGTCTCGTCCTTGCGCGTCTTCTTGCCGTTCGCCGCCGGCAGGCCTTCGCGCACGGTGACCTGACGGTCGACATCGTATGGCAGGCCGCGCAGGCAGAGCGATTTCTCGACCGGCTCGAAGCGCACCTGTGCGGCGGGCGAGAGGGTGACGAAATCGGCGAAATTGACCTGCGGGTCGTTGGCCAGCGTCTGGGTGAATTCGAGGCACGCGACCGGCGTGTCGCCGCCAGTCTCGATGCGGAGGCGATCGAACGCCATGTCGCCGGGGGCCACGATGCCCGCGCGGGGCGCCTTTGCGGAGCGCAGGCCCTCGGCCCCGCCACCGCCCGCGCCCTGGAACCAGCCCCGCGGCCCGCCCCCCGTCTGACCCAGAACCACACCGCCCAAAAGGCCGACAGCAAGCGCCGCCACCGCAGCCACGATCACGTTCCGGTTCATGCTGTCCTCGCCCGTATTTCCCGCAGGTCTAAAGACTTAGCCGGCGGTTCGGGAGGGACGTTAACATAACGATCTCGTAAGGATTGGGGCGAAAGCAGCCGTGCTGCAGCGACCTATTGCGACAACTTGACGCAGAACCTCAGAGCTGATCCGCCCTTCGGCTGGCGATCCAGCGGCCGAGTTCGGGATCGTCGAAATTCCACGTCGATCGCCCCTCCGCTCGAGACACCACGCCGAGCCGCGCGAGGCGCCGCAGCGCCGTCTGGGTCTGGGCGATGGTCGGCGGATCGGTGCGCGCGAGCTGGCCGATGCGGAGGCGGTTCGCCTCGCCGAACGGCGTCGCCGTCTCCTGCGCGAGCGTCACCGCCAGCGCGCGCTGCGTCGCCGTGAGCGAGAGCCAGAGCCGGTCATAGCCGAGATCGACGGCGAGCGTTTCGCGCATCCGTGCGAGTGCTGCGGGAATGTCGCGATCGGTCACCGGCAGCAGCCGCTCCAGCAGCATGCGGAAGAAGAACGGATTGCCGCTGAGCGCTGCGAAAGCCGCATGCGCGTGTGTCTTGTTCAGCGCCGTGCCCGTCGCTTTCTCGAACGCGCCGAGCAGATGATCCACAAACGGCGGGCCCAACGGTTCGAGCGCGATGGATGTGGCGAAGTGAAAGAACGGCGCAGACTTCTCCGAGAACATCGCGGCGAGCGCATCGCGGTTGGAGCCCGTGAACACGACGGCCAGCCCGTCGCGGCGCTTGTCGAGACTTGTACGAAGCGCGGCCACCAAAGGACGATTGTGCGGATCCGCGGCCAGTTCCTGCACTTCATCAAACAGCAGCAGCGTCGGTTTGCCTTTGCGCGTGAGCTTTCCAAGCAAGTGATCGATGAGCAGCAACACATCGTCGGGCGGTGGCCCGCGCAGATTGCCAAGATCGATTTCGGTTTCCGCCGTGACGCCCGCCAGCGACGCGCCTAGTTTAAGCCGCGGGCTTGCGCCCTCCCCGATGCGGGAAAGCTGTGCCGCGAGTCCGCCCTGCTTCAGCCCCTCGTTCAGCCCCGCCACCAGTGTCGCCGCCGGCGAAAGCGATGCCTGCCAGAAACTCACATAGACGACGCGATGACCGGCCTTCTCGACGAGCGGCCCGAGGTCGCGCAGCAGGAATTCCGTCTTGCCCATCCGGCGCGGGCCGAACAGGACGAGCGCGCTCGCCAGCCGCTTTTCAAGCAGCGCGAACGTGCTCTGGGCGACGTCCTTGCGCGTGTAATGCCAGGGATCGGCCTTGCCCATTCATAGCCGCCTATAGCCGCCTATAGCCGAACGTGGCTATATAGCCTTTGATATCTATAATTGGCAATGGTCAGTCATGAGTAGCCAGAAGTGGCAAAAGTCAGCTATATAGCCAAAGTTTGCTATATCTGACTATCTCAGTCCTTCGCGCGCTCGAAGTAGGAATTGTCTTCGGTCGAAATGACGACCCGCGTGCCGGCGTCGATGTGCGGCGGGACCATGGTCTTCAGGCCGTTCGAGAGTTTCGCCGGCTTGTAGGACGACGACGCCGTCTGGCCCTTCACCACCGGCTCGGTCTCGACGATCTCGAGCGTCACGCGCGGCGGCAGCTGGATCGACAGCGCCTGGCCGTCAAACATCGTCAGCCAGACTTCCATTTCCGATTCCAGGAACGCGGCGCTGTCGCCGACCGTATCCTTGGCCACCGTCACCTGATCGTAGTTGGCCGGGTTCATGAAGACGTAGCCGACGCCTTCGTCCTCATAGAGATAATTGTGCCGGATTTCCTCGACGAACGCCTTCTCCAGCGCGTCGGTGGTCTTGTAGGTCTGCGTGGTCTTGGTGCCGTCGACGATGCGGCGCATCGTGATCGTCGTCGTCGGCGTGCCTTTGCCGGGGCGGAACGATTCATACGTCATGACGACGTAGAGCTTGCCGTCGTCCAGTTCGAGCACGTTGCCCTTGCGCACGTCGCTCGCGATGACCTTGACCACTGTGAAGTCCTTTCAGGAGGCGCAGTTCTCGCGCCCCGGTAAATCCAAGCGCGCCTGATAGCCCGAAACGCCCGCCGAAGTGAACTGCGGCGCGGTCGCCCCTCTCCCTTCAACGGGACAGGGGCAGCTTCGAGCAAGGCGAGAAGCGCGCCCCACCCTGACCTCACTGCGTTCGGTCTTTCCCTCTCCAGCTCAGGCGCGTGAGAGGGATTGACGCGTTCCGCTTTTGTTCCTATACATAGGACATCACGTCCGCAGGGAGGGCAGCCGGTACCCTGTTCTGTCGGCGCGGGCGTGGTGCGATCGAGCGTGAGCAGCCGCTGCGCCGGGGGGCACTTTAGAACCCCGGAGGAACGCAGCGGAGTTCCGGGGCTCTGCGACGAACAGCGCAGACCTGCACGCGCGTCGGCCTGACTGTGCATGGGTCCGATAAAGGCCCGGTGACATGCTGGCGCGAAACGGTCACGGGGACGCGGACGGCAGTCGCATCTCACTCACTACCAAATTCGCGGATGTCGTCCGCGTCCCCGGCCCTCCCATTGGTGCCCGCAGCGTGAAAACGCGTGCGGCACTCGGTGCTGGCGGCGCGATCGTGTAAGCCGCGCGCATGTCCCCCTGGCACTCCTCCGCGCGTCACGCCGACCGGCGCCCGCTGCTGCTGGCGCGCAATCGCGTGAAAGCCGCGCTGCGCGCGCACCTCGAACGCGGCGGCTTCACCGAGACCGATCCCGGCGCGCTCTGCGTCTCGCCCGGCAACGAGACGCACCTGCACGCCTTCGCCACGCAGTTGCGCGACGACGCAGGCGACGCGCGTCACCTCTATCTCCACACCTCGCCCGAATTCGCGATGAAGAAGCTGCTCGCGGCGGGCGAGGAAAAGATCTTCGCGTTCGCCCCTGTCTATCGCAATCGCGAGTCTGGCTCAGCCCTGCACGCGCCCGAATTCACGATGCTCGAATGGTATCGTACACATGCGCCCTACGAAGCGCTGTTCGACGATTGCGCCGCGTTCCTCGCCATCGCCGCTGACGCCACGGGCGCAACGGCGCTGCGCTGGCGCGACCGCACGTGCGATCCCCTTGCGTCGCCGGAAATCCTGCCCGTCTCCGAAACCTTCGCGAAATACGCCGGGCTCAATCTGCTCGTCACCATCGACAACGGCGTGGGAGACCGCGATGCGCTCGCCCAGCAGATGCACATCTGCGACGTCCGCATCGGCGACGACGACACATGGAGCGACCTGTTCTCCCGTGTCCTGGTGCAATGCATCGAGCCGCATCTGGGCATCGGCCGCGCCACGATCCTCTGCGACTATCCGATCCCGGAAGCGGCCCTCGCCCGCCCTTCGCCGAAGGATGCGCGCGTTGCAGAACGCTTCGAGCTCTATGCCTGCGGCGTCGAACTCGCCAACGGATTCGGCGAACTCACGGACGCCGTCGAACAGCGTCGCCGGTTCACCGCCGACATGGACGAGAAACAGCGCCTCTACGGCGAAAGCTATCCGATCGACGAAGACTTCCTCGAGGCGCTGACCCACATGCCGCCCGCGAGCGGCTGCGCGCTCGGCTTCGACCGCCTCGTCATGCTCGCCACGGGCGCTGCGCGCATCGAGGACGTGCTGTGGGCGCCGCTGTGACGTTGCGCGTGCTTCCCGCGCCGCGTCTCGCACGCTATGCCGCCGCCACTGGAGTTTTCTGACGATGGCGGACGGCGCGACACATGCATCGCTGATCGACGAGGTGAAGCGCCGCTACGCCGTGGCGATCACGCCGGCGATGGAACAGCTCATCGATCCTGCGGACGCGGCCGATCCCATCGCGCGCCAGTTTCGCCCCGATGTGCGCGAGCTTCTGGAGATGCCGGAGGAACGCGTCGATCCTATCGATGATCACGCGCATGAGCCCGTCGAAGGCGTGGTGCATCGCTACGCCGACCGCTGCCTTTTGAAGATCACGCACGTCTGCCCGGTCTATTGTCGCTTCTGCTTTCGCCGCGAGATGGTCGGCCCCGGCAAGAGCGAGGCGATCACGCCGGAAAAACTCGACGCCGCGCTCGCCTACATCGAGAGCCGCCCGGAAATCTGGGAAGTGATCCTCACCGGCGGCGATCCCTTCGTGCTGTCGCCGCGCCGCGTGCGCGACGTCACACAGCGCCTCGCCGCCATTCCGCATTTGCAGGTGATCCGCTGGCACACGCGCATGCCCGTCGTCGACCCGGCGCGGGTGTCGGATGAGTTCGTCGCGGCGCTGAAATGCGACAAGGCGGTCTATGTGGCCCTGCACGCCAACCATGCGCGCGAGATCACCGACGATGCGCGCGCGGCCATCGGACGTCTCGTGGACGCAGGCATTCCGATGCTGAGCCAGACGGTGTTGCTGAGAGGCGTCAACGACGACATCACCACGCTGGAAAATTTGATGCGCGCGCTCGTTGCAGCGCGGGTGAAGCCTTATTATCTCCACCACGGAGACCTCGCGCGCGGCACATCCCACTTCCGCACGGACATTGCGCAGGGCCAGGATCTCACCGAAGCCCTGCGTGCGCGCGCTTCGGGTCTTTGCCAGCCCGCTTACGTGCTCGACATTCCCGGCGGCGCCGCAAAGGCCCCCCTCTCTCGTCCCGCCGTGCGCATGGGCGAGACGAGCTGCGAAGTCTGCGACCACGAAGGCCGCTGGCGCACCTATCCCCCGGATGGCGCCGGCGCGGACTGAGCGTCGCCGTAGTGCCAGTCCTTCTTCAGACGCGGCGTGGCGATGAAGTAGAGGATGGCCGCGACGACATAGAAGCCGACCGCCGTCAGCATAGAGTAGCGCAGCGACTCGTTGCCGAACTCGGTCTTGTAGAAATCCGACATGCGGCCGATGAAGAAGTCGCCGAAGCCGAGGCCGATCAGGTTGTTGATCAGCAGGAACGTGGCGCCGGACGTGGCGCGCATGCTCGGGCCGACCATGTTCTGGAAGGCCGACAGCGCCGGTCCGAGCCATGCCAGCGAAAACGCCGTCGGCAGCAGGAAAGCGAAGAATGTCGTCACGAGCGAATTGGTGTTCAGACCGAAGATCATCAACGGCACGGTGAGCAGGAAGGCCACGCCTGGCGCCAGCGCATAGATGCCCTTGAACTTCGCGCCATAGCGATCCGCCACCGCGCCGCCCAGCCAGATACCGAACACGCCGCCCACCGCCAGCAACGCGCCGTAGAAGTACGCCGCGTAAAGCACAGGCCCCGCGTTCGGCGGAATGAGGAACGACGGCACCCAGCTCATGGCGCCCGGCAACTCGTCGCCGAACAGGCGCACGAGGAAGGCCGGCATCCACGCGAACATGCCGTAGGCGACGATGGAGGAAAATGCGCCGCCAATCGAGAGCAGCCAGAAGCTCGGCTTTTTCAGAAGTGTCGCCATCACTTCGCCGAACGGCGCCGCCGTTGTTTTCGATCCCACAGCGTCGAAGCCGCCACGCTTCGGTTCGCGCACGGTGAGCAGGAAGATCGGCGCGATGAGGATGCCCAGACCGCCGACGATGAAGAACGCCGAACGCCAGTCGAGCACGGTCGCGATGACACCGCCGAAGACGATGCCGATGGCGCTGCCGAGCGGCACGCCGAACGAATAGGCGCCGAGCGCGCCCGCGCGCTTATCCGGCGGGAAATAGTCGCTGACGATGGAGTAGGCCGGCGCGACACCGCCCGCCTCGCCCACACCCACCGCCATGCGCGCCAGAAACATCTGCGTGAAATTGGTCGCCAGTCCGCACACCATGGTAAAGGCGCTCCACAGGGTGAGCGCGATGGTCATGATGCGCACCCGGTTCCAGCGATCCGCCAGCATCGCCACCGGCACGCCGAGCGTGGAATAGAACAGCGCAAATGACACGCCGCGCATAAGACCGAGTTGCGTGTCGCTCAACCCGAGATCCGCCTGGATCGGTATCGCGAGGATGCCGAGAATCTGCCGGTCGATGAAGTTGAACGTGTAGACGACGATCAGCGCAAACAAGACATAGCTGCGATAGCCGGCGCTCGCCGTTGGCGTTTCGGTTGTCATGGTCGCCCACCTGCCCCGCAAAAAAGTGGCCGGACGCTCTCACGTCCGGCCAATGGTGTCTATCCGAGGAGGAAACGACGCTTAGAACTTCACGCCGATCGTCGCCGTCACCGTGCGCGGCGGTCCGTAGAACGCCGTGTACGAGCTGTCGAAGCCGAGGAAGCCCGCCGGCGGGTAGGCGAAGTTGTAGAGCGCCGTGCGGTAGCGTTCGTCGCTCAAGTTCTTGCCGTGCAGGCCGACCGTGAGGTGGCCGTTCGACGAGGTCCACACCGCGCTGAGATCAAGCAGCGTGACGGAGTCCGCATCGAGCTTCGGTCCGCCTGCAGGGTACTGCGGGCTCGCGCCGGCGGCGAAGCCCTGGTTGAAGAGGCCGCTGAAGATGTAATACTCGGAACGATACGAGCCCGATCCCGTAAACAGGATATTGCCGAGGTCGCCGAGGCTCGCGTTGTAGGAAAGCCCGAGCGAGCCCGTCCATTCCGGCGTGTTCTGCGCGACGAAGTTGTTGAGCGGGTTGGCGTCCGTCTGGACGTTCACGCCCGCCGAGATCACCTCGTCGATCGACGCATCGATCCAGCCGAGCGAGAAGTTGGCGCGAAGGTTGTCGACGATGTCGAGCGAGCCTTCGATTTCCACGCCCTGGTATTCCGCAGACGCCGCGTTGAGCACGGTCGACACGAAGGTGTCGTTGATGCCGTCGGAGTTCGTGTCGGCGCCCTGCTGCACCGTCACCTGCTGGTCCTCGTATTTCGAGAAGAAGTAGGCGGTGCGCAGCGTGAGGCGATCGAAGAACGTCCCCTTGAGACCAAGTTCGAAGGAGTCGACCGTTTCCGGCGCGAAGCCTGAAAGCACGGTCGGCTGCAGGGCCACGTTGGTGGCCGAGAAGTTCGCCCGCGGATCGAACCCGCCCGACTTGAAGCCCTGCGAGTAGGACGCATAGAGCGACAGGTTGTCGTTCGGCTCGAAGTTCACCGAAACGCGCGGCGAAAACTTCTCGTCGGTGCGTTCACGGGTGAAGTTGGTGGCGAAGCCGCCGAGGCGCGGGTTGGTGGTGCCCGACACCAGCGGCGACCCAAGGCCCAGATAGTTGGCGCGCACCACGGTGCCCGTCTTCTGATCCTCGGTGTAGCGGCCGCCGAGCGACACGCTCCACTGGTCGGTGAAGTCGTAGGTGAGGTCGGCGAACACCGACGTCGAGATCGTCTTCATCTTGCCGTAGACGTTGACGGTCACGCCAAGGCTGCTCAGCACGGTGTCGAACGCGCCGTCGGCGATGCCGTTCAGGTAGTAGACACCGGCGACGCCCGAGAGATTGCCGACGTCGATCAGCGCCTGGAACTCCTGCGACACCTGCTCGTCAGCGTAGAACGCCGGCACGTCTAGGTCGCGCTGCGGGAGGCCGTCGAAGTCGATAGCCGTGGTGGATTCGCCTTCGCGATACGCCGTGATCGACTTCAGCGTGAGCGAGTCGTTGACCGTCCACTCCGCCTGGGCGGACATGCCCTGCGTGAGAACGTAGTTGATGTCGCCGGCGCCGGCGCGGGTGTCATAGACATCCGGCAGGACAGGCAAGAGGCCGTTGCGGCTCGCCAGTTCGCGGTGGCCGTGCTTGGCGTTGGAGTTGTCTTCGGTGCGGTCGGCGGCGAGGCGCAGGAAGAAATTGTCGCTCGGCGTGAATTCCAGCGAGACCCGGCCGGACTGGACGTCCTTGTTGTAGTGCTCGGCGCCCGTGTTGACGTTGCGACCGAAGCCGTCGCGCGTCAGCGCCGCAAAGGCGCCGCCGACCGCGAACTGGTCGGAGAGACGGATCGAGCCGGAGGCGATGCCGTCGAGCTGGTTGTAGCTGCCGACATTGACCTTTGCGCTGAGGCTCGGATCGTCGGCGAGACGCGCCGTGACGTACTTGATCGCGCCGCCGATGGTGTTGCGGCCATAGAGCGTGCCTTGCGGACCGCGCAGCACTTCAAGGCGTTCGACGTCATACACGTCGAGCAGCGCGCCCTGCGGACGCGAGATATAGACGTCGTCCACATACAGACCGACGCCCGGCTCGAAGCCCCAGACCGGATCCTGCTGGCCGACGCCGCGGATGAAGGCCGTCAGCGTGGAATTGGTGCCGCGCGACGTTTCGAACGTGACGTTCGGCGTCGTGCGCGTGAGAATCGTGATGTCGGCGGCGCCGGTCGCTTCCAGCTGTTCGCCGGTGATCGCGGTGACCGCGAGCGGCACATCCTGCAGCGATTCCGCACGACGACGCGCGGTGACGACGATCTCGGTGGAGTCTTCCTCCACCGCCGGCGCTTCCTGCGCGATGGCGGGCGCGACGAACGCAAACGGCGTCGCAGCGATGGCGCCCAGCAGCAGCGCGTATTTCATGGAACGGTCCTTCATGGTCATTTCCCTCTTCCCCTAGGCTTGATGCGCTGCGGCGTGTTCGCCGAGACGTCTGATGTCACGACGCACATCCTGGCCCGACAGGATGGCGGCGAATTCGTTCAGCAAGCGGTTGAACCGCTCGGGCTCTTCGAGATGCGGCGCGTGGCCGGAAGCGTGGAACGGCGCGCGCGCGGCGTTCGGCGCAGCCTCGGCGACAAATGTGCTGACAGCCGGCGTGTAGAGTTTCGAGCGCATGCCGTGCGTGACCAGCATGGGCGTATCGATGTCTGCCAGAACAGCCCGCAGGTCCGAATTGCAGAGCGAGTCCCACGCCGCCGCCATCAATTCGGCGTCATTGTCGGCGAAGGATTTTTCGAACACGCGCAACAGCGCTGGAGCAGGCTTCTCTCCGGCAAGCGCATTCGCGGCGACGCGCGTGGAAAACTGTTTCCAGTCTTCTTTCATCCGCACCACGGCGCGCGCGCAGTCGAGCGCATCGAAACCGTCCGCAAGTCCGAGCCGCCACGCGACGTCGTTCAATATGCACGGCGTCATGTCGATGGTGACGAGGCCGGCGATCCGCTGACCCCGCCCCTCGCCGAGCAGTTTCCAGAGCACCGTGGCGCCCATCGACCAGCCGACGGCGATCGCGTCATCCACACCGAGGTGATCGAGCAGCGCTTCCACATCGTCGGCCATGCCGACGATCGTAGGCGTCGGGCCGGAACGGGAACCGCCGTGGCCGCGCAGATCCGGCGCGATGACGCGGCGGGTGCGGGCGAAGTGGTCGATCTGGGGTTGGAAGAAGGCGCCCGACGCGGCCCAGCCATGGATCAGCAGCAACGGCGCCGAAGGCCCCGAGCGGGGGCCTTCATCCGCATACGCCAAAGGCGCGCGGCCGGGCGCTTCGAAGAGCGGCATGACCTCTTTTGCTTCCTCAGGACGGCCGCTTGGGCGACACTCGATTTGTCTTGTCTTGTCCTGCTGCTTACCGGTTAAATGAAACATGAGTCAATGTTCAAGTTCGGCTCGAGGGATGGAAACCATGGCCGGTGACGGCGAAATCAGCACGGGTGCGTCCCCAGAGACACAGACCGGGACACAGGCGGAAAACGCCAAGGCCCCCAAGACCGAGCGGGGTCGGCGAACCCTCCGCAAGCTGCTGGACGCGGCCGCCCTGGAGTTCGGGGAACGGGGCTTCCACGACGCCTCGATCGCCGGCGTGACCAGCCGGGCCGGGCTCTCGATCGGGACGTTCTACGTCTACTTCGACTCCAAGGAGGCCATCTTTCGGGCCCTGGTCGCCGACATGGGCCGCCTCACCCGGGGCTGGATCGGAGACCGCATCAAGGGCGCCCCGGACCGCCTCACCGCCGAGCGCGTGGGCGTCACCGCCTACATCGAGTTCGTCCGCGAGCACAAAAACCTGCACCGCATCATCACCGAGGCGCACTCGGTCGCCCCCGACGCCTACCGCGCCTATTACGAGACCTTCGCGGAGGCCTACCGGCGCAATCTCGAGGAGGCCGCCGCCCGCGGCGAGATCAGCGATGGCGACCACGAAGAGCGCGCTTGGGCGCTGATCGGCATCGGCTCCTTCCTCGGCTGGCGCTACGCGATCTGGAGCGACGACGTCGACATCGCCGAAATCGGCGCCGCCGCCGGCGATCTCATCGAGAACGGCCTCGCGCCCCGCCCGCCCTTCGCGCCGCGAAAGGCCAAGTCATGATCGGCGACGCTCTGTTCGATATCGCCGCCAAGCGCGCGGAGCTCGGGCCCGACCGCATCGCGTTCGAGGAACTCGCCACCGGACGTCGTGTGACGTATCGCGCCTTCAACGATCGCGCCGCGTGCGTCGCGCAGTTGCTCGCCGAGGAAGGCGTGCGCGAAGGCGACCGCGTCGCCGTGCTGTGTCGTAACCGCATCGCGTTTTTCGAGATTCTGTTCGCCTGCGCCAAGGCCGGCGCGATCATGGTCCCGCTGTCGTGGCGCGCGCCGCCCGCCGAACTGGCCGGCCTCGTAGCCGACAGCGCGCCGAAACTGCTGTTCTACGGCGTCGAAGATGCGGACTCCGCTGCCGCGCTGAACATCTCCGCGCGCATAGCGCTCGATGCGCCGGGCGGCTACGAGGCGCGCGTGGAATCGGCGGCGGCGTTGAAGACGCGCGATCGTTGGCCGTCGAACGACTGCTGGTATCTGATCTACACGTCCGGCACGACCGGTGCGCCGAAAGGCGTGATCCAGACCTACCGCATGGCGATGGCGAACTACGTCAATCTGCGTCAGGCGACGGGCCTGCGCGGCGAAGACGTGACGCTGAATTTCCTGCCGCTGTTCCACACCGCCGGCGTCAACCTGCACACCCTGCCCGTGTTCATCGCCGGCGGCACGTCGCTGATCGCCCCGCAGTTCGACGCCGACGAAATGCTCGATCTCCTCGCCGGCAAACGCCTCGACTTGTTTTTCGCCGTGCCCGCCATCTACCAGCAGATCGCGCTGCATCCGAAGTTCGCGAGCGTCGACCTGTCCCACGTCCGCAACTGGGGCTGCGGCGGCGCACCGCTGCCGGACGTGCTCGTCGAAACCTACAAGGCGCGCGGTGTGCGCGTGTGCAACGGCATGGGCATGACGGAGACGGGCCCCACGGCGTTTCTCGTCGAATCCGAACGCGCGTGGGACAAGATCGGCACCGTCGGCAAACTGCAGATTCTCACCAGCGTGCGCCTCGTGGACGCCGAAGGCGTCGATGTGGCGGAAGGCGAAACGGGTGAGCTGTTGTTCGCGGGGCCCAGCATTACGCCGGGCTACTGGAACAAGCCGGAAGAAACAGCGAAGGCGTTTCACGAGGGGATTTGGCTGAAGAGCGGCGATCTCGCGCGGCGCGACGAAGACGGCGACTACTTCATCGTCGGGCGTTCGAAGGACATGTATATTTCCGGCGGCTCGAATGTGTATCCGGCGGAAGTCGAGAACGTGCTCGCCGAGCATCCTGACATTCTCGAAGCCGCGATCATCGGCGTACCGGATGAGCGCTGGGGTGAAACCGGCGAGGCGTATGTCATGCTGCGGCCCGGTCACGCCGCGCCAGACGAAAGCGAGCTCTCGCAGTTCCTGCGCACGCGGCTCGCGCCGTACAAGGCGCCGAAACGCTATGTGTTCGTGCCTGATTTCCCGCGCACCGCCGCGGGCAAGGTGCAGAAGCACAAGCTCCGCGACCTCACGGCGTAAGCGCGCCCGCAAGGCGTTCGGCGACGATGGCATCCACGCGGGCGATGAGATCGCGCCATCCGGCTTCCATCGCCTGTGTCCAGTCCTCGCCGCAGTGCGCCTTTGTGACCTCCTGCATCACGGCGTAAAACGACACGAACACCTCCGGCGTCACACCGAGATTCTGGTGGTTCACGACCTCGCAGCCGATCAGGTTCGCGCCGTAGCCGTGAGGACTTTCGATATCAAGCGCCGCCTCGATCGCCTCGTACAGCATGTGCGCCTTGATGCCGCCGTCGGTGTCACGGGCGAAGAGCTTTTCAGTCGCGGGATATGCCGAAAACATGCGCGCGTAAATCTCGCCCGCCGGTTCAATGCCTCGCTGCGCGAGACATTCGAAACTGGCGGCGACGCCGTTCAACGCCGCCGCTCGAAAACGATCGTGGGAGAACCGCCGTACTCCGTGCGCCGCGCCTCGCGGAAACCTGTCTTCTCCGCCACGCGGATCGAGGCGCCATTCTCCGGCGAGATGATGCACACGAGGTGATCGGACTTCAGGTTCGCATCGGCCCATGCAGCCGCAGCCGCCACGGCTTCACTCGCGACGCCCTTGCCGTGCGCTGCCGGCGCCAGCGACCAGCCCATCTCCGGCGTGTCGCCGAAGGGCGGTTCGATGTCGCGCTTGAAGTCCGCGAAGCCCACCTCGCCGAGGAAGGCGCCCGTACCCTTCTCCTCCACGACCCAGAAGCCATAGCCGAGCAGCGCCCAATGGCCGTGATACCGCAGCAGCCGCGCCCAGGTTTCGCTCCGCGAAAAGGCCCGCCCGCCGATGAAGCGGATCACGTCCGGATGCGCCCACATCGCCGCGCACGCCTCGAAATCCTCGAGCGTGTGACCGCGCAGCGTGAAGCGCGGCGTATCGATGACCGGGATGGCGACGGGAGATGCGATCATCCGCCTGTCTTGCCGGGCCGCCCTGTCCGTGTCCACTTGCGGCCATGACAACATTCGACGCCATCGTGATCGGCGGCGGCGCGGCGGGCCTGATGTGCGCGGGCGTCGCGGGGCAGCGCGGGCGGCGCGTGCTGCTGCTGGAGCACAACGCGCGCGCCGGCGAGAAAATCCTCATCTCCGGCGGCGGTCGCTGCAACTTCACAAACCGCGAAACGCGGCCCGACCGCTTCCTCTCCGACAACCCGCACTTCGCGAAATCGGCGCTGGCCCGCTACACCGCCGCCGATTTCCTCGCCCTCATCGAGCGTCACGGCATCGCCTGGTACGAAAAGACGCTCGGACAACTGTTCTGCGAAGGCGTGGGCTCTGCGCGCCAGATCGTCGCCCTGCTGCTCGACGAATGCGCGCGCGGCGGCGTGCAGATCGACACGGGCGTGCGCGTCGACGGCATTGAACGCACGGACCGCTTCATCGTCGAAACCTCGAACGGCGCGGCGGAAGCGCCCGTTGTCGTGCTCGCCACGGGCGGGCCTTCGATCCCGAAAATGGGCGCCACGGATTTCGCCTACCGCATCGCGCAGCAGTTCAGCCTGCCGCTGACAGAAATCGCACCCGCGCTCGTGCCGCTGACCTTCGGCGAGGAAGACCTTGCGTGGATGAAACCGCTGAGCGGGGTCTCCCTGGATGTCGTCGCGCATGTCGGGCGCGCGCGTTTCCATGAGGCCGCCCTCTTCACCCATCGCGGCCTCTCCGGTCCTGCCATCCTGCAGGCGTCGAGCTATTGGCGACCCGGCGCGGACCTGACACTCGATCTCGCGCCCGGCATCGACGCGGAAGCGTTCCTCAAGGAGCGCAAGCGCACGCGACCAAAGGCGCTGGCGCGAACGGTGCTGGGGGAGGTGCTGCCCGCGCGGCTCGCGGACGCCATTACCGCGCGGCGCGAGGATGCCGAACGACCGCTGGCCGACCTGCGCGAGGCAGCGCTCGTCGAGCTTGCACGAACATTGTCCGGCTTCACTGTCCGTCCGGTCGGCGACGAAGGCTACGCCAAGGCGGAAGTGACGCGCGGCGGCGTCGACACGCGGGCGCTCTCTTCGCAGACCATGGAGGCCCGCGACGTGCCTGGCCTCTTCGTCATCGGCGAAGCGGTGGACGTGACCGGCTGGCTGGGCGGGTATAATTTCCAGTGGGCGTGGTCGTCCGGCTGGTGCGCCGGGCAGGCCATCTGAGGCACCCGCACGGGGCCCTCGATCGCGCCTTGAATCGGCCGCCTTGAAACAGCCGGAGGGCGCGCGTATAGACCCCGCTTCGCGAAACGGGCCGCCCCAAACGGCCCGGCACAATGCGTCGGGGCCGTAGCTCAGTTGGGAGAGCGCGTGAATGGCATTCACGAGGTCAGCGGTTCGATCCCGCTCGGCTCCACCATTCTCTGCTCTGCCGGTTAGCCGACAGTTCCACGGCATTCGACGCATTTTCCGCCGGCCCGATCGCACAATGTCTTGAGCAGCTTGGGCGAGCGGCTTGGACATGGCCGCATCATTGCATAACACTCATGTTCGCTGATTTGCGGGCTTGAGGGCGATGGACGAGCAGGAACCCATCGAAATCGACCTGAAAACGCTCTGGGACGGCTTCGGCCGGGGCGATCCCAAGGCGCGCGACCGTCTGCTTGCCCTGCACTACGACGAGATGCGCCGGGTGGCGCGCCGGGTGCTGCGCGACGAAGGCGCTAAACTGAACATCCAGCCCACGGAACTCGCCAACGAAGCGGCGATCCGCCTGCTGCACCTCGACCGCATCGCGTGGAAGGAGCGGACGCACTTCCTCGCGATCTCCGCCCGGGTGATGCGCCAGATCCTGATCGACGAGGTCCGCCGCTTCCGCGCGCAGAAGCGTCAGGCGCCGCCGGTCGTCACCCGCTGGGTCGATCACGCCGCCGACGAGAAGGCCCGCGCACCGCTCGATCTGGAAGCCTTCGACGACAGTCTCACGCGGCTGGCCGCGATTGATCCCGACAAGGCGCGGCTCGTGGAGATGCGCTTCTTCGCCGGTCTGACGATCGAAGAGATCGCGCAGATGGACGGCGTGTCGGAGTCCACCGTGAAGCGGCAATGGCGTACCGCGCGTGCGTGGCTGCTCAAAGATCTCGGCCAGGAGTCCGACGCGGAAGCGGACAAGCCCTGACGATGGACCTCGCCCTCGAACGCCGCGCGATGAAGACGTTCGAGGATTCGCTCCTCGAAGCGCCGGACGATCAGGACGCGTGGATCGAGGCGCAATGCGCCGACGACCCGGCGCTGCACAAGGCGGCCCTCGCCCTCTTGAACGCCGCGCGCCACGCCACCGCTTTCCCGACGGAAATGCCCGCCGCAGGCGCCACGCGCCTCGCCGAGATCGCGCCGCCCGAGCGCGTCGGTGCGTGGAAGCTGACCGAACGCATCGGCTCTGGCGGCATGGGCGATGTCTGGCGCGCGGAGCGCGACGACGGCCTGTTCGATCAATCGGTCGCGGTGAAGCTGCTGCGGCCGAGCCTCTACGCCGCCGCATCCGCCGCCTATTTCGACACCGAGCGCCGCGTGCTGGCGCGGCTGCGCCACAAGAACATCGCGCAACTCTACGACGGCGGCGCCGATCCCTCCGGCGTTTCATGGTTCGTGATGGAATTGCTTACGGGCGATCCCATCGACGCGCATGTGAAGAAGAACGCGCTCGATCCCAAAGTCGTCGCGCAACTGGTGATCGACGTCTGCGCCGGGGTGCAGCACGCGCACGCCGCGTCCGTGGTCCACGCCGACATCAAGCCGTCGAACATCATCGTCGACCGCGACGGCGTGGTGAAGCTGCTCGACTTCGGCATCGCGCAAGTGTTGACCGCGCAGGCGCCAGACGCTGCGATGGAAACCGGCGCCTATCCGTTGACGCCTGCCTATTCGAGCCCTGCGCGTCTCGCCGGCGAAAGACCGACACCGAGCGATGACGTCTTCGCACTTGGCGCAATGCTGTTCGAGCTTCTCACCGGCGCGCCGCGTGACGCCGCCGCGCGCCTGCCGCTCTCGCTGACCGACGCGCTTGAGCCCGGCGATCCCCGCGCCGAAGTCCTTGAAGGCGATCTCGCCTTCATCGTCGCCAAGGCGACCGATCCGCGCCCCGATCACCGCTACGCCAGCGCCAGCGCGCTCGCCATCGACCTCGAAAACTGGCTCGCGCTGCGCCCGCTCGCTTCGCGCGACCGCGACTGGCGCTACGAGACGGCGCTCTTCGTGCGTCGCCACAAGCTGGGCGTGGCCGCGACCATCGCCGCGCTGCTTGGTCTCACGTTCGCGTTGATCGTGACGGTGGTGCTCTACAACAATGCCGAGCATTCCCGTGCGGAGGCGGAGCAGCGTTTCTCGGAAGTGCGGGCGCTGTCGAAGTTCCAGATCTTCGACCTTTACGACGCGCTGTCCCAGATTCCGGGCACGACGGAGACGCGTTTCCGGCTGGCGCGGGTCGCGCAGACCTATCTCGACAATCTGGTGCACACGCCGGGCACATCGGAGGAGCTGCGCCTGGAGGCGGCGGCGGGCTACATCCGTCTCGCGGAAGTGCAAGGCGTGCCGACCAGCCCAAATCTCGGCGACCTCGACAGCGCGCGCGACAATCTCCAGCAGGCCGACGCGATGCTGCAGTCCATCGACCTGCCCGGCGCCTCGCTGGAACGCGCGCGGGCGAAACTTCTGCTGGCGACAATCGTCATCCAGGCCGACCAGCGCATGCAGGACGCCAAGCCCCTGGTCGACGACGCCGCCAGACTGCTGGGGCCGCCACCGGTCCCCATCACGGCGGAGTGGCTCGATGCGCAGCAGGGCGTCTACCTGCGCCAGATGCAGATCGCCGACTGGGAGGAGCGTTTCGCCGATGTGCGCGCGGTCGGCGCGCAGGCGCTGGCGGCGCTCGACGGCTGGCGCGGCGACATGCGTCTCGACGACAAATACCCCCGCTGGCGGGCCCGCGCGATGGCGATGGTGGCGAGCGCGCGCTGGTACCAGGGCGACAAGGCCGGCGCGCTGGTCGTCTACGAAGATGCGAACGCCCTGCTGCGCGAGGCGCTGGTACGGATGCCGAACCGCTCAAGCTTGATGAAAGAGCTCATCATCAACAACTACGAGGTCGCCACCACCCTGGAGAGCCTCGGGCGGATCCGGCCGGCGATCATGCGGGTGCGCGAGAGCCTCGCCTACGGCAATCGCCTGATCGAGATTGAATCCCGCGACCAGAGCCTGCGCCGCATGATGCTGCTGCAGCGCGATGCGCTGGCGCAACTGCTGGCCACCAACGGACAATTCGCAGAGGCGCTCCGTGAAGAGGCTGCCATCGTCGCCGCGACGCGCCGCGTGTACGAGGAAAGCCCCCGCGAGCCGCGGACGCTGCGCGACCACGCCTTCCACGTGATGGTGTTGGGCACGATCAACTGGCGCGCCGGCAACCGGAAAACGGCCTGCGCCCACTGGACGGAAGCACGCACGATGTTTCTTTCGCTGAAGGAAGCCAGCTCGCTGACGCCGTTCGACGAAACGACCCAGCTCGGTCTTCTGAACCAGAACCTGGATGTCTGTGCGGGCAAGACGCCCGCCTCTGCGATCCGCTTTTATTGAATGACCCGTTCACCAGCGGGAATGCGCTTCAGGCTTACTGGTGGATGGAGGAGTTTCGCATGACCGGCTGGCAGCACCTGTCGCAACCGACGCCGCAGCAACAACCGCCGCCGCCGGGAGGCGGCCCGCAGAAGCCCAACCGCAAACGCTGGGGCCTCGCGCTGCTGGGGCTCGTCGTCGCTGTCGCAGGCGTGGACCAGATGACGGGCGGCAGGCTCTTCAACGATTCAGGCAGCAACCAGCTCTTCCAGCAGAACGCCAACTACCAGCCGAACACCGGCGTCTGGCAGCCCAAGCCCGGCGAACCGATCCCGCCGCCGGTGGATTTGCCGATCCAGAACCTGCGCCAGGAAACCCAAGTGTGGTGCTGGGCGGCGGTGTCGCAACAGATCATCTATTCGCTCCGCGGCCAGCAGAACACGCCGGCGCAGTGCGCGCTGGTGGCGATGGCGAACGGCGCAGAGCCGGGCGTGTGCTGCAACGGCTACAACCAGCAGTGCGTGACGACGGGTTCGCTCGACCAGATCCGCACGCTGATCCAGCAGTTCGGCGGCCGCCCCTCCAGCATCGCCGAGCCCACCGATCCGATGACGCTCTACAAGACGCTCGCCAGCGGCCATCCGGTGATCATCGCGATCCAGCAACAGGGGACGCAATCGGGCCATGTGATCGTGGTGCGCGGGATGTCGTTCGTTCAGACGCAAAACGGCGTGGAGCCGGTGCTGCACATCAACGACCCGATGGCGGTTTACACGCAGCCCGTCCCCTTCCGGCAGCTCGCGCAGATGTGGAAGGCCGCGATCATCGTGAACTGAGCGGGCGCGTCGTGCAGCGGAGTACTGCCGGCGCGTGCGTGCTGATCGGTTGCGCCGGAGAGACGAACGGCTGATCTTGGCCCGAAGCGGACATTGTCAATCTTGTATCTCTCGGCAACGATGAGGCGGGAGCATTAGAAATGCTGAGGTTTGGCGTCGCCGCCATGTTGGCCGCTTTTGTTTGGCTCGCTGCCGACTACTACGCGGGCCAGTTCTTCTTCGCGTCTAGCTCACAGATTGCCGCCAACTATGCATACAAGCTGTTTGGGTGGGCGTGTATGTCTGCGGCCGTGTGGATTGCAACACCAAGCCCCGAGCGCCGCTGGCCAACGATACTGATCTGCGGGCTGGCGCTTACCGTTGCGGCGTTCGAGGCGCGAATGATCGCGCTGCTAACCGTCGCAAGCGGCGCCAATACCTTCGTTGGTTGGATTGAGGCGCTGATTGCCTTTGCGTTGCCAGCTTGGCTGATCTGGCTTTGGTACAAGCGAGCGTCCGCGCCTTTCTGACAAACGTCCGTTGTCGGCGAATTCCTGCCGTTCATGCGCCGCCCCTTGAACGGCGGCTTAGCGCCCACTTCCTCTCCGCGCTTCCCGGCTGACATTTCAAACTGAGACGCCGCCCCGCCGCGCGTTGAACCAGGATCGCCTTGAACGCAAAGAGCCCCGGCTCTCGCCGGGGCCTTTCCTTCTCTTGAGGCTGAACCTTCAGACCGTCTCGTCGACGCCCGTGTCGGCGCTGTCGGTTTCCTGGGCGTCTTCGACATCGTCGACGCCGCCGCCGTAGTCGGCCGCCACTTCCACTTCGTCCGCCGCATCGTTGGAGAGTTCTTCAGCCGTTTCGAAGTCGCCATCTTCGGCGGCGTCCACCGCGCTGTCGACTTTCTCGTCGGCGATTTCCTGATGGTAGTCGGCGTTGTCGAGATCCATCTGCTCGTAGTCGGCGTCCTTGATCGCGACCTGCGCTTCGAGGACATCGTCGCCCTTCGCTTCGACTTCCTTCAGCTCGTATTCAGCCTTGTCGGACAGTTCGCGCGCGCCCTCGTAGTCGCCGTCCGCCGCCTTCTCGGCCTGCTGGACCTGGAGGTCCTCGGCCGTCTCGCGCGCCTCGTCGGCGTCGCGGGCGTTGGTGACGACTTCGTCGAGATCGAGATCGTCGAGCGTGCCGTCGGCGGCCGCCTGTTCGATCACGTTGCGCGCGGACGCCTGTGCGCCGTCCGACAGCGCCGCCATCTGCAGCTGGAATTCGCTCGTGCCCTCGGTGGGGAACAGGCTGTCGATCGTGCGTTCTGCCATCTTCAATCTCCTCTGCTTCTAGAGGCGTTGCTCACTCGGAATACGGGTCATCCTCGTCGTCGTCTTCCTCGGCTTCGGCCTCAGCCTCCGCTTCGGCTTCAATTTCGGCTTCACGGGCCTCAGCCTCCGCCTCGATGCGCTCCATCTCGGCTTCGTGGCGTTCCTGCTGCCGGTCCTGGAATTCCTTGTTCTGCGCTTCGCGATCGGCGGCGGCTTCGGCCTCCTGCTCTTCGCGTTTCTTCTGCGCAGCCGCTTCCTGATCCTGGCGCTCGTCGACCTGCACCTCGACCTCAGCCTGCTCATCCACGACGGCGGCGGCGTGCTGTGTCTCGACCTGCTGGAGCGCTGCGGCGGACTGCGCGTTCTGCACGGCCTGCTGGGCGGTCTGCGCGAGGTTCTGGGCCGCGTTCGCGGCGCGACCGGTCTGGCCGTCGTCGCCGGCTTCGTAGGCCTCTGCAGCTTCCCTTGCGCCCTGCACCAGGGCTCCCGCCTCTACCGTGGCTTCGCTCGATGATTGGTCCGGGGCTTCGCTTACGTCGAATTCGCCCTCCTGCAACGCCGCACCAGCGTTCGCGGCGCCCTCGCCGATGGTATCGGCGACGGACTGCAACGACGACTGCACAGCGGGCGCGATGTTGGTGATGGCGGGACCAATGCCCTCGACCACCTTGCTCGTCACTTCGCCGATGCGGCCAAACAGACCGCCGCCGGATTCCTTCTCGTCGGCCATCGTCATTTCCTCCGTCAATCACCGACCTGGTCGGGACGCGGTTCGGCCGGCTTCTTCGGCTTCACCGCGAGCACTTTTCCGCACGCCGGATTCGGGCATCGGACGTTCACAGGCTTGTCGCTCACCAGCGCGGTGCGCTTCACGCGCATGGGCGCCTGGCAGGACACGCAGGTGAGACGCACCGTGTCGTCGCCCGCCTTTTCCTTCTTGCCGCCGCCGGTCGCCTTGATCTCCTTCGGCGGACGCAGACGCCGGTCTTCGGCGTCATAGTGCTCGATCACCGCGCGCCAGCCCTTGTGATCCTCGCCGCCGTGGAATTCGCGAGCGAGCTTGAGGCGACGCGCGATGAACGGAACCGAACTCATCGTCGCCTCGACGGCCTGCATGGTGACGTCGTCGCTTTCGTCTTCCTGGTGGACCCAGTCCTCCATGTTGAGACGGGCGTGGATCGGGAAGGATTTCAGCGTCCACTGCAACAGCACGCGGCGCGCGGTATCGAGGTTGCCGAGCGCGAGCTGGCCCGCGCGATCCGCCGTGATTTCCGAATGCCGCGCCCACGCCATCAGCGGCGCTTCGAACGCGCTTTCGACGATCTTCGCCGGGTTGAGGAACTGCATCACGCCGTCGCCCATGATGGTGCGCTGCGACTGCTTGCGGCCCATCAGCAGCTCGAACGCCGTCCGCCAGACCGCGTGGCCCGCCTTCACCCGTCCCATCTCGCGCGCGATCATGAAGGCGAGATCGTCGCCCTTGAAGCTCACGAGCACCGAGCCGAGCACGACGAAGGCGTAGCTATCGGTGCCGAGGGTCTTGGCGTCCCACATCTGTTCACCGGAGACGTAGATTTCCGGCATGCGGTTTAGACCGACGATGCGCGCCTGCCGCACGGCAAGGGCGAACACGTCCGGCATCTGGTTTTCCGAGAGCCGCACGCCGTTCACCGACGCTTCGAACCACGGCCGGCCGAAACGCTCCGATATGTGGTGCGCCGCCGCCGTGACGGGTCCCAGCGACTGCAGACGCATCATGGCTTCAGCGTCGAGACGCCAGAGGAAGGATTCCACCGGCAGCACATAGCCGACGCCCAGCGGACGCAGCCACCGGCACTCGCGGCACATCACCTCGACGTCCGGGAGCTTCGCCCCGTCCCCGCCGCAGGTGCTGCAGTGGTGGCTCGGCATAAAACCCTGCGACTCTGCTGGCGCGGCGTGACCGTCTGCGCCGCACGACTGGCAGAAACGCACCCCCGCCTCGGACGCCGCTCCGCACTGGGTGCAGAACGCAGATCGTCCGGACGGCGGCGTCGGGGGCAGCGGCGCGTTCACTTGCGTCTCAGAGCCGCTTCAGGATTTCGGCCTTCTTGGCCTCGAATTCTTCGGTGGTGACGATGCCGCTGTCGCGCAACTTGGCGAGGCGCTCGAGCTGTTCGATCGGCGATGTTTCAGCAGCGGGCGCGGCAGGCGCCGCCGGCGGCGGCGGTGCGTACTGCTGCATCGGTTGTTGTTGCGGTTGTTGTTGCTGGGGCTGCTGCTGGAACGGATTTGCGCCGCCGCCCATGCCGGGTATTTTCATGTCCATCTTCGGCATCTGGAAACCACCCGCCTTCGGCGCCGCTGCGCCGCCGCCCGCGAGCCGCACGAGCAACTGGTTGGCGATCTTCTTCGGCTGTTCGCTGCCGAATGACCATGCGAGACCCGCCGCGCCGAGAATGCCGAACAGGATGTTGAAGCCCGCCAAGTGCATCGTCATGATGTTGGAGGAGCTGAGCCACGCAGACATGACGGCGACCACAGCAACCGCGATGAAGGTGGGGATGGTGGATCCCCAGTCGACGCCCAGCTTGGCCTGCACGATCGTCTGCTGCGGGCCTTGCGGTACGAGCGTCACTGTACCGCGGTAGCGGACCGCCATGCCCAGCGTCTTGTACGCTACCTCGATCATGAAGGCTGACGGCGGTTGCTGGCCGAGAACCTGGGTCTGTGCGTCCGGCAGCGTGCGGGCGACGTGATCGAAGGTGGCGCGCTGATCCATCGGCGCGATGCTCTGCGCATCGAAGCCGCCGGACATGGCGCCCATGCCGCCGACGCTGAAGCGCGAACCACCGCCGAAGGGCGGTTGCGGCGGCATCGGGGGCGGCATCGGCGGAGGCATGACGGGCGGTACGGGCTGCGCGCCGCCGCCTGCGCCGGCCATCGCTGCGCCGCACGCGCCGCAGAACTTGGCAGTCTGGGCGTTGGCTGCGCTACACACTGGGCACGCGACCATTCCGACTCCCGGCGAGGTGTTCATTTTCGCTGCTCCATCCCAGTTCAATGCGTTCAGTCATCAAGGCGCAGGCGCGCGGGAAACCGGGTCACCCATCCGTCCTTGCGCTGACCAGTAGTCCAATACGGCCTGCCCCAGCGCCTGAACCTTCGGCGACCGATGCGCATCGTCTTCGCGTTCGAAGAAAACTTCCATCACCTTCGCCGCCGTTGATACGTGTTCGCCACTCAAGCGTATCGGCGGGTGCGCTGGAGCACGATTACACTCTGAGTCACGTTCTGGATCGTTGCGATCAAGGACAATCAGGGTCTAGCGCTTGGGAAAAAGGCTTTCCCACCACGCAACGAGTGGATTGGCTGGCTTCGCTTGCGCAGGGATCACGCATTCGCCCTTGGGCGGACCGCAGTATGGGAGAGCCCGGACCATCGGCACGATCTCGATCTGATCGCGCGCCACGGCGAGGCGCCCGCCCTCGCGATTGAAGAAGCCCTCGAGCACGCGGGCGCCGGTCAGCGCATGCATGTCGGTCCACAGCGTACCGCCCACGGGCACGCGCGCATCGCGGGTTGCGCAGGAGACCTCGAACACCACCTGCTCGCCCACGCGCAGACGACCCCGAAACACCTGTGCGACGCGGCCGTCCACACGACACAGACCGTGGTCCCCGTGGGGATTGTGTTCCGTCGCTGCGGGGCGTCCGACACGCACCACCTCGACCTGGACATGCTCGGTCGCGGTCATGCGCGCTTCTTCATAGACGTAAGGCGGCAGCATCTGCGTCCCTCTCCCCGCGGCGGCTATTCCCCGTCGCCATCGTCGCAATCGTCGTCTTCATCGACGTCGAATTCTTCGGCGACATCCTCGGCTGCGTCTTCAACGGCCGTGCCCTGCGGCAGCCGATCCTCGATGAGAGCGGCGATGCGCGGCACATCGGGATCGAGACCGTCGTCGGCGTCGCGACCTGACGCGGGCGCTACCATTGGCCTTGCGGCTGAGGCTGACCGCCGCCCATGCCGGCGTGCTGCTGCACGACGTTCATCATGATCGGGGCGGTCTGGTTGAAGCGCTCGGCGGCATCGAACAGGAGATACGCGCGCCCGCCATTCTGGCCGTTCGACATCACCGCGATGATGCCCATGATCGGGCGGCCCTGCATTGTGGTCTGGAAGCCAACCTGGCCGAACATATCGGAGGGGTCACTCATGGCGCCCATGATTTGCGGCGGACGGTCGAAGTAGCCTTGCTGCAGACTCTGCACGACAGCCTGCGAAAGCTGCGAGGCGGAGCGCGAGCCGTTCATCGTGGTCTGGAACACGACGCCGGCTGGCGACTGGAGCGGCTGCATGCCCTGCGGCGCCTGCGCCTGCATCGGCGCGCCGCCGCCGCCCGGGTAGCCGGGCTGTTGCGGATAACCCGGCTGGTTCGGGTAGCCCGGTTGTTGCGGCATGTTCGGATTCGGGTTCGGATTCTGCGGCCCCGTCGGCCAGCCCGGCTGGTTGGGCTGGTTCGGGTTGGTCGGCTGCATAGGCGGCCAGCCGTTGGCGCCCGGGTTGGGGCCATTCTGGGCGTAGGGATCGTTCGGGTTCGGGCCGGGGTTGGCCGGCTTCTGGGCGTTGGGATCGCAGGCGGCGAGCGCGCCGAGCATGACCAGAACCACAACACCGCGCTTCAGGTTCGAAGCTACCCGCATGACCATCCCTCCTGGGTGACCGTCGCCGCCCGTCGCGGGCGAAATTCTCGGTCTCATGCCAGGAAAGGCGCAGGCGCCCCGGAAACCGGGTCAGATCAGATGTCAGAAGCTTCCACGGCAGGCGTTCAGCAGGCGCTGGACGAGGCCCTGCGCCGGTCTTGCGAGCGTATTCTCGTAGTGGGCGCGGTTGGCGGCGAGCACGGCATCGGTCAGCAGGGGCTCGTCGATCGGGCCTTCGGCGCCGGCCGAACGCACATATTTCGCCGAGGCGTCGATGATGTCGGGCCAGTGACGATGCCCTTCGCGACGACCCTTCACGGCGAGCGCTTCGAGCGTGGCCACGTACTGGGCGCGCTGGTTGCGATCGGCGCCTGAAATCCCGGTCCACAGGCTCACGCGGCGCAACAGCGTTTCGGTGGGCTGGGCGTCCGCGTCGGCCTTCACGCCGGCGTCGTCGAGACGCGCGTTCTGGAACGAAAACCAGCGGCCCCGGTGACGGCGGTTCTCGCCCTCATAGGCCGGACTCACCACCCAGTTGGCGTCTTCACCGGACTTCGGATTGGCGTTGGCCATCGTGATCACCTTGGGCGCGGAACGCGCACGAACCCCGTTATAGGTCAGACGCCGTTAAGGCTGCGTGTGAGGGCAGCGTGAACGAAGTGTTGCGCACCCACCTTGCGCTGTGGGGCGGAGACGTTTTGATGCGGCCATGGCCGGCGCCGACACCCGCACCCTCATCGAGCGCGCCGCGCTGACGCTCTTCGTGCGCGAAGGCTTTGACGCCGCCACCACGCGCCTCATCGCTGCGGAAGCCGGCATTTCCGAAGGCGCGATCTACCGCCACTTCAAATCGAAGGACGAACTCGCCGGCGCCCTCTTCCTCGACATCCATCGTCGCCTCACCGACGTCATCGAAACCGCCGCCGCGAGCGCCAAGGGCATCGACGCGCAGGTGGACGCGGCAGTCGCCGCCTACTGCATCGTAGCCGACGAGGACTGGCTGCTCTATTCGTTCCACCTTCTGTGTCTGCACCGCTTCCTGCCGCTCTGGGAGGAAACCGGCCGCGACCCCGTGACGGCGGTGGAGAAGATCATAACCCGCGCCATCCGCGCGAAGGAAATCCCGAAAGGCGATCCCGCCGTGCTCGCCGCCATGGCGCTCGGCATCGTCAGCCAGACCGCGCAGAACATCGCCTATGGTCGCATCAAGCCGCCGCTCGGCGCGCATGCGGCGACATTTTCGAAAGCGATCAGGGCCGTGCTGCGCGCCGGGAAGTAAGTACCGGTACTCATGCCGGACCGCGCAGCTCCTGCTGCGCATGCGCCGGCGCCGCCAGACTCCGAAGACTCTCGCGTGGGTTTGACATTGGTATGCGCAGCAGGAGCTGCGCGGTCCGGCATGACTGGTCATGACGTGTCTGCGCCTTCTGCAGCAGGTGCAGGCACCGTTGCGCCGAGTGCAATCATCACGGCAAGCACGGTGACGATTGCGCCCGGCGCGACGCCGAGCTTCGGCAGACGCGCGATGGCGCACTTCACTACCTTGTCGAAATTCGCGAGCGCGTCGCGCATGTCGCGGAGCGTGCGCAACGGAATCCCGCGCGTGTAGATGCGCAGCAGACCCGCGTGTCTGCGTTGATAGCCCGCGATGCCGTGTGGGCGGCGCGTGAATTTCGGTCGGTCTTTTCGAAACGTCATGCGCGAACACATGCCGAGGAAGATCAGCACGCGGATATCTCGGCGCGCCTTGCGAACTTCATCCTGGAAATCGAGGCGCAGGATGCGCGGCAGACGCACGCGGGTCGCAACCCAGGCGAGGACTTGCAGGAGCCACAGGTGCAGTTCGCGCGCGGCGGTCGCGTAGGCTTCGCGGCGGTGTCGTAGCGGACGAATGATCTGCATCTCTGGCTCTCCTCTTCGTGGCGACCGGACCATCCGGACGCGACGTGGGGAGGAGTGTCTTTCAGCTTGCGACCCGGTCGGATTGTTTTGCTGATTTTTCTGCACAGGACCGCCGGCGTCCTCGCCGACATCCATGTGCGCCAGGGAAAACGACCGGGCCGGCGAGGCGCCGGCAGTCCTCTCAGCCAGGGACGGAGAACTCCGGAGTCCCCCTAAAAATCCGTAATGCGCCGGAGCAGCGCCGCCGTTCCGAGCGTCACAGAGACGTCCATTCCTCTGCGGGCAGCAGTGGGGCGAATATCGCGTCAAGCATGGCGTCGGTGACGCCTTCGAGCGTATCGGGCGCCCAAAGCGGGGCGTTGTCCTTGTCGACGATCACCGCGCGCACGCCTTCGAGGAAATCGTGTCGGCCGACCACGCGTGCGCCGATGCGATACTCCATGCGCATGTTGTCGGCAAAGGTTGCGCACATGGCGCCCTCACGGAGCTGACGCAGCGCGACCTTCAGCGTCTGCGGCGATTTCGTCTGCAGTGCTTCGAGTTGCGCCACGCACCAAGGGTTCGCGCCGTCCTTCGCGAGCGCGGCGAAAATCTCTTCCACCGTGTCATAGCCGAAGAGCGGACGCAGCGCGCCGGGCGCCGGCACGATGGGCTTTCTCGTCGCTTCGCACAGCGCGTCGAGCCCGGAGCGGATCGCGTTCTTCGGATCGTGGGTGTCGGCGGCGCCGGCGATCTGCGCGCGCGCGGCGCCGAGCAGCTCTGTCGGAATGAGATGCGTCGCAATGCCCGCCGTGACGCACTCCTGCCCCTTCAGACGCGCGCCGGTCAGCGCGAGCCATGTGCCGAACTCCGGCTCCGGCAATCGCGGCAGGAACCAGCCGCCGCCTACATCCGGGAAAAGGCCGATGCCCGTCTCCGGCATGGCGAACGTCGTGCGCTCCGTCGCGACACGGAAATCGCCATGCACGGAAATGCCGACACCACCGCCCATGGTGACGCCGTCGATGAGCGCGACGTAGGGCTTTGGATATTCGTGGATGAGATGGTTCAGTCGGTACTCGGTGAAGAAGAATTCCCGCGCCTCTACGCCGTCCTTTGCGCCGCTCTCGGCGAGCATGCGGATATCCCCACCCGCGCAAAAACCGCGTGTGCCGTCGGCATGATCGACGAGAACCGTGGTGACCTCTGGATCGTCACGCCACGCGAGCAGCGCATCAATCATCAGCCGGCACATGTTCGTGTTCAGCGCATGCAGCGCGCCGGCGCGGTTGAGCGTGATACGGCCGAGGCGGCCTTCCTTGCGGACGAGAACTTCGGGATCGTCGGTCATGCGGCGCTTCTAGCTTTGACGGCGGCGGCGGGAAAGTCGGCGAAGACGCCGTCGACGCCGAGCGCATAGAACTGGCGCAGTTCGCCGTCGAGATCGCCATGCGCAGCGGGCGTTCCGGCGCTGCGGCGTTCAGCCGGGAGAAAATGGTTCTCCGCGCGGAAAGTCCAGGGATGCACCTTGAGACTTGCGGCGTGGGCGCGCGCAACGAGATCGGTCGGTTCGAGCGAACGGCCCTCCGCGTCACGCGGCACGATCAGCGACTTGTCCGGGCCGATTCCGTCCGCATAGGCAGCGACGCGCTTCAGACCATCGCCACGGATGAGATCGGCGTAGCGCAGACCGATGCCGGACGGCAGAAGGTCGAACGGCATGCCTTCGGCGGCGACCAACTGGATGAACGGCAGCGACGTGCGCGCGCGCAGGCGCTTGAGATTGGTCACCTCGAAACTCTGGATGAACACCGGCGCCGATGCATCGCGCCAGCCATGCGCGGCGAGCGTGGCGAGCAGCACATCGTCGAAGGACTGGCCCAGCTTCTCGAAATAGGTCGGATGCTTGGTCTCGGGATAGACGCCGACGCCTTCCGCCTTCGCCAGTGCGCAGACTTCATCGAACGTCGGGATCTGCTCCTGACCATCAAACGCGGTGTTGGCGGGGCGCAACTGCGGCAGGCGCTCACGGCAACGCAGCGTCTTCAATTCGGCCAGCGTGAAATCCTCGGTGAACCAGCCTTCGACCTCGCTCCAGTCCACCGTTTTCTTCGTAAGACGCGATGCGAACTCCGGACGCTGCGCGACATCGGTGGTGCCGCTAATCTCGTTCTCGTGGCGGCACACAAGATGACCGTCCTTCGTCAGCACGAGATCGGGTTCGATGAAATCGGCGCCCTGCTGGATCGCGAGTCTGTAGGCGGCGAGCGTGTGCTCCGGCCGTTCGCCGCTGGCGCCGCGATGGGCGATGGCGAGAGGGTGCTTCATGACGTTGTCCTTCTGCGTCTGCGCACATGCGGCGACAACCAATCCCGCAAGCACGCCGCGCCTGTTCATGGCTTCAACATCCCGTCCCGAAAGCCCGGCAGCGTCCAGCCCCATACGATGGCGCCGGCGCGGACGGCGAACGCGCTCGCCACGCCCACGCCGATGGCGACAGGCTCGACGGCGCCAAGGAAACTCGCCACCACGAACGCCGAGGCACCCGTGAGCGCGGCAGTCGCGTAGATTTCACGGCGGAGAAGTATGGACGGTTCACCCGCGAGCACATCGCGCAACACGCCGCCGAAACACGCCGTCAGCACGCCCATCACCACCGCGACCGGCGGCGCGACGCCGAACGCGAGCGCCTTCGCCGCGCCGATCACGCAGTAAGCCGCAAGCCCCGCCGCATCGAGCCACAGTAGTGCGCGCATCCGCGCAAGGCGTTCGCCGATCAGCCAGACGGTGACGGTCGCCGCGCCGCATGCGAGGAGGTAGCCCGCGTCCTTCACCCAGAACACCGGCGCCTCGATCAGCAGGTCGCGCAGCGTGCCGCCGCCGATGCCGGTGACCGCTGCGAAGAAGGCGAAGGTGATGATGTCGTGTTTCTTCTGCGCTGCCGCCAGCGCGCCTGTGGCCGCGAACACGAACACGCCGAGATAGTCGAGCGCGCCGAGCAGCAGCGAGACGGGAGGCATGGTTTCGAGCACGATAGCCGCTTATGCTGGGCCTTCCTACCGCGTTCAAGGCCCTGCGCATGCTCATTGTTACCGGCGCTCTCACCGCCCGCCCCGAAACACTCGCGCGCCTGGCGGCGATCTGCGTGGAGCACTCGCAGCGCTCGCGCGCCGAGCCAGGCTGCCTCAATCACAACGTCCACGCGGATTGCGAAAATCCGCTGCGGCTCTTCTTTTACGAGGAGTGGGCCGACGACGCCGCACTCAAGGCGCGTTTTCGGGTGCCGGAGTCGAACGCCTTCATGACCGAGGCGCGGTCGCTCGTCACATCGGCCGAGGGGCCGTCCATCTTTGCGGGAGACAAGCGATGATCCGCGTCGGCATTGGCGGCTGGACGTTCGAACCGTGGAAGGACAGTTTCTATCCGAAGGGTTTGTCCGCCGCGAAGGAGCTCGGCTTCGCGAGCCGCGCGGTGACGACCATCGAAGTGAACGGCACCTTCTACTCGACGTTCAAGCCGCCGACGTTCCAGAAATGGTTCAAGGAAACGCCGGATGACTTCGTCTTTGCGCTGAAGGCCAACCGTTTCTGCGTGAATCGGAAAGTGCTCGGCGATGCGGGTGAGTCCATCGAGCGATTCCTCGGCAGTGGCGTGGAAGAACTGGGGCCCAAACTTGGCCCGATCCTCTGGCAGCTCGCGGGCACGAAGAAGTTCGACCCGGGCGACGTGGAGGCGTTTCTCAAGCTGCTGCCGAAAAAGCTCGGCAAGCTGAAGCTGCGGCATGCACTGGAGGCGCGTCACGAGAGTTTCCGCACGCCGGAATTCGTGGCGCTCGCGAAGAAGCACAACGCCGCGATCGTCTATGCGGACTCCGAGGACTATCCGGCCTTCGCCGATCTGACCGCCGACTTCGTCTATGCGCGGCTGCAGAGCACGAAGGAGTCCGAGAAAACCGGCTACAGCACGAAAGCGCTGAACGAGTGGGTGAAAGTCGCCAAGGCGTGGGAAAAGGGCGAAGCGCCAAAGTCGCTTGAGTATGCGGACGGCCCCGTCAGCGACGGCAAGCCGCGCGACGTCTTCGTCTACATGATCGCCGGCGCGAAGGAGAAGAACCCGCACGCGGCCATGGCGATGATCGAGAAGTTATGACGTCCCCTCTCCCGCAAGCGGGAGAGGGGTGACGGGCCCTACCTCATCAATTCCCGCGCGATGATCACGCGCATGATCTCGTTCGTCCCCTCCAGGATCTGGTTGACGCGCACGTCGCGGACGATGCGCTCGATCTCGTAGTCCTTGAGATAGCCGTAGCCGCCGTGGATCTGCAGGGCGTCGTTGGCGACGCGGAAGCCGGCGTCGGTGACGAAGCGCTTGGCCATGGCGCAGAACTTCGTGGCTTCGGGATCTTTCGCATCGAGACGCGCGGCGGCTTCGTAGAGAAACACGCGTGCGGCTTCGAGGTCGGTCGCCATGTCGGCGAGCTTGAACTGCGTGGCCTGGAATTCGCCGATGGCCTTGCCGAACGCCTTGCGCTCGCCCGCATATTTCAGCGCGCGTTCATACGCATCGGTCGCGCCGCCGAGCGAGGTGGCGGCGATGTTGAGGCGCCCGCCGTCAAGGCCCATCATCGCGATCTTGAAGCCGAAGCCTTCGTCGTTGATGAGGTTTTCAGCGGGTACGCGGCAATCCTCGAAAATCACCTGCGCGGTCGGCTGCGCGTTCCAGCCCATCTTCTTCTCGAGCGCGCCGAACGAGAGTCCCGGCGTACCCTTCTCCACCACGATGGTCGACACGCCCTTCGCGCCGCCTTCGCCGGTGCGCACCATGCAGACATAGAGATCGTTCTCCGGCGCGCCGGAGATGAACGCCTTCGTGCCGTTCAGGATGTAGTGCGAATTGCCGTCCTTCTTCGCGCTCGTGCGCAGCGCCGCCGCATCGGAGCCCGAGCCCGGTTCGGTCAGCGCATAGCTCGCCATCAGGTCCATGGACGTCAGCTTCGGCAGCCAACGCTGGCGCTGCTCCTCGTTGCCGAATTTGTCGATCATCCACGACGCCATGTTGTGGATCGAGATGAACGCAGCCGTCGCCACGCAGCCGCGCGAGAGCTGCTCGAACACCAGCGCCGCATCGAGCCGCCCGAGCGCCGACCCGCCCACATCCTCCTGCACATAGATGCCGGCGAAACCGAGCGCGGCGGCTTCCTTGATCACCTCGCGTGGAAAGATGGAGCCCTGGTCCCACGCGGCGGCGTTGGGGCGCAGACGATCAAACGCGAACTGGCGCGCGGTGTCCTGGATGAGGCGCTGGTCTTCGGTGAGGGGCATCTTCTTTTCTCTATCCAAGCCATCGTTCGAACAGGGGCTTCGGCGGTCGCGCATGCGCCCACGCCTCGATCCCGAGAATGGCGCACTGCGCGAACGCGGCAAACGCAAGAACGCCTAGGAAAATGCGCGGCAAGCGCGCGAAGATCAATGCCGCCGCCGCCGCCACGGGCGCCAGCATCGCCAGCCAACCGAGGGGCACATAGAATCTCGAACGCAGCGCAAGGAGCCACTCGTCCCCGGCGCGGTAGGGCTCCAGCGTGCTGTAGCGCGACGCCGTCACGAACATCGCGGCGAAGGCGAGCGCCGTGAGTGCGGCCCAGAGGAGCCAGTGGGAGCGCACATTCATGCGGAAACCCTGCCAGAGGCATCCGCCCACTCAAGCGGAGCGGGCAGTGGCTCCGTTGCATAGTCAATTCGGACGGCGCGGCGCGGTGAAGAAGACCGGGAAGCGCCAGATCGATGCAAAATCAGGGCGGAGGCCGCGAGCACATCCCCGCGTTGCGCGATGCATGATTCGCGATCCCGATATCCCGCGACTTCCGCAGCATCTTCGCTTCGCACCCGTCCGGCCCGGTGAGAGCCGAGCGCGATTTCCAAAGGTCCGTTATTCGCGTCTGCATCGTCAAGATGAACGCGCAGGAAGAGCATCGACTTTAGAAAGTCAAAGGGCGGCTCAGCGTGCCAGACGCCTGCCTTGCGGGTCCACGCTGAAAAGCCGGGCGTGTCGACGCGATCGCGCAACGCGACAACGCGATCCTGATGCCAACCGAGCGACCAGTTCAATTCGTCACGCTTGTCGAAGCCGACCACACGCACCGCCTGCGCGGTTGGTGCGACGCTTGCCGCGATGCGCAAAAGTACATCACCGGCGGCGCCGAGCGCGGAGGTGTCCAGTCGCACACCCGGACGGCCGTTGATAGAGATAACCGCATCCAGCGCGCGAAGCTCTGTTTCACCAAGCGCCCCGCGAAACCATTTGCGCCCTTTCGCGTCCATACGCTTACCGCATCGTCGGGATCACAAAGCTCTGATCCCCCACATCCCCTTCCGGCCAGCGCGCCGTCACCGTCTTGATCTTCGTCCAGAACCGCACGCCCTCGGGGCCGTGCTGGTTCACATCGCCGAACGCGCTGCGCTTCCAGCCGCCGAAGGTGTGATACGCGACCGGCACCGGGATCGGCACGTTGATGCCGACCATGCCGACATTCACGCGGCTCGCGAATTCGCGCGCCATGCGGCCGTTGCGGGTGAAGATGGCGACGCCGTTGCCGTATTGGTGCTTCGTCGGCAGTTCGACGGCTTCCTCGAACGTTTCCGCACGCATGATCTGCAGCACCGGGCCGAAGATTTCCTCCTGATAGGACTTCATCGTCGGCTTCACGTGATCGAACAGCGTCGGGCCGATGAAGAAACCGTCCTCATAGCCCTGCAGCTTGAAGCCGCGCCCGTCGACGACGAGCTTGGCGCCTTCCTTCACGCCCATGTCGATGTAGTTTTCGACGCGCGCCTTGTGCGCAGCGGTGACGACCGGGCCATAGACCGTTTCAGGATCGGTGGAGATGCCGACGCGAATGCGCTCCATCTCCGGCAGCAGGCGCTCGATCAACTGCTCCGCCGTGCCCTTGCCCACAGCGACCGCAACGGGAAGCGCCATACAGCGCTCCCCCGCCGAACCGAAGGCCGAGCCGACGAGATCCTTCGTCACCTGGTCGAAGTCGGCGTCCGGCATGATGATGCCGTGATTCTTCGCGCCGCCCATCGCCTGCACGCGTTTTCCGTGCGCGCCGCCGGTGGTGTAGACGTATTGCGCGATGTCGGAGGAGCCGACGAAGCTCACCGCCTTGATCTCGGGATGGGTGAGGATCGCGTCGACGACTTCCTTGTCGCCGTGCACGACGTTGAGCACGCCGGGAGGCGCGCCCGCTTCCAGCATCAGCTCCGCGAGGCGCACGGGCACGGAGGGATCGCGCTCGGACGGCTTCAGCACGAAGGTGTTGCCGCACGCGATCGCCACGCCGAACATCCACATCGGGATCATCGCCGGGAAGTTGAACGGCGTGATGCCCGCGCACACGCCGAGCGCCTGCTTCATCGAATAGACGTCGATGCCGGGGCCGGCGTTCTCGGTGTATTCGCCCTTCAAGAGATGCGGCACGCCGCACGCAAACTCGATGACGTCGAGGCCGCGCTGGATGTCGCCTTTCGAGTCCGCGATGACCTTGCCGTGCTCCTTCGAGAGCATCAGAGCGAGCTCGTCCATGTGCTTCTCGACCAGCGCCTTGAACGCAAACATCACCCGCGCGCGACGCTGCGGATTGGTCGCGGACCACTCGGGGAAAGCCCGCGCCGCCGACTCCACCGCCGCATCGACGGTCGCCGCCATGCCGAACTGCACCTTCGCCTGCACGGCGCCGGTGTTGGGATCGAAGACGTCGCCATGACGGGAGCCGTGATCGAGCGACTTGCCGCCGATGAAATGGGTGATTTCGCGCATGGGGGCGCTCCTTGATCTGATGGCGCTGGAGTAGCGCCGACCCGCCCTCCCCCGCAAGCGGGGGAGGGAAACGGATCAGTTCATCGCGATGCGTTGCGGGACGAGGCCGTTCGGCAGGAGCGTCCAGAAGCGCGCCGGCGCATTCTGCTGGGCCGCCTGCGCGAACGCCGCATCGCCCGTGCCGAAGAACACGTCCCCGCGCACCGGCCCGCGACGGATTGCGCCGCCGGTGTCCTGCGCCACCAGAAGACGGCGAAAGCCGTTCTCCGCATCGACGAACAGCACCGCGCCGTAAGGATGATAGGCCGGATCGACGGCGATGGAGCCGAGGCCCGTCAGCGGCACGCCCTGCGCGCCGTTCGGCCCGCCCGTGGGATCGCGGATGGGTTCGAGCTGGAAGAAGACGTAGCTCGGATCGAGATTCATCGCCGCGCGCACCTGTTCGGGCGTCTGCGCGCCGAGCCAGTCGCACACGCCCTGTTTCGTCGCCGAAGCCGCGCCGCGATCGCGGATCTGCGGATAAAGCGACGTCCACTTCCAGCCGTTCTGCGCCGCATACGCCATGCGCATCTGCGACCCGTCCTCGAACTGCACGCGCGCGGAGCCCTGCACCTGCACGTCGTAGACATCGCATGCGCGCGCGTAACCGAGCACGCCCGATCGCAGATCAAGTTCGCCGCGCTTCGGGACGGGGATGATCTTTCGATCCGCCGTGAGCCGGCCCCACATCGAGGTCTTGAAGCGCCGTTGCAGGCGATCGTTCAACGCCTCGCCGGTGCGCGCTTCGACATCATCGGCGAGGATCGGCGCGAGGTTCTTCATCACGTCTTCGGTGATCTGCTTCGACATGCCGGCCGCTTCGTCGAATGCGCCGAAGTCGATCTGCACGAGATCGGCGGGGCGCGCGAGGAAGGGCTCCTCGAACCCCGGCTGCGGCGTGCGCCGCGCCTGCACGATGGGCTCGTAATAGCCGGTGACACGACGCAGTTGATCGCTGCGCGCGATCACCTCATGTGGCGTGAAATTGGCTTCGAAGAACGCGCGCGCATCCTTGGCCTGCGCCGCCGCCGCGCACGGCGCGCGCCAGTCCGCGACGGTCCCGCCGTAGGCCGCTGTTCTTCCATAGGCTGCGCTGTCCTCGCGCCGCGTCTGTGCCGCGCAGGAACGACGGAAGGCATCGAGCGCGGGATGGGGATCGTTCTCCATCCAGCCCGGCAGCTGCGCGAACGATGCGGGCCGCAACTGGAACACAGGTCCCGTCGGCGCGACCGGACCGGCAGGCGGCTTCTCGGAACTCGCACAGGCGGCGAGCATTACGGCGGCGGCAAGATAAGAAAGCTTCTTCATGCCGCCTTCTAGCACGCGTCAGGAGGCGCTGCGCCAGACCTGTCTCAGCCGCGCGTCGCGACCGCAGCCGGCGCGGTACGCGTTGTAGCGCAGCGTGTTCTTCTTCGCGTAGTCGCGGTGATACTCTTCCGCCGGATAGAAGCGGCCGAGCGGCAGCACTTGCGTGACCACCGGCGCCGTCAGCCGGTCGGAAGCGACGAGCGCGGCCTTCGATGCATCGGCATCGGCCTTCTGCGCGGGCGTGACGAAGATCGCGGAGCGATAGCTCGGGCCACGGTCGCAGAACTGGCCGCCGGCATCTGTCGGATCGATCAGGCGCCAGTAGCGATCGACGAGCTGGCGGTAGGTGATGCGCGCGGGATCGAACGTGACGCGCACGGCTTCGTAGTGGCCCGTCGTCTCGGTGATCACGTCCTGGTAGGTCGGATTGGCGAGATGCCCGCCGGTATAGCCCGACAGAACTTCCACGACGCCGGCGATCGCCTTGAAATCGTGTTCCGCACACCAGAAGCAGCCGCCCGCGAAGACGGCCTCCTGCGTGACGGCGGGACGCGGCGTCGAGGGCTGCGATTGTGCGGCAGGCGCGCCGCAAGCGGCGAGTACGATGAGGCCAAGCAGTGCGAAGAAACGGTTCATGCCACCTTGTACGACGGAACGCGCCGCCTGGTTGCGAATACGGCCCCGACTTGCATCGGGGCCGTCCTCAATTCCTCAGCGCCGTAGATCTACCAGCCGCAGGTCTGACCGCGGTTCTGCTCTTCCAGCCAGCCTTGCAGCGGCTTGAAGTAGTCGATCACGGCGCTTGCATCGATTTCGCGTTGGCCGGTAAAGGCTTCCAGCGCATCCGGCCAGGGCTTGGACTGGCCCATCTCCAGCATGGCGTTGAACTTCGCGCCGACTTCCTTGTTCCCGAAGATCGTGCAGCGGTGCAGCGGGCCGGTCCAACCCGCTTGCTGACACGCCGCGCGGTAAAACTGGAACTGCAGGATGTGGCTGAGGAAGTAGCGCGTGTACGGCACGTTGGCCGGCACGTGATACTTAGCGCCGGCGTCGAAGGCGTCCGCGGGGCGCGGGCCGCCCGGCGCGACGATGCCCTGGTACTGCGTGCGCAGCTTCCACCAGGCTGCATTGTAGTCGCTCGTCGGCGTCTCGCCAGAGTACACCTGCCAGCGCCACTTATCGACAAGCAGGCCGAACGGCATGAACGCGATCTTGTCGAGCGCCTGACGCAGGAGCAATCCGGTGTCGGCCTCCGTGCCCGGGACCTGATTGATCAGACCGATGCGGCGCAGATACTCCGGCGTGATGGAGAGCGCGACCATGTCGCCGATGGCCTCGTGGAAGCCGTCGTTCGCGCCGTCCTTGAACATGAACGGCTGATTGCGATAGGCGCGCTGATAGTAGTTGTGTCCGAGTTCGTGGTGGACGGTCTGGAAGTCTTCCGCGTCCACTTCGGTGCACATCTTGATGCGGATGTCGTCGACGTTGTCGAGGTCCCAAGCTGAGGCGTGGCACACCACATCTCGGCCCTGCGGGCGCACGATCATCGAGCGGTCCCAGAAGGTCTGCGGCAGCGGCGCGAATCCGAGCGAGGAGAAGAAGCCCTCACCGGTCTGCACCATCTTCTTCGCATCGTAGCGGTTGGCGCGCAGGCGCGCCGTCACATCAATGCCCTGCGCGCGCGTGCGCGGCGCGACGACGTCATAGATGTTGCCCCACTGCTGGGCCCACATGTTGCCAAGCAGATCGGCGCGAATCGGGCCGGTCTTGGCCTGCACCGCGTCGCCGTAGCGGGCGTTGAGGCGAGCCCGCGTGTAGCAGTGCAGCTGCTTGTAGAGCGGCTCCACCTGACCCCAGAGACGGTCCGTCTCGGCCGCAAACGCGGCGGCCGGCATATCGTACTTCGAACGCCACAATGCGCCCGTGTCGGAATAACCGAGTTCCTTCGCGCCTTCGTTCGCCAGCGTGACGAGCTTGGCGTAGTCCTCTTTCATCGGCGGCGAGATGGAGTGCCATCCGGTCCACAGCGCCGCGAGCCGCGCAGGGTCGCGCGACGTCGCCATTTCGTTGGTGGCTTGTTCGAGATCGATCTTTCGACCTGCAATCTCGAACGTACCGGTCGCGTAGATTTCTTCCAGCTTCGTGCCGATATCAGCCATCTGCTGCGCAGCGCCCGCACGACCCGGCGCGGGCAGCGTGAGGCCGCGCTTCATCAGTTCAAGCTTGCGCGCGACGACGGGATCGAGACCGGCAGTGGGATAGCCTGCGGCTTCCTTCGCAAGCGCCGAGGCGCGCTCGGTGATCTGTGCGTTGGCGCGCGCGGCGAGCCAGTTCGTGTCGTAGGTGATGTTGGTCTGGCGCATCCAGTCCGCGCGGGCAGCGGTTTCAGCGAGGGCGGCGAGTTCCGTCTCGGCGTTGGCGACAAACGTCGCGGCATCTGGCCGCGCGACCGGTGCTGCGACGGCGGGGGTCGTTGCATCCGCCACCGGCACGGCGCTGTCAGTGACGCAGGCGGCCACGAGCGCGAGCGCCGCAACGGCCGCAAACCAGCGCGCCTTCTTCATTGAAATCATGGGGTCCTCCCGGAAGTCGGCTGGGCCGACCGATTGGGGGAAACCTAAGAGCCGCGCCCGCGCGATTGCAAGCGTTAGGCGACGATCAGGCGAGGCGATCAGGCGACTTGGGCGGCCCCGGGAACCAGCCGTTCCATCGTGGCGATGAGGCTGGGCAGATCCACTGGCTTGGTCGCATAGGCGTCGCAGCCCGCGTCCAGACAGCGCGCGCGGTCGCCGTCCATGGCGTGTGCGGTGAGCGCTACGATCGGCGTCTTCGCTACCTCAGGGTTCTCGCGGATGGCGCGCGTGGCTTCGAGACCCGAAAGCACCGGCATGCTCACATCCATGAGCACGATGTCAGGTTTGATCGCGAGCGTCTGCTCGACCGCCTGCTGGCCGTCGGCCGCCGCGAACACTGCATAACCGCGACGCTCCAGGCGTCGGCGCAGCATGTCGAGATTTTCCGTGTTGTCCTCGGCGATGAGTACGCGCATGGCCCTGTTCTCCTCATATCTGGTTACGCGCCGCATGGGCGCTGCCGATGGCGTCGTTCAGCGCTTCAAACAGCGCGGTGCGATCGGCGGGTTTCGTGAAGTGTGCGACGGCGCCTCGGGCGAGCGCTTCACGGCGTTCGGCAAGACCGGTGAGCACAATGACCGGCGTATTGCTGGTGAGGGGATCTGCGCGCAGCGCTTCCAGCACCTCCCAGCCCGACATGTCCGGCAAGCCGATGTCGAGCACGATCGCGTCCGGCGCGAGCGCACGCGCGGCGGCGATGGCCTCGGCGCCCGTGCGCGCTTCGCAGAGCTGGAAACGCTCCGGCGCCTGACGACGAATGAGATCGCGCGCGGAGGACTCGTCCTCGATGACCAGCAGCACCGCGTGTTCACTGGCCACTTCGGGAGACGCGATGCGCTCGACTGACGGGGTCGAGGCCGTCGCGCGCAGCGGCGCGGTGAGTGTGAAGCATGAGCCCTCACCGGGCGCACTGTAGACGGTGACGTCCCCGCCCATGGCGCGCGCGAGACGACGCGTGATCGCAAGACCGAGACCCGTACCGCCGAAGCGGCGCGTCGTCGATGCGTCGGCCTGCACGAACGCTTCGAATAGACGCGACATCTGTTGGTCGGACATGCCGATGCCGGTGTCTCGCACAGTGAACGCGACGAAGCCGCCGCACGGGGTGGTGCGCAGATCGAGGCTGATCTCGCCGCCGCTGGTGAACTTCGCGGCGTTGGCAAGCAGGTTCACCACGCATTGGCGCACTTTACCGGTATCGGCGAGACCATGAGGCACGTCGTCGGCCATGGCGAGCACGAGCGTGTTGGCGTTCTTCTGCACCGCCGGCGCAACAAGTTCCGCTGCATCGCGCGCGAGTTGCTGAAAGTCTGTTTCAATCTCTTCGAGATCCAGACGACCGGATTCGATCTTGGAGAGATCGAGAATCTCGTTGATCAGCGACAGGAGCTGGCGCGCGGCGCTCTGGATGCGGCGCAAGTCATCGGGGCCGGTGGGGTGATCGGTGGCGACGAGGTCTTCTTCAAGCAGCTCGGCGTAGCCGATCACCGCATTGAGCGGCGTGCGCAGCTCATGGCTGACATTCGCGAGGAACTGTGACTTGGCAAGGCTCGCCTCCTCGGCAGCGCTGCGCGCCTTGGCGAGATCGTCGACGAGCTGCACGATCGCTTCATCACGCGCATCGAATTCCGCCAGCAGGCCTTCAAGGCGCGCGGCCATCATCTCGAAACTCTCGCCCGGCGTCGAGGCGGCGCGGAAGATTTCGAAGGATGTGGTCTGCTGAGCGTCGCGCCCGAGACGACCGAGCAGAGCCTGCTTCGCCGCGACGGCGGCTTCCACACGAGCCATGGCCCGCAAAAGATTTTTGTCGGCGCGCTTGCGCTCCGTGATGTCGATGGTGACGTTGAGAAGGCGTTCAAGCGTTCCGTCCGCCTGTCGCTGTCCCTCCATGATGTTGCGGACCCAGCGGACCTCGCCATCGGGACGCACGATGCGGGTTTCGTAGTCCACGCGATCGCCCGTATTCTGCAGCAGCGCAGCCTTCTCCAGGGGCAGGTGACGATCGTCTGGATGAACCCATTCTTGCCCGGTCGATTCCGAAATTCTGCGGGGCAGCTCACGGCCGAGAATGCTCGCCATATTCGGCGAATAGGAAACGCGATCGCGCTTGAAATCGGCTTCCCACACACCGCCGCGCACGAGTTCAAGCGCAAGATTGGCGCGTTCAGCGACACGCTCCGCAGCGAACTGCGCCTCCACCAGCGCGGTCATGTCCTCGCCGACGATCAGCACGCCGTCGATGTCGCCGGCGCCGGTGCGCCAGCCGCTGACGTTCCAGCGCAGCCAACCGCGCTTGCCGTCGATCGGGCTGACGTACAAATCGCGCTCACCCTTCGACACCTTGCCTGCGAGCGCCTGTCGATATGCTTCGCGCCAGTGCGGCGGAATCATCGGAATCACGTCGAAGATTGATCGGCCTATGAAATCCTTGCCGCGCAAGCCGAAGCTGGCGATCCAGGTTTCGCTGGCCCACACGAATGCGAGGTTTCGATCAAGCCGCGCGGCGGACATGCTGGACAGGTCGACGGCGCGCGCCATGATTTCGAGCTGCAACGGCGCAGCTGTTTCGACCAAGAGAGGCGCCGCATCTTCCAAGATGGCGCCGCGGATCAGGCCATCGCCGCACGCGCCTTCGCAGACGATGCGCACAGTGCGCGGGTGGCCGGCGATGTCGCCGAGGGTAAGCGTTGCGCTCGTGCGGGCGCCGGTGACAAGGGCGTTCAGCAGACGCGCCCAGGCGGCGGAGTCGACAGGACTCGCGGTGGCGGCGACGGCGGCGAGGCGCAGCAGCATGGCGCGACGGGCGCCGAAGAGGGCGCGCGCGCCAGGCGAGCCCGACAGCAATCCCGTGCGGGGGTCATAGCGCCAGAACACGGGCGCCAGCGGGCGGGTCGCGCGCGACGCCGCGCGTGTCGACGGCGCGTTCCGGATCTCGGCGGCTGCCTGCATGCCTGCTCCTGCCCGCAGGGCGCGGACCACGATTTCAGCGGTGGAGGCTAACGCATGAACGTCGACAAAGAATTTACAGGCCGTCTCAACGGAATGGAAACCGCTTCATGTGTAGGTTCACCGGATGAGCGCCACCCAGCCCCTCGTAAAAGACCCCTTCGCCGCCGACGCCGCCTGGCCGCGCGTGCTCGTGGTCGATGATGTCGAAGACAACCGCGAGATTCTGCGGCGTCGCCTGATGGCCGCGCGCTTCGAGGTCGAGACGGCCTGCAGCGGCATGGAATGCCTCGAGATGCTGGCCGCCAAGCCCTTCGACATCGTGCTGCTCGATCACATGATGCCCGGCATGGACGGCATGGAGACGCTGGCCGTCATCCGCTCCAAGTGGGCGAAAACAGTGTTGCCGGTGATCATGGTCACCGCACGCGATGACGATCCGCTGATCGTGAAGGCCTTCGACATGGGCGCCAACGACTTTGTCGCCAAGCCCTTCTCGTTCCCGGTGCTCGCGGCGCGCACGCGGGCGCAACTCGAGGCCGTAAAAGGCGCATAGTTCCGGGCGCTTAACGCGCGTAAACGTTTTAGATTTCGCCGAACGCCGACTTCAGCCGCGCCATCTGCGAGGACACCTCGTTGGCGGCCACGGTCTCGGCCTCGTACATGTTCTCGTCGAGACGGCGCACGCGCTCGTAGAGCATTTCGCAGCGCGACATCAGACCCCGCAACGAATCCGGCAGACCTTCTATGCCGTGGAAGCTCTCCAGATCCGCACGGTCGCGGGCCGTGAAGCGGTACTTGTCCGAGCGCGCTTCCACCATCGCCATCTCGCCTTCGCGCACCGCGCGCTGGACGAGGAGCCAGGACGCCACCTGCATCAGGCGCGTCGTGAGGCGCATGCTTTCGCCCGCATAGGCGAGCGCGCCGAGGCGATCGAGGCGCTTGGAAGCGGCGCGGCCGGGACCATCGAGATAGGCGGCCGTCTCCTCGACGAGCACCATGCCCTCCTTGAAGGTGCGTTCGAACACCTCGGAGCGGGCAAAATCGAGAATCCGCCGGTTCGCGGCGTCCACGGGCAGGGTGATTGCGGTCTTTTCGGTCATGTTGAGGGGACGGGTGTGCAAGCTGCGGGCCGCGTCCTCTACTCCCCCTTCTTGCCGAAAATCGCGTCGGCGGCCGCCTTCTGGCGCCGTTTCGTGTCGATCATCGCCTCGCAGGCGGCGATGTCGGCCTTGAGGCTCGACACGCGCTCCTCCAGCTCCTCCACCGACATCATGTCGAGGGTGCGGGCGGTCTTCTTCAGCGGGCTTCCGGGATCGTCCTCGAACATGGCGTGACCTCCTCCCCCACTCTACCCTAAGGGGTGGTGAACGATGAAGCCGGAGGAAACCATGAACACGCCGAAAAAGATGCGCGCTGTGGCGCACGCGAGCGGCGAGCCCCTGCGGATCGAGGAACTTCCCGTCCCGACGCCCGGCCCGAACGAGGTGCTGATCCAGGTGGCGGCCGCCGGCGTGAACCGACCGGACCTCGTTCAAAGATCCGGCCTTTACCCGCCTCCGCCAGGCGCGCCGCAAACCATGGGCCTCGAAGTGGCGGGAACCATCGTCGCCACCGGCGGCGCGGTGACCCGCTGGAAGGCCGGCGATGCGGTCGTCGCCCTGCTCGGCGGCGGCGGCTACGCGGAGTATGCGCTGGCGCACGAGGGTTCGGTGCTGCCCGTGCCGAAGGGTCTCTCGATGGAGGAGGCCGCCGGCCTGCCGGAGACGGTCTTCACCGTCTGGGCGAACGTGTTCGAATCCGGCGCATTGAAGCCGGGCGAGCGCTTCCTCGTGCATGGCGGCGCCTCCGGCATCGGCACGACGGCGATCCAGATGGCCAAGGCCCACGGCGCGATCGTGTTCGCGACAGCCGGCGATGCGGAGAAGGTCGCGCTCTGCGAGAAGCTCGGCGCGACGCGGGCGATCAACTACAAGACCGAGGACTTCGAATCCGTCCTGCGCGGCGACGGCGGCGTCGACGTGATCCTCGACATGGTCGCGGGCCCCTACGTCCAGAAGAATATCGACATCCTGAACGACGGCGGCCGCTGCGTGCTGATCGCCTTTCTGCTGGGCCCGACGGCGCCGCAGCTCAACATCATGCGCATCATGCTGAAACGCCTGACGCTCACCGGCTCGACGCTGCGCGCGCGACCGCTGGCGGAAAAGGCGCGTCTCGCGGCGGCGGTGGAGAAGAATGTCTGGCCGTGGATCGAGAGCGGCAAGGTGAAGACCGTCGTCGACGCGGTGTTCCCGCTCGCCGACGCCGAAGCCGCGCAGGCGCGGATGACGGCGGGCGTGAATGCGGGGAAGATCATTCTCAAGCCTTGATGCCTGACGTTGGGGACTGCGACGAAACTCCGCGCCAACCGCAGCAGGCGGCTTGATCTCCATCAACCAGCGCCGCCCAAGCTGGAGCAGTCTCCGAGGCGCCAGAACCAGAACAAGCACGAGGGTCGAAAGATGTCCGGGACCTCTTCAAAGACCGCCCCTTCCGCGAAAGCGAAGAGCGCGGCGGAGCACTTCGACGTGCTGATCGTCGGCGCCGGCATTTCCGGCGTGGGCGGCGCGTATCACCTGAAGCAGCAATGCCCCGGCAAGAGCTTCGTGGTGCTCGAGGGCCTCGAGAGCTTCGGCGGCACCTGGCTCATGCACCGCTATCCGGGGATCCGCTCGGACAGCGACCTCTATACCTTCGGCTACCGCTTCAAGCCCTGGGTCGGGCCACCGATCGCGACCGCGCAGGAAATCCTGACCTACATGGGCGAGGTCATCGACGACAACGATCTCGCGCCGCACATCCGCTACAACCACCACATCGAAAGCGCGCAGTGGTCGAGCAAGGACAATCTCTGGACCATCTCGGCTACCCGCAAGGACACCGGCGCAAGGCTCACCTTCACGGCGAACTTCCTCTGGATGTGCCAAGGCTATTACCGCCATTCCGAAGGCTACACGCCGCAATGGCCGGGCATGGATCGCTACCGCGGCCGCATCGTGCATCCGCAGACCTGGCCCGACGATCTCGACTACAAGGACAAGACCGTCGTCATCATCGGCTCTGGCGCGACGGCCGCGACCTTGGCCCCGGCCATGGCGCCCGACTGCAAGCATCTCACGGTGCTGCAGCGCTCGCCGACCTATTTCATTCCCGGCCGCAACGAGAACGATCTCGCCAACATTCTACGCGAGATCGAGGCGCCGGAGGAGTGGGTCCACGAACTCGTGCGGCGCAAGGTGCTGTTCGACCAGGAAACGTTCACGCGCCGCGCGGTGGAGGAGCCGGACGTCGTGAAGGCCGAGCTGCTTGAAGGCGTGCGCACCTTTCTTGGCCCCGACTACGACATCACCAAGCACTTCACGCCGAAGTATCGGCCGTGGCGCCAGCGCATCGCCTTCGTGCCCGACGGCGACCTCTTCCAGGGTATCGTCGCCGGCAAAGCCTCGATGGCCACCGACGAGATCGAGACGTTCACCGAGACGGGCCTGCTGCTGAAGTCCGGCGAGAAGCTCGACGCCGACATCATCATCGCCGCCACCGGCTTCAATCTCAGTGTGCTGGGCGACATCGCCTTCACTATCGATGGCCAGCCGCTCGATTTCGCGGACACCGTGACCTATCGCGGCATGATGTTCACCGGCGTGCCCAACATGGTGTGGGTGTTCGGCTATTTCCGGGCGAGTTGGACACTGCGCGCCGATCTGATCGGTGATTTTGTGTGCCGCCTGCTCAAACACATGGACGAGAAACATGCGGCGCGTGTGGAAGTGTCGCTGCGCGCGCAGGATCGCGATATGCCTCTGCTGTCGTGGATCGATCCGGAGAACTTCAATCCGGGCTACCTGATGCGCGGCATGCATCTTCTGCCCAAACGTGGCGACAAGCCGGAATGGCAGCACACCCAGGACTACTGGGCCGAGAAGGATATCTTTCCGGCGATAGATCTCGACGATCCGGCGTTCGTCTACGCGTAGGTCTTGCGCGCGAGGCGCTTGGCCATTGCAGCGCCGCTCGGCGCCTTCAGCGCGTCGCGGCCGACCCAGCGCGCCGTCGCATTGTCCGACGCTGCAAGCTTGCGCGCCAGCGTGATGCACCCCGCATTCAGCGTTGCACTGCGTCCGCCTACCGCGCGCAGGGCCCAGTTCACGCCCTTCTTCACGAAATTGCGTTCATCCGTCGCGTGGGCCTCGATCAACGGCAAACAGGCGAGCAGCGCTTTCTCGTCGACGTCCTTGCGGTGCAGCGCCACACAGGCAAGGAGCGCGAACGCCGCACGGCGGCCGAACTCATCGTTGAGCTTCGCCCACTGCTGTACCTTCGCGAGCGCGTGCGGCGTACGGTCAAAGAGGTTGAAACAGACGGTGTCGGTGACGCCCCAGTTGTCGAAATCGCGCCGCCACTTGTCCATCTGCGTCGGCGTCACGAGCGCGGGATCGTCGACGATGGACGCAAGCAGGCGCGCCTCGTACCAGCCTGAGTCCCACAGCGCCTGCGCAAGCGCGTGATCCTTGCCGAGCGGTTTGGCGATCGCCTTGATCTGCGCCATCGGCGTGCCCCACGCCTGATCGACGACAATGCCGTAGCGCGGCCCCATCTCGGCGCGGAATTTCTTCGAGCCCGCCATTTCCAGCACTTTCAGCACCACGCTCACATCAGCCGGCGCCTTCTTCACGGCTTTCTTTGCCGCCGCTTTCCGCACTGCGGTCACAGCTGGGCGATCCAGGCGCGCACGATGTCTTCCAGCGCCGCGCGATGCTGGGTGAATGTCTTGCCCGCGCCAACGGTGACGAGGCAGCGATCGGGCGCGAGCCATTTCACCATGTCGTGCGGATCGGGAATCTCCATCTTGAGCGCAGCCTTCGCCTTGGCGCCGCGATGAAACACCAACTGCAACGCGTCGGTCGAACGCAGATGCGTCGTCGCGAAATAATCGGTGGTGCGATAGCTCGGCGCGTTCCATTTCACCCCTTCGCGGATGAGCGGATCGACGCCGAGAATAAGTTTTCGCGTCGCGACGATCTCCTTCTTCAAGGGATGATCGAGCGACTTGATGAAGGCGACGACGGCGGGGTCTTCCTGCGCACCGTCGTCGGCGATGGACTTTTTCGCCATACGTCAGGCCGCCGCGAAAATCTCGTCGAGACGCGCATAGCTCATCTCCATGCCATCGGTCATGCCGGTCGAGACGGCGGTGTCGCGCGATTCCTTCGTGTGGAAATCCATGAACACGGTCATGGTCGTCACGCCGCCGCTTTCCTCGAACGTGTTGCGGATGAAGCACCCTTCGCCCATGTCGCCGCCGACGTCGCCAGGGTCGAAATACTGCGTGTACGCGAGCTGCGTCGGCGCATCGACTTCACCGAACGCGCCGTGGAAACCGAATTCCTCGCCGCCTTCATCCCTGCGCCAGCGCCAGAGATACACGCCGCCCACCTGCACATCCATCTCGCACACAGGCATGGTCCAGCCGGGCATGCCCTGACACCAGCGCTTAAGGAGCTGCGGCTCCGTATGTGCACGCCAGAGCAGTTCGCGCGGGGCGTTGAAGGAGCGGCGGACCTCGACGGTCGTATCGCTCGGCTGGCGCACATCGACCGTTGCGAAGAATGTCGGCACGATCGTCTCTCCCTTGCTATCGCGGCGACGCCGGAAGCGTCTGCTTAAAGGACGAATGATCGGAGAGGACTCCGACACGCGTCCTGTGAAAATTCGTCAGCCGTTGAAGGCTTTCTCCAGATCCGCGACGATGATCTTCTTCATCTTCAGCATGGCCTGCATCGCACGATCGGCCTTGGTGCGATCAGAATGGCCGATGAACGTCATCAGCGCGTCCGGCACGACCTGCCAGGACATGCCGTATTTGTCCTTGCACCAGGCACAGTGACTTTCGGCGCCGCCTTTCGCGGTGAGCTTGTCCCAGTAGTGGTCCACCTCCGCCTGGTCCTTGCACTTGATGACGAAGGAGACGGAGTCGTTGAACTGGTGGTGCGGGCCGCCGTTCAGAAGCTGAAAGCGCTGGCCTTCGATGGTGACGAAGCCGGTCATCGGGTTGAGATCTTCAGCTTCGACGTTTGCGAAGATGGACTTGTAGTAGGCGACGGCTTCTTCCGGCGTGACGGGAATCCACAGGCACGGCGTGATCCTGGACATGGTTGTCTCCCTGTTTCTAGTTTTTCGCCTCAGTTCTTTGCTTTGGGCGGTTTGCCCTGCATTTCATCGAGCAGCGCATCGAGGCGCACGAAGTTCATCTCCCATAGCGCGCGGTAGCGTTCGAGAAAGGCGTTGGCTTCCTTCAACGGCTCTGCCTCCAGCTTGCGCGGCCGGCGTTGCGCGTCCTGGCCGATGGAAATCAGACCAGCGCGTTCGAGCACCTTCAGATGCTTGGAGACCGCAGGCTGCGAGATCGCGAACGGCTCGGCGAGCTCGGCGACGGACGCCTCCCCCGTCGCAAGCCGGGCGAGGATGGCCCGCCGCGTCGGATCGGCGAGGGCCGCGAAGGTTGCGTCGAGACGGTCAGCGTCGATCATCAATAACGTTCCAGTTATATCGCCATGTAGTTATGGAATGAATTTCAGCGTCCGTGAACACGGCTCTTGAATCGATATATCGAAATATTAGATATATCGAAGTCGGCGTCCGAAGGGTCGGATGCGACGGAGGAAAAGACATGTACGGATTTGGACATCATCGGCGCCGCTGGGGCGGACACTTCACCGAAGGCCATCATGGCCACTGGGGCGCTCGCCATGGTGGGTTTCAGGGCGGCCCGCGCGGACGCGGCGGCCGCTACTTCGAGCACGGCGCGCTGAAGATCATCGCGCTCGCGCTGATCGCGGAGAAGCCGCGCAACGGCTACGAAATCATCAAGGCGGTCGGCGAGAAGACCGGCGGCGCCTACGAGCCCAGCCCCGGCGTCGTCTATCCGACGCTCAATCTACTGGAGGAATCCGGGCAGATCCGCGCCACGGAAATCGACGGCAAGAAGGTCTTCGAGATCACCGACGAGGGCCGCGCCGCGCTCGACGGCAACAAGACCATCCTCGAAGGCTTCGAGAGCCGCTTCTCGGGCGAGGGCGGCCAGCATCGCGGGCACCGCAGCGAAGTCCGCCGCGCCATGGGCCGACTGGTCAACGCCGTGCGCGCGAAGTTCGACGAAGGGGTCAGCGAGCAGGACATCCCCGTGCTCGTCGCAGCGATCGACGCGGCGGCGGACGCGGTGGAAAAGGCGTAGCCTCTCGCGGGGATCGTGAGGTCGCGCTAGAGACCGGGCATGACCGCCCGCTCCATCGCCGACCTCACGCCCGCTCGCGCCGCTCCTGACCTCGCCGCGCTGGCGAAACTCGAAGAGCGCATGCTCTGGCTGGCCGCGTGGACCATCCACAACGCCAACCACCTCCGCGAAAGCCGCGACGGGTTGAAGGTGGGCGGCCACCAGGCGTCTTGCGCGTCGATGACGACGATCATGACGGCGCTGTTCTTCCACGCGCTAAAGCCGCAGGACCGCATCGCGGTGAAGCCGCATGCCAGCCCGCTGTTTCACGCGATCCAGTACATGCTCGGCCGGCAGACGCGCGAACAGCTTGAAGGCTTTCGCGCGCTCGGCGGCGCGCAATCTTATCCGTCACGCACCAAGGACAAGGACGACGTGGATTATTCCACGGGCTCTGTGGGCCTCGGCGTCGCGGTGACGGCGTTCGGCAGTCTCGTGCAGGACTATCTCGCCGCGCGCGGTAAGGTGGCGCCGGAGAATATGGGTCGCTTCATCGCGACGGTGGGCGACGCCGAACTCGACGAAGGCAATGTGTATGAAGCGCTGATCGAGGCGTGCAAGCACGACCTGCGCAACATCTGGTGGATCGTCGACTACAATCGCCAGTCGCTCGACGCGGTGACGCCGGACCGCATGTTCGACCGCTTCGACGACATCTTCGCCGCCGCGGGTTGGCGAGTGGAGACACTCAAATACGGGCGACGTCTGCGCGATTCGTTCAAGGCGCCGGGCGGCGCGCAACTGCGCGAGTGGATCGATGCGTGCCCGAACGATCTATACGCGGCGCTGTGCTTCGAAGGCGGCGCGTCTTGGCGCGAGCGCCTTGATGCGGACCTCAAAGGCCCGGCGCAGAAACTGCTCGCCGGTCACGATGACGAAAGCCTCGCGCGGCTGATGACGTCGCTCGGCGGGCATTGTCTCGAGACGATGATCGAGGCGTTCGACCGCGCCGCGTCTTCGGAAACGCCGATCTTCATGCTCGCCTACACGGTGAAAGGCTGGCGCCTGCCCTTCCAGGGCCACAAGGACAACCATTCGGGCCTGATGAACCCGACGCAGATGGACGCCTTCCGCACGAAGATGGGCGTGCCGGAGGGCCGTGAGTGGGAGCCCTTCGCGGGACTGCCGATCGAGATCGAAACGCAGTGCAAGGCAGCCCTTCAGGCCGCGCCGTGGAGCGCAGACGTGCAGCGGCAGTTTGAAGCGCAGCGCATCCCGATCCCGTCGCGCGCCGATTTCCCGCGCGTCGATGATGCGGAAATTTCCACGCAGGCCGCGTTCGGAAAAATCCTCAACGACATCGCGCGCACCGGCGGCCCGCTCGCGGACGCCATCGTGACCACGTCCCCGGACGTGTCCGTCTCCACCAATCTTGGCGCATGGGTGAACCGGCGCGGCCTCTTCAACCGCAAGACCGACGAGGACGTCTTCCGCAAGCGCAAGATCGCCTCCGCACAGATCTGGACCGAGACGCCGGCGGGACAGCACATCGAACTCGGCATCGCCGAGCACAATCTCTTTCTCAATCTCGCGGCGTTCGGCCTGTCGGCGCCGCATTTCGGCGAGCGCCTGCTGCCGATCGGCACGCTCTACGATCCGTTCATCGCGCGCGGCTTGGATGCACTAAACTACGCCTGCTACCAGGACGCGCGCTTCATTCTCGTCGCGACGCCATCGGGCGTGACGCTCGGCCCCGAAGGCGGCGCGCACCAGTCGATCTCGACGCCGCTCATCGGCATGGGACAGGCGGGGCTTACGTCTTGGGAGCCGGCGTTTGCGGACGAGGTGTGCGTGCTGATGCGCCACGCACTCGAACACATGCAGGCCGACGACGGCGAGAGTTCGTATTTCCGCCTCTCGACGCGCGCGCTGACGCAGCCGAAGCGCGAGAGCGATGCGTGGGAAGCGGACGCGCTGAAAGGCGCCTACTGGCTGATCCCGCCGGGGCCGGACTGCGATCTAGTCATCGCCTATCAGGGCGCGCTCGCGCCGGAAGCGCTGGAGGCGCATGCGCGATTGCTCGATGATCATCCCGGCGCAGGATTGCTGGCGATCACGAGTGCGGACTTGCTACACCGTGATTGGACGGCGGCAGGACGACGACGCTGGGTCGCCCGTACCGTCGGCGCCCCGCCGGCTCTTTCCGGCCGGCAAGTTGCCGGCGCTACAAGCCATATCGCCAGCCTATTGTCCGGCGCTTCTCGTCACGCCGGCATCGTCACGCTGATCGACGGTTCGCCGTCTGCGCTCTCATGGCTCGGCGGCGTGCACGGCCATCGCGTGCGCGCGCTGGGCGTGGAAAATTTCGGGCAGACCGGCGATCTGCCCGACCTCTATCGCATCATGCGTCTCGACGCCGACGCCATCCTCGACGCCGCCGCCGATCTCGCTCTGGACTGACATCATGCAAGACATCATCGCTACCGTGCAGCGCGCGTTTGCGACGCTGGGTTTCGCCGAATGGCTCGCCGTGGGTTCTGCGCTCGCCGCGTTCTTCTCTTTCCTGCTCAACCGCGGCACGGTGAAACGGCAGGAACGCATGGCGCTGGAGTCGTTGCGCGCCGCGCGCGACACCGATCTCATCGCCTGGGCGAGCGAGGTCATCGAACGCCTCGCCGATGCGCAGATGATGTGCCGAGAGATGGATGACGGGCTGATTCCCGAAACCGAACTGCTCACCCGCCGCAGCGAAGCGCGGACCCGGATTTCCGCCTTGATGGACCGCGGACGCGTGTTCTTTCCGAACGTCGTCGACCAGCAGGAAGAAGGCAAAGCCGCAGCTTTTCAGGGCAAGCGGCAGAAGGCGCTGAACGCCATCTATGCGGCCTATCGCACCGTGAGCGACGTTACCCGGCCGGGCGGCCCGACCGCGCGCGAAGCCGTGCTCGCCATCGTCGAGCACAAGCGCGACTTCGTCTCCGAGGTGTTCCTGCACGTCGACCCGCGCCGCCGTCGCGACATCATCTCGCAACTCGAGACTTGACGAAAAAATGCGGCGCTTCGTGAAGAAGCGCCGCGAGGCAAGCACGGATGAGGGATCGAATGGATCCGACATCCGCAAGCTCTCACTTCCCGCCTTCCGAGGCTGTGACGGAGGTCACGCCAACCGCTATAGCAACTTCAGCGCGTCGTGATCCATGATCTGGCTCGCCGCGCCATTGAGCATGCAGAAGAACATATCGTCGCCACGCGCAGTCTGCGTGACCACCATCGCGGCGAAGAACGCGGTGAGGAACAGCTGGAAACTGCCGGCGGCGTAGTCGATCAGCACATCGTCGCGGCTGTAATCCTTCACGCCGAGCTTCACGAGCCCAGTGTGATAGCGATCCAGCAGCGCCTTTTCGTTGGCGCGACGTTCTTCCGTCGTGATGGCGCCGCCGAGAAAGTAAGCGACGTCGGTTGCGCCGGTCGAATAGGCAATCGACTGCCAGTCGAGCACCGTGATCGGACGCCCGCCCGCAGGCGTGCCGAACATCATGTTGTCGGGGCGGAAATCGCAGTGCGTGAGGCAACGCGGGCGGTCATTGCGCACGCGATTGATGTCGAACTTGTCGACCATGGTCTGGCCGATGTGGCGCGCTTCCGGCGTCAGGCGCTCGGCGTACTTCACCGTGAAGCCCTGCCAGATCATCTTCACCATCTCCGGCGAGATGAGCTTGGCGGCGCCGGAGGTGTTGCTCACCCAGGCGTAACCGTCGATGGCCGGATCCTGCCAGTGCGACGCGTGGAGCTTCGCCGCTTCGTCGATCACGATGCCCGCCGTTTCGACCGAAACGCCTTGCAACTGGTCGCCCTGCTCGGCGGGCGCCAGATCTTCCATCATCAGCACGAATTCGTGCGTCTCGTCGTCCACGTCGGTGAAATAGCAGCGCGGCGTGGAGATGAGCGCGGAGGCCGCGAGGTGCTTGTAGAAGTTCACCTCGCGCCAGTAATTGCCGAGCGACTTGCCGGTGTTGCGGCTCTCCTCACCCGGCGAGGGGAATTTGCCGACGATGGAGCGTGGCGCGTCGGCTGCATCGCGCGCATAGTCCAGCGCGAAGCGGACGCTTTCGCCGATCTGGCCGGTGCCCACGTTCTTCGCAGTGAAGGCCTTCACGTCGGCGTCGACGCCGCCTTCGCGCAGCACTTTCGTGAGCCACGCGGCGTCGACTTCCTGCGGGCGGCGGATATCGGGCTTGCTCATGCGGCGGGCAACGTGTGGACGAAGACTTCGTTGAGCGCGATCTCGTCGCCGCGCAGGATCACGAGATCGAAGCCGCGCATGCGCCCCATCTCGCCGTTCTCGCCGATGTCGGCGAACCAGCGACCGCAGAAGCCGCCGTCGATGGCCCATGTCTCATCGGGGTTATAGCGAATCGGCGGCGTCGCCGCGAAAAGCCCCGTGAGATAGGCGCGCAATGCTTCGCGACCCTTGAGGCCGGCCGGGACCTGCGGATCCTTGTAGTCGCAGTCTTCCGTGTAGAAGCGGACGAGGCGCTCCACGTCCTTCTCGGACCACGCCTTCAGCCAGTCGGCGTTGAACTGTTCGATGTTCATCCGCTCAGGCTCCCAGCACGCGCGCGCGGTGCGCTTCGGTGAACATTTCCGCCGGCGCGTGTTCGGGGCCCGCCATCACGGCGACGGAGTGCATCTTCAGCGACGGATCGGCGGCGGAACGCTCGTGGAAGCTCTTGCGACGCTGCATGGCGGCTTCGCCGAATTCCATGTCGAGCGACGCTTGCAGGCCCGCCGCGAAGCGCAGGCGCCGCATGCGTTCCGTGCGTTCCTCGGCAAAGGCGGAGAAGTCGGCGTTTGCGTAGTCGTCCGTCGCTTTCAGCACATCGGTGACCGTGCGCACGTCGCGATAGGTGATCGAAAGACCGAGACCGATGATCGGATCGTTCCAGCCCGCTGCATCACCGACGAGAACGACGCCCCTGGCGAACGGTTTGTCGGTCCAGCTGTCACTATTGAAATAGCTGAAGAGTGGGCCGGCCGGCGTGCCGTTGGCGATAGCCTCGTTCTTCGGACACGACTGCATGCGGAACGCTTCGAGAAAGCGCTGCGGGCCTTCAGGCCCCGTGAACCGGCTGCGTTCCTCCAGCGAATAGCCGCCATAGACGCGCACGCGGCCGTTGCCTTGCGGGAACGCGAGGAAACCGAAGTCCCCTTCCGTGCCGATGGCCTGCAGGTCGTCGCTCCAGTTCTCGACGCCATCGACCAGCAGCCCTGCGAACCAGTGGTGCGGCTTGTCCTGATGCAGCGTGATGCCCGCCGCCTCGCGCACCGGAGACATGCGACCGTCGGCGCCGACGATGAGCGGCGCGCGCGCCGTGCGCTCGACGCCGTCGTGCGTGAACCAAACCTCCGGCGCATCGCCGGTGACGATCTTCGTCACGTTCACCGGCCGCAGCGCTTCCGCACCCACCTTGCCGGCCTCAACGAACAACGTCTCGCAATGCACGGGGTGGCGGATGCACAGCGGCCCCGGCACGCCAGGCATAAAGATGTCCAGCGGCTGCGCCGAGGCTTCGGCCGCTTCCGGCGCAATGCTCTCGTCGTAGGTGATGTGGCGTTTGAGGTGATGGCCGCCCGCCGCCATCAGCGTGTCGTAGAGACCTACGCGCTGCGTCTCGATCACGCCCCACGGCGCGATCCATTCGCCGCGCACGCGGTCCTGATAGGCTTCCTGCGCTTCGAGCAGCAAAACGCGCTTGCCGTGACGGGCCATGACGGTCGCGAGCGCAGAGCCGCCGATGCCGCCGCCGACGACGATGAGATCGTATGAATCTTTCGCCATTCCGGCGCGCTCCCTCGATTTCGTTCTTTGGCCGCTTATCTCGGTGCCGCCGCGTCAAGGCGGCGTGGGCGGTCGGAAGCACTTTCCGCTTCCGAAAAGGCGTTTGCAAGGCGCTCGCGCTTGCGAGGCGGCGGGGAACGTGATGCCTTCTGGGCAGCGCAAGAACATGACGTAACGGGAGCGAAACATGGCCGACGGCGAGAGCAGCGAACGGATCACGGTGACGATGCGCGGCGGCGTGGCCGACGTGAAACTCGTGCGCACCGACAAGATGAATGCGCTCGATGACGCGATGTTCTCCGCGCTGATCGAAACCGGCGAACGGCTGAAGCAGGACAAGTCCGTGCGCGCGGTCGTGCTCTCCGGCGAAGGCCGCGCGTTCTGCGCGGGTCTCGACATGGGGAACTTCGCGAAGATGGCGTCGGGCGAGCGCAAGGGCGGAAACGCCGACGGCCTCGTCACCGCCAATCGTACGCCTGGCGGCGCCAACCGCGCGCAACAGGCGGTGATGGTATGGCGCGAAGTGCCTGTGCCGGTGATCGCGGCGGTGCACGGCGTGGCGTTCGGCGGCGGCTTCCAGCTCGCCCTCGGCGCCGACATCCGCTACGTGACCGCCGACGCGAAGATGGCGATCCTCGAAATCAAATGGGGCCTCGTGCCCGACATGGCCGGCATGGTGCTGCTGCGCGGCCTCGTGCGCGACGACATCGCCCGCGAGCTCACCTACACCGGCCGCATCTTCACTGGCGAGGAAGCGCAGACCCTCGGCATCGCCACGCGCGTGTGCGCCGATCCCTATGCCGACGCCCTGAAGCTCGCCGAAGAAATCGCCGGCAAAAACCCGCACGCGGTGCGCGCGAGCAAACGTCTCTTTGCGGTGATGCAGGACGGCGACGCAAAGCAGATACTGCTGGAAGAATCCCGCGAACAGGTCGCGCTCATCGGCTCGCCGAACCAGATCGAGGCGGTGATGTCGAACATGCAGAAGCGCGCGGCGAATTACGCGGATTGAGCCCAGGCGCCGCCGCCCTCCCTCCCCTCGATGGGGAGGGTCCGACGCGCAGCGTCGGGGGTGGGGTGCGCGCGGAATGCCCGGGCGAAAGGCGAGAAAGGAAGGGCGCCCGGCCTCGTGCGCCTCTCGCCCCGAGATCGAGTGCACACCCCAACCGACCCTCGCCTTGCTCGGGCCACCCTCCCCATCGAGGGGAGGGAGCGTTAGAGTGAGCAAAACCATACCGGAGGACACCCATGAAGCGCCTTGAAGGAAAAACCGCCGTCATCACCGGCGCGGCGAGCGGCATCGGGCGGGCGTCCTCCCTCCTCTTCGCGCGCGAGGGCGCGACTGTGATCGCGGTCGATCTCGCGGCGGCCGTCGAGGAGACGGTGGCGATGCTCAAGGCCGAGGGCGGCAAGGGCGTGGCGATCGTCGGGGACGCGGCGTCTTCGGAAGTCATCAACGACGCGGTCGCGCGCGCGGAAAAGGATCACGGCGGCATCGACATCATGTTCGCCAACGCCGGCGTGTCCGGCGGCCTGCCGGGCCTCTTCGAACTGACCGAAGACAACTGGACCAACCTGCTGCGTATCAATCTCGTGGGCGTTTTCCTCGCCGTGCAGGCGGCGGCGCGGCCGATGGTGACGCGCAAGAAGGGCTCGATCATCTGCACGGCGAGCGTGGCGGGCATCCGTTCGGGCGCGGGCGGCATGCCGTATTCGGCGTCGAAGGCAGGCGTTATTTCCATCGCGCAGACGGCGGCGAACCAGCTCTCCGGCACGGGCGTGCGCGTCAACGCCATCTGCCCCGGCCTCACCGAAACCGGCATGACGCAGCCCGTCTTCGATCACGCGCGCTCGCGCGGCACGGAATCCAAGATCGGCCAGCTCAATCCGCTGAAACGTGCGGCGGCGCCCGATGAACTCGCGAATGTCGCGCTGTTTCTGGCGAGCGACGAGGCGTCCTACGTAAACGGTCAAGCCATTGCGGTCGACGGCGGGTTGTCGAGTTCGCATCCCGTGGTTCCGGGCAAGATGGCCTAACCGCGCGCGAACTTCACCCGCACGGCGGCGGCGCGTTCGGGGTCCATCGGCTCCAGACGCTTCAGGTAGATCTCCGCTTCCGCGCGCGTGCCCGAGATCGACGCACGTCCTTCCAGCGCGTCCGCATTGTCAGGGCGGATCGAGAGCGCCTGCACGTAAGCCGCGCGCGCCGCATCCGGCTGGCCGAGATTTTCCTGCGTGTAGGCGAGATTGAGCCAGGCGTTGAAATCGTCGGGGCGCAGTTCGGTGATGCGATCGTAGATCGCCGCCGCGCCTGCGTAGTCTTTGTCGAGAAACAGCGCCGTCGCCTTGCCGTTCATCAGCATGGTGTCGTGCGGCGCGATGGCGAGGCCGCGTTCGTACAACCGCAGCGCTTCACGCATCTCACCGCGATCGCGATGCGTATCCGCCGCCGCTTTCAGCACCCAGATCGATCGCGGCGCGCGCTTCAGCGCGGCTTCCGCTTCGGCGTAGGCGTCGTCCTTGCGACCCATCTCGCGCAGGTTGGTGATGTAGAGCCCGGCCATGCGGTCATCGTCGGGCGCGGCCTTCACGCCGTGCGCGAGGACAACGAGGCTTTCCGCGTAGCGGCCCGCCGAAGCCAGCGCGAGCGCCTTGCCACGCCATGCATCGCCATTCTTCGGCGCGTGAGCGAGCACACGGTCATAGAGCGCCGCCGCGCCGTCTACGTCGCCGCCACTCGCACGTGCGGCCGCATCCGCGAGCGCGCGTGCGATTTCATCGCCGTGCATTATCTGCCCTTTTTATCGTCTCGCAGTGATAGGCGCAGAACGGACGGGAATCGGGTCAGACGTTCGGCGCAGCAAACACGACGCCGATCAAGATCGCCGCGTAGTGCACTACTGACGCCGTCAGCACGAACCCGTGCCAGATCGCGCGACGGAACGGCAGACGCTCCCAAATGTAGAACGCCACGCCGACCGAGTAGATCACGCCGCCCGCGACGACCAACGCCAACGCCTGCGGAGTCAATCCTTCGATGAACTCCCCCACCGCCGCAAGCGCGATCCAGCCAAGCAACAGATACGCCGCGACCCACACTTTCTTCGAGAGCCCCGGCGCAAACAGTTTCGCCGCCGCGCAGGCGAGCGCGATCGCCCACACCGCCGCCGTCATGCCGATCGCCCACCAGCCGTCGAGGCGCTGTGTGGTGAACGGCGTGTACGAGCCCGCGATCATCAGGAAGATCGCCGCGTGATCGAAGCGGCGCAGCACGCGCTGGCGCTCCGGCTGGCGCGCGAGATTGTAGAGCATCGAGGCCGTGAGCATCGCGATCCAGCAGAGCGCGTAGATCGTGATCGCGCTGATCTGCCCGATGCCGCCCTGCCAGATGGAAAGGCCGAGCAGGACAACGCCGGCGATGCTGGCGGTGACGACGCCGACGAGATGGATCACGCGATCCACGCTCCGCTCGGCTGGCGTGCGATAGTGGGGGACGAGGTTTTGCGGCGCCAGCTCAGCGGCCATCGGTTCCGGGTCCATCAGTGATGCCCTACGATAGACCGCGCGAACGGGATTGTCAGGTCTTGGCGGACCGCCCCTGCAGTGTGACCTTCTCGAAGGTGAAGACGCCGAGGCCGTTGGCGAAGATGCCCGCCTCTGTGCTCGTAGCGACATAGCTGCCGGAGTGGGAACTCACGGATTTGCCGTTCACACTGATGGAGACCTCCCCCTTCACGCGGGTGACTTCAAGAACGTTGACGTCCGGCTTGATCATGCCTTCGGTCTTGGTGGTCATCATCTGGTTGAGCCCGTCCGGGCCGTTCTGGAAGACGCTGACCGAACCGTCGCCCATGATCGCAGCCGCCATGTAGGCGCGTCCATTCTGCGGATCGCGGGCGAAGACGACGCCGACGCCTTCGTTGGGCGCCTGCGTGTTCGACAGGCGAACGCGCGCCTCGATGCGGAAATCCCCTGCTCCGCCCGGCAGGGGGCCGAAAGCCGTGTAGGTAGCGCGCGGTTGCGTCGGGTTGGTGACGACGTAGCCGGCCTTGGCGACGAAGGCGCCGGCGACGCCCTGCGTCTCGCCGATCAGCACGTCCGGCGCGATCGGGCCGAGCACCGTTTCCGCCTCCGAACGTGCGACCGGCGGCGGCGCCCACGGCGACGCGCCGAAGCGCGCATAGAGCGTCGTGCCGATGCTGGCGATGAGCAGCAGTCCGATAATCAGCACCGGCCATGGAAAGCCGCGCGCGGCGGGCGAAGTTGGCGTGGCGACAGTCATGGAGGCTCTCCCCGTCTCGCGGACCGCGTATGCGGCGGTCATGGGCGATGGCGCACGCGCACCGGAAAACGGGTCAGCCGCTCAGTCCTCGCCGCGCCGGCGCACGAGCGCTTCGAGGCCCGCCACATCCGTCACCTTGACGCCGGTCCGGCCCATTTCGAGCAGCCCGTCGTCGCGCAGGGCGGCGAGTTTGCGGTTGAGCTTTTCCCGCGACACCGAGATCCGGCGCGCCATTTCGACCTGGGTCAGCTGCACGGGCCGGGCGCCGCCGCCGCTTTCGGACAAAAGCAGCTGCGCGAGCTTGGCGCCGAGATCGTGCAGCACGGCCCCCTCGATCACCGCGTCGGCCGCCCGCAGGCGCGCGACCAACTCTGCAGCAAGGGCCAGCAGCGCGTTCGGTTCGGTCGCCAAGGTCTCCAGCAGCGCCTCGCGCGAGATGCGCAGAAGCCGCGTGCGCCGCTGCGCGGTCATGTCCGCCGAGCGCGCGCCGCCGTCGATCACAGCCATGTCGCCGGCGACGTCGCCAGGGCCCAGCGCCGCGAACCGCACCTGCTTGCCGCCGGCGGTGGCGACGCCGACTTCGATCTCGCCTTCGAGGATCACATAGAGGGCGTCGCCCATGTCCCCCTTGGCGCAGAGGCGTTCGTCAGGCGCCAGCCGCACCTCGGCCCCGCGTTCGATCAGCGTCTGGCGTGCGGTCACGCTGAGCGCCCGAAAGAGGCGGCTCTGCGCGAGCGCGGCTGTGGCGACGGTCTGGCTCATGACGGCTGTCCTCGATCGACCGGCGTAAGCTGCCACCCGCCATGGTCAAGGCGAACCCGGCCACCTCTCCAATACTTAAGGCTCCGGCGCCCCCATGAGGCGAAAGCCGGTCTCCAGCGCCCTCTAAAGGCTATGTGCAGCCGGGTCACACCCCCTTCGGGGGCGCTGCGTGGCGCGATGGACGAAACTGGCCCTTAAGCGCTCTGGTAAGGAATCGCCTTAAGAGCCTCGCTCCATGACAATTATTCGCATCATCGGGATCGACCCCGGGCTGAACCGCTGTGGCTGGGGGATCATCCTGGCGGACGGGGCCAGACTGTCCCACGTCGCCCACGGGGTTGTGCGCCCCAAGGCCGACCTTTCCATGGGCCGGCGGCTGGCCGCGATCCTCGACGGCCTCGAAGCGGTCATCGAGCAGCACGACCCGCACGAGGCGGCGGTCGAGGAGACCTACGTCAACGCCCAGAACCCGAAGTCCGCGCTCGCGCTTGGTCAAGCGCGCGGCGCAGCGCTGATCGCGCCCGCACGCCACGGCCTCGACATCGGCGAGTACGCGCCGGCGGAGATCAAGAAGGCGCTAGTGGGCAACGGTCAGGCGGAGAAGGAGCAGGTCTCCTTCATGGTGCGCCGGTTGATGCCGGCTGCCGGCAACGTGGTGGCGGACGCCGCAGATGCGCTGGCCGTCGCCATCTGTCACGCCGCACATGGCGGCTTCCGCAAACGCGTGGGCGGCGTAGCCTAGTCCCTGCCCGCTGATTCCGGTTCGGGGCTAATTTGGGGCTGGAGGTTTCATGATCGGCAGTCTCAAGGGCGTGGTCACGGCCATCGGCGAGGACGTCGCGCTCATCGAGGTGAACGGCGTCGGCTATGTCGTGCAGGCGGGATCGCGCACGCTGTCGCGCCTTTCTGTCGGCGAAGCGGCGATGATCTGCATCGAAACGCATGTGCGCGAAGACGCGATCCGTCTGTTCGGTTTTTCCAGCGAGGAAGAGCGCGGCTGGTTCGTGCATCTGCAATCGGTGCAGAGCGTCGGCGCGAAGGTGGCGCTCGCCATTCTCGACACGCTCACCACCAATGACATCGGCGATGCGATTTCGCTGCAGGACAAGGCAGCCTTCGCGCGCGCCAACGGCGTCGGGCCGAAACTCGCCGCGCGCATCGTGCAGGAGCTTGCGGGCAAAGCGCCGCCGCGCGGCTTTCTCGCTCACGCGCCGACGCCGTCGAGCGGCAAGGGACCGGTGCTCGTCGCCGGTGGCGCGGGCGTGCGCGGCGAAGCGGTCAGCGCGCTCGTCAATCTCGGCATCGATGCGACCACTGCAGCGCGCGCCGTGGCGACCGCGATGAAGTCGTTCGAGGACGATCCCGCCACGCCGGAACTCATTCGCGCGGCCCTGAAGGAAGTGCGCGGCTGAGTGCGTGCGGGAACCCGCCGCCGTTTTCGAGCGCTCTCTGTTCTCACCCTCCCCATTCGGACACGAGGACACGCGCCATGAAGACCGTCGATGATCACGTCGAAGTCACCCCGCAAGAAGCCAGCGGCGGTCGCAAGGGCACCCACGTCCTGATCATCCTGGCGGTCTCCACCCTCGCGGCGGCGATCATCCTGGGCGCCTTCTGGACCCTGACCAGTGTCAGCTGACCGCCAAACGCACAGCCTGAAATAGCGACGTGCGGGCCGCGGCGAAGCGCACTAGAACGATTTGAGAACCAGATCGCATCAAGGCTTTGCCCGCATGCCCGATTCCCGTCTCGTATCCGCCGCGCAGCAGCCCGGCGAATCCGTGGACCGCGCCCTGCGGCCCACGGGCTTTGACGAATTCGTCGGCCAGCCCAAGGCCAAGCAGAACCTCAAGGTGTTCGTGGACGCCGCGCGCGGGCGCGGCGAAGCGCTCGATCACACGCTGCTGTTCGGACCTCCGGGACTTGGCAAGACGACGCTCGCGCAAATCTTGGCGCGTGAACTTGGCGTCGGTTTCCGAGCCACCAGCGGCCCGGTGATCGCCAAGGCCGGCGATCTCGCGGCGCTGCTGACGAACCTAGAACCGCGCGACGTGCTGTTCATCGACGAGATCCACCGTCTCGCCCCCGCCGTGGAGGAAATCCTCTATCCGGCGATGGAGGACTATCACCTAGATCTGATGATCGGCGACGGACCGAGCGCACGCAGCGTGCGCATTGATCTCGCGCCCTTCACGCTCATCGGCGCGACGACGCGGGCAGGACTGCTCGGCAATCCCCTGCGCGACCGCTTCGGCATTCCGGTGCGGCTTGAATTCTACGACGCCGACGAACTGCACGGCATCGTGCAGCGCGCCGGCCAGAAGCTCGCGTGCGACATGGACGCCGACGGCGCCTACGAGATCGCCAAGCGCGCGCGCGGCACGCCGCGGATCGCGGTGCGTCTGCTGCGGCGCGTGCGGGACTTCGCCGACAACGAAGGCGCGAAGATCGACGTGAAGCTAGCGGAGAAGGCGCTCGCGCGGCTCGAGGTGGATTCAGACGGTCTCGACACGCTGGATCGCCGCTACCTCGTCGCGCTGGTGGACACCTATGGCGGCGGCCCGGTGGGCGTCGAGACGCTGGCCGCGGCCATCGCCGAAGCCCGCGACGCCATCGAAGACGTCATCGAGCCCTACCTGATGCAGCAGGGCTTCATTATGCGCACCCCGCGCGGTCGGATGGCGTGCGCGAAGGCGTATGAGCGGATCGGCAGGAAACCGCCGCCGAAGCCCGTGGAGCAGACGGGGCTGTTTGAGGAAGAGTGAGTATTGTCAGCAAGACCCGCAAAGGCAGAACTCAAGAAGCGCAAAGAGTCTGCCCACGTCGAACGACTTGCAAAGCTCTTGAATGCCGATTGGCGCATTCAGGTACCTAGCGACGAGAGGATAGCGCCCGACTTTATCGTGACTGAATCAACGGGTTCATTCGGACTTGAGCACACACAAGTTTTCAAGGACGCTCTGGATCGCAGCGCTGGCTCTCAGATGAAGTCCGCTGAGTCACGCCGTCAATCTCGATTGACTGGCATCGGCGTGAGCGTCTCCGCCGCGATGGGCTTCCCCATCAAGTTGCTTGTGAGCAGCGAGCGTAAGTATGTCGACGAGGACCATTTCGCGTTTGACGACTGCTCGAACGAACAACTCGAAGCTGCAGTGTTGTCGTCAAACCTGAAGTCGCATGAGCTTAACGAGCCTCCACTCAAGATTGAAACGCGCGGAGTAACCATCTTCGCAAGCCGTCGGCTTCGCAACGAGGTTGAGTTCATTCAAGATCGGGTTGGCTTTGTGGGCTGGGGCGAAGGTGCATTGAAAGCGGCGATCGCTGCAAAGAGCGCCAAGTTGCCCAAATATCGAAGTGAAGGACTGGTCGACATCCGGCTGCTCGTTGTGAGCGACCGACTGTTCAACAGCGGCAAGCTAAACCTAACGCACGACGCCGTGGTCGATAGAATGGGATTCGATATAGTCTACTTCCTCTCGTATCCAGACGAAGTGTTGACCTTCTAAGCCGCCACCACTTCCGTCGTCTCCGCGTCGAACTCCGCCACGAGATGTCCCGGCGACACTTCGATCAGTTTCGGACGGTACTGCTCGGCCTGCGGATCGTCGATCACTTTCGACTTGAGGAAGCGCAGGCTCGCGCGTGAATCCAACGGCGAGGGCAAATCACCAAGCAAACGCACGCGCGGCTTCGAGCGCGCAGCTTTCGGGTCGGGCGTTGGCGCCGCCGACAGCAGCGCCTTCGTATAGGGGTGACGCGGATCGGCGAAGATGGCGTCCGCCGTGCCGAGTTCGACCACGCGCCCGAGATAGAGCACCATCACCCGATGGCTGATCTCGCGCACCACCGCGAGGTCGTGGCTGATGAACAGCATCGAGAGGCTGAACTGCTTCTGCAGCTGGATCAGCAGCCGCACGATCTGCGCCTGGATCGACACGTCGAGCGCGCTCACCGCCTCGTCGCAGACGACGACCTTCGGCTTCAGGATCATCGCGCGCGCAATGCCCACGCGCTGGTTCTGCCCGCCGGAAAGCTCGTGCGGATAGCGGTTGATGAGATCGGGATCGAGGCCGACGAGGCCCATCATTTCGCGCACGCGCAATTCGCGATCCGGCGGCGACATTTCGGGATGGAACGACTTCAACGGCTCGGCGACCGACGAGCCCACCGTCATGCGCGGATCGAGGCTCGCCAGCGGATCCTGAAAGACGATCTGCAGATCTTGCCGCGATTCACGGATGGCGCGCCGATCGCTGTCGATCACCCCGCGGCCGAGGAACGTCACCTGCCCCGCCGTCTTCGGCACGAGATTGAGCACAGCACGCGCGAGCGTCGATTTTCCACAGCCGGATTCGCCGACGATGCCGAGCGTTTCGCCGGGCTTAAGGTCGAGATCGACGCCGTCAACCGCCCGCAGCTTGCGCGCCGGCGCAAATAGCTTGCCGGACGGAATGTCGAAGTAAACCTTGAGATCGCGGCCCGTGAGCAGCGGCGCCGCATCCGCCGCCGGCGGCGGCCCCAAGCCTTCCACGCCGTGACGCACGCCGCCTTCGATGCGCGGCACCGCTTCGAGCAATACCTGCGTGTAGGCTTCCTTCGGGTTGTTGAAGATCGATTCCGCCGTGCCCGTCTCGATGATCTCGCCCTTGCGCATGACGAGCACGCGCTCGGCCATCTGGGCGATGACGCCCATGTCGTGGGTGATGAGCGCGACCGCCGTCTTCGTTTCCGCGATGAGATCGCTCAGGAGATCGAGCACCTGCGCCTGCACTGTTGCATCCAGCGCCGTCGTCGGCTCGTCGGCGATGAGCAGTTCGGGACCGGTCATCATCGCCATGGCGAGCATCACGCGCTGACGCATGCCGCCGGAGAGTTCATGCGGGTGCTGCTGCATGCGGCGCGTTGCTTCGGGAATGCGCACGCGCTCCAGCCAGTCGAGGCACTTCTTGTGCGCCGCCTCTCCTTCCATGTTGAAGTGGTGTGCGAGCACCTCCGCCATCTGGTCGCCGATGCGCATGTGCGGCGTGAGCGAGGTGAGCGGGTCCTGGAACACCATGGAGATGCGGCGGCCGCGGAGCTTGTTCAGCGCGTTGCGCGAGATGCCGAGGATTTCCTCTCCCGCGAACTTCACCGAGCCGGTGGCGCGCCCATTCTGCGGCAGCAGGCCGAATGCCGCCAAAAAGGTCTGGCTTTTCCCTGACCCGGATTCGCCCACGACGCCGAGACATTCGCCCGGCCGGATCGAGAGACTCACGCCCTTCACCGCGTGGACATCGCCGTCGTTGGTGTCGAACGTCACCCGCAGGTCGCGGATGTCGAGGAGGGCGGCGGACGGCTGGGTTTCTTCGCTCATGGGAGTGGAGACTAGCGGCGCCCGCGCGCCATTCCAATGCGTCCGTTCAGCTCCGCCAGCGCAGCGTCGCCGGCTCCAGCGGGTTCACGAAAGCGCGGCCTTCGGACCGGCTCGCCGCCCACTCCTTCTTGAGCTTCAGGTACCATTTGGCCTGCACGTCGATGTCGTCGATCCACAGCATCCCGGACTGGTACTTCAGGCCCTCGTTCTGCAGGTCCACCATCGAACCGTCCTGGTCGAGGAACTCTCCCGCCATCTGCGGCGCCACGACGAGACCGAGATTGAGCAGCGGCGCGCCCGTCCAGTAGGTGAGCTGGGTGATGCGAGTGGAGGCGTCGTCGATGGGCGTGAGGCAGGTGAGCGTGACGAAGCGCGCGCCCTTGGGGTTCTCCACCACTTCCCAGCGATAGCCCGGCAGGTCGAAGAGAATTTCCGTGGTCACGTCGCCGCCGAACACGGCGCGATACAGCAGCGAGTTGCCGCTTGGCGGATGGCGCACGATTGCCCAGCCGCGATGACGCGGCTCGAAGGTCTTCTGCTTGGTCTTGAGCCCGACCGACGGCGGACGCCACCACCACTGCGAGTGCACGAACGGCACGTGCGCGGGGTCCATCAGCCCGACGACGGCGTTGTCCATCGTTGCGCTGAACACGCGCTCGACGACGAACTTGGGCTTCTCGGGTAGTACGCCGAAATCCGGCGGAGGGATCGTCGCGTCTGGTTCGCGTGGATTGGCGGAGATGAAGATGAACACACCGCCGCTCGCCTCGTGCGCGGGATAACGGCGCACGCGGACGCGCTCGACCTCGTAGGGCTGATCGTGGAGTAGCGACGGCATGAGCTTGCAGACGCCGTCGCCCGCGCCGAAGCGCCAGCCGTGGTACGGGCATTCCACGGTCGGCTGCCCGTTCGTCTCCACCTGTCGGCCCGCCGAGAGCGGCACCGCGCGGTGCGGACAGATATCGCGCAGCGCAAACGCCTGGCCCGCCGCCGTCCGCCCCACGAGCACCGGCTCACCAAGTATGACGCGCCGGAACTGCTTGCCGGGTTTGAGCTCCGCAGACGTCGCCGCGAAGTACCACATGTCCTTCAGGTGATCGCTCATGCGGCGGCCGGATGTGCGGCGCGGGCGCCGTGATACATGAGCGTGATGATGCCGAGGTAGCCCGCCGTCGCCGACGCGAAGATGCCGAGCAGACAGGCGATCGCGAGCGCCCCGCGCATCCGTCGCTGGGCAATCGGACGCCGTGCATTCGTCGCCATGCCGGCAAAGCGGAACATGTAGATCGTACTCGCCAATATGCCTGCGACAGCCGCGAGGAAGATCGCGATCGCCGCGACGATGAGCGTGACGCCGTTCATGAGCTGTGCGCCGGGCTCACTGCGCCTTGATCGTGACGGTGAACGTGCTGGTCGCAGGCTCAGTCTTGGGCTCCCACGGACGGCGCTGTTCGAGCTTCAGTTCGCCCTGCCCGGCGCCCTGGGCTTCGAACGCAAAGACCTCCCAGTGGTTGCCGCCAGTAAAGCCGGGCTGCGATTGCGCGGTCGTCGTGGCGCCGCCGGACTCTTTCGCATCGGAAAGAAATGCGGGCTTCTCCGACACGGCCCAAACATAGCCCGCAGTCGGCACGCCCACGAGTTGCACGGCAAAGCTGGAGCCGACGGGAACAGTGATCGTCTTGCCCGCATCGGCGGCGGTGATCCGCTGCGTGACGCCGGGAGGCGTCGGCGCAGGAACGCTCTCGGACCGGAATGCAGGCGGGGGCATCACGGCATCCTCCGTCGTCTTCGGCGCGCAAGCAGCGGCCAGCGCCGCCACCGCGATGATCAGAATCGAACGCATGCAATTCTCCTCAGCGGCCTACCAGCCTCAGCCCGCGCCCGCGGTCATCAGATGGCCGTAGCCTTTGATCATGCGGGAAAGATTGTCGACCGAAAGGCGCTCGTTCTTGCCGTGGATCACGGCGATGTCCTCGCTGGAGTAGATCGCCGGCGCATAGCGATAGACGTTTTCCGCGACGCCCCCGTAGTAGCGCGAATCCGTCCCGCCGACGACGAGGCCCGGCGCCACAGGTGCGTCGGGCGCCGCAATCCGCGCCATGCCGGAGAGGAGTGCGTAGCTGTCGGAGGTCGTCGACGAGACCGCGCTCGCCTCGTTCGGCGGACGATCCCACTCGACGGTTATGTCGGGTATCCCCTGCACCGCTTCCTGCGCGCGAGCGAGGATCGAGGCGGACGTGTCGCGCGGATGCAGACGGAAATTGATCCATGCCATCGCGCGGCCGGGGATGATGTTCTCCTTCGGACCGCCTTCCAGCATGGTCGGCGCGACCGTGGTGCGGATCAGCGCCGCAGCCTGCGGGTCATCGCCCATCTGCTGGTTGATCACCGGCGAGAAAAGCCATTCGTTCGCCGCCGCCGCGCGCAAGGTCAGCGGCAGTTGCGGAGTGAGCGCACGGATCATGTCGATCGCCGGACCGCCTTCGAGCTTCATCTCGATGGGCATGCGATGGATGCGCAGGATGGCTTCCGAAAGCAGCGTGACCGCCGTGTCCTTGTCCGGCATCGAGGAGTGACCCGCGCGCGCCGTCGCGGTGACGCGCAGCGTGGCGTAGCCCTTCTCCGCAATGCCGATCAGCGAGACGGGTCCGCCCGTGAGCGGGTGCGTGGCGATGGTCGCCTGCCCCTCGTCGAGCGCGAACCATGCCTTGACGCCGCGATCCGCGAGGATCTTCGCCATCGATTGCGCGCCGTCGCGACCGGAGACTTCCTCGTCGTGACCGAAGGCGAAAATCAAAGTGCGCTTCGGTTTGAAGCCCGATGCAGCGAGCGCGTTGGCGGCTTCGAGTATCGCGATCAGTGACCCCTTGTCGTCGATGGCGCCGCGTCCCCAGACGTAGCCGTCGCGCACCGCGCCGCTGAACGGTTCGCTGGTCCAGTCCTTCCGCGACCACTCTTCCACCGGCACCACGTCGAGGTGCGCGAGCAGGAGGATCGGCGCGAGCGAGGCATCGCTGCCCGCCCACGTGAAGAGCAGGCTCTCGCCGTTGACGATCTCGCGCTTCGCGGCGGCGTGGAAGGCGGGGTAAGCGCTCTCGAGCCATGTGCGCTGAGCCGTGAAAGGCGCGGCATTCCACGGCTGGCCGGCCTGCACGGAGATGGTCTCGAAGCGGATCGCCTGGCCGAGATGGGCGGCGGCGGCGGCATCGACCTTCAGTTCCGGCGCATTCGCGACCGAGGCGGTTTCCACCACGGGGGCAGGTTTGAACTGCGAGGTCCGCCAGGCCACCGTGCCGCCGACGGCGGCCAGCGCGAGCACGAGTAGTCCGAAAATCCAGCGAAACATGGGCGCTCCGTGACGGTAGCGTCATCTGCCCGCGCGGGAGGCGTCTTGTCGAGAGCGCCGGGCTGTGGCGCTTGGGACGTCCCGACCCGACCGGAGCCGCCATGTCCCTCGAAGCCCTGCGCGAAACCCTGCCGGACTACGCGAAAGACATCCGGATCAACCTCAGCGCCGTGATCACCGACACGCTGCTCACCAACCAGCAGAAATGGGGCGCCATCCTGGCGGCGACGCACGCGACGGGCGAACGCGCCCTGCGGGATGCGGTGAACGCCGACGCCGGAGCGAAGCTGACTACGGAAGCCATAACGGCGGCGAAATCGGCGGCGGCGCTGATGGCGATGAACAACGTCCTTTTTCGCGCGCTGCACCTGATGAAGAACCAGGAGTACGCCACGCTGCGGACGGGCCTGCGCATGGGCATCCTCGCCGATCCCGGCGTCGACAAGGGCGACTTCGAATTCTGGGCGCTGGTCGTGTCGGCGGTGAATGGTTGCGGCGTTTGCCTCGACGCACACGAGGAAGAACTCCGCAGGCGCGACTGGCCGACGACCCATGTGCAGGCGGGCCTGCGCATCGCCGCCGTGATCGCCGCGACCGCAGCGGTGCTGCGGGCGGAGGCAGCTTAGGACGGACGCAGCTTCTTTGCCGCTTCCAGACGCACCGTGAGCACTGCAGCACGCTCGCGCGTTTCGCGGTGGCGGCAGGCGGCGAGTTGTCCCGGCGCGCGCGAGCCCGGCCAGACGCCGCCGTAGAACTCGCAGTCCTCGTCGCGGAACTTGATCCAGGCGCGCTGCGCTGACTGCAGGTTGCGCGAGTCGCGGCGTCCCAGAAGACCCGTGCGCGTCAGTTCGCGGAAGCTCATGTTCAGCAGGCCGTCCCAGCCTGCCATCAGACGATTGTAGCAGCGCGCGTAGTCGTCGTCGCAGGTGCGCAGGATCGGCTTCTCGCAGGCTTCGAGTTTCTCCGGGTCGCTGATGCCGGCGGCCACGGCGCAGGCGCGCAGCTGGGAGACGTCCTGCGCGGGCTCCTGCAGGGCGGCGGGCGCGCTTGGCTGTGCGAAGGACGGGCCTGCGAGCAGCGTGGCGCTTGCGGCGGCGAGGGCGAAGACGAGGCCTTTCATGCGACTTCCCAAACTCCATCAACGTGGCGAGACGACGGCGGCGAACCGCGATATTGGCACCGACATGATGAACGGACCCGCCAACGAACAGGATGAACACGACTTCGACGCCTGCATCATAGGCGCCGGCGCGGTGGGCCTTGCGTGCGGCTACGCCCTTGAGCGGCGCGGCTTTAGCGTTCTGGTGCTGGAAAAGGAAGGCCGGATCGGCGCGGGCGTTTCGTCCCGCAACTCCGAGGTCATCCACGCCGGCCTCCACTACCCGACCCATTCCCTCAAGGCGCGATTCTGCGTCGAGGGGCGGCGCGCGCTCTACGCCTTCCTCGCCGCGCACCAGGTCGCGTTCGACAAGTGCGGAAAACTGATCGTCGCGACGGAAGAAAACGAAATCCCCGCCCTTCGGAAACTCGCGGCGCAGGGCGAGGTGAACGACGTCGAAGGCGTCACCTGGCTCGACGCGGCGGCGACGCTCGCGCTCGAACCGAACCTCCGCGCGGTCGCTTCGCTGCATTCGGCTGAGAGCGGCGTCTTCGATGCGCACGGCTATATGGATGCGCTGGCCGGCGAGATCGAAAGACACGGCGGCGCGGTGGTGCTGAACGCCCCCTTCCTCGGCGCGACGCCGATTGCGGGCGGCGTTTCCATCCGGGTCGGCGGCGAGGATCCGACGACGGTTACGGCGCGGACGCTCGTCATTGCGGCAGGCCTCGGGGCGCAGGCGTGCGCGGGACTGGTCGAGGGCTTTCCCGCTGCGAACATTCCGCCGCTGCATTTCGGCAAGGGCAGCTATTTCACGCTCAGCGGCCGCGCGCCGTTCAGCCGCCTCATCTATCCCCCGCCGATCCCCGGCGCGCTCGGCACGCATTACCGGCGCGATCTCGGCGGACAGGCGCGCTTCGGCCCCGATCTCGAATTCGTCGACGTTGAAGACTACCGCGTCGATCCCGCGCGCGCGGCGGGGTTTGAGAGTTACGTCCGCCGTTTCTGGCCCGGCCTGCCCGACGGCGCGCTGACCCCCGACTACGCCGGCATCCGCCCGAAGCTTCATGGAGCGGGAGAACCACAGGGCGACTTCGTCATCGACGACGGGATGGAAAACGTCATCGCGCTGTTCGGCATCGAAAGCCCGGGGCTCACGTCGTCGCTGGCGATCGGGGAGGAAGTCGCCCGCAGGGTCGCTGGAGTATAAGCACCGGTACTCATGCCGGACCGCACAGCGCCGATGCGCATGCGAAGGCGCCGCCAGACTCCGAAGAATCTCGCGTGGTTTGAATATCGGTGTGCGCAGCGGGAGCTGCGCGGTTCGGTTTCGACAGTCATGATGTGTCTGCGGCGTCGATGGCAGGTGCGCGAGCGTTCGTGCCCGATGCAATCGCCACGGCGATCACCTTGACGATGGCGCCGGGCACGGCGCCGTTCTTCGGCAGGCGCGCGATGGCGCACTTTACCACCTTGTCGAACTTCGCCAGCGCGTCGCGCATCTCCGCGACCGTACGCAGCGGAATCCCACGCGTGAACGCATGGACGATGCGCGCGTGGCGACGTTGAAAGCCGAGGACGCCGTTTGGTCGGCGCGTGAAAGTCGGACGGTCCGAGCGGAACGTCATGCGGGAACACATCGACAGGAAGATCAGGCGTCGGATGTCGCGCCGCGCCGTGCGAATGTCGGCCTGAAACTCGAGACGCCAGGCGCGCGGCAGGCGCACGCGGGCCATGAGCCACGCGACAACCTGCAGAAGCCACAGATGCAGATCGCGCGCGGCGGCGGCATACGCTTCGCGGCGGTGACGTAACGGTCGAACGACTTGCATCTGGTGCTCTCCTCTTCGTGACGACCGGACCATCCGGACGCGACGTGGGAGGAGTGTCAGGGCGCTTGCGACTCGGTCGGATTGTTTTGCCGATTTTTCTGCACAGGACCGCCGGCGCCCTCGCCGGCATCCTTGTGCGCCAAGGGGAACCGCTTTGCCGGCGAGGCGCCGGCGGTCCTCTCAGCGAGGGATAGAGGACTCCGGAGTCCCCCTAATCTTCCGCAATGTTCCGGAACGGCGACGCCGCTCCGGGCGATAGCTTCAGGAAGCCGCCGCCCTTGCCCCGGCGCGGCATTTTGGGTTGGGTGCGTTCCCATTGCCGCGCGGCGCGACAACAAGGCTTTCCCTCATGTCCCGGAACTTCTCGCTCTTCATTCTCGTGGCGATGGTGCTGGGCGTGGGCGTGGGGTGGTGGATCAACACCAGCGTGGCGACGGAGGCGGCGACCGAGATCGCGGGCTACCTCAAGATCGCCACCGACGTCTTCCTGCGCCTCATCAAGATGATCATCGCGCCGCTGGTGTTTTCCACCCTGGTGGCCGGCATAGCGCACATGGGTTCCGCCGAGCGCGTGGGCCGGATCGGCGCACGGACGCTCGCGTGGTTCATCGGCGCGTCGGCGGTCTCGCTGACGCTCGGCGTGATCATGGTGACGCTGTTCCAGCCGGGCGCGGGGCTGAACCTGCCGCTGCCGCCGGAAGACGCCGACGTCGGCGTCAAGGCCGCGTCCCTCAATCTCAAGGATTTCATCACCCACGTGGTGCCCACCTCCATCGCCGACGCGATGGCCAAGAACGAGATCCTGCAGATCGTCGTCTTCTCGGTGTTCGTCGGCGTGGCGATCGCGGCGCTGGGGGAAAAGGCCAAGCTCATCACGCATGTGATGGAGCAGGTCGTGGAGGTGATGCTGAAGGTCACGGGCTACGTCATGCTGGTGGCGCCCATCGCGGTGTTCGCGGCGATCGCGGCGGCCATCGCCCAGCACGGCCTCGAGATCCTGTGGACCTACGGCAAGTTTGTGGGCTCGTTCTATTTGTCGCTCGGCGTGCTGTGGCTGCTGCTGGTGCTGGCGGGCATGGCCATGATCGGGCCGCGGATCATGCGGCTCGTCACCGAGTTGCGCGAACCGATCCTGCTGGCGTTCTCCACGTCGAGTTCGGAGGCCGCCTTCCCGCGCACCATCGAGGCGCTGCGCCGGTTCGGCGTGCCCAAGCGCATTTCCGGCTTCGTGCTGCCGCTCGGCTACTCGTTCAATCTCGACGGCTCGATGATGTACTGCACGTTCGCGACGCTGTTCATCGCGCAGATCTACGGCATCGTACTGTCGCCGATGCAGATCGTGACCATGCTCGGCATCCTGATGGTGACGTCGAAGGGCATCGCCGGCGTACCGCGCGCGTCGCTGGTGGTCATCGCCGCCACGCTTCCGACCTTCGGCATCCCGAGCGCAGGCCTTCTCCTCATCTTCGCCATCGACCAGTTCCTCGACATGGGCCGCAGCGCGACAAACGTCGTCGGCAACGCAGTCGCTTCGGCGGTCGCGGCGAAATGGGAAGGCGAACTGAAAGACGGCCCCGCTGACGAAGACGGCATTGCGCCGCTGCCGCCCGACTATCCGCTCGCGCCGGAAGCGACGCCGAGCGGGGTGCCGGTGTAGCGCTCAGCGCGGGTTGGATTCGAGCCAAGTCAAGGACGCCCGCCCCTACCGCGCCGCATTTTGCCCCGCTAAGACAATCCCATGACAGGTCTGCGCATTCTCGTCGGCGTCCTCGGGATCGCCCTTCTCGCCGTGATCCTCTGGGCGTCCTTCGCCGGGGGGGAGCTGCACGGGACGTTCCTCGACCAGTTCGGCGTGGTGATGACGCTGCCGTGGGGCATCGGCGCCATGGCGGACCTCTATGTCGGCTTTGCCCTGTTCGCGGTGATCGTGTTCCTCGCGGAACGCTCGTGGCTGACGGCGCTGCTGTGGGCGCTGCCGATTTTCGTGGTCGGCAATATCTGGACGGCGGTGTGGCTCGCCCTGCGCCTGCCGAGCCTGGCGCGGCGCCTGAACCGGCCCGATCTCCAGGAAGACTAGAGCCGCAGCGCCTTCGCGATCATCTTGGCCTCTTCCGCGCGCAGGCCGCCCGCGCGCCACGCAATCCCGATCGAGCGGCCCATCATCGGGCGATCGAAGCGCCGCGTCTCCACCGCCGCACCCCGCGCCGCGCCGCCGTCGGCAGCGAGTTTCGGCAACAGCGTCACGCCCATGCCGCCCGCCACCATCTGCACCAGCGTATGGAGACTCGTGGCCCCCACCTCCGCTGCCGCGCGCGACTGCGGGAGCTTGCACACCTGCAGCGCGTGATCGCGCAGGCAATGGCCGTCCTCGAGGAGAAGTACATCTTCGCCCGCGAGATCGCCCGGCACGATGGACTTTTGCGTCGCCAGCGGATGGTCCTTGGGACACACGAGCAGGAACTCATCCTCGGCGATCACCTCCGACTCGATGCCGGACGCCTCGTACGGCAACGCGATGAGCGCTGCATCTAGCGTGCGTGAGCGCAGGCCTTCGACCAGCCGCGAACTCACGTCCTCGCGCAGCACGAGGCGTAGCTTCGGAAATTTCGCCCGTAGCGTCTTCATCGCGCGCGGCAGCAGGAACGGCGCGATCGTCGGAATGGCGCCGAGGCGGAACGTGCCGGAGAGCGGCGCACCCGCCGCGCGGACCGCGCGCACGAGATCCTCGACCTGCGCCAGCGCGCCCGCCGCCCGCTGCGTGGCCTCCCGGCCGGCCGGCGTCAGCACCGCGCCGCTGCGCGCGCGCTCCACGAGCGTCACACCGAGAACGGTCTCCAGCTCCTTGATCCCCGCCGACAGCGTCGGCTGTGTCACGCCCACGGCCTCCGCAGCGCGGACAAAGGAGCCGTGCGCGTCCAGTGCATTCAGGAACTGGAGCTGGCGCAGGGTCGGCCAGGCGGAAGCAGGCAGGCGATCGTCCATAGAGATACTCTATCGAAGGGTAGCCTTATATTGATTGGCTGACGCTCGCCTGCAAGGCGTAAGGGTGACGCATGGCCCGCCATCTGCGCGGGCCGAACCCATTGAACCAACGGAGCGCAACCATGGCTGACGGAAACGAGAGCAAATGTCCTGTGCCGCATTCACGCGGTCGACTGAATCGCGACTGGTGGCCGAACCAGGTCAATGTCGGCGTGCTGCACCAGAACACGCCGGAGTCCAACCCGATGGGCAAGGGCTTCGACTACACCAAGGCGTTTGAAGCGCTCGACCTCGACGCCGTGGTGAAGGATCTCCGCGCGCTGATGACCGACAGCCAGTCGTGGTGGCCGGCGGACTACGGCCACTACGGCCCCTTCTTCATCCGCATGACGTGGCACGCGGCGGGCACGTACCGCGTCGGCGACGGACGTGGCGGCGGCGGTCGCGGCCAGCAGCGCTTTGCGCCGCTGAACTCGTGGCCGGACAACGGCAACCTCGACAAGGCGCGTCGCCTGTTGTGGCCGATCAAGCAGAAGTACGGCGCGGCGCTGTCGTGGGCCGATCTGCTGATACTCACCGGCAACGTCGCGATCGAATCCATGGGCGGTCCGACCTTCGGCTTCGGCGGCGGTCGCGCCGATACCTGGGAGCCGGAAAACCAGGTGAACTGGGGGGCGGAAGAAGCGTGGCTCGCGGACAGCAAGGCGCCAAACACCCGCTATGCCGGCGAACGCGAACTGCACGGCGATCTCGGCGCGGTGCAGATGGGTCTCATCTACGTCAACCCGCAGGGCCCGGACGGCAATCCTGATCCCGTCGCGTCGGCGAAAGACATCCGCGAAACATTTGCGCGTATGGCGATGAACGACGAAGAGACCGTCGCCCTCGTCGCCGGCGGCCACACCTTCGGCAAGGCGCACGGCGCAGGCCCTGAAAGCCACGTCGGCAAGGAGCCGGAAGGCGCCGACATCACCGAACAGGGCCTCGGCTGGACCAACTCGTTCGAAAGCGGCATGGCCGGTCACACGATCACGTCGGGCATCGAAGGCGCGTGGAAGCCGAACCCCACCAAGTGGGACATGGGCTATTTCGACACGCTGTTCGGCTTCGAGTGGGAGCTGACCAAAAGCCCCGCCGGCGCGCACCAGTGGAAGCCGAAGGGCGATGCTGGACGCAACGTCGAAGACGCGCATGATCCGAGCAAGAAGCACCAGCCGATGATGACGACGGCTGACCTCGCGCTGCGTTTCGATCCTGAGTACGAGAAGATCTCGCGCCGCTTCCACCAGAACCCGCAACAGTTTGCCGATGCGTTCGCGCGCGCCTGGTACAAGCTCACGCACCGCGACATGGGGCCGAAGCAACTCTATCGCGGCAAGCTCACGCCGAAGGAAACGCTGATCTGGCAGGATCCGATTTCCGGCGCGCCGAGCACCATCGACAACGCAGACGCCGAAGCGCTGAAGGCGAAGATTCTTGGCCTGGGCCTTTCGGTCTCGCAGCTCGCTTCGACGGCGTGGGCGTCGGCCTCGACGTATCGTGGCTCCGACAAGCGCGGCGGCGCCAACGGCGCGCGCGTTCGGCTCGCGCCGCAGAAGGACTGGGAGGTCAACAAGCCGGCCGAGCTGGCGAAGGTGATCTCCGCTCTGGAAGGCATTCAGCGCGAGTTCAACGCCGGCGCGAAGAAGGTCTCGGTCGCCGACCTCATCGTCCTCGCGGGCAATGCGGCCGTCGAAACGGCGGCGAAGGCCGGCGGCTACGACGTGAAGGTCCCCTTCACGCCCGGCCGCGGCGACGCCACGCAGGACGAGACCGAGGTGCACTCGTTCGAGTACCTCAACCCCAAAGCCGACGGCTTCCGTAACTACGTGCGCAAGACCATAATGCCAGTCGAGGATCATCTGGTGGACCGCGCGCAGCTGCTTGAACTGACCGCGCCGGAGCTGACGGTGCTGATCGGCGGCCTGCGTGTGCTGCAGGTAGGCGACGAAAAGCTCGGCGTGCTCACCGCGCGTCCGGGCGCGCTGACGAACGACTTCTTCGTCAACCTGCTCGACATGGGCGTGAAGTGGAAGTCCGTCGAGGGCAAGGACAACCTCTTCGAAGGCAAGGACCGCAAGTCCGGCGCCGTGAAGTGGACTGGCACCCGCGCGGACCTGATCTTCGGCTCGCACTCGCAGCTGCGGGCGCTCGCGGAAGTCTATGGCGCGAACGACGCGAAGGAGAAGTTCGTGAAGGACTTCGTCGCCGCGTGGGCCAAGGTCATGGAGCTCGACCGCTTTGACCTGAAGTGATCGCTGAATACAAATTTGCAGAACGGGAGCGCCGGCGCGAAAGCGTCGGCGTTTTCGCTTTCAGATTGGCCTTCGGCAGATCGTTTGAGTCACGAGGTTTTCGCGATAACGCATCTCCTGTAGGCAGGCGCCTCGAACAGAGGACTATCGCGTGATGCAATGCCCCTCGCGCCACGGCGCGCTCAACGATCTCCGCGTGATCGAACTCGGCCAGCTGATTGCTGGGCCGTTCTGCGGACAGCTCTTCGCCGATCACGGCGCCGACGTCATCAAGGTCGAAGCGCCCGGCGCCGGCGATCCGCTGCGCGACTGGGGGCGCGGCGACATTCCCACCTGGTGGGCGGTCGCGGGTCGCAACAAGCGCTGCGTCACCGCCGACATGCGCAGGCCCGAAGGCCGCGATCTCGTGCTCGCGCTCGCTGGAAAGGCCGACGTGCTCATCGAGAACTTTCGGCCCGGTACGCTGGAGAAATGGGGCCTCGGCTACGTTGTTTTGAAGAGCAGGAACCCGCGCCTAGTGCTCGTGCGTGTTTCCGGTTTCGGCCAGACGGGACCGTACGCACCGCGCGCGGGCTATGCGTCGGTCGGTGAAGCGATGGGCGGCATGCGCCATCTCTGCGGCGAGCCGGATCGTCCGCCGAGCCGCGCGGGGCTTTCGCTCGGCGATACGCTCGCGGCGAGTTTCGCCTTCATGGGCGCGCTGATGGCGCTGAAGGAACGAGACCGTTCCGGCGAAGGCCAGGTTGTCGACTCCGCGATCTACGAGGCGGTGCTCGCGGTGATGGAAGCGACGGTGCCGGAATACACCGTCAACGGCGAAATCCGCGGCCGCACCGGCGCCAAGCTCGCGGGCATCGCACCGTCGAACGTCTATCCCTGCGCGGACGGCGATCTGCTGATCGCGGCGAACCAGGATTCGGTATTCGAGCGCCTGTGCAAATTCATGGGTCGCGAGGAATGGGTGAAGGACCCGCGCTTCATCGATCACCGCGCGCGCGGCGCCAATCAGGACCTGCTCGATGGCCTCATCGCCGAATGGACGCGCCCACAGAGCGTGGCGGCGCTGGAAGCCGCGATGATCGAAGCCGGCGTGCCGGCGGGACGCATCAACCGCGCGCCGGAAATGCTCGCCGATCCGCAGTTCGCGGCGCGCGACGCCATCATCGACGTACCGCACCCAACGATCCCGAACCTGAAGATGCAGAACGTGTTCCCGAAGCTCTCGCGCACGCCTGGCGAAGTGGCCTGGCCGGGCGCGGCGCTCGGCGCGCACAACGACGACGTCTACGGCGACCTGCTGGGCCTCGATGAAGCGCGCATCGCGCAACTGCGCCAATCCGGCGTCATTTGAGCGGTAAGAACCAGATGACGCCTTCAGTCGGCGTCGATCACATTGCGCAGGCGATGTGCGAGATCGGCTTTGCGATAGGGCTTCAGAAGGATGGACGCACCCGCTCGATTCCAGTGAGTCCAGCGGATAGCCGGAAGTGAAGACGGCGATGGCTGCGGGGGCCCAGATCTGCTGCGCGGCGACAACAAGGCATGACGCCGGCGCAACTTGCCAAGTTGTTCCAGCCGTTCACACAGGCCGACGCCGAGACAAGCGCCAAGTTTGGACGCACCGGACTTGGCCTTGCCATCACACGCAAGATCGCTGAGCTGCTCGGCGGCACAGTCACGGTGACCAGTGTGCTCGGCGCCGGTTCGACCTTTCAGTTGAATATCCCGCTTGCGTCCGCAATCGACGCTGCACCTCCCATGGCGATGGCGGCATGGTGCACTTCGACTGGAATGGCGCGCCGCTGTTGCGGCGGCGTGGTCGACCGCGTTGCGTAGCTGCCAGTCGCGATGGGGACCGAACGAGATCGTCAGGCGCGGCGAGAGGGAGGCAGCGGCGCACCGGACGTGTCGTAGCCCGCCCACGCGTCGTCACGGTGGAGTTTTTGCGCTGTGCGTATCGTGAACCGCGCGGGATCAAGCCGGCTCGTCACCTGGCTCCACCTCAGCGGCATGGACACGGTCGCACCCTCACGCGCGCGCGGGGAAAACGCGGCGACGGCCGTCGCCGTGCGGTCGTTGCGCAAATAGTCCAGAAAGATGCGCCCGGTTCGCAGGCGCTTGGCCATGTTGATGACGTACCGGCTGGGCGCATCGGCGGCCATTTCTGCGCAGAGATCCCGCGCGAAATCCTTGGCTTCCGCCCATGTCGCCTTCCGTCCCCGTCGCGCGGCGAGCGGTGTCACGACATGCAGGCCCTTGCCGCCCGTGGTCTTGCAGAACGCGGCAAGCCCCCTTTCCTCAAGGCGCACTTTGACCTCGCGCGCGGCGCGCACGACCTCCGCAAATTCCACACCCGGCCCCGGATCGAGGTCGAACACCAACCTGCCGGGCTCCTCCGGCGCGCCGGGCAGACAGTTCCATGGATGAAATTCAAGCGCGCCGCTCTGTCCCGCAGCGACGATTGCCTCGACGGTGTCGAACTGCACATAGGGCTGCTTGTCGCCCCTGATTTTCACAAGGGTCAGGCTTTTCGACGTCCCTGCCATCGCGTGGCGCTGGAAGAACTGCTCGCCGGTGATCCCGTCCGGCGCGCGCACCAGCGAACACGGGCGCCCCTTCACATGTGGCAGCATGGAAGCGCCCATCACAGCCAGATAGTCCGCCAGTTCGCCCTTCGTGACCGGATCGCCGTCTCCGGCATTGGGCCAGTAGACTTTTTCTGCATGGGAGATCGCGATACCCAGAACGCGTTTGCCCTTCGTGATCGACGCCGCAGCCATTCGCTCCACCTCGACTTCTTTCGGCGCCCTGTCCTCGCGCAGGCCCTTGAACGCTGCCTGCCGCACGCTTCCCGAACCGGTCCAACCCGCGAACGCAATCTCCGCCACCAGATCGGGACGCACCCAATGCAATGTTTCATCGCCGCGTGCCCTTGGCGATTCCGCAAGCGGACTGTGACGCCGTTCCAGAGACTTCAGTTTCTTCAGGAGATCCGCGCCGACCTTGCCGCCGAAGCCCGTCCCCACGCGACCCGCATCGACGAGCGCACCGTCCCGTTGCACGCCGACAAGGAGGGACCGAAATCGGCCTGCCTCGTTCGACCATCCGGCGATCACGACCTCCTGCCCGGCCCGGCATTTCGCCTTCACCCAGCTCTGGCTGCGCCCTGACCTGTAAGGTCCATCGCGCCGCTTCGACACGACGCCCTCGAGTGACATGCGACACGCCGCTTCCAGCATGTCCTCGCCGCGGACCGAGAAATCATCGGCATAGCGCAGCGTCGACGCCGCCTTTCCTGCCGTGAGGATGCGCGAGAGTTCGGCCTTGCGCTCATGGAGCGGCGCGGCGCGCAGGTCGGTCCCCTCCAGAAACAGAAGGTCAAACGCAAAGAAGATGAGCGGCTTCTTGACGCCGGCCGTGAGTGTCGCCTGAAGGCTGCTGAAGTCGCTCGCCCCTTGCGAGTCGAGCACCACCAATTCCCCGTCGATAATGCAGTCGGGCAAATGCGCAGCGGCCTCTCGCACGGTCGCCAGACGCTCGCTCCAGTCGAGCCCCTTGCGCGTGAACACGCGTGCGGCGCCGTTCTCGACGCGAAGCTGCATGCGGTAGCCGTCGTACTTGACCTCATGGATCCAACCCTCGCCGCTGGGCGCCCGCGCCGCCAACGTGCAGAGTTGCGGATCTATGAACCGCGGCATCGCCTTCGCCTGCTTGCTGCGTACGCGCGGCGTCACAACGGCGCGAGGCGCGATCTTTCCCCGTTTCGCTTGTGTGACGTCTGTTTTTGCCGGCGCCTGTCGCCCCGGTGCGCGTTTCGGCTGCGCCTTCGTGGACGTCGCCCTGGAAGTTGATGCAGCCCGCGTCATGAATGGCGTGGCCGAACGGCCTTTGCCTGCGGCTATCTGCTCCATCGTCCGCGTCGATGCGACGGAGACACCTTCGTCGAGCACATCGCCAGTGGCGACGGCATGGCGATCGCGGTGCTTGATCAACAACCAGTTGCTGCGTCTGCCGCCGTTGCGGTCGTGCTTCATCCGCACCAGCACGAACCCTCCCTTCAGCTTGCGACCCTTCAGAGTGAACTTCAGCTCGCCCTTCTGAAGTTGTGCGGCGACATCGCCTTCCACATCGGCGGACCAGTGCCCGCGATCCCAAATCATCACCGTGCCGCCGCCGTACTGGCCCTTCGGGATCGTGCCTTCAAAATCACCGTAGTCGAGTGGATGATCTTCCACTTCCACCGCAAGCCGTTTCTCACCGGGGTCGAGCGATGGTCCGCGGGTGACAGCCCATGAACGGAAGACGCCGTCGACTTCAAGTCTCAGGTCATAGTGCAGCCGGGACGCGGCGTGCTTGTGAATGACGAAACGCAAGACACCCGAACCGACAACCGGCTCCACACCCGATGGCTCCGTAGTGCGCGAGAAATCGCGCTTCGTGCGATACGAGTCCAGCTTGCCAGCCGCCACCGCACATTACCTCTTCGCGCGGGTCGCACGCTTCTTCGCTGCCGGCTTGCGCGCCGGTGCGGTCGTGCGTTTGGCCGGACTGTGCTTGGCGGCAGATCGCTTCGCCGCCGCAGGCGGCCGCCCGCCGAGGGACTTCTTCAGCGCGTCCATCAAATCGATGACGTTCGTCGCTTCTGGTTCTGCCGCGCGAACAAGTTTCTTGCCCTTCGATTTGGCGCTGATTAGATCGCGCAACGCTTTCTCGTACCTGTCCTCGTAGCGCTCGGGATCGAACTTCGCCTCCTTCTGCGCGATGATCCGCTCCGCGATCGCGATCATTTCCTTGTCCGGCTTGCCCGCAGGAGCGGCTTCGAAGATCGCCTCGACGTCCCTCACGTCCTCGCCGGCCCGCAGCGACGTTGCCAGAATGCCTGCGCCGCGCGGCTCCAGCGCCATGATGCGTTCGCGATTGGCAAGCACGATGCGGCCGACCGCAACCTTCTTCGATTTCTTCATGGCGTCCCGGATCACCGCAAATGCGTCGGCGCCCATCTTGCCCTCTGGCACGAGGCAGTAGGTACGATCCAGATAGAGGCGATCGATTTCTTCGGCGGGCACGAACTGCTCGATGTCGATGACCTTGGTGCTCTCCAGCTTCACCGCGTCGAAGTCCTCATTATCGAGAAGCACATAGCTGTCCTTCTCGATCTCGTAGCCTTTCACCAGATCGGATCGCTCAAGCGGGTCGCCGGTCTCGGCGTCCGTCGCGATCATCTTCACCCGGTTGTTGGTGTCGGGATTGATCAGATGGAAACGGACATCGCTCCCTGCCGTCACGGTGGGATAAAGCGCCACTGGGCATGTCACGAGCGACAGGCGCAGATGGCCCTGCCATGTGGGACGGATGGCCATGTCGAACCTCGCGTGCAGAGCCGGAACATCGTTTCGCTTTTGAAACGCTCAAGATGCGGGCCGGTTCAAAGGGGCCCTGTAGAATCTCCCCTCAGGGGATCAGGCGGCGGCCGGCGGTACGCGGCCATCAGCCTGAAAGACGGTCCCTATCCGCGACACCGCCGCCGGCCTGCGCTCGCACCACAACGCCTGACAACGCCAAGGCCGAGTTCCTTCGAGATTTGTGTGCCGGCGACATTGTCTACTACTATGGGCAATCCAAAATCGGAGTGAAACGTGCCCGGACAACCCATGCTTTCGGGCGTTCGTGTGCTCGACATGACAACTGTCGTGTTCGGGCCGTTCTCGACGCAAATCCTCGCTGATATCGGCGCTGACGTCATCAAGGTTGAAGCCCCCGAAGGCGACACGTTTCGCTTGTCAGGCAGGACCGCAAAGGCACGCGGCATGAGCCCGCAGCATCTCAATCTCAACCGCGGCATGCGATCAATCATGCTCGACCTCAGGTCCGAGACCGATCGCGAGACGATGACCTGTTGAAGCCGCCGCCGGATGGTTTCCGCAGGCTCGGCTTATCGTTACAAACAATTCTGACCACTTGGTCAAATATCGCTTGACGCGATCTGACCACCCGGTCAAGACATTGTGGATGAGCAGGCGCATCGCGGCAAAGCCAGGCAGCGACGAAGGTCACCGTCGCATTCTCGACGCAGCGCGCGGGGCGTTCGCGACGGTCGGCTTCGAGGGCGCCAGTCTGCGCACAATCAGCGCCGAGGCCGGGGTGCTGCACACCGCCATGCTCTATCATTTCAACACCAAGGACGTGCTGTGGCGCGCCGTCATGACGGAGCTGTTCGAGGATCTGACAGGCCGCTTCGCACGCCGCACCGCCGAATTGAGAAGCGCAGCGCCGGAGAGACTTGCGCGCGCGCTCGTCCGCGACTTTGTGCACTTCTGCGCGGAACGCCCGGAACTCCACCGGATCATGACGATCGAGGGGCGCGCCAACACCGATCGCCTGAAGTGGATCGTGGAAAGCCACACGCGCACGCTGTTCGAGAACGTCATTCCAATGGTCTCTCTCGCATCGCCTGCGGCTGCCGCCGGCGATCCGATCCGTCTCTACTACGCCATCGTTGGTGTTGCGGCGTCGACCTTCTCCCTTGCGCCGGAATTCAAGCAACTCTCGGGACGCGACCCATTCAGGCCGAAGGAGATCGAGGCTACGGCGGCATGGGTTGAGGGCATGATTTTCGGCGTCAAGAGATCGAAATGATCGCGGTGTTCCTCGTCAATCCACGCGCCACGAGGTCCAAGTTGCACCACGCAGAAAGAAAAGAAGGGAGGCAATCCAAGCCATGAGCACAATCAAGGTGGAAGACATAGCTCACGTGCGCTTCAGCGCGCCTGATCTTGAAGCGATGAAGGCGTTCCTGCTCGATTTCGGACTGACCCCGATCACTCATTCGGATGGCGATCTCTATGCGCGCGGCGCCGGCGAGCGTCCATTTGCGCACGCGACTTCGCTCGGCGAGCCAGGTTTCAGGGGCATCGGCTTCCGCGCCGAAAGCCTGGCCGATCTGGAAAAATTGGCTGTCGCCGAGGGCTCGACGGTCGAACCGCTGCACGCACCCGGCGGTGGGTACATGGTGCGGCTGACGGATCCGGATGGAAACAACGTCGAAGTCATCGCGGGCCAATCACCCGTCGAACCACTCCCGTTGCCGGCGGAACAACCGCACAACGACGCGCGCGGCACGACGCGCGTGCGCGCGCCGTTGCGACTCAAGAGCGGCCCCGCCCACGTCGTTCGCCTGGGTCACGCGGTGCTGGAAGTGAAGGACTTCCGCACTTCTGAAGCCTGGTACAAATCGCGTTTCGGCTTCGTCACCTCCGATGAAATCGAAATGGCGCCGGGATTCGCGATTGGGGCCTTCTTGCGCTGTGATCGCGGGGACGCCCCGACCGATCACCACACCCTTTTCCTGCTGCAATCGCCGAACGGTCCGCGCTTCAATCACGCTGCCTTCGAGGTGCTCGATCAGGACGATCTGATGTGCGGCCACGACCACTTGAAGCAGACAAAGCGCACGCCCGCCTGGGGCGTCGGCCGCCACATCCTGGGGAGCCAGGTGTTCGACTACTGGAGAGACCCCTGGGGGAATGAACTTGAGCACTGGACGGACGGCGACCTGTACAACGTCGCCGACGGCTCGCGCACAGCGACGCTGCAGGACCTGCTCGGCGTCCAGTGGGGCCCTGTCCACCCGATGTCGCAAGGAGCCCAACAATGAAGCTTGCACTGTTTGACGCCGGCTCCGGCCCACGCACTGGTGTCGTCACCGGAGATCAGATCGCCGCAACGGGCGTCGAAGGGTCCATGATCGATCTCATCGCCGGCTGGGATTCATTCAAAGGCGCGATTGTAAAGGCGGCCGCGTCAGCGCAACGGCATCCGCTCTCGTCGGTGCGATTGCTCTCGCCCGTACCCCGGCCCGGCAAGATATTCGCCATTGGTCTCAACTATGCCGACCACATCGCCGAAAGCAAAATGGAGACGCACGCCAATCAGGTCTGGTTCACCAAGGCGCAGACCTCCATCAACGGGCCCTTCGATCCAATTCTGATCGCCAAGGCCGGCCAGTTCGTCGATTACGAGGTCGAACTCGTCGCCGTCATCGGCAAGGGCGGACGCAATATCAGCAAGGCTGATGCGGGGAGCCACGTGTTCGGCTATTGCGTCGGCAACGATGTCACCGAGCGCTTCTGGCAGCATCGCACGCCCCAATGGAGCCTCGGCAAGTCGTTCGACACGCACGCGCCGATCGGGCCCTGGATCACCACGGCCGACGAAGCGGGCGACCCTCATGCGCTCGGCTTGCGCTGCTTCGTCAATGGCGAAAAGCGGCAGGATTCCAACACCGCAAATCTGGTGTTCAATGTCTGGGACCAGATCGAGCACCTCTCACAAGCCATGACGCTTGAGCCGGGCGATATCGTCTTCACCGGCACGCCAGGCGGCATCGGCGCGGCGATGGATCCACGCCAATTCCTGAAGGCCGGCGACATCGTCCGCTGCGAGATCGACAAGCTCGGCGCCATCGAAGCAACCTTGATTGCTGAGGCATAACATGGGCGCCATTCTTGAATGCGATGTCCTTATCGTCGGCGCCGGCCCTACAGGCGTCACCCTTGGACTGTTGTTGGCGCAATCAGGCGTGCGCACACTGGTCATCGACAAGTCGGCGGAAATCTATCCGCTTCCGCGCGCCGCGCACATCGACCACGAGACCATGCGCACATTCCAGGGTCTGGGGCTCGCCGATGCGATCGCAGCGACTTGCCGTTCGTCGGCAAGCTACGATTTTCTGAGTGGCGGCGGCGAGGTTCTGATGCGCTTTGATGGGCTCGATCAGATCGGTCCCGGCGGCTGGCCCGTCGGCAACATGATCCATCAACCCTCGATCGAAGCAATCCTGCGCAACGGCGCGCGCGATCGAACGCATTTCGATCTCAAAAACGAATGGCGTTTTGTTTCCTACGAGGAACACGGCGAAAAGGTGACGGCCAAAGTCAGCACGCCCGATGGTGAAGTGACAGTCCGCTCGCGCTATTTAATAGGCGCCGACGGCGCACGCAGCCCGGTTCGCGAGGCGGCCGGTATCGAACTGGACGATCTCCAGTTCGACGAGGAATGGCTTGTGATCGACGCCATCGTCCACGACGACGAACGTCTGCCGACGATCAACCTGCAGATCTGCGATCCCGCGCGGCCGACCACCTGCGTGCTCATGGGGTCGGGCCGTCACCGCTGGGAATTCATGCTGAAGCCTGGCGAGACATCCGAGCAGTTCCTGGATGACGCCTTCATCGCGGGCCTGTTGAAGCCATGGAATGTCGAAGGCGCAATGACGCTCGAACGCAAGGTGATCTACCGCTTCAACGCCAAGGTGGCCAAGGACTGGAGGAAAGGCCGCGTCCTGCTCGCCGGCGACGCCGCACACCTGACACCCCCCTTCGCCGGCCAGGGTCTCTGCGCCGGCATCCGCGACGCTGCAAACCTCGCCTGGAAACTCGCCGCGATCATTTGCGCAAACGCTCCGGATCGCCTGCTCGACACCTACCAGACAGAGCGCGACCCGCACGCACGTGCGTTCATTCAACTTGCGATGATGATGGGCCGCACCGTTTGCATCGCCGATCCCGAAATGGCGAAGGCGCGCGATGCACAGATGCTGGCCGCGCGAGCCGCGGGCGCGCCTGCGCCAAGCGCCGCCGCGCCGCCGCTTGGCGACGGCTGTGTGCTCAGGAATTCGGCGCACGCTGGCGACTACTTTCCCCAACCAACCTCGGCCGATGACAGCTTATCGCGCCTCGATGACACACTCGGTTCGGGCGCCTGGCTCATCAGCAGAGCGGCTGCAGCCAGCGCAGGCGGGCAAGGCTTGCGGCATGTGTCATTGGACGACCTAACCCTGGCCCCATTCCGCGACGCGCTCGATCATTGGCTTTCCAGCCATGACGCGGTGCTGGTGCGCCCGGATCGCTACATTTTCGGGGTGGGCGAAGCCGACGCATTGGCGCGCGCGTGGCGCGAGCACCTGCAATGAATGCGCACGTCCGGGGCGCAGCCGGATGAGACCGCGGACGGGCCTGTCAGGTCGCTACCCCAGCTTGAACGTTCAGTCCTTCTGCGGCGGAACGACCGTCGGCGTTGCCCCACTCTCTGCCGCTGGTGGCGTCGCCGCAGCGCCGCCTGAGGCAGTGTTGAGCAAGGACTGCAGCGGATTAGCTGCGTTGGCGAAACCCGCTTCTGCCAAAAGTTTGTCGATCATCGGCGCCTGAGCACGGTAAGCCAGAAGCGCGCCTAGAAGTCCGTCGGAAGTCCCCGTTCCCTCGGCAGCGCCTCCGCCAACTCGACCCATGCCTCCCATGTCGATGATCTTCACTTCGCCTATCTTCTCCAGCGGCTTGACGGTCTCGGCCAGCGCCGCCGGGATGATCTTCAGGCGCTCGCGCATCACTTCAAGGTCGATCATTGCTTGCGACAGCACATTGCGGGACTCGTTGAGCGCGCGCTGACCGTCGGCCTCGACGGCATAGGTTCTCGCCTGTGCTTCCGCGCGTATCTTGGCGGCGTCGGCGTCTGCATTCGCGGCGGTGCGAAGCGCTGCCGCGCGGTCTTCTGCGGCCTGACGTTCGGCTTCTGCGGCCACCACCACTTGCGTGGCTTCCTGCTCGGCATCGCGTCGAGCGGCGATGACCGCGATCTGCCGCTCGCGTTCCGCGATCGCGACGGCCTGCGCCGTGTCCACGCCTTCTGTGGCTGCCTTCGCCTTCGCCCGAGCCTCTTCGGCAATGGCCTGCGCCTCGGACTCCGCCTTGCTCTTCTCCGCGACCGCGATCGCGCGCTCCTGATTGGCAAGCTGGATGTCGCGCGCCTTTGCAATCTCCTGCGTCTCAGCTGTCCGGTCCGCTTCGATTTTCCGTTGACGGACGGCTAGTGCAGAGGCGATCTCGGCCTGGTCCTGAACGCGTTTGGCATCGGCGGCGCGCTCAGAAATAGCCTGATCGGCTCCCAACCGCGCTTCCTCTTCTGCACGCCGGGCCTGCGCTTCGCGCTCGGCCGCTGCAGCGCGCGTTTCGGCCGTCTTGTTGATGATGTCGCGTTCCTGATTGAGTTCGGCCTCTCGCTTGGCCTGATCGATCGCCAGTGTCTGCTTGCGCGCCTCAAGATCCTGTTGGGCGATCGCCACTTCGGTTGCGCGGATGATTTCGTTGCGTTGGCGACGTCTGGCTTCCACGATCTGTGTGAGAGCGGTCAGCCCCTCCGCATCAAAGGTGTTGTTGGGGTTGAAAAACTGCGTATCGGTCTGATCGAGTTTCGTGAGCGAGACGCTTTCCAGTTCCAGGCCATTGAACTCCAGGTCGCTCGCCACCGTAGTTTGCACGGCTCTGACAAATTCCGAGCGCTTCTCCTGCAGGTCGGCGAGAGACATGGTTGCCGCGACCGACCGCAGCGCGTCCACGAACTTGGCCTCCACCAATTCCCGGAGCTGACGCGCGTCGTTGGTCCTGGCTCCGAGCGTCTGCGCCGCAAGCGCGATCGATTGCGCGTCCGGTTTTACGCGGACGTAAAATTCAACCCCGATATCAGCGCGCATCCGGTCCTTGGTGATCAACGCGTCTGCAGCGGCGCGACTGACGTCGAGGCGCAGCGTCTGCAGGTTGACCCAGGCGAGCGAGTGAAAAACGGGGAGAATAAGCGCGCCCCCGTCCAGCACCACTCTCTGCCCGCCGAGGCCCGTGCGCACATAGGAACGGTCCTTCTCGGCCCGCTTGTAAAGGCGAGCAATGACCAGCCCAATTCCCAAAAGCGTGAGAAGGATCACACCGGCGGGTGCGACGATGCCGACGGTCGAGGTCAAGTCCATTGTCCACCTTGCTGAACGCTGCGCAATTCGCGCTTATTCGCCGCGAGGCCGCATATCCAGCGCACTCCCCTTAGACGCGTCGGCGACCTCCTGCCGCCGGACCGCGAAGAACACCCGCCCCTCCCGGGATACGAGGGTGACTTCAGCTCCCTCCGGAATGGATTCTTCTGGCGAAAGCGGCCGAGCCAGAGGGAAGTGCACATTGCCGTTGGCGTCCGATATGCGGACGCGCCCGACATGGGCGCCCCCGAGCGGGCCCAACGTGACCACGCCCATGCTGCCGATCATGTCGTCGGCGTGTGCGACGTAGCTTTCTTCGCGCGGCAGGATCTTGCCCACGACGCGGCTCGCCTCCCCGGTGGTAATCAGGGCGACGCCAGCGCCGATCGCAGCCGCAGCCAGCGCCGGCAAGGGCGCAACAATTGCGCTTGCCAGCGCCTGTATGGCGAACCCGGTAGCGCTGAAGAGGCCGAGAAACAGCATCAACAGCACCGAAAGCGGCACGCGCCCACGGTTGAGCCAGTCCAGAGGGCCCGGCTCCGCCTCGATACCGTCCTCACCTTGCCCGACCAGTCCGGAGAATCCAAAAAATGCCCCGGCGACTTCGAGCGCCACGAGCGCGCCTAACACCAGTACGGCGATCAAGAACGGCGCATACGGATCCAAAGTCGTCAGCTCCCGAATTCCGCTTGCAGGTTTCCGATTATGTGGACATCGCACGCTGGTATCCCGGCAGTCTGCTTCAGCGTGACCGAACTGGCAAACGTCGGTTCCCACACGTCGAGGGTGCGGTCCGCTTGGACTATGGGTGTTTTGGCATGGCCCCCTCCCGCGCGGTTGGGGCGCCTCGTCTCAGTTTCGACGATCGGTCCTCACCCAGCCGAGAAAAGTACCGCTCTGCACTCGATCTGGCGCGGCGCGAGACGATCGAGTTCCAATCATTGTTGCAGGTGCTGGTCGCAAGACTGTGCAGCGCAGTTCAAGCATGGAACGCAACCGTGGGATCAACGCACTTAACTTGTGGGCTCCGGCATGCGCAATTGCCCTACTGGAGACGATCGATGGCAAGAGAATGGACGAACTGGTCTGGCAGTGTGTCCGCCCACCCGGCAGAGATTGCGCACCCGACGACCGAAGCTGAGCTGGCTTGTGTGGTCTCCAGCGCGCGCAAGCTGCGCGTCGTCGGCGCCGGTCATTCCTTCATGCCGCTATGCGACACCGACGGGACGCTTGTGTCACTGCACGATCTCGCAGGTGAACTCGAACTCAGCGCGGACCAGACACGCGCGTGGGCGCCTGCTGGCTGGAGCCTTGCCACACTTACGGCCGCGCTCTGGAACCAGGGAGCGTCGCTCATCAATCAGGGTGATGTAAATCCACAGTCTCTCGCCGGCGCGATCTCAACGGGCACCCACGGCACGGGTGTGACCCTCGGTTCGCTTTCGACGGCCGCGCGCGCGTTCCGGCTGATGCTCGCTGATGGCTCTGTCGTGACGTGCAGCCGCACAGAGCGACCGGACCTGTTTGAAGCGCAGCGGCTGTCGCTCGGCCTGCTCGGCGTCGTGACGCGGATCGAGATCGACGTCGTTCCCGCCTATCATCTGGAAGAGCGCGTTGAGTCCCACCCTCTCGAAGAGGTAGGGGAGCGATGGGACGAGCTCGCCGCCGTCAATCGCCACGTGGAATTCTTCGTGTTCCCCTATGGCGACAACGCTCTCCTCAAAACACTGAACCCCGCGCCTGCAGAGGGTGCGCTTGAACACATGCAGGATATCGACGAGGAGCCGTTTCGCAGATTCTGCGACGCCTGCGCGGAGACGCCCTCGCGCACCAGGACCCTGCAGTCGCAGATTGTACGCCCGAACGTGCGCCAGCGTCGCGTAGGACCGGCCTACCAGATCTTCCCATCCGACCGCACCATCCCATTCGAGGAGATGGAGTATGAGCTGCCACGCGCGAACGGCTGGGCCGCGCTAAGGGAGGTGATCGCCTGGATCCGGCGCCACGAACTGCCTGTGACGTTTCCGTTCGAGTTTCGCCTCGCTGCCGCAGACGACATCTGGCTCAGCCCGTTCAATGCGCGCGATTGCAGTTCGATTTCGATGCATCAGTACGCAAGAATGCCATGGCGCGATCTCTTTACGGACGCTGAGGCGATCTTCCGCGCACATGGCGGTCGGCCACACTGGGCCAAGCGCCATACCCTCACCGCGCACGACGTAGACGCGCTTTATCCCGACGCTGGTCGATTTCGCGCTGTGCGCGCGGCGTCTGACCCCGAAGGCAAGTTTACGAATGCGCACTTGGCCGCGTTGTTTTAGGAAAGCAGACTCATTGCCGCGCCGGGTTCCAGCGGCGCATCAGGCCATACCACCCACCGGCGATGATAGAGACGACGATCGCCACAGCGATCGAAACGCCACTCGGCGCGGATAGCTGAAAAATGCGCGACAAGAACGGCACCGTCAGCGCGCTCGTCAGAATTGCAGCGGCGATTGCCCCAACCACCCAGAACACGAGGTGGCGACGATCAAACAGCGGCGTCGACGCCTCCGAGGCCTCGCTGAGCGCGAGCACCAGATTGCCGATAACGAGCACGATGAACCCGAGGGCCCGGGCGCTGTCCTCCGGCATACCCGTCTTCAATCCCCAAACGTACATGCCCAATACCGCCGCCAGCAGAACGCCCCCCTGCACCGCAGCAAGCACCATCTGGCGACGGCCGAACAGCGGCTCATTGATCGAACGCGGCGGGCGCTTCATCGCGGCGCGATCGCTTGGCTCGGACTCAAACACCACAGAACAGACCGGATCGATGATTAGTTCCAACATGACGACGTGCATAGGATAGAGCAGCGGCGGCATGCCAAAGATGATCGGCAGCAACGCGACCCCGGCAATCGGCACATGGATCGCCATCACATAGGTCAGCGCCTTGCGCAGATTAGCGAAGATGCGCCGCCCAAGCCGCACGCCGCCCACGATCGAGGCGAAGCTGTCATCAAGCAGAACCAGATCGGCCGCTTCGCGCGCCACGTCCGTGCCGCGCTGCCCCATGGCGATGCCCACATGCGCCCGCTCAAGCGCCGGCGCATCGTTGACACCGTCGCCGGTCATGGCGACGACATCGCCGCGCGTCTTGAACGCTTCCACCAGCGCCAGCTTCTGGTCCGGCTTCACGCGCGCGAAAATGCGCGTCGTTGCAATCCGCTTGGCGAGGTCGTCGGAACCCAATGCCGAGATCTCGTCACCCGTCATGACGCCGCCTGAGACATCGAGCCCAGCTTGACGCGCAATTTCGAGCGCCGTCACAGGATAATCGCCCGTAATCATGGCGACATCGATCCCCGCCGCGCGCGCCTCCGCCAAGGCTGCTGACACCTCAGCGCGAATAGGATCGAGAAAGCCGATCAGCCCAACGAATTCAAACTTGGTGTCTTTCGGGTTACTGATTGTGCTTTGCGCATCATCCGCTCGCGCCACACCCAGCACACGTAAACCCCTCGCGGCCATGGACGCCAGCGCGTCTTCTACGGCGCGCGTATCATTCGCTTCGAGCGCACACAGCTTCAGCACTGCCTCGGGCGCGCCCTTCGCCGCCCATTGCGTACCTGATCCGATGCGCCAACCCTGGACGACGGCCAGCATCGAGGGGCGAAGCGGAAAGGTCTTGATCGGCTCACCGCCACTGGCGGCGAAGACTTGGTCCACCGTGGCGGCGAGCGCATCGTGGACGGCGCTGTCCATCGGATCGATGGCGTGGGTCGCCGAAGCGAGCAACGCGACTCGCGCGACTTCTCCCGCTGCGGCGTCCATGTCCATGTCGAGCAACGCGCCGTTCGACCAGATCGCGTCGAGCTTCATCCGGTTTTCAGTGAGCGTTCCGGTCTTGTCGACACACAGCATCGTCACCGCGCCGAGCGTTTCAATCACGGCGGCGCGACGCACCAAAACCTGATGGCGCGCCAGTCGCCACGAGCCGATGGCAAGAAACACCGCCAGCACCATTGGAAATTCTTCAGGAAGGAGCGAAATGGCGACGGTCAGTCCCGCCAATCCACCCGCAAACCAATCGCCGCGCAGGAAACCGTAAGCAGCTGCGACCAACAGGCAGAACACCACCGCGATGAAGCTCAGGCGCACCACCAATCGGCCGGTCGTCACCTGGAGCGGTGTCCGCTCTACCTCTCCTGTCAGCGCCGCGCCGATGGCGCCAAGACGCGTCTGCGCTCCCGTGTGCGTGACCTCCACAAGACCTTGGCCGCGAACAAGCATCGTGCCCGCGAAAACCGCGGCGGTGTCTTGTTCCTGCACTTCCCCAGTTCGAAGCCCACCCGCCGCCATTCTTGCGACGGGTACGGATTCACCTGTGAGCGCTGACTCATCGATCGTTAAAACGTCGCCCGCCCGCAATACGCCATCCGCAGGGATGCGCTCTCCCTCGGTCAGCAGAACAATGTCGCCGGGAACAAGATCACGCGCCGGAATGCGCTGCTGCTGCCCGGCGCGCATGACTTGTGCAAAGGGCTCTGCCAACTGGCGGAGCGCCGCCAGCGCACGTTCGCTGCGCGCGTCCTGGAAGACGACAAGACCAATCGAGAGCCCAGCCCCTCCTAACAAGAAAAGCCCCTCACCGAGGTCGCCGACCACAAGGTAAAGCCCGGCTGCGGCGAGAAGAAAGAGAAACATCGGCTCGCGGAGCGTGCCGAGCACCACTTCGATAAAGGCGCGCGGCTTGACCTCACGCAGAACATTCGGGCCATGAACCTTCAGCAGCGCTTCGGCCTCGGTTGCGCTCAGCCCGGCCAGCCCCTCATTCGACACTTGCCCCTCCTTCACAGCACGAGGTATCGGCGGATTCGCCAGCAGTCACGCGCACCGCAGTGCACGCATGTCACGCGCGTGTCGATCCACGCGACTACGGGACTGTTCACCCTGGAAGGGCGATGCGCGTTGCTCTGGATCCACCTCGGTCTCGTCCCACACCAGCCTAAAATCGCGTCAGGGTGTGATGGCGACTTTGAGCACGCCGTCTCTTTGATGAGCGAAGAGCTCATAGGCTGCTTCGATCTCGTCAAGTTTGAAGCGATGGGTCACGAGGGGTCGAGTGTCCAGGCGTCCCGAAGCGATGACGTCCATCAAACGCCGCATGCGTTCCTTGCCTCCAGGGCACAACGTCGTGACAATGGTGTGATCGCCGAGGCCCGCCAGAAAGGCGTCCAGCGGAATTTTCAGGTCGCTTGAATAAACGCCGAGCGAGGACAACGTACCGCCTGGCCTCAATACCCGCAGGGCCGCCTCGAATGTCTCTTGCCGACCCAGGGCTTCGATGGCGACGTCGACGCCGCGCCCATCGGTAAGGCGCATGATCTCCTCGACCACATTGCCGTTCTTGAAATCAACAACGTGATCGGCGCCCATCTTGCGCGCGATTTCCATGCGCGCCGGGATCGAGTCCACGCCGATAATTTTCGAGGCGCCCATCAAGCGCGCGCCGGCTGTCGCGCACAGGCCGATCGGCCCCTGCGCAAACACCACAACGATGTCGCCGATGCGGATTCTGCCGCTCTCGGCGCCAGAAAATCCGGTCGACATGATGTCGGGGCACATGAGGACTTGCTCATCGCTCAGGCCGTCGGGTACGGGCGCCAGATTGGCCATGGCGTCGGGCACGAGCACGTACTCCGCCTGGGCGCCATCAATCGTGTTGCCGAAGCGCCAGCCGCCGAGCGGCTTGAAGCCGTACTTTGAGCCAGCGCCGCCATCCTGGGAATGGTAGCCGCAAAGGCACGCCGCGCTGTGCCCGCTTGGCGTAATGGCGCCGGCGATGACGCGCTGGCCTTCCGCGTAGCCTAGCACCGCAGAACCCAGTTTCTCGATGACACCGACTGGCTCGTGTCCGATAGTGAGGCCACGCGCGACCGGGTATTCGCCCTTGAGTATGTGAACGTCCGTGCCGCAAATGGTCGTTGTGGTTATGCGCACCAGTGCATCCAACGGCCCCACATCGGGGATCGGCTTGTCCTCGAGAACGATCCGGTTCGGCTCAACGAATACGGCCGCTTTCATTCTCTGGGTCATGTGAGTCTTCTCCCGCGCAGAGGGTGAAAAGGTCCAGTCTGCGAACTGGTTTCAGTCAGACCGCGACCAAGCCCGCAGCCTCCTTGTGAAGAACGCCTCAGCCGCGCCTTCGTCACGTGTGGGCGAAGTGCCGGCTGCAAATAAATCAAGAACCGCTTTGGCTGCCGTCGCGCCAGTCCACCTGTACATTGCTCAACTCCTGGCGGGTTCTCGGGAGCGTACGCGGTTCCCGCTTCGAAGCGCGTCGCCGGGGAAGAGGACGACTCGATCACCCACAGACAGCCCTTCGCGGACGACGCGGTAACGCTCTCCGCCATCGCCCAGCTGGACGGGCGTGAGCCTGGCGCGTCCATCTTCGATTTTGAATACACCCCAACCGCCGTTGTGACGTACGAGCGCATCCGTCGGAGCGCGCAGCACCTCGGCCTCTGCCGACACGATGACGCGCAAGTCCACACGAAAGCCGTTCCCGAGCGGCGGGGCCGCCTCTGCATGCTCCAGATGGGCTATGACGTTGACGCGTTGCTCCTCAACGCCAAGAGCTGAAACTCTGGTGCGGGCGTTTGGTTCAATGCGGAAAATGCGGGCCGAAACCTGCTGCTCGCCACCCCAGTTCTCCACGAAGGCGACGGCCCCAGGCCGAATCAACACCGCATCTTGCGAGAGAAATTCAGCGACGATCTCCAGATTGTTTGCGTCACCGATCTCCATCAGCGGCGCGCCGGCCCCGACGACGCCTTCGCTCTGTTGCAACAGCCGCAACACGCGCCCGCTCGCCGGGCTTCGCACGCGCGTGGGAATTTGGGCGCGTGCGCCAGACCCGCCAGCGGCGACCCGGGCCCGTGAAAACTCGGCCCGACGCGCCTCAACCTGCGAGCGCGCAGTGCGAAGCGCTGCGTTGGCGCTGTCCAGCGCAGCCTGGGCGGCGAACCCGCGATCAAAGAGCTGTGAGACGCGCTGTTGATTGCTGCGCGCAAGGCCAAGCTCCGCCTCCGCAGCGCGCACGCCGGCCTCGGCGGCCGAGACGTTGGCGCGCGCCTCGGCGGCAAGGCGTGCATCAAGCAAGACCGGCTCTGCGGGAAGAATGGTCGCCACCACTTTCCCGCGGGCCACCTCATCACCCGGCTCAAGCACGATACGCTGCAACGCGCCGCCCACGGGCGCAGCCACCACAAACACGTCGTGAATGCGGGTGCGGGCCTCGTCCACCACCTCACGCTGAACCAAGCCACGATCAATCACAGCGACCTCGACGGCTTGCGCTCGTGGCCAAGTCATCCAGATCAGAATAAGCGACAGGAGCACGCCAGCGCCGATCCATATCCATTGCGCAAGGCGCAAATTGGGGAGCCGCGAAACCACGGCATGCAGCGCGCGCGACGGCAAAGGCGCAGGGAGGCTTGCCGCCGCGGGCAACCCCTGCTGGGGCTCGGACTTGGAGGGTTTCGTCTCATTCATCGCGTCAGTCTCGGGACTTAAGCACGCCGACCATGTCCAACCGGTCGATGTCCTGCCGGACGACCAGCGCCGCAACCAGCACACAGCCGAGTGTGAAGACGATCGCGAAGGCGTAGCCCCCAGGGTTGAACACGTATGGAAAGGCGTACATGTCGGTCTGGAACAAGCGCATCAGCCACACGCCAAGGCCTGTGCCGATCAAGCATCCAATCGGAACAGCCATGAGCGCCAGAGCAGCCAGTTCTCCTACCAGCACATAGGAGACTTCGGCGCGTGTGAACCCGAGCACGCGTAACGTGGCGAGGTCGCGCTCCTGCTCGGCCAGCGTGACGCGCGCCGCAGAGAATGCGACGCCTCCCGCCATCACGGCCGCGAATGCTGAATAGAATAGGAGCATCAAGCCGATATGCTCATCGAAGTTCTTACGCGACGCCCGCTCCACAAGCGACACAAAGCTTGCGCCCGCCAGAACAGGCGTTTCCTTTATGCGCCGATTAAACGCTTCGTACTCCTCCGTGTCGAGCACGACATGGGCGCCGGAGATCCGCCCCGGCTCCCGCATCATGCGAGCCAGATCAGTCATCTCCATAAAGGCGTACGAACCAATCATGGGCTCGGCGATCGCAGTGACGCGAATTGTCGCCGCGATGCGCCTCCCGCGCGTCTGCTCAACCCGAACTTCGTCGCCAGGCGCAGCGGCAAGCTTGGTTGCAAGCGAACGCGAAAGGACGACACCATCGGCGGGGGGCTCAAACGGCCTACCGTTCTGACCTATCAGGCGCGACAAGCGGGCTTCATAAGGCACGCCGACGATCGCCTCCTGGACCCGTCTGCGCCCATTCTGAAAAATGACATCTTCGGCCCGGAATGGCTCGGCGTACATAACGCCAGGAAGCCGCTCGACCTGGTTCAGTACGCCGATCTCGCGCGGCTCGATAAACGTCAAGGTCACATCCTGGCGATTGCCGAGCCCGAAATGCACGTCGAGCAGATGATCCATGACCGCCGGAAACGTCCGCGCGACAACAAGAAGTGCAATCGCAAGCGCCACGCCGATCGAAGTGGTGGCCGTGCGACGCGGAAATCTGAGGATGCGTCGGACGATGATGCGGCTCTTGGCGTCGAGCCGCGCATTGAAGCTGGCGATCGTGTCGCCGAAGCGATGAAACGCCGCTGGCTGCGGCGGCGCGAGCGCGGCTGCAGGCGCAAGGCGTGCAGAACGCCACACGGATGACACGGCGCCAATGCCGGTCGCGCCAAAGCCGGCCAGACACGCCATGGCGAATGTGTTCGGCGATGCGGAGAACTCCAAACTGGGAAAGTGATAATACTCCCGGTACATGCCAGCCACGCCGCGCCCGAAAACAACCCCGACAAGGGCGCCAAGCGCCGCGCCGAGGCCCGCGAAAATAAGCGCGCTCTTCGCATAGTGCCATGCGACCGCCCCATCGCTGTAGCCGAAGGCCTTCATCAGGCCTATGTTCGAGCGCTCGGTGGCGATGACGCGCCCCAGCGAAATGTTGACCAGGAGAGCAGCCACGGCGAGGAAGAAAACGGGCACGAACGCCGCCAGCGTGCCCAATTGCTTGATCTCCTCCACCAGATAGCGATCCGACAGCATGCGATCGCGCCCATAAGCGCCGGTCGACCCGTTGAGCAGAAGTATCTCGTCCAGCGCGTCCTTGGTCCGCTCGGAATCGGCGTCTCCGCTGAGACGGAATACGGCCTCGTTGAACGCGCCGTCGAGGTCGAATGCCTGCGCCAAGGCTTCGCGGTTCATCCATATGACACCGAAGCGTTCGGGTTGCGGGAACAATTCCCCCGGTGCTGACACGAAGACAAATTCGGGAGAGTTGCCGATGCCGACGATCCGCAGATGTTCGCGGCGTCCCCGCATCGTTGCTTCGACCGCCGCGCCGACATCAAGGTCGAGCGCGTTTGCAAACGCTTCGCTCATCAGGACTTCGTCACCATGCGCCGGGTCTGGCCAGCGTCCTCGCACCAGCGCCAGATCATTGATACGCGGTCGCCCTGCTCGCGGCAGCGACACAAGCCGCGCCGAAGCCGGTTCGACGATCTGCGGGAGATCCAGCAAAGCCAGGCCCATGATGCGCGTTTCAACCGCCGCCACACCAGGCGCTGCAGCCAATTTCTCCTCAAGGCGGTTGGGCGCTCGCACGAGTGAAACCGCCAGGTCGGCCATCCTGTTCGAAGCGTAATAGTCCGCCCGCGTGCGTTCCAGCGATTCACGCATGCCCACGGCCATGATGTACATCGCGAGCCCGCATCCCAGAACCAGCACGACGCCGGTCGCATGCAGGCGCATGCGCCAGATGTCGCGCCACAGCTTTCTATCTAGGGCGCGCATCATGGCAGGTCACCAAACCAGTTCTGCAGGCGCAGCCGGCGTCTTATTGGTCTCGACGCTGCGTATCTTCCCATCGCCGAACCGCACGACCCGCGCTCCCATGCGGGCGACATCGCCATTGTGCGTGACGATTAGCGTCGTTGAGCCATAGCGCTTGTTGATCTCGACCAACGCCTCGAGCACGCGCACGCCAGTCTTGACGTCGAGCGCACCAGTCGGCTCATCGCACAGCATGATGGCGGGTCGCTTGGCGATCGCGCGCGCGACGGCCACGCGCTGCTGTTCGCCGCCGGAAAGCTGGGCTGGGAAGTGATCCACGCGCTCGCCGAGGCCCACCAGATCCAATGCCTCTGCAGCGGAAAGCGGGTTCTCGGCGATCTCTCCAACAAGCTCGACATTTTCGCGCGCCGTCAGGCTTGGTATGAGATTGTAGAATTGGAAGATGAAGCCCACGTGCCTGCGCCGATAGAGCGTTAGCTCATCGTCGCTCATCGCTCCAAGCGAGACCCCGCGAAAGGCCGCGTCCCCGGCAGTGGGGCGATCCAAACCGCCCAGGATATTCAAGAGCGTCGACTTGCCGGACCCCGAGGGACCAAGCAGCACCAGCAGTTCGCCTTCTTCGATGTCGAAGTCGACATCGCTCAAGGCCAGCACGGCAGAGGGCCCCTCGCCATAGCGTTTGGTCAAACCACGCAAGGTGAACGCTGGGCCCATGTGCCTCCAAACGTGTCCACTCGGAGGCCGCCGCCCCAGCGCGGTCAATGCGTCCGCGTGGTGCGCATTCCGGAGCGTGCGGTCCTCAGGCGCGGCGCTCGCCGCCTTGCGCCTCAGGCGCGTCGGTCTCGGTGGTCAAGACATTGCTGGAAACGTCGCCTCGCAGTGCAACGCTGCGGGCTAGGGAGAAAGCTGCGTCTTGCTGCGTGCGGATCATCTCGCGCATGGCGTCAATTCCGGCGCGCCAATAGCGCAAACTCGCCTCGAACATGCCGAAACCGAACGCTGCTGGGTGCGCCGCTAACTTCACGAAGCGTTCGTCGTGCGCAAGAGTGAAAGGAGCGTCTGCCACGGATTCGGCTGCACGGCGGCGGCTCGGCTTGGTTGACATGATTGTCTCCTATCGCCCCGCTTCACACTCCATCTCTGCAACGCTGTCGCCTTGATCGAAATCAAGGGTGACGGAGGGTGTTTGAAGGACAAGAGGACATGTCCAAGCGAACCCTGGTACGCGCCGCGCACAGCAGGCGCATTGCGACCAATTCGCCGACGCGAGACCTGCAGGCGGCGCCTCCTGAGGCGAACGAAGATACCCTTGACCAGCGGCTACGCGCAGTGTGGGGGTCCCGCACCGGCGGAGCCTCGCCTTGGGCGGCGCTGCAAGCGTGGGAGAACTGGGCCTTTCACTTGGCGCGTTCGCCCACACGTCTGTCGGCGCTCGGCATGGCGGCATGGGCTGACATGGCCAAGATCACCGCTGACGCGCTCACGCCAGCTTCGACGCGCGAACCAGACCCAGCCGTTCCGCCAAGCGCAGAAGACCGGCGCTTTCGCGATCCGCGTTGGAAAACGCCGCCCTACGACACCTTCAGGAGCGCCCACCTCGCCGCCGAGGCATTTTGGCGGCGCGCCACCCAACCCCTGCCCGGCGTAAACACGAGCCACCTCAACCGCGTGCGCTTCATGGGTGAACAGGCGCTTCACGCAGTTGCCCCGTCCAACTTTGCGTGGACCAACCCTCAGGTTGCGGACGCCATCTTGCACACAGGTGGAAAGTGCCTTGCCGACGGCTTTTGCAACTATTGGGACGACGTCAAGCGCGCCGTTGCGGGAGAGCGCTTCTTCGGCGCTGAAGATTTTGAAGTCGGGCGCAATCTGGCGATCACGCCTGGGAAGGTCGTCTTCCGCAACGATCTCATAGAGCTGCTGCAGTATGCGCCGAGGACGCCCCGCGTGCGGTCAGAGCCAATCCTCATCGCGCCCGCCTGGATCATGAAATACTATGTGCTCGATCTGTCGCCAGAGAACTCCCTGATCCGTCATCTCGTAGATCAGGGCTTCACAGTCTTCTGCATTTCCTGGAAGAACCCGACCGCCGACGACCGTGATCTGGCGCTGGAAGACTACCGGACGCGCGGCGTATTGGCGGCCCTCCACGCAGTTGAAGAGATTGCGCCGGAGGGGCGACCGCATCTCGTGGGCTACTGCCTTGGCGGCACCATGGCGGCCCTGACCGCTGCCGCCATCGCCCGCGATGACCCTGCGCGACTGGCGACTCTATCTCTGCTCGCTGCCCAAACCGATTTCTCGGAGGCAGGCGAACTCATGATGTTTACCGATGAAAGCCAGATCGCCGCGCTCGAAGATGTGATGAACGCCCAAGGCTATCTCGATGCGCGGCAGATGGCCGGAGCGTTCTATGCGTTGCGCGCGAATGAGATGCTCTGGACCCGGGTCGTCGAGCGCTATTTGGCGGGCGTTCGCCGCCCCGCAACCGATCTCGACGCATGGCTCGCCGATGCAACACGGATGCCGGCGCGTATGCACTCGGAGTATTTGCGCTTGCTGTTTCTGGAAAACCGGCTCGCCCAAGGCAGGTTGGCTGTTGAAGGCGACGCCATCTCGCTCAAAGACATTCGCACGCCCATCTACGCCGTTGGCGCGGAACGTGATCACATCGCGCCCTGGCGATCCGTTTTCAAGATTGCTTTGTTCGCCACGGCTGGCACAACCTTCGTCCTGAGCGGTGGGGGCCACAATTCAGCGATCGTCAGTCCACCAGGAAAACACGGCGCCTACTATCGGGCCGGGTTTGCCGGTGATTGCGAAAGCTACATGGACCCCGAGGAATGGCTAGGGGCTGCGCCGAAGCACAACGGCTCCTGGTGGCCGCACTGGACTGAATGGCTCGTCGAGCACAGTTCAAAAGCGCTCCGTCCCCCACCCAGTATGGGCGCGCGGAATCTGCCCCCATTGGCCGATGCGCCTGGCGCGTATGTGCTTCAAATGTGAGTAGCGGGAATCGCAAAGTGTGCGCCGCCATCTCGGTTGCCGAATTTTCTGCCGCGTCGTGAATCCACGAAACGCCTGGATTGGTAGGAACCCTGGCCAAGCCAGCGTGCATGAAAGCGGTCGACATTCGAACCTGCGCTTCAAGAGCAGCGCGCCTCGCGAACTGCCCGATCATCGCGGGCGGAGTGTTCGAACCGACGATTCCGAAGACAACGTCAGCTGTTTGCCTCCGCTTCTCTGTCAGGGCGGCGTCCCTATTTGCCCTGAAGCGCCGCAAGTACCTCCTCGGCGCTTCGGCCAATCAGCTCCTTGTCGAGTTCGCCAATCAAAGCCGCATCTAGCTGCTTGCTATAACGTCTCCTCAATTCACCTAAGGCACGCGGTGCGGCAACAACAACCAAACGCTCGATCTTCTGTCCCAGCACCTGTTCGTTCAGCCAGACTGCCACCGCTGCGGCATGGGAATCTTCGTCAAGCTGGCGCCGGCTCGGGTTGGCTGCGCTTGAAAAATGGCGACTGCCCGACTCCTTGTTGTGCTCGTCCAGCTTGGGCGCAGTCATGGGCGCCAGTTCGGGCGCACTCTCGGACCCGCTATTCCGATACAGTTCCAACTTCTGGCCGTCGACGACGGCGACAAACGCTCCATGGGGAAGCAACATAATTCTCTCCCGATCCTGATCTTTCCAGAGCAATCGTATTGGTCTTCTGCCCCTCCCGATTGAAGGGCACAGCTGCAGGCTAACCGCCACGGCGTTCCTGCACGCTTTCAAGGTAAGTGAGCAGGTCGTCGATCTGCGCCGGTGTTAAGCGGAACTCTGGCATCTCAGGATGTCCGACGAGAATGCCTTCAGCGAGCGCCTCCTCCAGTGCTGTCACCGGGTAACGGCGCGACAGCATGCGGAAAGGCGGTGCTGACGCGTTGCGGCTCTCTCCGGACTGACCGATCGCGTGGCAGCCAGCGCACTTGATCTCGGCGATGTATCGGCCCGCCTGAGCGCTGTCGGTGGCGTCGGGAGGGGCGCGCGTCCCGCCCGTCTCCACCGGGGCGCATGCGGCGGCGAGAACGGTTGCGCCGATCAACAAAACTGCGCGCATTGGCACTCCTGTGGCTGCTATCCACGTTGAGGCAGAGGCGCCGGTACCGGCAATGAGGCAGGTCAAATCCCGGGACTTGTTATGTCGCTTTCCGCAAAAAAAGCAGATCGGGCCCGTCAGACAGCGGTGTGGCCGGAACCCAATTCCAAGAGCGACAGCAATAACCTGCACCCCGAACCCCCTGATTTTTGTCGGGTGGAATTCCGACTCAACCGCACTCCCCTGCACCCTAGGTTTTCCCAGCGCCGAGTGCTGTGCTCAATGCATCGAGAATACGCTCGCGCTCAGCGTCCGTTGGCGCAGCCACGAGTTTCGCATTCAGCAAGGTGAGAAACCCGGCACGCGTGTTGTGCCAGTCGAGCTGTGAGACGGAGCCACGTGCAATCCGCGGCGCTCCGGACGCGCCTGCATCGGCGCCGCCAGGTCGAAGGCGGTAGGATTCGTCCAGTTCTGCAGTGACAACGTTGTCGGCGTCAAAGCCCGTCTCCCCTAAACGTCTCGATAGTCCCCGCAGGTTCGGCGGCTCGCCGTGCACCAGGAACACCTTCCCTGCCACCGGTCCTCGGGCCTTGGCCCAGTTCACGAGCCCCAAGGCATCGGCATGCCCCGAATACACGTCGATTTCGCGCACGGCTGCGCGCACCTTGATGACCTCGCCCTGTATCCGCACCTCGCGGCGCCCTTCCACGAGGAAGCGACCGAGCGTGCCCACCGCCTGGTATCCGACGATCAGAACCGTGGCGTCAGACTTCCACAACAAGCGCTTGAGGTGATGGCGGATGCGGCCCGCGTCGCACATGCCGCTGGCGGCGATGATGACGTGCCAGCCCTTCATCCGTTCGATTTCGCGGCTCTCCGCCACGGATTCCGTGAAGCGCAACAAGGGCGATTCACGCAGCGATCGATAAGGATTGTCGGCGCCGGTTGCCTGCCCGTGCCGAAAGAACACATCGGTCGCCCGGATCGCCAGCGGACTGTCCAGAAAGATGGGACCGGGAGGGGCCTTGTCGCTCTCCATAAGCGCCAGCAGGTCGACGATCAGCTCCTGCGTGCGTTCCACGGCGAAGGCCGGGATCAGCAGCGGGCCGCCCGCCTGGTAGGCACGCGACATCTCGGCCGCCAGTATGTTGCGGCGTTCCTCCGTAGAGACTGCCTCGCGCTCAACATCACCATAAGTGCTTTCGAGAATGAGGTGATCGACACCGGACGGCCCTTGCGGATCCTCCATGAGATCGCGACCGCCCGGGCCGAGGTCGCCGGAGAACAGCAGTCGCATCGGGGCCGCGCCGCCGCTCTCGTCCACTTCGACTTCCACGGACGCCGCGCCAAGAATGTGGCCGGCGTGCCACCAGCGCGCCCGCACGCCCTTGACGACCTCCACGAGATCGTTGAGCGGCACGACCCTGAACTGGGACATGACCTCCCTTGCGTCCTTCTGCGTAAAGATCGGCTCGACGCGGTCACCGCCGCGCCGCTCATTGCGGCGGTTGAGAAACTCAACCTCCATCTCCTGTATGGCCCCCGCGTCCGGCAGCATCACCGCGCACAGGTCACGCGTCCCCGCAGTGGCGAAGATCGGCCCGCTGAAGCCGCCGATCATCAATTTCGGCAGAAGGCCGCTGTGATCGATATGCGCATGGGTCAGCAGAACCGCGTCGATCGCCCTGGGGTCGAAAGGAAACTTCTCGTAGTTCAGCGACTTCAGGGTTTTTGAGCCCTGGAAGAGACCACAATCCACGAGGATTCGGGCGTTCTTTGTCTCCAGCAGCGCGCAGGATCCGGTGACACACCCGGCGGCGCCGTGGAAATGCAAAAGCGCACTCATCAGGTCCATTCCTTTCGTACGGCGTCCGCCAACAACGACGCCAGCGGTATGGTATTGGTGGGGTGCACACAGGAGTCGCTTGACTGGACGGTCCGCACGCCTGCTTGGCCAAGACGCACGGCAGCCTCCTGCCCAAAAAGCGCGTGCGTCACGATCGCGTCCACGCTTGAAGCGCCATTCGCCAAGATTGCTCGCGCCGCCGTCGCGAGCGTGCCGCCGCTGGTGCAGATGTCGTCGAGCAAAAGCACAGGCCGCCCTTCGATATGGATGAGGTCCGGTAACGTAACGCTCACCTCGTGATCGCCGCGCCGCTCTTTGGAAAGCACCGCTCCTTCCCGCGATATCCGCCGGGCGAGATCTTGCACCCACGGCCCCGATTCACTGTCGGGGCCCAGCACCAGAAGGTTCTCAGGCAGCGAGCTTGCACGTAGATGCGTGGCGATGGCGTCTGCAGCGTGCAAGTTTTCGCATTCGACACCGACGAACACTTCGTCGATCCGGCGCGTACGGTGCAGATGTGCGTCCACCGTGACGATGCGCTCGAAGCGTTCGCCGAGCAGTGTGCCGATCACCTTCTGACTCAGCGGCTCCCCGGACGCAAACACAGCATCCTGCCGCATGTAGCAGAGATAAGGCGCCACGAGCACAAGCCGCTCGACGCCAGCGCGCCGCCATGCGTCACACGCCAGCATCAGTTCAACGAGCTTGGCGTTTGGGTTTGCAAGGGAGCGATAGACGATGACGGTTTTCGTTGATGGCGGCGTGCGCGGTGCAATCTCCCCATCGTCGAACACGTGCGTCGCCACAAAGCTGGCGGTTTCGCCGAGTGCAGCCGCGAAGTGTTGGGCCGCCGCAGCATCGTCGGGAAACGCGTGGATGCTGACGTTGCTCATGGCGGCGAGACCATGACGCCACTCTCCTGGGCGGCCGCTTCCACTGCAGCGTGAAAATCGGTTTCCTCCTCGCCGTGAATGCGAAAGAGAGGCTCCCCCTCACGCACGCGGTCCCCGTTGCGTTTCAACAGGTCCAGTCCGGCGCCAGGATCGGTTGGCGCGCCTGCCAGGCGCGCAAGCCGCGCGATGCGAAAACAATCCATCGACGACACATGGCCGTCGCGTGGCGCAGCCACTTCGTACACAAGATGTCCGGGCTTCGTCGCGCGCGGCGGCGACCCTTGCGCGATCATGATGGCGTCCATCGCGCGCACGGCGGTGCCGCTTTCGAGGAGCTCTTTCGCCCGCGCCCGCCCCTGTCCCCCGCGTAGCCCGGGGTCGTATTCGAGGAGCTGACCGGCCAGATCGAGCGACTTTTCGCGCAGATCCTGCGGCGCATCTGCGGCGTTCTCAAGCACGGCGCGCACGTCGCGCGCTTCCAGGACCGGACCCACGCCCCGCCCAATGGGAGCAGAACCGTCCGTGACGACCACCTCCACGGCAATGCCCACCCGCGCGCCGACGAACTCGAACAACTTGCGGACCCTTTGCGCGTATGCGCCCGATCTGATCTTGGCCGTGCGGCCAAGCGGCATATCCACCAGCAGATGCGTGGACCCAGCGGCCAGCTTCTTGGAAAGGATGGAAGCGACCATCTGCTCCGGCGTATCGATGGAAAGCGGACGCTCGACAGATATGAGCACGTCGTCAGCCGGTGATAGATTGACGTGCCCGCCCCAGATGATGCACGCCCCACACTTCTCCACGACAGCGTGCATGTCATCCACATCGAGGTCGACGCGGGCCAGAACCTCCATTGTATCAGCAGTCCCGGCCGGAGACGTAATCGCGCGCGACGAGGTCTTGGGCATCTTCAGGCCATGCGCGGCCACGATCGGCGCCACGATCATGGTTGTGCGATTGCCGGGAATGCCGCCGATGCAGTGCTTGTCGACGACCAAGTCGCTGTTCCATTGCAGCCGCGTTCCGACATCCGCCATCGCTTGGGTGAGAGCCAGAACCTCCTCGGAGGTCATGAAGCTTGCCGAAGCGATCAGGAAGGCTGCGATCTCCATGTCCGAATAGCGGTGGCCGGCGAGATCGCGCACAATCGCGAAAATTGCATCGACCGGTAGTGTTTCTCCACGAATTTTGGCACGCACAAAATCCAGGCTTTCCGGAGAGGCCGCAGGTCCGATGCGCACCTCGTCGCCGGTCGCCACGCATAGTCGCTCAAGTGCGGGTCGCGTCAGGCCGACCTCAACGCTTGAAACAAGCGCGGGATCATCGACGATCAGGATGTTCGCGACAATGGAGCGATCGCGGGAATGGAGCTCGACCTTGCGCGATCCTTTGAAGCGTTCGGGTCGTAGGGCGCGGCAATCGCGCGCGAGCATTACAACGCTCTCGCGCAGGGTGTCGATCGGTAGAGCTTTCACGCGCAGAGCAGATAGATGGACCGGAGGCGTTTGATGATCGTGGCGTGCCTCGGGCTTCTTCACCTGCGTCTCCCGCAACTCAGCCGCCACATGTCCAGAATGAAGTCCGCAGATGCCTACTACTCCCATGAGAGAACCGAAAGGCCCCCCTTCGGCAACGCCACGGCTTCCGCTGGGTCGTCAGCGCTTCGGCGCGTTGGCCATGTTCACCTTCGCCAATACCGTCGTCTCCACACCTATGCTGCTGGACCAGCAAACAACTGTCTTCAAAAGATGTTCACCGGGATAATGTGCTTGAAAAACATATTAGTATGATCTAATATAGATGCATTAGCAGGAGCAAGAATGGCCAGCACCGCCATCGCGAAGAAGTCCAGGTCAGTCAAATCCAAGCAATCTCTGGAAGACCGAGCCGGCGAAGCGGCGCAACTATTGAAGCTTTTGGCCAACGATCATCGCTTGATAATTCTGTGCCGTCTGAGCGCTGAAGAGTTGTCCGTTTCCGAGCTCGGCGAATACGTCAACCTTACCCAGTCGGCGCTGTCACAGCACCTTGCCAAGTTGCGCGCCGAGCGCCTGGTGGCGACGCGACGCGACGGGCAAACGATCTACTACCGGCTCGCCAGCCCAAACGCGCTGAAGCTCGTCAACGCCCTGTGCGATCTCTACGGCGGCAAGCCTGACAAATAGACCGGCCCTTCCTCATTTGAAAGCGATCCCGGGTTTCGCACCCATTGCTTTGAACGCCATCGCGGCCGGACAGAAACCGGTGAACGCTGCCTGCAGCATGTTGGCCCCTGCGAACACGCTCAGCCAAATCCAGTATGGGTGGACGAACGCCGAAAGCGCTACGCCAAGCAATACGACAAATCCAGCGAACGCCAGAACAGCACGGTCGAGAGTCATGCGCTTTTCTCCATGTGAGGAATGGCGTGCAGCTGTTGCTGCGTCCAGGCGATCAACGCGTGCGCTGTCATTGCTCCTGCTTGGCGCGCGATTTCCTTGCCATTGTGGAACAGGATAAGTGTCGGGATTCCGCGCACACCAAGCGCTCCGCCCGACGTTGTCTCATCCGCATTGCGCCTGAGGAAGCGCACATCGGGTTCAAGCTGTCGGGCTGCATCCTCGAAATGCGGCGCCATCATACGACACGGCCCACACCACGGCGCCCACACATCGAGCAGCACCGCGCCCTTGGTCAGACGCAGATGCTGCTGCAATTGAGCGTCATCAACGTCGAGCGGCTTTCCGGAGAAAATAGTAGCGCCGCACTTTCCGCACTTCGCCGCCCCCACATCATGCCCAGCGGCAATCCGATTGCCCGTGCTGCATTTGGGACAGACAGCGACCTTCATTGCTTGGTCTCCTTCAGCTTGGCAATGCCGAGCAATTCAAGAAGCAGCTTCTCGTAGAAGGGTTCACTCTCACCGCGCCGCAGCTTGCCAATAAAATATGTCTCGAACCCCGCCTTCGCGAGATGCACCCACTTGCCGTGCGCGGACCAATTGACGTTGCGCGGCGGAATTTGCGGCTGAGCAACGAATGCGACACCGTCATCACCGAAATCGGCGAGACACACTGCGTTCCAGGTCGCCTGCTCCACCGCCTCTTTGCCATGCAACAGCGCGCCAATATTGCGCGCCGTCGCCGTCACCATGGATTCAATCATGAAGCCGGTCTTGGGCACGCCGACAGCAATCGGCGTCTTGCCCGTGGGCGCGATCGCCACCGCGACGCCAATGCCGAACACGTTTGGGAATGTCGGATTGCGCTGATGTTTGTCCACAATCACGAAGCCGCGCGGATTGACGAGCCCGTCGATGCCGCGGATCGCCTCGACGCCACGGAACGCCGGCAACAGCATGGAGAACGCGAACGGCAGATCGTGCTTGGCCTTGACCGTGCCATCTTCGTTGACCTCTTCGACATGCATCATGCCCGCTTCGACCTTGGTCACGCGCGCATTGGTGATCCATTTGATGTGACGCTCGCGCATTTCGCTTTCGAGCAAACCCTTGGTGTCGCCGACACCGTCCAGGCCAAGATGTCCGACATAAGGTTCGGCGGTGACGAAGGTCATCGGCACTCTGTCGCGAACGCGACGACGGCGCAGCTCGGTATCGAGGATCATCACAAATTCGTAGGCCGGGCCGTAACAAGACGCGCCCTGCACCGCGCCAACGACGATGGGGCCCGGCGTCTTGACGAACGCCTCAAACGCTTCCGCCGTCTTTTCCGCGTGATCGACGTGGCAAATAGAGTGGGTATGGGCAGTTGGTCCTAGGCCTTCGATCTCATCAAAGGCGAGGTCAGGCCCTGTGGCGATCACAAGATAGTCGTAGGCAAGCGCGCCGCCTCCTTCGAGTTCGATACGGCTCTCGGCCGGATGCACTCGCGTGGCGCCCGCCGGATTGAACTCGATGCCCTTGCGTTTCATCACCGGTGCGAGCTTGACCTCGATCGCCTCGCGCTTGCGCCAGCTTACAGCAACCCACGGATTCGACGGGACGAAATGATAGGTGTCGCCCTTCGAGATGAGGACAACCCTATCCTCCGCGCGGGCCGCCGCCTTGATCTCATAGGCAGCGAGCACGCCTCCGAGGCCCGCGCCGAGCACCGCGATAACCGCCATGGACTTTCCTCCTGACGCCCCAGCGAGCGTCCTTGCTTATATATTAGCATAGTCGTATATATGCATGTAACAGTCAATCAGGGCTGGGATCACGGTCGCGCGCGCATTGCTAGCCCGCCTTGATCTGTCGCAAGGACCGCGGAGCCGATGCAGCGCCAAAATATGTCTGTGGAAGGCGGAAATCGATGAGCCGGGCAGCAGTTTTGCTCCTCGCGGCAGCCTTGGCGCTGACCGCCTGCGGACGCGCCGAGGCCCCCGCCCCTCGTGCGGTCCAGCCGGCGCCACGGCGGCTCGTTGTCGAAGAACGCCCTGCGCCAGACTACAAGACCGTGTCCGCCGTTCTGACCAATCGCGACGTTGGCGATGCGCGAGCGCGGATCGGGGGCACGCTCTTCCGTCTCCTTGTCCAAGAGGGCGATGCGGTGCGGCGCGGCCAGCTCTTGGCCGTAATCAGTGACCAGCGTCTAGCGCTTGAAGCACAAGCCGGCGGCGCCAGTGTGGCCGCCGCCGAAGCCGACGCTGAACGCACGCGCGCAGACCTTGGTCGATATCAAGCCCTGTTCGACCGTGGCTTTGTCGCGCAAGCACGGCTTGACCAGGTACAGGCGGACGCGCGCGCGGCTGCAGCGCGGCTGCAGGCGGCCCGCGCTCAGCACGGGGCGCTCTCAGAAGCCAATGCGCAAGGCCGAGTGCTGGCCCCTGCGAACGGGCGCGTCACGCGCGCGCCCATTCCTCAAGGCGCAGTTGTGATGCCGGGCGACATTGTTGTGGCGATCGCAACGGGCGCACCAGTTCTGCGCCTCGAACTCCCGGAGGCCGATGCGCGTGCGCTGACTCAAGGCCAGGATATCCGCCTGCTGGGCGCCGAAGACGGCGGCGCACAGGCCGCGCCCGTTCTCGTGCGTGTCCGCCAGATTTATCCGGCCGTCGACAATGGCCGCGTCACCGCAGATCTCGACGCGCAAACCCTACCCGCCAACTTCATCGGCGCCCGCGTGCGCGTCCTCATTCCAGTTGGCGAGCGCCGCGCCATCGTCATTCCTGCCCCCTACATCGTCACCCGATTTGGTGTCGATAGTGTCCGCCTCGAGCGCACCGGCGGCGTTATCATCGAGGCGCCAGTTCAGCGCGGCGGCGCGGTTCCCACCGATCAGATGCCTGACGGTATCGAAATTCTATCTGGCCTGAACCAGGGTGATACAATCCTGCCCGCTCTGGCGCCCGCCACATGAAGCTCGGTCTTTCAGGCGGACTGACCAAGGCGTCGATCCGTTCGCCGCTGACGCCGCTCTTCCTGCTGACCGCACTGGCGCTCGGACTGCTCGCGGTGTTCACGATCCCGCGCGAGGAAGAGCCGCAAATCAGCGTGCCGCTCGTCGATATCAGCGTCCAAGCCGCCGGCCTACGGGCGCCCGACGCCGTCCAGCTCATCACCCAGCCGCTCGAAACCATCGTGCGCGGCGTCGAAGGCGTTGAGCACGTCTATAGCCAGACCGAAGACGACCGGGTGCTCGTAACCGCGCGCTTCGTCGTCGGCACCAACCCCGACGCCGCCATCGTGCGCATCCAGCAGGAAATTCGCGCGAACTATGATCGCATTCCGGTCGGAATTCCCGAACCGCATATCGTCGCACGCGGCATCGCCGACGTGCCGATCATGGTCATCACGCTGTCGCCCAACGCAAGCGCTGCGGACCGCTGGAATGATTCCGCGCTCTACCAGATCGCCGAAGAGCTTCGGACCCAATTGATCAGCGTGCCCGACGTGGGGTTGACCTTCATCGTCGGCGGCCGTCCGCAGGAAATCCGCGTCGCGCCCGATCCCGGCCGCATGTCGCTGTATGGCGTCACCTTGAGTTCGGTGCTCGATGCCGTGCGCAACGCCAACCGCGCCTTCCCCGGCGGAGATCTTCGCGGCCGCGAGGGCTCTGTTTCGACAGTTGTGGGCCAAACGCTCGACCAGCCCGCACAAATTGGATTGCTGACGCTGCGGGCGGCGGACGGACGCACAGTCTATCTCCGCGACGTCGCCGACGTGACTTTGGCGCCGCGCGAAGATCAGGCACGCATGTGGCGCTTTACGCATGAGACAAAGCAGCAGCGTATGGCGCCAGCCGTCAGTCTCGCCATCGCCAAACGCGATGGTTCGAACGCCGTCGTTGTTTCACAGGCAGTGGAGCGTCGCCTCCACCTCTTGCGGGGCCGCCTCATTCCGCAAGGCGTCGAGGCGACGATCACCCGAAACTACGGCGAAACCGCCAACGAAAAGGCCAACGAACTCCTGCTCCATTTGGGCATTGCGACGGTTTCAATCGTGCTGCTGATCTGGTTCGCGGTGGGGCGTCGGGAAGCGATGGTCACCGCCATCGTCATTCCAACGACTATTTTGCTGACGCTCTTTGCCTCCAACCTGATGGGCTACACCATCAATCGCGTCAGCCTGTTCGCACTGATCTTCTCGATCGGGATTCTGGTCGACGACGCCATTGTCATCATCGAAAACATCTCGCGCCACTGGGCGATGGGCGACGAGCGATCGCAGATGGACGCGGCTATCGACGCCGTCGCGGAAGTCGGCAATCCCACCATCGTAGCGACCTTGACCGTGGTTGCCGCACTGCTGCCGATGATGTTTGTCTCCGGATTGATGGGGCCTTACATGGCGCCCATACCAGCCAACGCATCTGCGGCCATGCTGTTTTCCTTCTTCGTCGCTGTTGTGCTGGCGCCTTGGCTGATGCTGAAGCTCGCGCGAAAGCGGGCGACGGGGACAATCGGCTCGGAGCCGCATGGCGACGCGCATGCCGAGGGTCGCTTCGGCGCCACCTACCGCCGCATTGCGCGCCCCATCATTCGCTCGCGCAAGACTGCCAAGCGCTTCCTGTACGTGGTCGGGATCGCAACCTTCTTGGCGTGCGCGCTGTTTGCGACGCGAACCGTGCGCGTGAAACTTCTGCCGTTCGACAACAAGTCGGAGCTTCAGGTCGTCATCGACCTGCCGGAAGGGGCAAGCCTTGAAGCCACCGAACGCGTCCTGATCGATGCGGCTGGCATTATAGGACGCACGCCGGAAGTGCGCTCGGTCGATGCCTATGCCGGGACGTCCGCACCATTCAACTTCAACGGTCTTGTGCGCCATTACTATCTGCGCCAACGCCCCGAACTTGGCGACCTGCAAGTGACGCTCGCGCCCGGCGGCGATCGCCGCCGCGCCAGTCACGCGATCGCGCTCGATCTACGCCGACAATTGCAGCGCCTCGCCGTGCCGCCCGGAACGGTCGTGCGCGTGGTTGAAGTGCCGCCTGGACCGCCGGTCATCTCGACATTGCTCGCGGAAATCTACGGGCCGGATTCACAAACGCGCCGCGCCGTCGCTTCTGAGGTCAAACGGGTTTTTCATACCGTCCCCTACCTCGTCGACATCGACGACAGTTTCGGCCAGCAAAGACCGCGGCTGCGGTTGACGCCCAATCGCGAGCAGATGGAATTTTTCGGCGTCTCAGAACGCGAGGTGCTCGACTCGATGGCCGTTGCGCTCGATGGGCAAGTGGTGGGTTACTCCCATCGCGGCGAAGGTCGCGACCCGATCGAGATTTCCGTGCGCTTGCCGCAATCAGGCAGAGCCTGGTCGCAAAATCTTTCAGCCATGCCGGTTGCGGCTGCGCAAAATGGCTCGCGTCTGATTGAGCTCGGCGAACTCGTCCAGGCACAAACTGAAGCAGGTTCCTATCCCGTGTTCCGCCGCGACGGGCATTTCGCTGAAATGGTGACCGCCGAATTGGCGGGCGCTTACGAGGCGCCGATTTACGGCATGCTCGATGTGCAGAAGGCGATTGAGCGGCACGATTGGGGGGCGCTGCCACGCCCCACAATCAGCATGTACGGTCAGCCCGAAGACGAAAGCCGGCCGACTTTGCTGTGGGATGGTGAGTGGGAGATCACTTATGTCACGTTCCGAGACATGGGCGCCGCCTTCATCGTGGCGCTGCTCGGCATCTACATTCTGGTGGTGGCGCAGTTCAGAAGCTTCCTTCTGCCCCTCGTCATCCTGACGCCCATACCGCTTACGCTGATCGGCATCGTCATCGGGCACATCCTGTTCAACGCGCCGTTCACCGCCACGTCGATGATCGGCTTCATTGCGCTCGCCGGGATCATCGTGCGCAACTCGATCCTGCTGGTGGACTTCATTCGGCACACCCAGACGGAACAGAGACCGCTGCGCGCCGTTCTTCTTGAGGCGGGTGCCATTCGCTTCAAACCGATCCTGCTCACGGCCCTGGCCGCCATGATCGGCGCTGTCGTCATCCTGTTCGATCCGATCTTCCAGGGATTGGCGATCTCGCTCCTCTTCGGGCTCGCTTCTTCTACACTGCTCACCGTTCTCGTCATCCCGGCCATCTATGTCGTGATGCGCGATGACGGCAAAGACGAAGACGAAGACGAACCGAAAAGCGAGCCGACGCCGTTGCTCGTCAAAACGAACTAGGGCGAAGTCGCCTGACAATGGAGAACACGCATGGCCTATTACTTCGCCAAAACGATCGATGCGTCGTTCCCGGAAGCGATTGCGCGAACCAAAGCGGCCCTTTCCGCACGTGGCTTCGGCGTCCTCAGTGAGATCGACGTCGCTGCCACGCTGAAAGCCAAGATCGGCGTCGACATGCCGCCCTATCTCATTCTCGGAGCCTGCAATCCGCAGTTCGCTCACCGCGCGCTTCTGGCCGAGCCAAAAATCGGGACCATGCTCCCGTGCAACGTGATTGTTCGTGAGGAAACGCCCGGCCGAATCGAGATCGCCGCCGTCGATCCCGTCGCCTCGATGCAAGCGGTCGACAATCCTCTTCTCGGCGACATCGCCGGTTCGGTTCGCGACATGCTTCAGGCGATCGTCGCCGATCTATAACAGGAGATCGTCATGCACCAGGACTGGCGAGAATTGGCGGAAGACCTCAATCCCTTGGTCGCCGCGCTTCGATCCGCGCAACCCGATGTGATGAAGGGCTTTAGCCAAATGGCGCAAGCAGCCCTCAAGACCGAAGCGCTGGACACCAAGACGAAAGAGCTCATTGCCCTGGCAATCTCGGTCGCCATGCGCTGCGCACCCTGCATAACCTTTCATGCAAAGGGCGCGGTGCGGGCCGGTGCGTCGGAAGCCGAGTTGGCCGAGACCATGGGGCTATCTGTCTACATGGGCGCAGGTCCTAGTGTGATGTACGCAGCTCAGGCCCTGGAAGCTGCGGAGCAATGGCGCCAGGCGACCGCTTAAGACTGATGGATATTGGCGGGAAAACACCTTTCGAAAGCGATGAACATCCTTGAACTTCGAGATCGCCTGAACTCGCAAACCGCCTGGACATGCGCAGCGGATATGTGCGGCCGCGAGAGGCAGATTTGGCAGACCGCCGCGCGGTGCTGAATACACCACTATGCTTGAGACCGGACGGACAGCTCACGGCGGCAACCGATACTGATCCCTTTTCTCGCCTGCGGCACACGCGCTCGCTCCGGAATTTGAAGAGAGATCGCATGTCTGGAGCTTTGAAGCAGGCGCACCGCTGGCGACTGGACTTGGCTGTCGAGATTGAACAACTTTCGAGCGGCGTAAGACGCGTCACGCACAACACGCCTGATGGCCCGGTCGACATCACCGGCGACAGCCTTGAAATTCAGAAGCGCCGGTTCGGCAACCTTGAGGACATGTTTGCTGTGCTCAGCCTTTCACGCCGTGGCGGTTAGGCGACGGCCTTGTGCGGAAGTCGAACCAGCACCGGGACTCAGCCCCCGAGAAGTCGGTCAAACTCCTTCTTCGAGACGGCATAGCACTCGCACGACCGCTTCTTGAGCCCGGCCACATCAAAGATCTTGATGTTCCCGCGCTTGTAGGTGATGAGGCCCGCCCGCTGGAGACTACCGGCCGCGATCGACACACCCTGGCGCTGAACACCGAGCATCATCGCCAGAAACTCCTGTGTGAGCAGGAAGTCGTCAGACTGCATGCGATCTCGTGTCATCAGGAGCCATCTGCAACACCTTTGCTCCAGCGAATGAAAATGGTTGCAGGCTGCTGACTGGGCGACCTGATTGAACAGCGCGTGGACGTAACGCAGCATCACAATCTGCATGGTCGCGCTTTGCGCCAACTCCTTCTTGAACAGGGCGGCCTTCATACGCAGCCCAATCCCTGGAACCTGCACGTATACACTTGTCGGCGCCCGGTCGTCGCCGAGAACCAAAGGCAGACCGACAACGCCCTCATTGCCGATGGTGCCCACCTCAGCCGCCTGCCCGTTCGCCATAGTGTTGACGAGCGATCCGACGCCGGTTTACGGCGCGGCGACGATGCGGGGTATTCCCTTCTTCTGGCGCTGCCCAATCACTGGGTCACGAGCACGTTAGGACCGTCCGTCAGCATTGCGACGCGCACGTGCGCCTTGAATGTCGCCGGCTCGCCATCCAGGACTGCCGGAATCGCACCCACCCCACGAATCTCGCCGCCTCGCGACCAGGAACGCTGAATAGCGGGATCATCGCGCCAGCCGCCGAGAATCGCACGCAAGCCGACGCGCACCAAGTCGCTGGGTTTCGCCGCATTGAGGCGCACCCATTCAAGGCTCTCGCCTTCGAGGTCGCCACGATAAGCCGCGCAAAGCACCCCGGCCGCCTCCGCGCGGGTGGCCACGCCGCCCAATGGTCGAACCGCGATGCGGCGTGCAAGCATTCGGGTGAAGACCTGCCTCAAGCGCGACATCATCAGGTCCAGTCGCCCCGACCGCGCTGCCTCCCGAGCACTCGCAAGCAAAGCCGTTGCGCCAAACATGGCGGCTACAAAGAACTTGGATCCGTTCGCCTCGCCGCCCGTGAGCTTTACAATTCGCCCGTGCGCGAGAGCTGCACGTAGCACGACCGGCCAAGCGTAAACGCCGTAGAGAGCATGGGGCAAGAGATTCCGCGTGCCCCCTGGGAGCAATACGAGAGGTGGACCGCCACAGAAGAGCGAGGCCGCTTTGCTCGCGGTTCCATCGCCACCCAGCACGATGATGATGTCCGCCTCGGCGGCATCATCCGCCGAGAGATGCGCCAGGTCAGAGACCGTTTTGGTCAAGCCCACCCCCAGGGCTTCGATCTCGCCAAGCAGCTTGTCTCGTCCGCCCGGACCTACTGAACCCGCAGCCTCATTGACGATCACCAGCGCCTTTATGTCTGTACGCCCGAGCGCCCAAGCGCCGAAATTCACGCGGCGATGTCGACTGGATGCCACCCCTGCCAGCTCCGGTTCGCTGTCTTCCTGCACACATCGGGAGTGCCTGCCGCGCCAGCTCAAACGCGCGTGAGGCCAGAATGACCCCCGGAATGCCAATGCTTGCGCCACATCACGCACCCAACGCCGACCAGTGTCTGAATTGATACGCATCAAGACCCGGAAACGAAACGGCGTTATCGTTGCCGCACAACAGCAGGAGAGAAACATGGCCCTTGTCGCTAGGCAACTCATGACCGAACTGTCCGAGGATTACGACGTCGTCGTGAAGGCGCTCGGCCGCATGACCAAGAACATTGGCGAGCACGGTGACGACGCCGTCGCAGAGTCAGCGCAGACCTTTGTCCATTCAGCCTCGAGCTAAGCGCGAAAGTTGGTGACGGCGTGAAGGGGTGAAGCGGCGTATCGTGGCGGTGTCGAGCCTCCACTTTCC
>ENA-ORBV01000115-ORBV01000115.1-microbial-mat-metagenome-genome-assembly--contig:-NODE-115-length-164749-cov-12.809737_pt1 | contig 164749 bp, 133 predicted proteins | sample MGYA00237777_ERZ505514 | MGnify/ENA primary metagenome ERZ505514 (study PRJEB26160, sample SAMN06269048) | microbial mat metagenome | isolation source: Oligotrophic lake microbial mat | place...
CCACTCGTCAAAGCCGTTCAGGAATTAAGCCTCGAAAACGAAACCCTGAAAGCAGAAGTAATTAGTCAATCGCAGACTATGCTACAATTGGGTCTTGAACTTGAATCTTTGAAGGTCGAAATACAGTTGATAAAAGCACTATTGCAAGACTACATTCGCTAGTTCAATCAAACGAAATAAGGTGTAACCACGTATTCGACAATGTTTCGCGCCGAAATCATGTTTGCCTGAATTTCAAAGTAAAAACTATCTTGCCCATGCTTAGTATACATGATCGAATTTTTTCAGGCCTAAAAGGCAAGTTGTTCGGACGTGGTACAAGTCAAGATTCTATGATTAAAACGGTAATTATCGATGACGAAAAGTTTTGTATCGAGGTCCTTGAGTCCTTGCTGACCAAGCATTACCCGGACATACAACTAACCGGAAGTTTTACGGACCCCATTCAGGCTATCACCTTCATACAATCTCAGACACCGGATGTAGTCTTCCTAGATATCAATATGCCCGGGATGAACGGATTTGAGGTACTGGATCGGTTGATGCCTTTTACGTTCAAAGTTGTTTTTACAACGGCGTACGATAATTATGCCATTAAAGCCATGCGGTACGGGGCTATTGACTATGTCATGAAACCCATTGCAGCAGAAGATCTGGTCGGTACCATGAACCGTGTACTGGAGGAAAAGAAAAGACTGGACACTGCACGATTTCAGAGTGAACGAAACACCAATCGCAAAATTTCCATCGTCAATAGCGATGGTATGCTGATTCAATCCGTAAAAGAAATCATCTACTGCGAAGCCGACAACAGCTATACCGTTTTTCATCTGGCCAGTGGAAAGAAAGTGATGGCCTCACGTACCTTAAAGGACTTTGAGCCTATTCTCTTGCCGTGTGGTTTCTTTCGTATACACAATTCCTATCTGATCAATCTTGCACATGTTCAGCTGTATTCGAAGAGTGATGGGGGCCAGGTGAAGATTCAGGAAACCTTCCTTCCTATATCCCGCACACGTAAAGATGATTTTCTAAGCGAACTGGATCGGTATCTCAATTTTGATGTTCAGTGAGTTGGCATAGATGCTTTTGTCAGGCTTTAAATCTCATCGCTGGATATGTGCTATGGGCTACGCTACCCATTACATTGAATGCACAATTTTCTGCACTTGACTTTGGGCGATTGTCTTTGCCGGAAGGGATGCCCGAATTACCTGTCTCCGGCATGGTTCAGGATAAGCGAGGCTATCTTTGGATAGGCACTCCTTCCGGATTGTATCGATACAATGGATTTGCTTCCAAGGCATTTCTGAAGAATATTACCACAAAAGCCATCCCTGACAACCGCATTACACAAATCGAATACATCGAGGATAAAGTGATCTGCCTTACAATGGAAGGTGTGTTTATTCATGATTGCATCACTGAAAAGGATACCAGCCTCTATTTATCCGGAGCGGCAGATGCTCCAGCCTATCTGGTCAATACAATAACGGATGTGGCCAGTGACGGACACGGAGGATTGATCTTACTCTCCCGAGCCGGTTTTATGCATGTGGATTCAGTAATGCATAAAAAGTATGAATACATCCATCGCGACAGTTCCGAATCTCTTGGAATTTCAGGATCGTATGGTCGTCACATCGTCCCAATGCCCGATGGTCAATTCCTGATCACAGGCAATCGTGGCATCACTAGCTATGACCCTTTGAGTAGAACAACCGCGCCATTGGAGCCGGGTATATTTCCTGTTTTGGATTCATTTTTAATCGATCGAAGTTTGCACTTCTTTGAATTAAATCCATTTGAATACCTATTTATCAGTCGCCACCAAAGCAAGTTAGTATACTATCATGCAGGAAAGAATCTATCATTTGCTCAACCGATTGAAGAGCGTAATCTCCATCATTTTCGTTGGAATACCCAACTGGTTAGTATCACTGATTCACGTTATTATCTGCTGATGCCCGGGAAGGGAACTATGCAAATGGAGTTAAACACAAGTGTGCAACGTATAACGCATGATGAGTTCTCGCAAGGGGATATCCTCCCATATACGATGTTGATAGACACGGACCGTCGTATCTGGCTTGGCACGCATCATGGGCTCTACAAACAGCGAGATATAAACAATGGCATTCGAAAAACCTCACCAGTCTTTGATGCCAGGATTCCTGAAAAGGCTCATGTTCAATTCGCTATTTCCGGACCCTGTCTGGTGACAGGTACTGCAGAAGGGAGCATCCTTAAATGTTATGATAAAAGTTCACTGGTATTGATTAAGGAAATCAATGTTGCTTCAAGTAACTCAATTTACTCGTCAGATATCCTTCATTTTGCACCTTATGGTCAGGACTCCATTCTCATCTGTACAAAAGGCCCACGCATATGGCTCAGTACAAAGTCGTGGCGATTTCAAGCGATAGATCCATGGGTACATAATCCATCTACCTTTCCATGGTTTGCATTTCAATCTCAAATCAATGGTACCTTGTATACCATTCAAAATAGTAGTACGCTTGATTATTATAACCACACCACCAAAAAATTTGAAGCTGTACCACTCGATAAAAAGATAGAGCAACAGCTTCGAACTCCTACCCAATTGGCAGAGGATTGGGAGGGGAATTTATGGCTATCGCATCATGGATTTTGTAGATACAATCTTGCTACTTCCCAAATAGATTATTGCCGCGATTCTTTTGAAGGAGCATGGCTCGGTCGCAACAATGTCGGCAGTATGGTGATGGACTCCTTTCATCAGGTCATGTGGTTTGCACTTCAACGAAATGGTATCATTAGATATGATCCGGAGGCAAATACATTTCGACAATTCACTACCAGCGATGGTTTGCCTGATCAGCTTATCAGCGCCATGATCCTCGTGGATAGACATATATGGATTATGACGCCCTCAGGCTTAGCCTCTGTTTCGATCGACGACTTTACATTTCGAAGATACCCGTATGGCGCTGGTGCGTCAATTCATTTTAGCAGAAAAGCACTGACCTATGATCCTGAAACAGATCAACTCTTTTTTATGCATGGTATGAACATCATGGCTTGCAGGCCGGAGACACTTTTATCAAAAAACGGAATACCGCAATTGTTGATAGAGCAGGTACATTGTGGAGCTCATATTTGGCATTGGCTTGATCAGGCACAGATTGATATTCATGGCAAGGACAGGAAACTCTTCATTCAATTGTCAAACATATCCTATGATGACACCTCTCCACTCCAATACAGTTACCGTTACCTAAATGAAGGTGATACCCTTTGGAGAAGCATAGGTAATGATGGAGTAACCTCCATTGAGAATCTCAAACCAGGTGAGCATAAGATTATGTTTCGCATGGGAGGGGCAGGAGATGACATCGATCTCGTGTATAAAACACTACAGATTCAGGTCTTTCCGCTCTTATGGGAAACACTTTATTTCAAAATGCTGATTTTTTTGCTATGCCTGGGTATAATGTGGCTTCTGGTCAGGCGGCAATTTCAACGAAAGAAAATCAAACTGGAGATGGAGCGTCAAATGACTGCGCTAGAATTGAAAGCGCTTCGCTCACGAATGAATCCTCACTTTATTTTCAATTCCCTCAATTCGATCAATCGTTACATATTGAAGGAAGACAAAGGCAAAGCCTCTTATTACTTGTCGCAATTTGCAAAGCTCATAAGGCAGACATTGGATTACACAACAGAAGCTAATGTAAGTCTGGCCGATGAAATAGGAGTAACCCGGCTGTATATCGAACTTGAATCGCTACGCATGTCAAACCCCATTCAACTTGATATTCAACTTGACCCTCCTATTGATCCAGAGAATGTTCGCGTTCCACCTCTTTTCATTCAGCCATATGTTGAAAACGCAATATGGCACGGGTTGGCGCCCAAGAAAGAAAACCTTTGCCTCTGGATTCGGGTTATCAAACTGCCTGCCGGCTATGCTTTTGAAATAGAAGATAATGGGGTAGGGCGTGCAACAATTGCTCAACAAAAACATCAGGAATCACACGTCTCCAAAGGCATGGACATTGCTAAAGAAACTTTTGAACGCTACGGACAAGTATACAACATGGCAACCAGGGTAGAGATTATTGACCTGGTAGATGACGCAGGTTTTTCACGAGGAACTTGTATACGTCTTATACTGGAATCCACCGAATGAAATAAAGTAGTATGAAGAGGGCCTATTTCAAATATATCTTCCTCCTTTTAAAAACGATAGATGCCAGTAATTAAATCTTGGTAAAAATCTCCCCGTCTTCTCCTGATACGCCTTATACTCCGGGTATTTCTCCGCTGAAATGGATTCGCTGAAGTCCGAACTTCCCTGAAACAATACAAGTAAAAGCAGACATCCTGTGATCGACCAGTTTAACCACGTGCCTGTAGCGGCTACACTAAATAAATAAAACGTGATCCAGATGGCTTGTTCGGCCATGTAATTAGGATGTCTGATCCAGCGCCATAGACCTGTATGTGAAAAGCCTAAGGCATAGATACCCGTTAGTTTCTCACCCTCTTTGATCCTTCTGTGCTTTTCCTGTTGATAATTCCATTGCTGCTGGTCCGCAATGGTTTCAATCACGAGGAAGAAAAGAAACAGCACTGTAGCGAGGTAGTCCAATAGGCCAAGAGGCGTCTCTCTGCCACGCAAGGCAATCAAGGTCGGAAGGGTGATGAGTAATAGCAGACCTTGTTGATAAAAAGAGATAAAAAGGAGGTTGAAAAAAAACCATCTGACTTTGCCTTTCAGTTCAGGTTTCTGACGGAGTACTTCCCATCGGTAGTCTTCTTCTCCGGTCCAGAATTTCCAGGTATATGCTCCGCATCTGGAGAAGTTGTACGTAAGTCGAATACCCCATAATGTAACGAGTAAAGCCATCACCACCAACCTCGACTCCATTCCGCCTTCAACAGCAATATACCATGCATAGACCAACGGTATGATACTCCACAGTTTGTCTACCTGACTGCAATTGCCGGTGAGTTGACTGACGATAAAGCAATAGGTTGCAACGCTAAGAAAGATATAAATGCAATTCCAAAGTATTCTGGATTGTTCGGCCGTAAGTGGGTCATCCAAATAATACGAGGCGATGGGAACAATGATAAACGTAATGATGAGAATGATACTCGTTTTGATCATGCGTTTTGTTTTAATTCAGGGAGGAAAGCTAAATAAATCCCTTGAATTGCATCCGGTCTCCCGTTAATAAAAAAAGAATCCCTCATTTGTCTTCACAGAACGTGGGATTCTTTTATAATTGATTTTGGTAATAACAGATTACACTTTGTTTTATTCCAGCACCAGCAGTCGCTCTACAAGTCTGCCCTTCTCCGAATGCATGATCACAAAATATAAACCTGCAGGCAGATCACCTGCCTGAACCGGGTGCTGTGAATAGCCAGAAGGAATGAGGATTTTTTCTGTTACCAGTGCATGTCCTGAAGCATCAGTGATCTCCAGCGTTGCAGCGAAAGCTTTTGTGGACGAAAGCGTCAGCCTCGCTCCAATATCTCCGGTGACCGGGTTAGGACTGAGTGCATAGCCGGTGATCTCTCTGATCTCATTGACGCCCACACCTGTGCCTGCTACAAAATTTTGTGTGGTACTGTAACCCGCACCTGTCATGGATTCATTGTACGGCCATACTCTCCAATAGTAGGTAATATTTTCACTCAATTGAGCCGTGATCAGATATTGTGATTCAGTGACGATCTCTTTGACAGGGTTAACCGTAAAGGACGCATTTCGTGCATACATCACAATGTACTTATTTGCCCCCGGTGTGTCTTCCCAGTCCAGAACAATATTAGTCGTACTCCCTGACTCTTCGCCGTTGATCGGGGTGATATACGCTACCGGATCAACTACAGCCGTCGTATTTGGTATATTTCCTGTGCGGATATATGAACGCTGGAAGGTAAAGAAGTCAGTGTTGATGAGATTTTTCTGTGTGGGGGAGAAGGCATAGACTGCGCATTCCCTGTAATAGCTCATAAAATTGTTGGTCATTGGCTTGATCACTTCCCCGTTTTTATCCCTGATGGAGGTATTTTCGCTACAATCGTTTTGGTAGAAAAGACCAAGATTGTAATCTTCCGGCGTATCGCAGATCCTGTCGCCAGCTGTGTTGCAATTTGTCCGGTTGTGTAATTCAATCAGGACTGACCCACCACCACCTATACATGGAATCGTAAAATCGACATTAACCGGATTGGTATAAGCATCGAGTGTATACGGGTTACAATCCCATCCGAAAAATGGATGCGGGAGACTGAAGAAATGCCCCACCTCGTGGGCCAGGGTAGAGGTAACGCCATTGATTTCATCTTTCCTGGAAACAAGCCAATCTTCCTGAGGGTCAAAATAAGCAAGTGTATTTCCAGGGCCAGTGCTTTCGATATTATTGACGATAAACACATTGATGGAATTATTATCCTTTCTCAGTCTCATCTGCGTTCTACCAGCAGTGGAACCCGGTGTGTCATAGACCGCATCGTTATCGAAATAGTTGAAACGATCGATATATAATTTTGCCTCCTGGTCAGCATATGAAGCATTGATACTGGCGATCTGGAGCAATACGTTTTCTTCTGTAATACGTCCGTTGCCTGCTGTATTCGCTACCAGGTGAAAGGTAACCGGAATATACTTTTGTACACCCCGCTGAACAGGCATCATGGCTTTTTTATTGGCATCGGTGCGTTCCAGCAATGGTTCCTGGGGAGTACTGCAGAATTGGGCAGCGAGTATTGAACTAATGAAAAGGCCCGCAAGGGCCAGAAAGGATCTTAACATAAGTGTCTGTTTTGTGTTCGCAAAGATAACAATCAATTGGAGCATCAAATTCCAAAGGATGGTTAAATCTTCTTAGTTTTGCCGACACATAATCATTTTATGAATAATTCAATCTAAACATATGTCAAAAGTAACAGTTGTAGGATCCGGGAATGTTGGTGCTACAGTGGCTAATGTTTTAGCGCATCAAAACATTGTGAATGAAATAGTTCTGCTCGACTTGATGGCTGATATGGCAATGGGGAAGGCGCTCGATACATGGCAACAGGCACCTATTGACGATTATTCCACACGGATCACCGGAACAGGAGATTATGCCCTCACGGCAGGATCAGATATCGCGGTGATCACAGCTGGTGTGCCCAGAAAGCCGGGTATGAGCAGGGATGACCTGATCTCCACAAATGCAAAAATTGTCTCCTCGGTGACAAAATCGCTCTTGGCACACAGTCCGAATGCTATCCTGATCGTGGTATCCAACCCGCTGGATGTCATGACCTATGCTGCTCATGTGGTCTCCGGTCACCCTTCTACCAAAGTAATTGGTATGGCTGGTGTCCTGGACACAGCGCGTTACCGGGCATTCCTGGCCGAAGCACTTGATGTTTCACCCCGGGATATTCAGGCCATGCTCCTCGGCGGCCATGGTGATACAATGGTGCCGCTGCCACGATATACAACAGTTTCTGGTATTCCCGTTACAGAAATGATTGATACTGTAACGCTTGATGCTATTGTTGACCGCACCAAGAAAGGCGGAGGTGAACTGGTGCAGCTGATGGGAACCTCTGCCTGGTATGCGCCCGGAGCAGCCGCCGCACAAATGGTGTCCGCGATACTTAAGGATGAAAAGAGAATTCTCCCATGTTGTATCAAACTGGAAGGCCAGTATGGCCTGAAAGACGTCTATCTGGGTGTTCCGGTAAAACTAGGCAAGAACGGTGTAGAATCAGTTATTGAATTAGACCTGACAGCTGATGAGATGGCGTTACTGCATGAATCTGCCGGACATGTCAGGGACGTCATGAGTGCCTATGATAAAATGGGTTTAAGCTGATAATAAACGCTTTTGGAAAAACTTAGTTTTCTACATCATATTTATACGCAACGGGGAGACTCCCTGTGGGATCTTTCCTATAAACGGCCTGTCCTGATCGTATTTCTCAGGCATTTCGGTTGTGTTTTTTGTAAAGAAGCCATGACCGAACTTGGCAAAAGATGGGATCAGATCAAAGCCCAGAATACACAGCTGGTCCTAGTACACCTTGCAGACCCTGCCACCGCAGAGAGTTTTTTTGAACAGTATCAATTGTCTGATGTGGATTATGTGACTGACCCTGACGGCTTGGTCTATCAGCAATTTGGCCTGCTCAAGGCAACCTTGCAGCAAATGATGGGCCTCAAGGTGTGGCTCCGGACCTTCCAGCAAGGGGTTCTTCAGGGACATGGGTTAAATAGTCATGTAATCGGAGACGGATTTCAGATGCCCGGAGCATTCCAACTATATGAAGGAGAAATAAAAGAAAAGTTTATTCACCAGTCCATCGCTGACCAGCCCGATTATACTAAACTGGCGGATTGTTTATCCTGCAGGCCTTCCTGAAAAGGCTATAGTGTAAACTTATAGGGGTAATAATTGTATTCTTTCTGAATCTACCAAAATGGAAATTGATAATAATATAATTGTAACCGCACTCAGTGCTGTGAAGGATCCAGCCACAGGCCAGGATATCATCAGCAGGCGCATGATTTCTGAACTGCGAATACAGGGAAACCAGGTACAATTCAAACTTGCTACAGCAGATTTGCCAGAGGTGCAGAAATCAAGTTTAAATTTTGCCTGTATAGAGGCCATTTCCACAGTCTATCCTGCAGCTGAGGTGCATATCCATATGCAAAAGGCTGAGCAGGATGCAGCTAAGAAAAGCCCACTGCCTCACGTAAAAAATATCATTGCCGTTGCTTCCGGTAAAGGTGGTGTTGGTAAGAGCACTATTGCCGTCAACCTTGCACTCGGTCTTCAGAAACTTGGATTCCGGACCGGTCTTTTGGATGCCGATCTGTATGGACCTTCCGCGCCCACCATGCTTGGATTACAAGGCCAGAAACCTAAAGTCCAGGTTGTCCATGGTACCCACAAAATAGTCCCTCTCGAAGCTTATGGTATGCCCGTCATGTCCATAGGATTTGTCGTGGAACCTGAACAAGCCGTTATCCTCCGCGGGCCCAGGTTAGCAGGTATTATCAAACAATTTCTCGGGGATACGCTTTGGCCCGCACTTGATTATCTGATCATTGATCTACCTCCTGGTACCGGAGATATCCAGTTGACGCTTGTACAGACTGTTCCTTTGACCGGGGCAATACTCGTGACCACTCCTCAGGAGTTAGCCGTTATTGATGCTGTGAAGGCTATGAATATGTTTATGCTTGATTCCCTCAATGTTCCGATTTTAGGTGTGGTGGAGAATATGTCATGGTTTACGCCGGCAGAACTGCCAGAAAATAAATATTTCCTTTTCGGTAGCGGAGGGGGAGCCAAGCTTGCAGACCTTGGTAATACCAAATTACTTGCACAGATTCCACTTGTTCAATCCGTCAGGGAATGCGGTGATAATGGCCGTCCTGCTGTACTGCAGGAAGATACAGGTGGGTTGCAAGAGCGTTTTATCAATTTTGCAAAAGCGTTGCATGAACAAACACTGGTGCGTAATGAAGCCATCGCCCCGACTCGAATCGTAGAGATCAAAGAAGGATAATCAGTGAATCATAGGACTTGTTCCTAAATAACCCTAATTTTACCGGGCAAATGTCAGACCAGGAAAAAACACTTCTGCTTCATCAGATCGAATTAGCACTCGATGATATCCGACCACATCTCGCCGTAGATGGTGGTGATGTCACCGTCGTAGAGGTCACCGATGAAATGATCGTGCGGGTAAAATGGCTGGGAGCCTGCGAGCAGTGCTCTATGTCGATTATGACCATGAAAGCCGGCGTTGAACAGGCCGTCAAGTCACGCCTTCCTCAGATCCGTTCCGTCGAAGCGGTCAATGCAATGCATGTCTGACGTTAAAAAAGATAAGTCCTTTCTCACTTCGCTGATCCGCGAACGCCAGTCAGTTCTGACCATCGGTTTGGATGTTGATTCATCTAAGCTGCCTGCTATAATCCATGGAGACATTCTGGCGTTTAACAAAGCCATCATCGATGCCACACGGTCTTCATGCATCGCCTACAAACCCAATTTTGCTTTTTACGAATCACTGGGCACCACAGGATGGCGTATCCTTGAAGAAACGATTGGGTACATTGGCGACAGCCATTTTATTATAGCAGATGCCAAGCGTGGAGATATCGGAAATACTTCGGCCATGTATGCCCGCGCAGTATTCGAACAATTGCACTGTGATGCCATCACCGTCAATCCATATATGGGAGAAGATTGTGTAACCCCATTTTTCCAGGATGGCAAATGGGTTATTATCCTGGCCTTGACGTCCAATCATGGTAGTAGTGATTTCCAGCAAATTGCCTTATCGAGTGGACATAAACTATATCAGAAGGTAATGCATACAGCCTCCACATGGGGCCATGCCGGGAATACCATGTTTGTGATTGGAGCTACTCACCCCACAGATATCGAAGAATGCCGGAATGCGTTTCCTGATCATTTCTTTCTAATCCCGGGCGTTGGTGCCCAGGGTGGTGACTTGGAAGCCATCTGCAAAGCTGGACTCAATACGGATGGCGGTCTGCTCATCAACGCCTCCCGCACTATTCTTTATGCAAGTAATGGAACGGATTTCGCCGAAAAAGCAAATGCAGAAGCTCAACTGCTTAATATGGCGATCCTTCCGCATCTGATGCAAAAGCTTTCCCTTGACATTTGAAGTTTTTAAAAAGAGTAGCGACGCCATTCAACGCATTTAAAATAACACCGTCTTACAATAGGGATAGCTCAACTATCACAAATTCTTTTGTGCACAACTGTATCTATATTCCCACCACATAATACCACCACAGCATTTTCCACTTCCAGTCTTCGTGTGTCCTTTATCGCGGCAGCCATTGCGACACCAGCCGCTCCTTCTACTACCATATGATGTTGGAGATGGAGATGCCGGATAGAAACTTCAATCTCCTCTTCAGAAACAAGGATAAAGCGATCGATCACCATCTGGCAAATCGGAAATGTAATACTGTCGTCCTCCAATGGACCGGCGGAACCATCGGAGAGGGTAGTGAGTGACTCAGGAGCCATCACGACATGGCCTGATAATATACTTAGGTGCATTTCAGGAGAATTGACCGGCTGACATCCGATGATTTCTGCCGCTGGATGATGAAACCTGATCCAGCTGGCAATACCCGAAACCAAACCACCGCCGCCCACGGTAATGTATATTTTATCTATCGCTGATAATTGCTCAGAAATTTCAAGTCCAATAGTACCCTGACCTGCAATGATTGCCTCATCATTATAAGGACTGACCCATGGAAGATGGTGTAATGCTGCATATTCTTTACCCTGCATTTCTGCATCCAATGAATCACCATCCACGTTGACAAGGTCGGCCCCAAGGACATTTAGCTTTTCAATTTTCTTAGGAGATGCAGTTGATGGAAGAAATATCCTGGCGATGAGTCCGAAGAGTACCGCCGCATTGGCTACACCAAGACCATGATTACCTGTCGAAGCAGTGATGATGGTCTGACCAGGTTTAAATAGACTCAGTTTGGATAAAGCTCCTCTCCATTTGAAGGAACCTGTTTTCTGTTCATGCTCACACTTGAGCCAAAGGGAATACGTAGGATCAAACACTAAACGGGTTTGAATGACATGTTTCCTGATGCGTTGATAAGCCTGAGAAATCAGGCTGCTGATATACTCTGGATTCAGTTGGACTTTTGCTGCTTCTGGTATCACTTTCGTTAGGATAGCACATGGACACCCGCAGACAGAATACCAGCCAGTTGCTCGACAGCATAGTCTATATCTTCCCTGGTCGTATTCCTGCTCAGTGAAAAACGAACTGCCTTCCGGTCAGCAGGATGTCCGATTGCATTGAGGACGTGAGATTGAGATTCAGCACCTGAACTGCAGGCACTTCCACCGCTAACACTGATCCCGGCAATATCGAGTGACATGATCATCAGATCGGCATGAGGGCCGGGAGGAAAGGAGACATTCAAAACGGTATAGAGCGAATGCTCAGGATGCCCGTTAATATGGGCTTCTGGACAAACAGCCAGAATCTCTTGCTTCATGTATTCCTTTAGTGCTGAGATATGAGCCGTGTCCTCAGCCAATTCTCCATATGCTAGTTGAATAGCTTTTGCCAGGCCTACAATACCACTGATGTTTTCGGTACCGGCCCTCATATTACGTTCCTGGGAGCCTCCGTCTATAAATGGATGAATGTGGCAACGATTGTTGATATAAATAAATCCTATTCCTTTAGGCCCATGAAACTTATGTGCAGCACCAGACATAAAATCAATGGGTGTATGTTGCACATTGATTGGAAAGTGCCCTACAGTCTGCACTGTATCGGAATGCAGGTATGCGCCGTATTTTTTACATAAAGTAGAAAGCTGATCGAGGTCAATCATTGAACCAAGTTCATTATTAGCGTGCATGACAGTGACCAGCGTTGGTGTATCGGAGGCAGCCAGCAGTTCTTCAAGATGATTGAAGTCGGGAAGAGCATATTGATCAACACTCACCATGTCTACTTGCACCAAACCCATGGATTTCAAATGCTCCACTGAATGCTTTACGCAATGATGTTCCACAGGAGAAGTGATGATCCTCCTGACACCAAGATCACTGACGGCACATTTGATGGCCATATTATTGGATTCGGTACCACCTGAGGTGAAAAATATCTCTCCGGTTGATGCCCTGATGAGCGAGGCTACCATTTTCCTTGCACCTTCAATGGCTGCTCGTGTCGTCCGCCCTTCCTGGTGAATGGAAGATGGATTTCCAAAATTACTAGTGAGGAAAGGCAACATAGCCTCTAAAACCTCTTGTCGGACGGGCGTGGTAGCCGCATTATCAAGATAAATTCTTCTGGACATGACAAATAGCTCAAATAAGTTTGCAATTTACGGAAGTTAACAGAGATACGACCTGCCGGGATTAAATCAGGCCTTTAACCTTTTCTACAAGAGCCATTGCCTCCTCCTGGGTTTGGGCTTCAGCATATATCCGGAGAATCGGTTCTGTATTGGATTTCCTGAGCTGCACCCAGGCATCTGGAAGGTCAACCTTAAGACCATCCCGCGTATCCAGCGTTTCCGGATCGAATTGGCCAGCAACTTTGTCCAGAATCCCTTGGGCTGATAAAGCTGGATCAAAGGCTATTTTGTCCTTTACCATGATATACACAGGGTATCCGGCTTTGAGCTCTGAAAGTGATTTTCCGCTTGTCGCCAGATGCATTAGGACAAGTGCTATGCCAATGAGGGAATCCCGACCATAATGTAGAGACGGATCAATAATGCCGCCATTTCCTTCACCTCCAAGGACAGCCCCACGGTATTTCATCTCATTCACTACGTGAACTTCCCCAACCGGGGCGTAGTAACAAGGAACCCCAAAAGTTGCCGCCAGGTCAGCCAATGCCCTGCTGGATGACAAATTGGTCACCAGCGGTCCTTTCTGATGGCGCAGCACATAATCAGCTACACATACAAGCGTATATTCTTCTCCAAAAAATACACCGTCTTCGCTGACCAAGGCAAGGCGGTCAACATCCGGATCCACGCTGATTCCCAAATCTGCTTCATACGTTAATACAGATTCACACAACTGAGTCAAGTTTTCTGGAAGTGGTTCCGGATTGTGCGCAAATACGCCGGTCATTTCAGCATTTATCAGTGTAAATTCTACGCCTAAGGCATCAAGTAGTGGTGGGAGGCTGATGCTTCCAGTACTGTTGATACAATCTACGACTACCTTGAGGCCGGCTTTGGCAATCACTCTGGCGTCCACTAGCGGATGTTCGAGGATAGCCATGATATGGAGTTCAATAGCGTCTGCAATCTCTGTTAATCGCCCAAGGTTGTCAACAGAGGCATAGTTGACGTCCAGACTGCCGGATTCAGCCATGAGTTTTATCTCTTCACCTGATTCCGGACTTATAAATTCACCTTTGTGATTGAGAAACTTGAGGGCATTCCAATGAGCAGGATTATGGCTGGCCGTGATGATGATTCCGCCTGACGCCCCCGCATGCTTGACATACATCTCCACAGTAGGTGTTGTGGAATAATCGAGGTCCAAAACATCAATACCAAGGGCTCTCAAGGTGCTGATGGCAAGGTTTTTAACTATTTCACCTGATATCCTGCCATCCCTACCGATCACGACAGACGGGTTTTTGAAGTCCCTAAATAGACAGGAACCATATGCTGCGACGAAAGCAACGATATCCGGAGGTGTGAGGTTGTCACCGGTCTTGCCACCTATAGTTCCCCGGATTCCGCTTACTGATTTGATGAGAGACACAATATCTACGATTGAATTTGCCGTGCAAAACTATACATTTGATCGATGATGGAGACAATAGTTCAATGGGATACCTCACTGTTTCACTGGATCAACAGTGGATGGAGCAATCCAGTATTTGACCTGCTGTTAACTGCTGCGAGGAACAAGTATGTGTGGATTCCACTTTATGTATTGTGCCTGAGTTGGATCGTTTTCAATTCTTCAGTCCGCCAGATTGCATGGATCGTATTTTTCATTTCGGCCTCCATCTTTGCTTCTGATACGATTAGTTCTAAATTCATCAAATACCAGGTGCAAAGGCTACGGCCCTGTCAGGAGCAACAAATGGAGCCGGCTGTGATTCAGCGTGTATCGTGCGGCAGTGGGTATAGTTTTACCTCCTCTCATGCCACAAATCACTTTTGCCTCGCTGCTTTTCTGGTGACCGTCTTTGGTGGGTACATGAAGCGGTGGAAATACTGGTGGTGGGTATGGGCCGCCGTTATCTCCTTAGCCCAGGTATATGTTGGATTGCATTACCCATTGGATGTAATCGGAGGTGGACTCCTGGGCAGTATGATCGGCATGTCTATGGGTATCTTATGTAGACAACGGATCAAAGAATCGACATGATAGACAAGATGCTATGACTATAGAAATACTAAATATCTGTTTGAATTAATAAAAGACCACAACTGAAATAATACTGAATAATAATAAAAAACGAATTATAACAGATGCAGATTATTGATGGAAATGCCCTGGCTCAACAGATAAAATCCGAGTTGAGGGAAAAAGTTGAAAAAGTATTGGCGGAAGGAAAACGTGCTCCGCATCTTGCAGCAGTCCTGATTGGAGATCACCCAGCCAGCAGATCGTATGTAACTAACAAAGTCAAGAGTTGCAGTGATGCTGGATTTCAATCGACACTCATTCAACGCCCCGCTGAAATATCCCAACAGGGTTTATTAGATATCGTACACGAGCTCAATGCAAATCCTGAAATTGATGGTTTTATAGTTCAGTTGCCATTACCTGAGCATATCCATGAAATGGAAATCACCCTGGCCATCAGCCCTGAGAAGGACGTTGATGGTTTTCATCCGATGAACCTTGGATTGATGACGCTTGGTTTACCAACCTATCTTCCTGCAACACCGATGGGCATCATGCAGATGCTGGAGCGATACCATATTGACATCAGTGGAAAAACCTGTTGTGTTATCGGGCGAAGCAATATCGTCGGAACACCTATCAGCATCCTTCTATCACGGAAAGGTAGTCCTGGTGATGCAACCGTTATGCTGTGCCATAGCCGTACACCCAACATAAAAGAAATAGCATTGCAGGCAGACGTGCTGATCGTGGCACTGGGAAGACCTAATTTTCTGAAAGCAGATATGGTCAAGAAAGGAGCCGTTGTGATCGATGTGGGTATCAACAGAGTGGATGACCCAACTAAGAAATCTGGTTTCAGATTGGTCGGCGATGTCGATTATGAACAAGTGGCACCCAAAAGCAGTTATATCACTCCGGTGCCAGGCGGTGTAGGGCCGATGACGGTCACTTCCCTTTTACTTAATACCTGGAAAGCATACTCAGGTGAAATTTATCCGAAAACGAAATGAGCATTTCAAACCCTGAGTATTTCTCCATGACTTTTGACATGGAAGGTTATGACAACGAAATCTGGATGGCTATGTTGAGTGAATGGCCGTTTGAGTCTTTCCATGAAGACGGCAACACGATCATAGCCTATATTCTCAAACATGATATCACGCAGGATCTTTTGGAAAGCGTGAATGAAGAAAAAGGAATTCGGTTCAGAGAATACCAGATGGATATTGTTCCTGATCAAAACTGGAATGCGGTCTGGGAAAGTTCGTTTAATCCTGTCGCGGTGGATGATTATTGTTATATCCGCGCCGGCTTCCATGCTGGTAGTGCAGAGAGATTCAAACATGAAGTGATTATCGCTCCGAAGATGGCCTTTGGCACCGGCCATCACGCAACAACCTATATGATGCTGCAGGCGATGTCTAAAATTGATTTCAGAGGCAAGCGGGTGCTTGATTTCGGTTGTGGAACAGGCATTCTGTCTGTGGTGGCTGCTATGGAAGGTGCTTCCGAAGTTATAGGTGTTGATACGCAGCCTGAAGCAAAGGAAAACAGTATTGAGCATTCCATTCTTAATTACGTTGAGCATTTGTGCGATTTCCGGGAAGGGGGGCTTGAAGCTGCTGACCCCGGGTTATACGATATCATTCTGGCCAATATTAATGTGACGGTAATTGCAAAACACTTTGAAGAACTCAAAGCAATGCTGCAACCTGGCGGGTATATATTGCTATCAGGCATCATGACCTATGATAGAGGATATATGGAGCAGCACCTTTTATTTCCACCGCTAGAGGTGGTGGAAATAAATGAAAGGAATGAATGGTTGCAGGTGACCTTGAAGCAGTAAGCTTTAATGATTTTCTTTATTCCATTCAGTTAGGGTCTCATACACTTTATGGATAGGCAGCCCCATTACGTTAGCATATGATCCTTCGATGCGTGATACTTTTGACCAACCGAGCCAGTCTTGTATGCCATACGAACCTGCTTTATCCAGCGGTGGAAACGTTTGGACATAATATGCAATTTCCTCAGGAGACATGGGCTCGATCCAGACGGAAGTAAACTCTGAGAAACCAATTCCTCGAACGTGATTTCCTAGGAAAACGCCGGTGATGACAAGATGGTGCCTGCCTGCCAGTTTGGAGAGCATCTCCATTGCTTCAGTCTGGTCAGCAGGTTTACCAAAAACGATATTGTCAAGGATCACAACACTATCAGCCGCCAAAACAATGCTTTCGTGTGGGACAAGCGGAATAGCCGCAGTAGCTTTTTTTCGGGCCAGAAACTCAGGCACATCCTCTACCACCATATCTTCCGGGAAGACTTCCTCAACATCAACATCGATCAGTTGAAAAGAGATACCTGCAGCGCTCAACAACTCCTGCCGTCTGGGAGATTTCGAAGCCAAAAACAATGGTGGGTGGTCTAAATACATTTTTGATTTATTGGTTAATGTGTTTGTTGGTTGTTTGCTGAGCGGAGTCGAGGCAGCGGCTTATTGGTTGATGTGTTTATTTGTTTATTGGATTATTGGGTGATGAAATAAGTTTTGATTTTTCAACGATCTCTTCCACGATTTCAGGATTGAGTAATGTGGAAATGTCCCCCAAATTATCATAATCCTTTTCAGCAGCTCTGCGCAACAATCTCCGCATGATTTTGCCTGATCGAGTTTTTGGCAAGCCACTCACGATCATCACTTCATCAGCCTTGGCTATCGGGCCAATATACTGCACCAACTTCTCATTGATTTCCTTAAACAATTTAGTCTCATCAGTGATGGCATGCAATAAAATCACATAAGCAAATATACCCTGGCCTTTGATCGGATGAGCGTATCCAACCACCGCACTTTCTACGATATTGTCATGCTCATCAATCGCATTCTCTATCTCGGCAGTTCCGATCCGGTGACCGCTGACATTGATGACATCATCTACCCGGCCAATAATTCTGTACCGGCCATCTTCATCCCGCTTTGCTTCATCTCCGGTAAAATACAAACCGGGAAAAGCAGAAAAATAGGAATGCTTACATCGTTCATGATCTCCATAGGTAGTGCGGATAATAGATGGCCACGGAAATTTGATACACAGCAGGCCTTCTGCATTGTTTCCTTTAACCTCATTTCCATTGACATCTACAAGGATGAGCTGAACACCGGGCATAGGATAGGATGCAAAACATGGTTTTGTATCCGTAATACCAGGAAGTGGTGTAATCATAATCCCACCGGTCTCCGTTTGCCACCAGGTATCGATGACCGGCGCTATACCTCCCCCGATCTTTTCATTGTACCAATGCCACGCTTCTTCATTGATCGGCTCTCCGACCGTTCCTAATACTCGTATTGATGTAAGATCATGCCCGATAGTATGCTCATCACCAGCAGCCATCAACGCCCGTATAGCCGTTGGAGCCGTGTAAAAGATATTCACTTTATATTTTTCGCATATTTTCCATAATCTTGAAGGATCTGGATAGGTAGGAATTCCTTCAAACAGAAGGGTAGTAGCCCCGTTTAGTAGAGGTCCATAGATCACGTAACTATGACCGGTGATCCACCCAATATCTGCTGTACACCAATGGATTTCGGCTTGTTGATATTGGAATACATTATTGAAGGTATACCCGGTATAGACCATATACCCTCCACAGGTATGCACAGCACCTTTTGGTTTACCGGTAGAGCCTGAGGTGTAGAGTATGAAAAGTGGGTCCTCACTCTCCATGATTTCCGGTGTACAATGTTCTTCCCGGCCTTCAATAATTTCATCCCACCAGAAGTCACGGCCATTGACCCAGGGAATTCCAACACCAGTGTTTCTGTAGACTACGACTGTTTCTATAGTTTCGCAACCAAAGGAGAGTGCTTCATCCACGAGAGATTTAACTGGTATTTGTTTTACTCCGCGTACATTATAGTCCGCACAAATCACCATTTTACATGCAGCATCTTTGATCCTGTCTGCAAGCGAAGCTGCAGAAAATCCAGCAAACACCACACTGTGTATAGCCCCTAACCTGGCACAAGCAAGTATGCCTATCACCAGTTCAGGAACCATTGGCATATAAAAGCATACGCGATCACCCTTCCCGATTCCATGCGCTCTAAGTCCATTGGCAAACTGACATACACTTGTATACAATTCGCGATACGAAAGCCGCCTGGTTTCCTGCATCGGTTCATTTGGTTCCCAGAGAATGGCGGCCTGATCCCCGAAAGCATCAAGGTGCCGATCAAGGCAATTGATCGTAATATTGAGATGCCCACCCACGTACCATCGGTTGTGGCCTTCGATAAAATCTGCTTCCAGTACGCTATCCCATTTCGTTGACCACTGAAAGGCTCTTGCCTGTCTATCCCAAAATGCCGATGGATCCATAACACTTTCGCGGTAGGAGGTATGGTAGTCTGTGAGTGAATTTATCTGAAGTTTCATGGATTATACATCGTTCATTAGTTAATCAACAAAACCAGTGTGCCTGCTAACATCACCCCTTTTATAAGTAAAGACGCTTTCTGAAAATACGTATGGTCTTTGGCCCACCAGATAAAAGCGGTTGTAGCCACTACAGAGCCTTCCAATACCGTAAAAATCAATCGTTTCAAGCTATCGGTCTGAATCATCTCCCATGCAATTAAAGTGGTAATCAGCAAAAGGCCAAGGACGATTGCTATTATTTTTCCTTGCATAAGCCCAAAACGCACAGGAAAGGTACTGCAACCCTCTCTTTGATCTCCGACTATATCTTCAAGGTCTTTGACAGCTTCCCTGTACCACGAACTTAAAAAGGCGAACAAGGTATAATACCACAATTGCCCACTAATGGCATCCGGGTTCTCATGCAACAAATCCGGTAATGCAATGATACTCACTACACCGCCACAAAAAAGGGCTACCCAAAGATTTCCGGTTATCGGCCTGCATTTGAGTGCATAGGAATAAAACCAAAGACCCGCAATAGCCAAAGGATAGATTAAGAGGTAGATGAACAATGACAACTTGTAGGCAAGAAAGATTGAAAGTAAGGCACCTGATCCAACAAGTATGCCGTATACATGCAGGACAGTTTTTAAAGTCCAAGTGTTTCCGGCAATCCATCGTTGTGGTTTATTGATGCTGTCGATCCGGGTATCGTAGTAATCATTGATCACATACCCGGAAGCTGCAATGATCATGGTGATGGTGATCAATACTGCAATCTCAGTGATGCCCAGCACCGATAGACTACTATGCAATAAACGATAGTAAATAATACCCTGAATGACAGCCAGCATCAGCAGATTTGGCCAGCGGATGATATGGAAAAAGTTTCTAAGCATTGGAATAAGGGGTCAATATAGTGGCTTTCATCTGTTTAATCGAGTGGGGTAAGAACCCGCATCGCTAAAATATTATTCAGGGTGACGTTTGGTACTTCTCTCCGAACCCCCTATATTTAAAAAGAATTATGGAAGAGATTACTCAATCGCAATCAGAATCGAAAGCTTATAAGTTTAAAGAACTAAAAGTTTACGCTTCTACAGAATGGCTTGCAGACAACAAAAAGAAGTACCGGCAGGTGTATGACCGGCTGGAGGCATCATATGTCTATGCCGAGTTATCCTTTTACAATAAGCATTTTGATATTCAGAGCTGGGATGTGGAAGTAACGCTACGCTGTCTGTCGATGAAGCGTGCCGGAAAAGAGTTGTGCCGGCTTCAGATCAGGAGAAATGTCAGCAAATATGACAGCATCGTCTACATTCGCGAAGGCTGGGGCAATAAGAAAGAAGGTTCCTTCTGGAAGAAAGGAGCCTATTGCTGGGAAGCTTTTCTCGATAATGAAAAGGTTGGATCAAAGTATTTCTATATCGAAGAAAGTGAAACACTTGTCAACGGGCAGCCTCGTTACTTATCGCTGCAATCCCTCAGATTGTATGAAGGGCAATATGACGATGTAGGCGAAGATGACCGCCATTATTTTGTTTCTTTTTCCAATGCAGAGACACGCTATATTTATTCGGAAGTCATTTTTGAAAATCTCCAGACTCAGGATGCCTGGCAGTGTGAACTGTTCACCAAGTTCTACAATGAAGCAAGAGAATTGAAGGGCCAGGTGACAAGACTCCAGACCATCAAGAAGGGGGATGAGAAAGTAAAAGTCACTGCCGGGTGGGGATCAAATGTTAAGGGTTCCTGGCGTCCGGGAAAATACACCGCGGAGATTATTTTTATGGACAAGCTTGTAGCTGTAGTCCCTTTTGAAGTGGGTGAAGAATTTATGGAAGGTTATAGCCAGGTCTTGTGGCCTGATTACCGTCCTGCATATTTCAATACAGATAGCAAGCCAGAACAAAGCCTGGAGGAAGTGATGTCTGACCTGACTGCGATGATAGGTCTAAATCAAATCAAGAAACAGGTGTTTGAGCATGCTCAGTATCTCCGTTTTTTGCAACTGCGCAAGGATAAGGGGTTCACGGAAAGACAGGATTTCAACATACACTCTGTTTTTTCCGGTAATCCGGGTACCGGAAAGACAACAGTCGCCGGCATGATGGGACGACTTTACAAGAATATGGGCCTGCTTTCCAAAGGACACGTACACCAGGTAGACCGGGGTGACTTAGTGGGTGAATACATTGGCCAGACAGCGCCCCGGACAAAGGATGCCATTGAAAAAGCCAGGGGAGGTGTATTGTTTATTGACGAAGCTTATAGTCTGGCACGCGCCAATGATGATACCAAGGACTTTGGACGCGAAGTAATAGAAATCCTTGTCAAAGAAATGTCAAACGGACAGGGGGATATCGCGGTAATTGTTGCCGGGTATCCTAAGGAAATGAAATATTTCCTGGATTCAAATCCAGGGCTTAAATCCAGGTTTAAAATTCATTACCAGTTTGCAGATTACCTGCCTCAGGAATTGTCAGCGATAGCCCAATATGCCTGCCAGGAAAAAGAAGTGACGCTGACTACAGAGGCACGAAAGCTTGTGGATGAATTCATAACGGATGCATATCGCAACAGGGACAAAACATTTGGTAATGCGCGGTTTGTCAATGACGTGATTGAAAAAGCAAAGGTTACACTGGGCCTCAGGATTATGAAGAATACACAGCTGCGAGATCCATCACGTGATGATCTGTCCAATATCCTTCCGGAAGATATCATGGCGATCAAAGCATTGGAGGACTTCACCTCTCCCATAATCCCGGTGGATGAGAAATTACTTGAGCTTTCCCTTGCTGAATTGAATGCACTGACGGGATTGGAGGCAGTCAAGAAACAAATCAAGGAAATGATTGATATCGTGCGATATCATCAAACCATCGGACGAGGGGTGCTAAACAAATTTTATATGCACACCATCTTTATTGGCAATCCCGGTACTGGCAAGACAACCGTAGCTCGCATATTGACCAGAATATATAAGGCGCTGGGTATTCTCGAACGTGGACATATGGTAGAGACAGATCGCCAGGGGTTAGTAGCCGGATATGTAGGGCAGACTGCACTCAAAACCGCTGAAAAAATAGATGAAGCCATGGGTGGGGTCTTGTTTATTGATGAGGCCTATTCCCTTACCAATTCCTCCGGTAATCCGCACGATTTTGGTAACGAAGTGATCCAGACTATTCTCAAGCGCATGGAAGATAAAAGGGGGCAGTTTTTTGTTTTCGCTGCTGGATATCCGGATAATATGGAGACTTTCCTCAAAGCCAATCCCGGGCTGAGTTCAAGATTTGACAAGGTATTGCGGTTTGAAGATTACAGCCCGGAAGAATTGAATGAAATAGCCATCCATATGATCCATGCTCAGGATATGAGAATTACCCCTAAAGCCCTGGAGCACCTGACAACTTATTTCAAATTCCTGTATGACTATCGCGACAAATATTTTGGCAACGCCAGAAATATCAGGCAGACGGTACAGGATGTCATTAAAAATCAAAACCTTCGACTCGCCAAATCAGGTGTTGATGTCCGTAATCAGGCCAACCTGATCACTTTTGAAGATGTGAAGGATTTTGCGCGTGATAAAAACATGCCCGGTTTTCAGCGCCAGGGTATAGGTTTCAGGAAATAAGTCCTCCAACTTCCGGGGAAAAGTAACTTTTATTACACCTTACCTGGTGTTTATGCTTGTACTTTTGTAACATGAGCAGGATTTCCAGCATTTTCAAGATGACGTGTCCGCGATGCAGGCAAAGTAAACTATTTGAAGCACCCATGCAGTTTTCAAAACCACTTGCGATGAATAAAAAATGCTCTGTGTGTGGACAGAAATTTGAGCCCGAACCTGGCTTTTATTTCGGAGCTATGTTTATCTCCTATATTTTTCTAGCCTTCTTCAGCCTTGGACTGACCGGTTTATTAGTTTTTTATTTCCACCAGTCCGTTGATTTTTCCTTTTTGATCCTCCTGCTTATATTGGGAGTAATGTTTATCTGGAACCTTAGGTTTAGTCGTTCGATCTGGATTCATCTTGTCGTAAAATATGACTCCAAAGCTATTGCCCAAACGCATAAGCCCTAATCGTCAAAGGACCATGTCCAGTTGGCGTCGATACGTTTTAGTAAGGGGATGTTGGGTGCCGAGGGTATTGAATATTCCAATAGCCGCTTTGGAAAGTTTTCCTTCACCCTTTTTATTATCTTTTCCAAGCACCTTTATCACCATAGGGATTGCCTCCTCAAGACTGCCCGTCCTGAAAAGTTTTTGAATTTGCATTAAATCCTCATCATCTGAAGACCATTCAAGAAAACTGGAAATATCCCTCAAGTAAGTGGCTTTGTCATAAAAGGGCGTACCCATTTTGATCGTTTCCAGCGTAGGATGAACTTTTTCCGGAGAGTCCCATAAGATTAACTGACTGAGGACAATCCGGATTTCGGGGCTTTCCGGAAAACGGTCCATTAAAATTTCCAGATCACTTGTCTCCGGGATTTCCTTTTCGGCCAGTAACTGATCCAACGCTAATAGTCCCGCATTCGGCAATGCATGTTTTAACCATTCGAGAATCATCTGTCGTGTTAAAGCGCCGGTAAATTCATCAATGACCTCCCCACGGTAAAACAACTTCACATTCGGGATGCTCCGGATATTATACCTGGCTGCCACTTCCTGTTGATCCTCTGTATTCACTTTGACTAGTCTCCACTGGTCTCCTTGTTCCTGTGCTAACTGCTCTATGACAGGTCCTAATACTTTGCAAGGTCCACACCACGGTGCCCAGAAATCAACCAATACAGGTAGCTGGAAACTCTGGCCTATTACTTCTTTCTGAAAATCAATCATATCTGCTTTATCTTACCATTAATCCATCAAAGTGTATTCCTATAGCAGTTATTTGCCTGTTTGGCAGTATTTTTCAGCCTTGATGACATAATGTCGGTAAGTTCAGTATGATTGGCCTCACCCTTTTACCATCATCAGTCAATTTAGTCAAACCGTTTAATGAAATACAGGCAATTCAATTTTATATTCTTCCTGCTGTCAATGGTCATGTTAGCTTCAGATGAGCTAACAGCTCAAGCGAACATCAACCAGGTTCGCTCTATTGACAGGGCTTGGGAAGATCTGGGTTTAGAAGGTAAGCACCATGTAGGTATTTCGGTGTACGATCTGCAAAAAAGGAAAACAATCTTTAATCACCGGGAGGATAATTCTTTTACCCCTGCATCTAATGTCAAAATTCTGACGATGTATGCTGCGCTGGAGCTGCTTGATGAGCAACTGGACGCAGCCTTGTACATGGAGAAGGAGGATAGTCTCATCATTTGGGGTGGGGGAGATCCCGGCACCTACTTTCCTGACCGTCAACAACCCGCTGCCTTGCCTGACTTTATACGGGCAAGTAACAAGAAGATCATCTTTTGTGATGACCATTTTCAGACCACACGCTTTGGGACCGGATGGGCATGGGATGATTACCATTTCACGTATCAATGTGAAAGAAATGCCTTCCCTATTTATGGAAATCGGTTATGGATATTGCGGAGCGGAGAGGAAATAACCGTAACACCTGCATATCTCACGTCCCTGGTCAAGGTGAGTACGGATAGTGTTTCTGATGAGGGTAAAACAGAATGGGGTGATGGTTACTTTTATACATACAATCCGGTAGAGACGATAGAAGAAGTTGAGGTGCCTGTTACTTTCTTCAAAAATGATGTTCAGTATTCCTGGGCTGAAGCCACCGGAAAGGAAATTCTATTTACACATCAGCCACTGCCTTCGGATGCGCAGTATATCAAGGGATCATCAAGGGATACACTGATCAAAATCATGATGCAGGAGAGCGATAATTTTATCGCTGAACAACTCTTGTTAGCCTGCGCCTTGAAAGAACTACGCTATATGTCAGAAAAGGATATCATTGATAGTCTATTATACGGCCCATTAAGTGATCTTGATTCCGATATTGATTGGGTCGATGGGTCAGGCTTATCACGATATAACCTGATGACTCCGCGTTCGATTATTTCGCTGCTGCTCCATATTCTTGAATTAAAAGATATTAATTACCTCAAGGACATCTTTCCGGCTGGCGGCAAAACAGGTACATTACAATATAGCTTTAAAGGTCAACAAGGCAAACCCTTTATCTACGCGAAGAGTGGATCGCTTAAGAATATCTATTGCCTGAGTGGTTTTCTGCTCACCAAATCCGGTAACATTCTTTTGTTCTCCTGGATGAATAATCAGATTCCCGGCAAGTCATATGAACTTCAGAAAAGCATGGAAAAGTTTTTTTCTTTTCTTTACGAGCAATATTAGATCTGACACCCATGTTCAATGCTCTCCCTACAGCGCAGTTACTTGCTCTTGCAGAATCATATGGTCTTCCATTGTTTGTATATGATGCCGTCACGATTGACCGGCAGATTGATACACTCAAACGGTCATTTACAGTGCCCTCCCTGGAAATCCGTTATGCATGTAAGGCCCTCAGCACGATTGGTATTTTAAAACAAATCCATCATCATGGTTGCGGTATTGATACAGTCTCTCCGGGTGAAATAATCATGGCACTCGAAGCGGGTGTACCTCCGACACACATCAGTTTTACACCATCAGGGGTATTGACAGAAGAGTATGCCTTTGCCATCGAAAAGGGGGTGCATGTGCATGTAGATCAATTGCATGTCCTGGAGTGGCTTGAGCGTCATTACCCTGGCACATCCATTACTTTACGTTTCAATCCCGGAATTCAGGCTGGTGGTCACTCCAAACTCCAGGTGGGATCGGATGGTTCGAAATTTGGTTTTCTGACAAGCCAGGTAGAAGAAATTTTTAAACGGACCAGTTCCATGTCCATACGAGTGACCGGTGTGCACATGCATCTCGGTTCCGATATCGGAGACTCCGGAAGTTTTGACCAGGCCTACGAGTACTTACTCAATGTTGGACGACACTGGAGGGATTCCATTGAACGGATAGACCTGGGTGGAGGTTTCAAAATTCCATATCATCCGAATGACCATGCGATTGATATAGAAGCTTTCGGGCAGAAAATCAGCAAGCGCTTCAATCAGTTTTGCGATGAAATCGAACGGAATCTGACCATGGTGCTTGAACCCGGAAAATTCCTTGTGAGCGCAGCAGGCAACCTGTTGATGCAAGTTACAGGTGTCCGGGAAGAAGGACATGTGCCGATGGCATTTGTTTCCTCCGGTTTTAATCATTTCCTGAGGCCCATGAGTTATGGCGCTTACCAGCACATCATCAACCTGACCAATCCGAATGGTGAATTACGCAATTATGATATCGTGGGCTATTTGTGCGAAACAGATTCTTTTGCGACCAACAGGCCCATGCATGAAATACGAAAGGGTGATATTCTATGCCTCATGAATGCTGGAGCCTATGGATTCACGATGGCATCCAATTATAATGGAAGACTCAGGCCTGCAGAAGTTCTGGTCGGTAAGGATGGTACTCCTGCACTCATACGCCGAGCAGAAACCATACATGATTTGCTCCGTACGGATGCCGGGTATACACCGGGTTGACTATCGTTTGCGATTGATACCCAGACCCGGTGATTGGGTTGGTCTCAGATAGCCATCATCTAATATGACCAGTCCTTCAAAAGGATCATCAATGACATCCATCCAGCTGTCAAGATCAGCATGACTTATATTAGGTCGTGCAAGGGCAACATGCAAACCAGCTGCAATACCCAGACTACTTTCATCCATGCACCCCATCATACATTTGACCGAAGCAGATCTGGCGCTAGAATTAATCTGTAAGGCCGGAGTGATGCCCCCTACCTTCATCAGCTTGATATTGATAAAATCAACTGCCTGCCTGCTTGTAAGGTTAAACGTATCTGATAATTTCTTTAAGCTCTCATCTGCCATGATCGGTATATTACCCTCCTGGCGAAGGAGATGCCATTGAAATGTAAGCTCAGGCGAAGTTGGTTGTTCGATAAGCTCCAATCCTGCATCCTTTGTATTTCGGATGAAATGAGCAGCTTCGATAAGGCTATACCCTTGGTTGGCATCGAGGGTCAGTGCCATACCTTTTCCAATTTTCTTTCTCACCAATCCGACAACACGGATATCACGTTCTACATCAAGTCCACCTTTTAGTTTGATGGCCCTGATTCCTTTCAACATGAGCTCATTTGTTTTTTGCAGGACCTTGTCGTCTGGCAGAATACCAATTGTAACGCTTGTAATTATTTTCTGACGGTAGCCTCCCAGGAACATGTATAAAGGAACACCAGCCTTCTGCGCCATCAGGTCGTATAATGCGATCTCAACCATCGCAAGGGCAGAAGCCTGCCCAGGTAATGCTTCTCGGAGTTCTTCATAGAGGCGGCTGTAATAAAATGGGTTTTCCCCTTTCATACAAGCTTTAATATGGCCACTGTAGGATTGAAGCACTGCTGTTGCATCTTCTCCGGTGACAATCATATCGGGTGCAGCCATGCCCCAACCTGTCAGCCCGCTTTCTGTTTCCAGCGTAAGGAAGACGTTTTCACAGTGCGTGATATCCTTTTGATAGGCTATGGAATAGCTCTCCTTCAGCTTAAATTTTTCTACCCAACATTCGGAGGCGATGATCTTCATAGAGTAATAGCTTATCAGATTGAGTCACTAGATACACAAATAGCGCATCAATCAGGGTGATATATTCATTTGTTCTTTATCAATCGTTGAATCGTGAGCATCAACCCGTCAGGCCCATCATGCAATACATCAAAGGCAGGAAGCCCTGTTTGATGTGTAATCAATTCACAGGCGGCTGGTATTTCTGAAGGTTTCATCTCCTCATGATTGACAGTGACCGCAATCACCTTTCGTCCGGAAATAAATTCAATAGCCTTGATCTGGTGATCGAGCGGGTGCATAATGTATCCGGGAAATCCATCGTACTCCATTCGCTTAGGGGCATGTTGAAGAATGACGTAATCCGGCCGACCTGCCGCCAGTAATTCGAATCCTCCCGGATAGGCGGGGTTCATCAGGCTGCCCTGTCCTTCGAGAATGATCACGTCCGGCTTTTCATTTTTCCATGCTTCATGGACTGCATGTTCAATCTCTCCGGACACAAAATCATTGATGAGGGAATCAAGGATGATTGAATATGTAGCACCCTGCATCCAGGCGGTCTGCCCAGTACCAATCATTTCAGCCTTATATCCAGCTTTTCTGAGGCCATGGACTATAATCCATGCAGTGGTTCGTTTGCCAATGGCGGAATCCGTTCCTAGTACCGCAAGTTTGAGGCAATCAACCTCTTCTATTTTTCCGCTGAAAAAGTGCAGATCCTTCCTATCCGGTGGTTTACGAATGTCGCGGATACGGACCTTCTTTTCATTGGCCAGTGCGGTAATTGCTGGATCTTCAGAAAGGAAATCATGCAGGCCGCTGTCTATATCAAGGCCAAGTTGGACAGCCTCTTTTACAACTTCGCGAGCATCATCTGGAAGGCGACCTCCGTCAGGAGCAAGCCCAATGACCATTACCTGTGCTCCACCATTTTTATCAGCAATGGACATGGCTTCCTGAAGACTACTCACAACAGGAATACCCGTGATAATACCATCCAGCACATTACGTGCGTCCAAACCTGCATAGGCAGGATCGATGACGGACAGTACTTCGTAGCGCTCCGTAAATCGCACCAATCCATGTGCTGTCTTTCCACTTGGGGTATTAAATGCACCACCACAATATACTATTGCTCTCATAGCCATTTGTTTATTTTCTTCCAGTTATGACAGCTACAAATCTATCTGAATCCAATGGGGATGCTTTATGCATTTGCATCAGTGCGAACAATCCTGCAGTGGACGCCGGCAAAACCTGCAAGCCTTCTTTGTCCCTTAGATTCTTGGCATATCTGAGCATCTGTTCATCGGTGACGTTTGCCGCATGCCCATTACTTTTCCGAATCGCATACAACGCCTCATCCCCATCAAAGCTATGCCAGTTGATCAATGGCTCATTTACTTTTGATTCAGTGATACGGCTTTCCTCCAGGTTTACGCAACTGGTGTAGCCTAATCTGAAAGACTCTACAATTGGATTTTTCCGGTATGAAGAACCAGCAATCATGATCGGGATCCTGCTGGTGCGTCCCCTTCGAAATAAAGTCACAAAACCCCTGTGTATGCCGGCTAGGGTTGTACCGTTACTCACCGGAACCGCTATATATTTGGGAGCATCGCGGAGCACATCATATATCTCGTATGCAATCTCTGCATAGGCACTGATCTGCAGGCTTGCATTATGACCGCCGGGATTTGCATCATACCACCTGTTCGCTTTTGCCTGTTGCTGGGAGTGATACACATTGTCTTCATAGCTGCCAGGGAATAGTATCACCTCTGCGCCATAAGACTGCATTTCTGAAATGCGATCCGTATGATACGTTTCAGGGATAAACACGATACAGCGCAGGCTGGCAAGAAATGCCGCCTGTGCTGTAGCCGCACCAAAATTTCCACACGTAGCCACGCATATGGTATCATATCCTCTGCGTATAGCATCCAGGCACTGTGCAAATGCGATCCTGTCCTTTTGCGTTCCGCTCGGATTGCCCCCTTCAAATTTTATATACAACTGTCGAAGACCAGTTTCACGCTCAACATTACGCATACGCGTCAGCGGCGTATCCCCGATTTCAAGACTTATAATATCTTGGTAAGACTCTATTCGATCAACTAATGAATGGGATCGATCCTTGACAAACTCAGCCAATTCCATAGCCTCCCTGGAGACAGGTGTCGTGGATGGCTGTACACCATCCAACATCGGATCTACTTTCAGCAGATTTGTAGCACTCATGGTTCAGTTTATTTCAGGAGGGTATGCATTTCAACAGGGCCGCGGTTGTTGCCGGTTAATACGGCTTGTTTTCCATCTGCTGTTTTTATCCATTTCAGTTCTCTAACTTCCCCTTTGGACCAGAAGCCATGCTCCCGGTTGTTGCTGAAACGGAAAGAGCCATCAGCGCTCTGTAAGAGTAGGGTACCGTTACCCGCATCTATTTCAGCTGTTTCTGATTCTGCATAGAGGAAATTTCCCGCCAGTAAAATATCCAGCCGCCCATCCCTGTTGACATCTTCTATTAAAATATCAAAAGTAGGATGCAGTTGCACTTGCGAAGGAAGACTCATAGACACAAATTTTTGACCATCATTCCTGAACCATTTAGTTTCAAACGTTTTTGCAAAATGATACATGCTTCCGTCAAGTTCATCCTTTGTAAAAATATCATCAATAGAAGCATTGGCATACACTTTATATCTGAGAAATTTCTTTTTCAATCTGGGAATCTGGGAGATGATTGCATCCCGTCCTGCGAAAGGATAAAGTTTCTGGTCTGCATAATAGCACATGATGGGGTCCAATGAACCATTTCCATCAAAATCTTTAGTGATCAGTGTTACAGGTTGGCTTTCAGATGCCCTGAGTCTGTGATTAAGCCCCATATTACCTGCCACGATATCAATATCACCATCCGCATCGATATCAGCAGCTTTGACTGTTTTCCACCATCCTGCTGTATTATCAAGACCATAGTCTTTAGTCTTGTCGACATATTTTTTACCGTTAAAAGAAAACACGCTCACGGGCATCCATTCTCCAACCAAAATAAATTCAACTTTACCATCCTTGTCAAGATCTGCAGCTTCCATATCTGAAATCATCCCAATCCCATCCAGTTCAGGAAAAATCTCTTTCGTGACGTCTGTAAATTTTCCGTTGTCATTTCTAAGCAGATAACTCTTCGGAGCCGTAGGAAAAGCACCTGGTACACACCTGGCGCCAATCAGGATGTCCTTATCATTATCCTGATCAAAATCAACTGCCAGTATGCTTCCGGCATTGATCCGGATATCCGGAAAATCCTCCGCTCTTGTGAATCCACCTTTTCCATCATTAGTGTAATACCTTGGCAAATATTCCAATGCATTCTCAGGATAGGCATTACCACCTGAAACGACGAGCAGATCTTTATCACCATCTCCATCAAGATCTTCGATGACTGATCCACAGTCCTCATAACCTGCATCAACGGTAAAGGCAGGCGCGGACAATTCCGCAAAAGAGCCATTTGCCTTTTGGGTTAATAAAACAGCAGGAAATCCATTGCCATTGCCCGTGTATATATCTTCAAGATTATCTCCGTTTATATCCCCGACAGCCATACAAGGTCCTTCGGCAGAGAGCATATATGGAATCAATTTTTCCCGTTTGAAATCAACAAATTCATTTTCCTGATGCGTCCAATTGATTTTATTAACTGCGGAGGCAAAAAGAGGTATTGTAGGCGTTTTAAGAGACTTTTTATACGGCTTACCATCTCCTTTTTTCCAAACCATCCGTTGGTTGACTTTCACATTTTTCATTGTCTCCATGCCGCCATTGGGCCATAGCAGTATGATGGAGTCAACTTGTGAAGCATTCGAAAGTCCAAAGTGCAACAAAGGTTCTGAACCAGAAAGGAATCCTTTGCTGCTCATGAGTGTCTGATATTGAAAATTACCACCTGCATAGAGCTCCACTGCAGTGCCGGTAATAATAGGGTTGCCCGGTGATGGTATAACATCTATCTGAAGCCAGTTTTGATTGGTGATGTCATTCCGATATACAAATACTGGATCATCTATATTGTGTACGACAAGATCAAGATCACCATCACGGTCCAGGTCAGCATACGCAGCCCCGTTAGAGAAAGAAGGTGTTGCCAGACCTGCTTGTTCGCTGGCATCAATAAAGGAAAGGTCATGTGAATTGATGAAAAGGTAATTACTGATTCGTTTCTCAGGCACATGCTTCAGCACATCATAGATATTTGGAAATCGTTCTGGATTGATCCCGCCTGTACGTCTGACTGAATCCCTGTAGAAGTTGGTATAGTCCAAGTCCGTAACATCTCTTCGATAGCCATTGGTGATATAGATATCCTTCCACCCATCATTGTCAAAATCAGCCATGAGCGGCGTCCAGCTCCAGTCTGTTGCGGCCACTCCTGCAAATTGGCCGATCTCAATAAATGTATTATTTCCACAGTTTAGTTGCAGCATATTACGTCCAGGTTGCCTGCCATATCCATATTGCACAAGCATATTGTACCGGTCATACTGCATGACATTGTTCAACTCTTTATAGCGTTTATGGTCACCCGGCTTCATATCTACGACAATGACATCGTCAAGTCCATCGTTATTGATGTCAGCTACATCGGAGCCCATGCTGCTCTGGCAGGCATGTCTGAAGTATTCAAAGAAATGATCTGTGAAGGTGCCATCCCGATTATTCATATAGATATTATCCGGTTCGATAAAATCATTCGCAACATAAATGTCCAGCCAACCATCCCGATCGATATCCACCGGCGTTGCACTGAGACCAAATGCAGAATTAACGAGTCCGGCCTTGGCGGTGATGTCTGTAAATTTGCCCCCATCATTCCGGTATAGACGATTAGATTCATAAGGTGTCTCCGGAACTTTTATTCTTTTGACCGAGCCATCAGGTTGTTCTTTCAGGCGCAGCTTGGCGGCATCCTTAAATCCGATTTTATGATTGAGCAGAAATAAATCCAGATCACCATCTCTGTCAAAGTCAAAGAAACTGGCGTGATTACTGTCACTGTTATCATCAAGTCCAAATTGATTAGCCTTTTCTTCAAAATAGGGCACCGGAACTCCGCTAATGGTTTTATTGCCCATATTGATGAAGAGAAAATTAGTTTTGAGCCCATCATCTGTTTTGCTTGTACGGCAACTATAGATATCCAAGCGGCCATCTCCATTGACATCCGCCATGGTCACCCCGGTTTTGAATCCTTCCAAGGCCAGCACACCTGCAGATTTTGATACATCCACAAACTGGAAATTGCCCAGATTCAGAAAAAGCCGGTTCGGGCCAAATGCAGTAGAAAAATATAGATCAGGCCATGCATCGCCATTGACATCTCCAATCGCCACCCCACAACCATTGTACATATACTCATATGTAAAAATATTATAGTTGTAATCCTCTTTAAAAAGATTGGAATACTTAATACCCGTTTGTTCAGGGGACATTAGGGTAAATCGGGCATTTACTTTAGCTGGCAGGGCCGTCTCTGGAGCAGCTTGCTCGCTCACTTCATTTTTTTTGCATTGTACAACAGTCAATAAAAATGCTGTGCATGATAATACGCTCAAAAGATTCAATGCTCTTTTCATACAATAGATATTGTATTTAGAAATTAACTATAAATTAAAAAATCAACGTTTCAGCTTGACATTAAAATGCGCCTGGTAAAGTATTTACTATCCTCACCGATATTTGGATTATTGCACTACGCGCTCTTTGGTGGTAATCAGGTTGAGTTCCAGAGAGCTATTATTATTTCCCGTCAGGATTGCGTCAAGACCTGTAGCCAGCTTTATATATTTCAATTCCCGCACTTCGTCCTGAGCCCAAAAACCATGCTCCAGGTTGGAAACATATGCAAAGCTCCCATCTGCTTGCTGGATAAGCAAGGTGCCAATTCCTGCATCAAATTCACCCGTTTCAGGCTCTGCGTAAAGGAAGTTTCCGGCTACCAGTATGTCCTTTCGCCCATCAGCATTAAAATCACTGATCACCATGTCATTCACAGGGCTGAGTTGAACCTGATAGGGTAGTGGGGCCACAACAAAGGACTTTCCTTCATTCCGAAATAAGGTGGTTTGAAACGTATTCGTATATAACCAGGTACTTTTCTCCAGCTGATCTTCAGGGAAGATGTCCTTGATGGTTGCTTTAGCATAGGGTGTGTATCTGGTAAACTTCTTTTTCAACATCGGAATCTGCGCGATAATAGCATCGCGCCCTGCATATGGATATAGCTCACCATTGAAGTAATAGCACATGATCGGGTCGGTCGAACCATTCCCATCAAAATCATTTGCGATCAATGTCACAGGATATGTTTCTGAAGCATGCATACGGTGATTCAATCCGATATTTCCGGCCAACAGGTCCATGTCACCGTCGTCGTCAATATCCGTAATTGAAATACACTTCCACCAGCCTGCTGTTTTTTCAAGGCCAAATGCCTTTGTTCTATTGATCATCTTACCACCATCAAAGGTGAATACAGTCAATGGCATCCACTCTCCAGCTAAGACTATTTCGGGTTTGCCATCCCCATCCAAGTCACCAGTCTCGATGTCTGTGACCATACCGAGTTCTTCAAGATCCGAAAAGAGGTTCTTTGTGACATCAGTAAACTTACCTTCATCATTCCTTAGACAATAACTCTTAGGGGCCTTAGGAAATAACCCAGGGGTAGATCTGCCGCCGATGACAATGTCCTTATCCTTATCGCCATCGATATCTACAGCCAAAACAGCACCGGCATTTGTTCGGATGATCGGAAAATTATTCGCACGTTGAAATGATCCTTTCCCATCATTGATGTAGTAACGGGATAGATACTCGAGGTCGTTTTGATTAAATGAATTTCCACCGGAAACCACCAGGAGATCCAGATCACCGTCTCCATCAAAATCTTCCAGCACTGACCCACAATCTTCGTAGAGGGAATCATTTATAAAAGCAGGAATTGATTTTTCCGAAAATGTTCCGTTTGGATTCTGGGTCATCAATCCTGCAGCAAATCCAGTGGCATTACCTGCATAAATATCTTCCAGTTTATCACCATTTATATCGCCTACTGCAAGACAAGGACCTTCGGCAGATAGCATATAGGGAATCAGTTTCTCTCTTTTAAAATCATTAAATTCGTTTTCCCTGTGTCGCCACGTAAAGGCTCCCGGCACGTTCTTAAATAACAGTTTAGGTTTTTCAGAAGGCTTCATCTGATATTTACTCCCCGAACCTCTTTTCCAGACTAATCGTTGGTTAGCTTTGACAGCTTTTTGGGTTTCATAAGAGCCGTCAGGCCATCTGAGAATGATAGAATCCACACTTGTTAAGTCACCGAGACCGAAATGCAATACCGATTCAGATGAGGATAAGAAACCTTTATTCGAATTGACCATACTGTATTGATGTGCCTTGCCAGCGTAGATATCAACAGCAGTTCCAATCCCTTGTGTATTTCCTTTACCGGGTTGAGCGACAATTTGCAGCCAGTTCTTGCCTTTAATATCATTTCGATATATGAAAGCGGGGTCATCTATATTATTAACGACGATGTCCAGATCCCCATCAAGATCCAGATCCGCATAAGCTGCACCATTGGAAAATGAAGGGTGATCCATGCCTGCCTGCTTACCTGCATTGATAAAGGAAAGATCACCACCGTTTATATACAAGTAGTTACTAATTTTTTTACTAGGGATTTTTTCCAAAAACTTGTTGATGTCTGGAAACCGCTGCGCAGTAAGTCCTCCGGTACGGTCAATAGAATCTCTAAAAAAATTAGTATAATCCAGGTTGGTCACATCCTTGCGATAACCATTTGTAATGTAGATATCTTTCCATCCATCGTTGTCAAAATCAGCAATCAGCTGGGCCCAGCTCCAATCTGTAGCGGAAATGCCTGCAAACTGGCCGATTTCCCTAAACGTATTGTTGCCATTATTGAGTTGCAGCACGTTCCTGCCGGATTGCCTGCCATATCCATATTGTACCATGAGATTATACCTGTCCAGCTGCATGACGTGAGCAAGCTCCTTATAGCGGATAGGGTCTTCTGTCTTCATGTCCAGCACCATGATATCGACCAGTCCGTCATTGTTGATGTCAACTACATCCGACCCCATACTATTCTGGCTCGAATGCTTGAGTGATTTAAAATATTGATCGGTGAAGGTGCCATCTTTATTATTGATATAAATATAGTCCGGCTCTATGTAATCATTGGCCACATAGAGATCCATCCAGCCATCCTGGTTGATGTCTGCAGCTGTTGCACTCAGGCCAAATGCCGAATTGACCATACCCGCTTTGGCAGTAATATCTACGAAATAGCCATTGTCATTTCTGTAGAGTCTATTGGACTCAAAAGGAGTTTCAGGCGTAAGTATGCGTTCAGTCGAACCATCTTCTTTTTGATAGACGCGGATATTTACGGCATCCTCAAAACCAGTCCGGTGGTTTAGCAGAAAAACATCGAGGTCGCCATCACGGTCCATATCAAAAAAACAGGCATGATTGGTGTTGCTATTGTCATCGATGCCAAGTTTTTTGGCCTGGTCTTCGAAGACAGGAATAGCTATTCCATTTTCAGTGCGGTTACCCGTATTGATAAATAGGTGATCCGTTTTTTTACCATCATCTGTTTTGCTCGTCCTGCAACTATAAATATCTAATAATCCATCGCCATTGGCATCCGCCATCGTGACTCCTGTTTTGTAGCCATCTGACGCAGTAACACCCGCGATCTCTGTAACATCGAGGAAGGTCATGTTGCCCTGGTTGAGATATAACTTGTTTTTGGCAAAGGCAGAACCAAAATAAAGATCAGGTAAACCATCTCCATTGACATCACCTACGGCCACCCCACAGCCATTATAGAGGTATTCGTAGGTATAAATATTATAATCGAAGGTTTCCTGAATGGAATTAGAAAAATCCACTCCAGTCTGCGTCGAAGATAATAAGGTAAAACGGGCATTGACAGCAGGCAAATTTTCTCCTGGCACAACCGCCTGAGATGCTTCTTTTTTACAGCTAATCACACCAGCCAATACCAGTAGAAGACCAAGAACGCTTAAGGCATTACAGGAAACTTTCATTGTTTATTTTGATTTGTAAACTTGCTCTAATAAAAAGTCAAAGATACAACCCCGGAGCGGCAATAAAAGCCAGTAAAATCTACCATTACAGGAGAATTGGCATATTCATTTGGGCAGGAATTCTGAAAGTCCTTCCTGTTGACAAGGATTAACAGAGGATCATTTAATTCATAATCATGGTTATTTCTACAGGGCCCCTGTTATTGCCCGTCAGAATAGCCTCGCGACCGTCCGGTAGTCGTATGAGATCCAGTTCCCGCACTTCCTTTTGTGCCCAAAATCCATGTAGCTTGTTTGCCACATAGGTAAACGAACCATCAGCCTGCTGCAGTAATAGTGTACCATTACCTGCATCTATTTCACCTGTTTCTGTTTCACAATGGGAGAAATTACCTGCCATCAGGATATCCTTCTTGTTATCCTTGTTAAAATCCTTAATGATCAGATCATATACAGGACTTAACTGAACCTGGTAGGGGAGGGTCACCGCCACAAACGCTTTTCCATCATTGCGATATAGCAAGGTACTAAAGGTATAGACATACAAATAGTTACTGCCTTTCAAATCCTGGGTTGAGAAAATATCATCAATAGTGGCAAAAGCATAAGGCGTGTATCGAAGAAATTTCTTTTTGAGCGCAGGTATCTGGGCAATAATGGCATCACGTCCTGCAAAAGGATACAGTTTAGTGTTGTGATAGAAACACATTACCGGGTCTGTAGAACCATTACCATCAAAATCATTTGAAATCAAGGTAATCGGAAAATCACTGGTTGCCTTCAGCCTGTGATTGAGCCCCATGTTACCGGCTACCAGGTCAGCATCACCATCGTCATCTATATCTTCAATACGTATACATTTCCACCAACCGTTTGATTTATCCAGGCCAAAGGCATTCGTCCTATTCTTGTAGGTAGTCCCATCAAAACTAAATACGGAAATGGGCATCCAGTCTCCAGCAAAGACGAGCTCTAATGTTCCATCACCGTCAAGGTCACCTGCTTCGATAGCTGTGATCATCCCCAACCCATCAAGCTCAGGAAAGATGGCCTGTGTGATGTCGACAAATTTCCCCTTCTCATTCCTGAGCAGGTAACTTTTAGGTGCTTTCGGAAACAGACCAGGGGAAGAGAGGCCTCCAATAATGAGATCCTTATCCTGATCTCCGTCAATATCTACGGTTAATAATGCGCCTGCATTTGTACGGATAATCGGAAATGTGGCAGAGCGGCTGAAATTCCCTCGTCCGTCATTGATATATTGACGTGTCATGTAAGCGGGTTCATTGAGGTTGTAAGCTGCCCCGCCTGAAATGACCACAAGGTCAAGATCTCCATCCAGGTCAAAATCTTCAAATTGCGCACCACAGTCTTCAAATACAGAATCAGCCGCAAATGATGGTGGGGTTTGGGCAATAAATCCATTATTTGCTTGCTGAAAAAAAAGCGTGGCTGGAAAACCATTACCATTGCCGGCATATAGATCGTCAAGCTTATCACCATTTATATCACCTACGGCAAAGCAGGGCCCTTCAGCCGATAACATATAGGGTAATAAACGCTCTCGTTTAAAATCAACAAATTCGTTTTCTTCATGAGTCCAACCGGTTAGGTCGGTCTGGCTTGAAAATAATTTGGATGGCGCTGAAGCAGTTGGAACTGTATAGGGTTTTCCAGCACCTTTCTTCCATACGATTCGTTGATTTACACGTATGTCCTTCATCATTTCCTTTGACCCGTCAGGCCATGTCAAGATGATGGAATCTATTTTGGGGAGAGCCCCCAATCCAAAGTGAAGGATCGGCTCTGACGTGGAATAATAGCCTCTGTTGATCATCATCATCGCAAACTGATGACTGCCAGCCGCATATACATCGGCTGTAGAACCTAAACCATCGGTGTTGCCGGTTGCTTGCTGCACATCAATCTGAATCCAGTTTTTACCCTGGATATCATTTCTATAGATGTAAGCGGGTGTCCCAATGTTATTGACGATAATGTCAAGGTCCCCATCCCGGTCAAGATCAGCATATGCACTGCCATTGGAAAAGGAAGGCTGATCCATGCCTGCAGCCTGCGTAGCATTGGTAAAGCCTAACCGCTGATTATTGATATAGAGATAATTGGCGACTTTCTGTTCAGGTAAATATTTAAGATATTGTTGTATATCCGGAAACGCTTCTGGACTTAACCCGCCAGCCTGTTGAATGGAATCCCTGAAGTACGTAAAATAGTCCTGCTGGGTAAGATCCTTGCGATAGCCGTTGGTGACAAACAGATCCTTCCATCCATCATTGTCATAGTCTCCAAATAAGGGGCTCCAGCTCCAGTCAGTCGCTGCCACACCAGCATATTGACCGATTTCACTATATGTACCATTCCCGTTATTGAGTTGTAAAACATTCCGCCCACTCTGTCGCCCATACCCGTATTGTACTAAAAGATTATACCGGTCATATTGCATGAGATTCATCAGCACTTTATACCGGATAGGGTCTTCAGTTTTCATATCCATGACAATGATATCGGACAGTCCATCATTATTGATGTCCGCAATATCTGAGCCCATACTGCTCTGACTTGTATGCTTCATAGACCGATCACTATAATCTGTAAACGTGCTATTCCGATTGTTGATAAATAGCTGATCAGGTTCGATAAAGTCATTTGCAATATAGAGATCCATCCACCCGTCCTGATTAAAATCTGTCGGTGTCACACTCAATCCATATGCAGAACTTTCCATGCCTGCCTTTTCTGTGATGTCTCTGAAAGTGCCTTGCACGTTTTCAAACAGCCTATTTGATTCATAAGGCGTTTCCGGTAATGTTTTCCTTTCTATAGAACCATCTTTTCGCTCCTGCAGCCTCAAACTATTAGTCTGCGAGAAGTCCGAGCGATGATTGAGCTGGAATAGGTCAAGGTCTCCATCCCGGTCAAAATCAAAAAAGCAATTGTGATTGGTGTTCTTATTGTCAGTAAGTCCCCACTTTTTTGATTGCTCCTCAAACACAGGAATCTGTATTCCATTTTCAAGACGGTTTCCCATATTGATATACAACTGGTCAGCATTTGTTTCATCTGCTGATTTACTGGTTCGACAGCTATAGATATCCAGTCTGCCATCTCCATTGACATCAGCCATGGTCACCCCTGTTTTAAAACCTTTATTTAATCCGACACCGGCAGCATCAGTCACATCTAAAAATTTAAACTGACCGAGATTGATGTACAGTTTGTTGGAAAGTAAGGAAGCTGAAAAGTATAAATCGGGCAGACTGTCTCCGTTGACGTCACCCGCGGCAACACCTCCGCCATTATAGATATATTCAAAAACATAACTGTTATAGGAATAATCTTCCTTGACCTGATTGATAAATCCGACACCCGTCTCTTCTGGGGTCATCAACGTAAAACGTGATTCTGTTGGTGGAGTTACCTGCGTTTGGTCAACTTCGACATCAGCAGGCTTACAGCCAATGCAATTAAAGATCAATAAAGCCAAAAGCTGGACGTTTATTGAATACGATATGAGTTTGTTTTGTTTCATTTCAGGTATAGCTAATCAATCGTTGCATTTCCAAATATACTAATCCCCACCATTGGCAATATACTACAGATTGTATATGAAACATCATATCTCATCCAGCCATCACATAGAGCTACGTTGTTGTGCGTGCTTTTACAATCCAAAGGTTACCTTTGATTGTCAGAAGGAAACCTGATGGGAATTGGTTATAGCATTTATCATGGACCGGAAAGACTTCAATATCAACTATTTTTTGGCAAAAGATCACGATTTGCCACGAACCTGTAGCTAATCATATCCATAACCCATCAACTTGATGAATCTTCGTCTCGAACGCAACCTGATCTTTTTTGATATCGAATCAACCGGATTGAACGTCATCCGGGACAGGATTATCCAGTTGGCAATGATCCGTTATCATAAGGACGGATCCCCCGCCATTGAAAAATCGTACCTGATTAATCCCGGTATTCCGATTTCTCCGGAGGCTATGGCTGTGCATGGTATCACCCCCCAGGATGTGGCTAACAAGCCATCCTTTATCCAGCTGGCCAATGAAATATTTGAATTCATCGGGGATGCTGATCTGGCGGGGTATAATTCCAATCGGTTTGATATTCCGGTGTTAATGGAGGAGTTTGCCAGGGCAGGTATTGATTTCGATGTAGATCAACGCCGGACAATTGATGTCCAGCGGATATTCTATAAAATGGAACCCAGGACGCTTTCTGCCGCCTATCAGTTTTATTGTCAGAAGCCAATGGAGAAAGCTCATGATGCCCTTGAAGACGTGCGAGCTACAATCGAAGTCCTGGATGGCCAGTTACGAAAGTATGAAGGTGTGGATTTTCTACCAGAAGAAGGTGAAACCGTCCCTGCACCTATCATGCCGGATGTGAATGCGCTGAATACTTTTACGAACGATCTGCAGATTGTCGATGCCACTCAAAGGCTAAAATACGATCACAATGGGGTAATCGTTTTTAATTTTGGTAAATATCTGGGTAGGCCGGCTGCGGAAATACTCTATACTGATCAGCAGTACTATCATTGGATGTTAAATAAAGAATTTTCATTCCAGGTCAAAAAAATTATAAAACGCCTTGTTGCCGAATACAAAAAGAACCTCCCCTCCTGACTACTACCTGCAAGTATTGACAGGGATCCTTATCTCCATATCCGCAATAGGTTGTAACACCAGGATACAAGGCTGCCTCGATGTCAACGCAGAAAATTTTAACCTGAATGCCGAACAATCCTGTGACGGTTGTTGCAGCTATCCTTCATTGGCCTTGTCCATGACGCAGAAATGGGGCGACCGCAATTTTGCGAATACGGATACGCTCTATGATATGAATGCCCAGCCTTATAAAATAAATAGTCTGGTATATTTCCTTTCGGATTGGACATGGGAGGACGATCAGGGCACTGTATTTCATGTCGATAGTGTCACGGTGACTTGTGTCAATGGCGATCTGACCTACTCTCCTGACAACGTGGCTGTTGATATTGAGCAGTTTAATTATACACTGGGTACCATCCGGCAATCTCCTGTCATTGATTCCCTCCGTTTTACGGCGGGCCTCACTCAGGATTTCAGTTGCCTCGACTCAGAAAGCCCAGGGACTCCGCTCGTACTATCTGAGCAAAGCCCCCTATGGAATGCCCAGTCAGGCTCCCTTGAAACCATGAGGCTCATTGTTCAACGAAATATTACGGTGGAATCCTTTGATACCATTTTTATCAGTGATGAAGTAGTTTCGACGTTAGCTTATCCTTTCGAATTTATACCAGGTGAGGATTCCCAATTCATGCTGACTGTAGATTATTTCCTTTGGTTTCAGGATGTAAATGTCGCCGACCCGACAAGCTTTCGTCATTCAATAATCACTAATTTTGCTGGCAGTATCAGCCGAACCCAATAATCACGTTTGGTTGCAACTTATTTAAGCGGCAAGGCGTTAAAGTTTTACATACAAATCATATACAAATCCATGAAACATCTCAACTACATTTTCTTCAGTCTGCTTATTATTGGGTTAGTCTCGTGTAAAGATGATCCTTCTGCTACAGAGGGAACCGTTACTCTTCATTTTAAAGCGGTGTATGACGAAGAAACCCTGCAAATGTTCAACACACGTCCATTTGAGAATGGTGAGTTCTTGGAGTTTACTCAACTGGTTATGATTATTTCAGACCTTGAATTGCTAAGGCAAGGTTCAGCAGAATTACTCGATGAGGTGGAAATCGTAAATCTGAGTTTTGATAATACTACAGCTGCCGAAGCCGGTTACATCCTGACGATTTCAGGAGTTCCGACAGGGACCTATGACGGATTGCGATTTGGCGTTGGTGTTCCAGCTGACGTCAATGCAAAGAAACCCGCAGATTTTCCATCCAGTAACCCGCTGAGTAATACAGCTCATTACTGGACTCCCTGGAGCAGTTATATATTTATGAAAACAGAAGGACGTCTGGACACGCTTGGTAATGGTAATCTGGATCTCGGATTTGCCTTACATACAGGCTCTGATGCACTCTACAGTATTTTGGAAGCTAATATTCCACTGACGGTTGAAGAAGGAATGGAAACCAACCTGGATATCGTCATTGATTACAAAAAGGTATTACAAGGTGTTGATATCAAAGCCAACCCACAGAACCACAGCCCTGATGATATATCAACGATCACCGTTATTGTCAACAACCTGGCTATTGCATTCAGCCTTGTCCTTTAGCTAGTCATATAATGGAAATGGGTCTACAGCTTCAAACACTCCGGTATGCTGGGTTTATATTTATGCTCCTTGGTATGAACAGTTGCCACGATTCAATTGACGGAATACAGAATCCGGCTGGAGACCTCACAGGCATACCCTATAGCCCTATTCCTTATATTCTAGATGTCCCGGCCGACTTCCCTGCACTGGAGCAACCGGATGACAATCCAATGACTATTGATGGTATACTATTAGGTCGCAAGTTGTTTTATGATCCATTGCTTTCCGTAGATAGTACCATATCCTGTGCATCTTGCCATCAGCCGTCCTTGTCTTTTAGTGACGGGTTAGCCCTGAGCCAGGGTGTGAATGGTATCACCCGGCGTGGTTCGATAAGCCTAATTAACGTAGGATTTCATTATTCAGGATTATTCTGGGATGGACGAGCTAAAACGTTAGAGGAACTAGCCCTGATTCCAATTGAAGATCCTATTGAAATGGGTGAATCCTGGGATAGTGTCGAATTGAAATTGCAAACCCACGATGTTTATCCTGCTGATTTCAGAAAGGCGTTCGGGATTGAAAATATTTCGATGGTAGACCGCTATCTGGCAGCAAAAGCTATTGCCCAGTTTCTACGCACGCTCGTTTCTGGCCACAATTCCCGGTATGACAGGTATTTAAGAGGCGAAATATTGCTTGAAGAGAATGAGATCAATGGGTATCTGATGTTTTTCAATATCGATCCTTCACTCCCGGATGCCCAATGTGGTCATTGCCATAACGCCCCTTTGCTGGCTACAAATGACTATTTCAACAATGGATTGCAGGAATCGCTCGATCTATACAGCTTTCCTGACCCGGGACTAGGAGCTATTACTGGAGTTGCCGGTCAAAATGGGATGTTTAAGCCTCCTACGGTACGTAATCTTGTCTTTACGGCCCCATACATGCATGATGGAAGTCTGAAAACTCTTGAAGAAGTAATCGATCATTATGCCAGTGGAGGTAAAAATTCTCCCAATAAGAGCTCTTTTATGTTCAATCTGGTACTCACCGAAAGCCAGAAATCTGATATTCTAGCCTTCCTGCTTACCCTGACGGATAGCACTACGCTCACAAATCCGGCTTACGAGAGTCCATTTTAATCCTGTCTTTGGCCTTTTAGGCTATTATTTCCAATTATTTTTTATTGATTTTGCCACTCAAATATTAAAAGATGTTCACAAATTTGAAGGTTCGATAGGATATAAATTTATAATGTAATATTTATCAAGTATTTAGATATTATATATTAATTTAATTTGAATTATTTATCCGTAACAATTATGTTTTTTTGTACTTGTTCAGATCTTGAAATCTCCTGATAATTGTATCATCAATTGAAAGAGAAACGAAAAGTCGGGTAGAAGTACCAGACTCTAATTTAGATATGTTCATGGGATTATAATTCTGATGGATAGGAAGTTGCCGACCGGCAACTTTCTGTCCTCTTTAGAAGAAATAATTCGCTTAGATTATCTAAATATATCAAGGATATGTTCATGGGATTATAATTTGTAAAGCTGGGTAGTTCTGAAGTGAACCTCCCAGCTTTTTTATTGCCCTTTGGTCATCACTATCCAGCACCTGAAAGCCCGGCAGGATGGATCCTTTGACACTCCAATTGAATTAATACCTAACGGCATTCTTTCCCCGAATGGGCCGCTTAAAACTGACTATCTCCTCCTTGCTCCTCTTTCAGATCATTATTATTGATCTTCTTTTTGCCACTTCTTTCTTTAAAATCAAGTTTTCCGAAACGATACCCTAGCGTCAGGCCAATTGACCTGACTGGTCTAACCGTTGTATTATTCTGATAAAAATCATTCCCTGACAATTCCTTTTCAAAGGTTCGGTTTTCACTGAAAGGCTGAGATATATTGATACCAACCACCATTTTCCTTTTAAACAAGTCCTGCTTGATTGCGAAGCTCGACATCACCCAATTCGGCAGCTTACCCTGTACTGTATAGGTCGGGGATCGAAACATTGAAAAACCCTCTAGGATAAGGGTCTCCATCAGTTTCCAGGTAAGAGTTAACCTGCCATTATAATCAATCCCGGTATTGGTCAGTTCTTCACCTTCAAAGAAACCATCCGCACTCCAGAAATTGGCGTCAAACCCTCCTCTAAAGGATATTTTTTCAGTGATAGCGACCGACCCAAATACATTGATACCTATTGAATTGCGGATCCCAAAATTCTCATAGGTCGTTTCAGATACTCCTTCATCCGTAATCTTCAGGAGGTTCTCGATCAGGTCTTCAGTCCGGCGTCCGAATACGGATATATTGACCATATTTCCTTTTAGAAAAAAATTGGAACTTATTTCCATCTGTTGGACAAACTCAGGTCCTAGTGTTGGATTTCCGTAAGAGATATCCCGGGCATCATTATATTCTATGTATGGGTTGACATTACGCTGATTGGGGCGTTGGATGCGCTGATTATAGCTAATCTTAAGCTGATTATATTCACCGGTTTTTCGGGATAACGTAATATTGGGCAAGTAGTTGGTGTATTGATTTGCAAAGGGGCTGTCAAATGTTTTGAAATCACCATTGAGTTCGGTTACTTCCATCCGTAAGCCTGCAATTAATGTCATTTTCTCTCCAAATTGGATATTGGAATTGACATAGCCCGCGTAGACATTCTGATCATAAAAAAATATATCCGTCCGCAAAGGGTCGTCAACCCACGTATTCACATCGGGATTAAATTCCAGAAAGCTAAAATCACTTTCTATAATGCGGAGTGTCGCTTTCAGTCCGGTTTCGATCACCACATCCTCACCAAAGGGATGAGCATAATCGGTTTGCATAGTCAGTTCAATATTATCACCTAGATCAATGTTGTTTTCCAGCGCATTTGGTTGCGTCAGGGGGAGTGCATAGGCCAGATCATATTCAGATTCTTGCTCATCATCGTCTATATCCAGCTCAAAAGCCATAGACCATTCTTGGTCTTTTCTGACGAACTTCTTCCTGAAGCTGCTTTCCCACTCCCAACCCAGACGATGAGAAAATCCATCCGTGGTCCGTCTGTAGACCTCTTCAACGATGTCATTCTCCGTATAGCTTGATAAAACATCATTTAGATTATCTGTATTGTGGCCTCTGAAGCTAATACTGCTGCTGATGGTATTAAACCCATTGATATTATATTCAGCCCCTCCGTTAATTCTATATCCGAGCCTGGACGATGTATTAAAACCATCCTGAGTCAACAAACTGGGTATTGCGATGCCAAACTCCTCTCGTCTGAAACTGCTGGTACCTTCGGCGGGCCAGGAATAATGTCCACCTCCTGATGCATTCAATCCTAGCCTTCCCTTGCCATAATTCATGTTCAGGTTAGCCCGGTTTGACCTCGTGCCACCTGTCAGTTCAACCGACCCTGCTAGGCCTTCTATACTTTTTTTCTTGGTGATAATATTTATAATACCGGCTGTGCCCTCCCCGTCATATTTAGCAGAAGGGGATGTAATGACTTCCACTGACTTTATCTGGTCTGCGGGCATCATTTTAAGCGCGTCAGCCACACTGGCATTAAAAATACCTGAAGGCCTTCCATTGATTAGTATTCGTATATTCTCTGACCCTCTCAAAGACACATTCCCATCGAAATCAACTGCCAGCAAGGGTACATTACGCAAGACATCCGCAGCATCGCCTCCTCGTGTAGTAAGATCCCGCTCTGCATTATAGACAATCTTGTCAGGACGAGCTTCAATCAGCGGGGCCTGGCCTACAACCTTGATTTCATTTAACAATTGGCTTTCCTGGGTCAGGAAAATGATGCCATAATTCAGATCGGGTTTTTGGGCGGTCAGACGCAGGTTATTAATTTCCTTAACAGCATAACCTACAAATACCACCTGAAGCTTGTAGTTACCAGCAGGGAGGTCTGTAATCCTGAAATTTCCGCTTGCATCTGAAATACCTCCATTGATAAGTTGTCCCGAAACCTGATCATAAAGGCCAACAGAGGCAAAGGAAATGGCTTCACCGCTGATACTATCAGTTACCAATCCAGAGATAGTACCCGTCAACCCTTTTGGGGGATTTCCTGAATACCCCGGACGCTGGGAAAAGGCAAGAAGAGGTATAAACAGAGATAAAAAAGAAAGGATTCGAAACATCCAGGTAAAACTATGAAGCCAAGTTGTAAATACAATTTTTTTTCATAAAGGTTATAAAACTACGAGGTTAAGCAATGAATACAATTTTTACATAAATATTGTAAACCATATTAAAAACTTTCATAATAAAATAATTTTAGTATTTTCGCAGAACAAAACTCTGTAATTCGACTATGAAACAAAATTTACTCATCCTTCTTCTGCTTGCCTTATTTGCCCCACTGAGGGTATCTGCACAGATGGCCGACGGCTCTACAGCTCCGGATTGGACACTTACGGACATCTATGGAAATACCTATCATCTCTATGACCTTTTGGATCAGGGGAAAATGGTAGCGATTGACTTTTCTGCCACGTGGTGTGGCCCTTGCTGGAACTATATGCAGGGTGGTCATTTAGAGACCTTCTGGGAAGACCATGGTCCTAATGGCCTCGACGATGCTCAGGTCTTCTTTATCGAAGCGGACTGGTCTACAGGTATGGATGATCTACTCGGAGAAACCAATGAGTCACAGGGTAACTGGGTGGAAGCAATACCTTATCCACTTATTGATCTTCCACCAGGTAATCCTACGGCCAATCAGTATCAGGTTGCCTATTACCCAACTTTATATGCTGTTTGCTCTGACTATAAGATCTATGAACTGGGACAAGTCCCTTCATCAGAATGGGCAGAATTTATTACAAGCTGCGGTCTTTCTGCTGAAATAGCAAGTATAGAGCCTGCGGTATGTTATGGTGAGGGAAGTATCACATTGGATGTCACTGGTGGCGTAAGCCCAATCGATTATGACTGGAGTAATGGTTCTCATGCCCCTTCCCTTCAGAATGTAGGAGCAGGCACATACAGTGTGACAGTGACTGAAAGCAATGGAAAAGATTATGTCATTGAAGATATCGTCATCACCGGAGAGGAATTCCCTATCGGATTGGCTTTTTCAGAAGTTGAGGATGCGCTTTGTTTTGAAGCCGCATCAGGGGCAGTTAGTATTCAACTGGAAGAAGGAAATCTTCCTTTCGCTTACGACTGGAGTAATGGCGCCCAAACACAAAATATTATCAATGTAGCAGCTGGCTTGTATACTGTTGTTGCTACCGACGTCAATGGTTGCACTTTTGAAGAGTCATTCACCGTTGATGAACCGGAAGAACTAGTCGCTACCTATGAAACGACACCTGAATATTGTGATCAAGGGAATGGAACGATAGCACTTGAAATTGAAGGTGGGGTAGGAAGCTATGAGGTATTTTCATCTGAAGGAAATGTAGAGGGCAACCTTATTGTGGATTTATATGCAGGCAATGTCATAGCAAGTGTTGAGGATGGAAACGGATGCATTTGGGAAGAAACTGTTGAAATCGAATATGAAGCTGCACCTGAACTTTATTTTTCACCTAACCCTACTATAACTTGCTTACAGCCAACCACAGAAGTAGCCGGTTATGTGCAGGGAGGAAGTGGTGACTATGAGTATGAATGGACTACTACCAACGGTAACATCGTCGGCCCAACCAATCAATCCACTGTAACTGTTGACCAGGCAGGTGATTATATTCTTCTTGTAACAGATATTTTTAGTGGTTGTCCTGTTGAAAATGAGGTGGAAGTGTTAACCACAGTTGATCCTCCTGAAGTCACTGCCGGTGATGATACACTAATGACGTGTGAGCAACTTCAACTTGCGCTGCAAGGAAATGGAGATCCAGCTAACACAATTAACTGGACAACCCCTGACGGACATATTTTATCCGGAGGAAATACCTACATACCTACTGTAGATGCTCCGGGACTCTACATCATTGCAGTCACAAACCCTGCAAATTCATGTTCGAATGTAGATTCTGTTGTAATCAATAACGAAATCAATCCTGCGGTTGCAAATTATCAGTATCAGACCAGCAGTCTGACCATGATTGGTACCGACATTTCTACCGGTAGCAATCTGTCAGGTTGGCTATGGAATTTTGGTGATGGAAATACCTCTTCAGAGCCAAATACTGTTCACACTTTTCCAGCGGAAGGTACCTATGATGTTTGCCTCTCTGTTCAGAATGGCTGTGGATCAAGCAGTATTTGTTACCAGGTTCAGGTAGTACAGGGCGGTAGCCTGATCAGCGTTCTGGCCACCATTCAGAATGTACTCTGTAATGCAGATTCAACAGGTAGCATAACTGTACAGGTTAATGGTGGCACAGGCAATTATACTTATATATGGACAGGTCCTGGTGGCCAGATGTATACAGATCCCAATATCGCTGATCTTCCGGCAGGTTTATACCAGCTGGTTGTTTCTGATGAACAGGCAAATCTGTTCATTGGCGAATACACTATAACCGAACCAGAAGCGATTATCCTGGTTGGATCTACCATTGTAGACAACCTGTGTTTTGGACAGGCAAACGGATTGGTTTCTGTTGACCTTTCAGGTGGAGTAGGGCCTTTTAGTTATTCCTTTAATGGTGGTTCTTATCAATTAGAAAACACCTTCTCTAATTTGCCTGCCGGCATGGTGGAATGTGTAGTGTTAGATGCAAATGTTTGTCCATTTGTAGCTGGCCCGTATACTATTCAGCAGCCACCTGTTGTAGAGCACCTTGCAAGTATTTCCGGAGTACGTTGTTTCGGAGAAGCAAACGGCTCAGCGGTGCTAACCGTTAACGGCGGAGTCGCCCCATACAGTTATTTGTGGGATGTGGGAGCCCAATCAACACCTGAAATCAACCAGCTCCATGCCGGACAATATACCTGCATAATCACTGACCACAATGGTTGCTTAAGCCAGGCAGTCGTGCAGGTCAGTCAACCTGATGCGCTGGCTGTATCCAATACCCAGATTGTAAATGCTTCCGGTACGGAGCAAAACAATGGAAGTATCAGCATAGATGTTGCGGGAGGAACTGCACCATATGGCGTTACCTGGAACAATGGCGCAACAGGAGTAAGTATTCAAGGCCTGGTACCGGGAGAATACTGGTATACTATCACAGATGCTAATGGATGTGTTTGGTCCAACGCGACAACACCCGTGGTCATCACTGGAACTGTTTCCACAACAACACCTGACTGGAGTGCATTTATTTCCATAACGCCTAACCCCTCAAAGGGTGACGTAATGGTCAGCTGGAAAGGCCTGACGAATGGCAAAGGCACTATGACCATAGTCAATCTGGATGGTCAGCGTCTTCTGTCTAGAACGATTACCTCAGGCACAGGTAACTTGGATTTATCTGATGCTGCTTTAACCAGCGGTGTGTATATTGTACTGTTTGAAATGAACGGTGAAGCCGCGCCTTTCAAACTGGTCGTACTATAACAATGCAAAACAGAAGAGGCCGTAAATACATGATTTTACAATGATGTACTAGCGGCCTTTAATCTGGCAACCATGAAAAAAGCCTGATGAAATATCATCAGGCTTTTTTCATTTAAACCATCCGTGATCAGGCTGCAGCTGGAGCTGAAGCACCGGCTGATTTACGAGGGCTTCCCCTTTTTGAGCCACCAGCCTTGGCGACTACTTTTTTAGCAGCCTTTTTAATTGATCCTGCAGGACGTCCTCTTTTACCTGCCTTCTTCGCAGGCTTTGCAGTTGATTTAGCAGCAACTTTTTTTGAGCCGCTTTTAGCCCCTGCTTTTTTTGAGCCTGGCTTACGGCCGCGTTTTGCACCTGTTGCTTTAGCGGCAACTTTCTTGGCTGCCTTCTTTGCACCCGGTTTACGTCCACGCTTTGCACCCTTCGTTTCTGATGGTGCGCCTTGACCGCTCCCTAATTTTGCCAAAACCCAATCCGTAACTCTTTTACGGGTCGTTGCATCTAGGCCATTCAGTGCGTCATATACCGCTGACATAGCCTTCAATTCTGGATCATTCATGTTCATTCGTTTAGTTAAAAAATATTGATTCAAATGTAATGCCTAATTAATGATACCGAATCAGAAATAATTAAACGTATTCGGTATAATACAAAGGTAACTGCATTTATTGTACCAAACCAAACAGGAGATAAGCCATATTGTTTTTGGTACAGAATACTGACAGCGGATAGCAGCCATAATTTCCTTCACGATACGTGGGTGCATTCACTGTTGATTTCCATTTATTCAAGTTGAAATATAAGCTTGCCATTAATTTGACTTAAACCATATTATGTTATTTTGAGTTAAACTAATTAAACAGCATTAAATGGATGCCTACTTGAAGTTATTGGTGTATGGGGGAGGGCTTGTAATCAATAAAATTCGGACGTGATGATTGCTAAAATTAAATAGCATGTGGATCAATTAACCTATTTTAATCATAGGCGTGGAATCTATCGAATTTGCTATGTGCTTATTCCTGAACTTTCAAGTTCTATATGGATCTCTGATTTCAATTCGGTTGACAAACAGGTGCTTTCAATCTAAGAAATATATCTTTAATCAATCGGTATTTGCTCTTCAAAAACATGAGTCTGGTTTAGCCGATCAGAGGTCTTTTCTTCCAGTTGATTTGGTCAGCAAGCATTGCACAGATTGTCGTCAACTGGCACAACCAAATAGTAGGTTGACCTCATGTATCTTTTTCTTAATTTTGGACGATGAACTATACTCTACCTGTAAAGCAGCCAGTTTGCTTTAATAGATGCATATTGGTTGGTATAACTTTGCTGGTATCCAGCATTGCGAATACCCTGACCGCACAGCAGTATTTCACTGCTGAGAACACATTTGCTGTTAAATTAGGAACGACCAAACCCTTGTATGACAGGGTAAGTGCCTTACCCACTGATTCCTCCAAACTGAGAGAGCGAAAGGCCAATAAACCGAGGATCATCCCCAATTTCGCCGGCAGAAGACAGATGCTCACCCACAATCCCGAAGCACTTCCTACAGGACATGATCCACTCTTTAATCCAGCACATAGCCGGATGCCAATGAATGATATCCTGCCTATCATCAATATTGAAGGTATTGGTGAAGCCGCCTCCGGTTCTGCGCCTCCTGACGTCAATGGGGATATCGGTAGAGATTTCTATGTTGAAATTGTCAATGCTACCTTTTTCAGGGTATTTGATAAGGCAGGGATACCTGTCAGTGGCCTGATTTCTGCCAATTCTATTTGGAGTCAGGTTCAACAGACCTCGGCCGGTGATCCAATACTCTTATATGACCAGGCAGTTGACAGATGGTTCCTGACGGAATTCCCTTCCAACAATAGGGTACTCATTGCGATATCCCATACCAGTGATCCCCGAGGTAGCTGGGATGCATATGCCTTTCAGACCCCACGGTTTCCTGATTTTCCTAAATACGGGATCTGGGGAGATGCCTATTATCTTACAACCAATGAAGGGGGCAGCAACTTTCCCATATATGCGATAAATCGAGAGGATATATTAGCTGGTGTTGAAACAGCCAGGATCCAGCGGCTAACAGTTCCGAAAATCGGGGGCATTTCTTTTGAAGTGGGCCAGCCTGTGGATTGGGATGGTTTAGTTGCACCTCCTGCCGGGAGCCCGGGAATTGTGGTAAAATTAAATGATGATGATTGGGGAACCACTACGACTGATGAAATCGTGTTCCATAAAATCAATATTGACTGGGATAATTCAGCCAACTCCAACATTGAGCAATTATCAATACCAACTGCCCCTTATGATACCGATGGTTGCCAGCAAGAAAATACCGGTGGTTTTTCCTGTATTCCACAACCTAATGGTCAGGGCATAGACGGAGCAGAATGGATCATCTGCAATAAAGCCCAATACCGCAATTTCGGAACGCATGAAGCATTTGTTATGGCCTTCATGGTAGATGTTACAGGTGAGGATGTAGCAGGTATCAGGTGGATTGAGTTCCGGAAAACTTCTATGGAAGACTGGCACATCTTCCAGGAAGGTACGGTGGGTTCTGATGATGGAATACACCGTTTTATGCCTTCAATAGCCTTGGATGGCCAGGGCGGCATTGGACTTGGATACGCAGTTTCAGGACCTGATAAACATCCATCTTTGCGCTACACGGGAAGATATGCAGGAGATCCCACGGGTGTCATGACCTTTACAGAGTATGAATTTGCTACCGGTTCAGGATCACAGGGCTTTGATCGCTTCGGCGATTATTTCTCCATGTCTGTTGATCCGGCAGATGAATCAACATTTTGGTTTGTTGGTCAATATCTGCCCGCTGATAATACCTGGGCCACCAGGATTGTAGCGTTTGCCGCAAGCAGGGATACGATAGATGTATTTCCACTCAGCCTACTGTCCCCGGCCAATGATGCAACCCTAGGCGCCCAGAGCTTGAGTGTTAGTGTATTCAATCGTGGTCTGACAACGGTATTTGATTTTCCAATAGGATACCAGTTTAACAACGGAGCATGGATAACAGAAATCGCTGATATCGACAGCCTGCCGATTGATGAAGAACTGACATTTACCTTTGCTACTCCTTTTGATATTCAGGCAGCAGGTACCTATCCATTGCGTATTGCGACCTTTCTCGACAACGATGGAAATAAACGAAACGATACGCTGACCTTCATGGTCACGAAATTTGGTCTCCGAGATGTCGCACTTGAATATGTGGTGGAAGGGAATGTTGGAGTCGTGTGTTCTGAAGAAACAGAAATTTCATTGCTGGTCAAGAATACTGGACTTGATACTGTCAAACACTTTGTGTACACAGTATTATATGCCGGCACGCCGGTAGATACACTTACATGGATCGGATCCCTGCCTTTTGGAGAGGAAACAACAGTTGTTTTTTCTGCCGGGATCAGTGAAGGAGAAAATCAATTTTCGATCAATGTTGATACTGTAAATTACATCTATACCGATGAAGTACCCTCCAACAATCAACCGGCCTGGTTACTGACAGCTCACCCCTCTGGTCAAAATGTATTTCTGAATTTTACCACAGATAATTTTCCGGAAGAAACCACCTGGGAACTCTTCGATCATGAAAACAACATCATTGCTTCTGCAGGTCCATTTGCTGAGCAGCAAAACACATATACTTTTCAATTCTGTTTGGACCCTGAGGAATGCTATACTTTTACAATCTATGATGCTTTTGGGGATGGAATGTCTGCGCAGGGCGTAAAAGGTGATTATGAAATATACAACGAATCTGCTGTGCTCATTGCAGATCTTCCCAAAGCTAATTTTGGTTCACAGTCAAATAACCAGTTTTGTCTTACCGACCAGTGTCTCTTTGCCTTGCAGGTTGGTGTAGTGCATGAATCAGCTCCAGGTACGGGCGATGGTATAGCGCTTGTAGATGCCAGCAACAGTCTTGGTGAGGTCACCTATAGCATTAATAACGGAACTACTTTTCAAACCGGAAATTCATTTTTAAATCTTGTTCCCGGTATGTATACCTTGATTGCAAAGGATGATGCAGGATGTCAGGATACCACAGTATTTGAAATTTTATCCTGTAATCTTCAAACATTGATTACGACCGAACCTGCCATTGGGGGAGACGTCGGGGAGATTCATGTTACTTCCTCGGGAGGTATTGGTACCGTGACGTACAGCATTCAGGAAGGTGTTTTTGTACAAGATTCTTTCTTTACGAACCTTGAGCCAGGCGATTATATTGTCACAGTAAAAGATAGTGTTGGCTGCACGTCAACAGATACTGTTACCGTATCCACCATGGTCAGCACATCTTTCATTACGGCAGCGTATTTCATACAGGTATCCCCAAATCCAGGTAAAGGCGTATTCCAGATCAATGCCAGATTTGAATCGGATAATGTATTCTTACCCTACACACTCTTTACCGATACAGGCATACCGCTATTTGAGGGCACCATCGTCAGCTATGATGATTGGTATCGTGGGGAAATTTCACTGACGGCCTACCCGGTAGGTATCTATTATATCACGTTCCGTTCAGGCAGAGATTTAGCTGTCAGCAGGTTGATCAAAGTGGATTGAGTGCAGATGCCTAAAAAGAAACACGCAGGAGAACCGGAGATAAGACATAAGATTGAGGAACTGTTTTCGTATCGAAAACTGATCGGTCTTTTACAACAGGGTGGTCTGGATAAGGATAAAGTCTTCTATGCAAACCTGATAGATATACAGTACCAGATTTATCTTCTTGACGCCTATCTGGAAGGACAGTGGGATCTGGATAAAAGTACTCTGACCACCTGCTGGGATAAGATCAAAGCATCCTTGTCAAAACTTAACTATTCTGCATCACAGGTAGAAGATCTCCTGCGGGAGTTAAGGGACTATGAGCGAATAGAGCGCCTTTGCCGCAAAGGCATCTGGCCTACAAAGGTTTCATTTAAAAAATTCTATACGACCAAATCCTGTGATGTCCGGCTCATCCGACATCTTATCTATGCTGCACATCCTGAACTGAATCTCATCTGGAAGGAAAAGGCCTGGGCGTATTACGATCTCATCACTGAAATAAATGATGATATAGCAGATCTCCTAGAGGACATGAACACGTTTAACGGTAACCGATTTCTGATATCACTTCTAAGAAAGGGCAGCTTCAAAACGGAGAAACAATACCGTGCATATCTTGAGAAAGTCACTTCCAACGCAACAAGCTACTTTAAAAAACACAAACGGTTAGGAAGCAACGACCAACTGTTTAGCTGGACAATGAATCGTTCCAAGGAGACATTGGATTTATTGGATAAAACAATATATGACAATGACCCCTCGCTTTTTTCACAGTCTCTGTTACTGGCACAGATGAAGTAATTACGGTTTCAGTTTAGCTGACCGTTCTGATGATCAGAAAGCATAGGATAGGGAGCCAACGATGCGGCTTGATCTGCCACTCAAAGCCAAATGTTGGTCATTGATGGAGATATGATCTGCATAATTGTTAGAATCCATCTGATAGCTAAGCCCTATGCGGAGATTGGCTACTTTGGCAGCGATCCCTGTATGCCATCCAAAACGAAGGGTCTTTAAGTCGTCAGCGTACCCGGTCATCTGATCAAGGGCTGTCTGGTGAGCTACAATAACCTGAGGCAGAAAACCACTGAACACTTCAATCACTCCCAAATCAACACCAATCGAAACAGGCACATTGATGACATGCATAGATTCGGTAAATTGAATAGTCTCTTCACTTCGCACAAAGCCTGAGGAGGTCGGTTCCACAGTATATATGTATTCGCGCTTGTTGTATTGCGCCTCGGTCATTAAAAAGAATGGGGCAATCGTATACCGCACCCCTGCACCCACAAAATAAGATGCCTTCACCTTCGTGAGATCAAACGTAAATTCACTGTCCGGCGAGGATCTGTTGACGAAAATATAGTGTCCGTCAGGGGTTTGTTGTGGAGCGATGCCTAATGAATAAACCATTGAAAACTGTGCCTCCAAAGCATTTACACTGATAAAGCTGAAGCATATTATGATGAAGAAATTCCGGATATTTTTCATTTTGTTGAAAGATTTAAATTTGTATTTCCATAGATAATACTTCTTTAACGAAAAAAGAGGAAGTCAGTATTGTATGACGCTCCAGAATGGGAGAAGGTTATTAACTATTTTAATAGTAGGTAATCAAGCTTTTTGAAAATAATATTTGCTGGATATTCGTTATTAACCATTAAAAAATTGTTTGTTCGGACCTGAACAATCGATAAATTTTAGTTCCGTTCTCTTGCCAAATAAAAAGCGGAGCATCTAAAACGGAATTTTTTTTTATTCCTTTTAAAATATCTTTTACCAATCCAGTTTTTTGAGAACCGATATAGTTCTGAACGCTAATCAATCTAAAGAGTAGAAAAATTATCAATAGGGGCCTTTAGGTATGCATTTGCGTTTTTGCCTGTTTAAACCTTATATTCAGTGATGATGAACCGTCAGATAAGGTTGTATACCTTGCGGGCAGTACATAATCGTAACTTTGAGGCTTCCCACCTTAAGTCAACATTAACAGGTGGGTGCAGATTCTATGGATGTTCAATATATAGGTAGCTATACGGATGTAAAGCAATGTCCGCCTCTTGAATTGCCGGAATACTGCTTTATAGGCCGCTCGAATGTGGGTAAGTCGTCCATCATCAACTTTATCACAGGCAACAGGGAAATAGCCCGCACCTCCAAAAAACCGGGAAAAACCCAGGCTATCAATTTATTTAGGGTGGTTGAAACCCCTGAATGGCTGATAGCAGATCTTCCCGGGTATGGCTTTGCCCAGGTTTCAAAATCTACCCGGGGGAAGTGGTCTAAACTGATAGACAGGTATATACTGCACCGGGAAAACCTGATGTGTACTTTTTTACTTTTGGATATCCGACATCCCAGGCAGGAAAATGACCGTGAATTTATGAATCAGCTGGGCATCCATAATATTCCTTTCTGCATATTGTTTACCAAATCTGATAAACTCAAACCGACAGAACTTGAGCAGGCCTTGAAAGCGTACAAGGCTGATATCCTCAACGAATGGGAGACTTTACCTCCAGTCATTGTCACCAGCAGTCTACGTGAGCTGGGCAGAGACGAAATCCTTGCCTACATCCATCAAACGAATGTTATTTTTGCAAAGCAAGTCCAACCTTAACCAATGAAGATATATCCCCCCCTCATCCCAGATATCAAGGACTGGCCACTCCATAAACTGTATGAGGACCGTGAGGGGCTTATCTCCACAGTGGATCAGCAAACGGTTGATTATATTATAGAAAAACATGGTGACAGGATAGGAGACCTCATCTCCAGGGTTTGTTATCTGGAGCTCATCCGACTCAAAGAGAATCCTTGGAAAGTGGATCCTCCCAATGAAGAGCAGTTCTGGAAGAGAATCCGGATAGAGATCACCGCTAACGAAAAATTAAAGCCGGACATTAAAATGCAAAACAACACGGAAGTGTTGAAACGCATCATCCACCGATATACCACAGAGATCGCAGGTAATTTTAAGGAGAGTACCTTTTTATTTGCCCGTAAATTTTTAACCCTTTTCTTTAAACGACTGCTGAATGCCGCAGCCGGAAAAAGCCACCGTAGACTCTGGAGTACGAAGCTTGAACTCTATGAGCGATTGAAAATTCATGGGGACGTTGATCACGTTCGAAACATGTTTAAACATGGTACAGTTGTGATCCTTCCTACGCACCTATCAAACCTGGATAGCATCCTCATTGGATATGCACTTGATTCAGTAGTAGGCCTTCCGGCCTTTGCGTATGGTGCTGGTCTTAACTTATATGAGTCTGAAATATTTGCATTCTATATGACCCGCTTGGGCGCATACCGTGTGGATCGCCGTAAGAAAAATCCGATCTACCTGGACAGTCTGAAGATCATGTCACAAGTCATGCTTGAGCGGGGTACAAACAGTTTGTTTTTTCCCGGAGGTACACGGTCAAGATCAGGTGAAATAGAACGTGAATTGAAATATGGTCTGCTCAATTCGCTACTGGCGGCGCAACGATCGATCTATGAACATGGGGGTAATCAAAAAATAATTGTTGTCCCGCTAATCCTTGGATATCATTGTACGTTGGAAGCTCAAAGCCTGATCTCCGGCTATCTAAAATCCACCGGGGAAGAAAAATATGTGAACTCAGCAAGGAAAGGATTTAAAGTAAGAAATATCCTCACCTTTGCCTGGAAGTTTTTCTCTCAGTCAAATGAAATACACCTTTCGTTTGGTGAACCCATGGATGTACTTGGCTATCGGCTAGATGCAAACGCAGTAAGCATTGATGACCGTCAAAAGCAGGTGGATATCAAAGAGTTTTTCTCCCTGCATGGAAAAATAGAGGCTAACCGTCAGCGTGAAACGGTCTATACCCGCAAACTCGCTGAAAAAGTAGTTGAAAACTATGAGCGCTATTATGTGGTGCTGACCAGCCATCTGGTGGCTTATACTGCTTTTGAGATCCTGCGTAAAATGCATCCTTCGATGGATCTGTTTGCGTTATTGAGATTACCCGTTGATATGTTGTCCATCCCGATGAGCCTTTTCAGGAAGACATTCCTTACTATTCTGGATATCCTCAAACAAATGGAGCATGATAAAATGATCAAGCTTCAGGCAGAATTGCATCAACTTGAACCTGATGATATGATCAAGCATGGCATAAAGTACCTTGGATCATTTCATGCCGTATGGCCACTGAAATTTGGCCAGAAAGACAATATTATAGCCAAAAACCCAATGCTGGTATATTACTACCATAACCGCCTGTCGGGATTTCATATTGAAGATAAGATCACCTGGGATATGGAGGGTATTCATACGGCACACGATCGGCTTCAGGAAACAGAATAAGCGGCATCCCTTATGAATTATATCATTCTCGATCTGGAGGCTACATGCTGGCAGGGAAATGCTATGGACAGGAACCCTGAGATCATTGAAATAGGAGCTTATCGTGTCAACGGATACCGCGAATGGATAGATCACTTTCAGTCGTTTGTCAGGCCGGTACAGCATCCAAGACTCTCCACCTACTGCACAGACCTTACTGGTATCACACAGCAACAGGTGAATAAGGCAAAAACCTTTGAACATATATTCCCCCTGTTTGAAGATTGGTATTATAGCCTGGATGGACCGCACCTCATATGTACCTGGGGTGGAAAGGATATGGAACTCATCCATGCCGATTGTTTACGACATGAAACAGACGACCTGTTTCTGCCCGAATGCATCAATCTGAAGTCACAGTATGCAATGATGCACCGTCTGCCTAAAGAAGTCGGATTGATAAAAGCACTGGAATACACGGAGATTGAATTTGAGGGATCCCATCACAGAGCGATTGATGATGCTTTTAACACGACAAAACTCTTTCTCCATTACCTTGACCGATGGCAGTATTAAGCCATATCCTTTTTAAAACCTAAAAGGTACTTCTGTCGAATAGAATGATGCATTTGCCGAGATACCAGGTATGCTGAGCAACCTCACATATTGATTTTCGGCTTTCTGAACGTTATCATCTCGTATCCGTATACAGGATATCGTGATAAGGAAGTAGAGTTTTTTCATACTAATCTGGTCTTTTGTTAAAGGAAGCTAAGACGTTGGCTTCCTTTTTTCATTTCTGTCCAGTGTATCTTTGCCTTTCATGGGAGACACGGTTCATATCAGAGAGGTTATCGCAGATTTAGAAGCCTGGCAGATCATTGATGTCAGGTCGCCTGGTGAATATACCGCAGGTCATATTCCAGGTGCCACCAGTATTCCCTTATTTACGGATGAAGAACGGGCGAGCATAGGTACGATCTACACTCAAATCTCACCTGAAGAGGCTTTCACAGAAGGTTTGCGTATTTCAGGCGCTAAAATGACAGGGCTGGTGGAAGCAGTTCAGCCTTATCGAAACATCCCCGGAAAAAAAATCCTCATTCACTGCTGGAGAGGCGGTAAGCGCAGTCAGGCTGTGCAATGGCTCTTTAATTTTTCAGGCACTCAGGTACATCGGCTTGATGGCGGATATAAGAGTTTCAGAAACGCGCTCACCACTTTTTTTAATTATAATCCTTTTACCTTAAAAATACTTGGTGGTTGCACAGGTGCCGGCAAAACAGAGATATTGGAAGCTATGAGCCATCAAGGCGCACAAGTCATTGATCTTGAAAAAATGGCTCACCATAAGGGTAGTGCCTTCGGATCCATCGGAGAGCCCAATCAACCTACTACTGAGCAGTTTGAAAACAATCTTTTCTATGCTTTCAGCGAATTGGATACCTCCATGCCGGTATGGCTTGAAAATGAATCAAAAAGCATTGGGAAAGCGCACCTTCCGGACGGGCTTTGGAATCAAATGCGAGATTCGATACTCTACACTATTGATGTTGACCGCGATTGCCGGTTGGATAGGGTATTGAGTTATTATGCGGAACCCATCAATGTAGCGTTGTTGAAAGTATCTTTTGAGAAGATCCAGAAACGGCTTGGAGGTCTTGATTACCGTAATTCCATTAAGGCGCTGGAGACTGGGGACTTAAGAACAGCCGCTTCGCTGGCCTTAGTCTATTATGACAAAGCCTACACTTTTCAGCTTGATAACTGGCCGCAGGATAAGGTGTATCACCTGGAGGCGTGTGAACAAGTGGAGAAAACAGCCAAACGGTTACTTAATTTATGATATAATTAATTGATTTATAAATCATATAAGATTTTAATTAAAGTTAATTTGTAATGATAAAAGAAGATATTAAACTTACTCAATATAGTCATGGAGCAGGTTGCGGATGTAAAATATCTCCGGCCGTATTAGATGAGATATTGGCTTCGGCAGGAAAGTCTTCTGACCGGTTTGCGGCTTTACTGGTAGGTAATGAAGAACGCGACGATGCGGCTGTCATGGATCTGGGGGATGGCACAGCAATCATCAGCACAACTGACTTTTTTATGCCCATCGTGGATGACCCGGAAACTTTTGGAAGGATCGCAGCTACAAATGCCATCAGCGATATTTATGCCATGGGTGGTGCACCTATGATGGCCATCGCCATTCTTGGTTGGCCCGTCAAGCAATTGAGCCCTGCTATTGCGGGACTTGTGATCAAAGGAGCACAAAAAGTTTGTAAAAATGCAGGCATTCCATTAGCTGGAGGACACAGTATTGATGCACCTGAACCTATTTTCGGGCTCGCTGTCACAGGCCGCATCAGGATCGAGGAGATAAAGAAAAATGGGGGATCTATACCAGGAGATATCTTATTGCTTACCAAGCCTTTAGGTATCGGTATCCTAAGTACTGCTCAAAAGCACGGTAAGCTTATGCAAGAGCATGGGCAAATGGCGATCGAAGTGATGGTAAAGCTGAATTCAGTAGGGGAGCGGTTTGGAAAAATTAAAGGGGTCCATGCGATGACGGACGTGACAGGCTTTGGACTGGCCGGACATCTCATTGAGATGTGCAATGCCAGCAATACATCAGGGCTTATTGAGTTTGATGTATTGCCGCTGATTGATCCATCGCTTGAGACCTATATAGCGGAAGGATGCATACCTGGAGGCACCACCCGAAACTTTTCGAGTTATGGAACCGCCATCAAACTAGCCCATCCTCATCAGGTCAACATCCTCTGTGATCCTCAGACAAGCGGTGGCTTGCTGATTGCTGTGGAACCTGAGAGTTTGCTGGAAGTCCAGGATTTGTTAAACAATGAAGGTCTCTGGTCAAAGCCGATTGGTAAAATGATAGAAAGAACTTTGCATACCGTCATTGTCGAATGACAGGGACAGGTTCGTCTAAACGAAATCTGTATCCAATGCATTTTCTTCCTTTTGCTTTTTAAGCCATTTCTGCCATCCTTTGTCTTCAAGATTTAGATATTGCTCCATATATCCGCAACCTGAGCAGATCAAATTGTCATAGAAAGCAAACTGCATTCCCCATTTGGAAAGCTGAACTCTGTTGGCTGTCGCATTGCCATTAAATGCCTTAACTTTAATAACACCCGCTGACTGACATTTGGGGCAAATTCCTGAATCTTTCATAGGCTGTAGCGGGCTGAGGCTTCCAAATTTCTATTTAACATAATATAAATTATGGGAAAGTTATTTCCTTTTATTTACGGATATCTACCTGGTATATAAAGCCTTTATCGCCGTGTTCCTCTTCATTAGAAACAAATACCGTGTGCTCATCATGAAAGAGAATCGTTTCTGTTTGAAGCCTGCCACTGAAGGTGAATCGTTCAGGTGACCCTTTAAAAAAACCAGTGTCGCTGACTTGAGGAAAATAGATAATAAACGGATGGTAACCTTTTCCTTCGATTGTGTATCCGATTAGTATCAACTCTCCGGAACCGTCTTTCTGCCTGTAATCTGCACCTGTGACCAATCCGTCAGCATCAAAACGGTCAAGATGCCTGGCCGCATATTTTCCGGGAACTGCCGGTATACTATAGAGATCCGTTTGAGAATCCCCACGGTTTTTGGTAAACAGATACAAACTATCACCAACTGCCACCAAGGCTTCGCAATCGAAATTATGGTGATTTGAGGGTTGGATAAGTTTCTGTTCCGGATAATGAAACGAAATCAGCTCAGCCTGCACTTCCGTTTGGTTTAGGAGGTCATTCTTTTTGATCCTATAGATCCGCAGGTTCTTTCTGTTCCCGTCATTATTACCGGTATCGCCGATGTACATATAGATATGGTCAGCAGCCAACTCTTCCCAGTCGTCATTAGATGCACCAAGGATGGTGACCACCTTTGTCTTTTGTCCTGGTTTTAGACTAAAGATGTACAACTCAGCTGCATTCCCGCTATCATTAAGACCGGCATAAAGTTCATTTCCGAGCGAAACCATACCTGAGCATTCATCAAGTTCACGAGGCAACAGCATAATAGGTTTTAGCGCTGGATTCTGAGGAATTCCGGATGCACAGCCAATACCAATCAATAAAGTAATAAGTGACTGCAAAAGATAGATCATAGGTAAATAAAGCGTACGGAACACAAAATAGTTTAAAGTTGGAGACGGCAACTAATATCTTTGCCTGAGTCCACCTAAAGTAACACTTGAAGTCAATATGTTTAGCCATCAGGTTCTTTCTTATCATTTTAATCTAAAACCAGACATCAAACTTCCGTATGGAACAGACTGGCTCATGCCATATGAGGATCCGGAAACAAGGAGGTGTATGACTTCTTTTTATGATCGCTTCTATCAAGACAACCGTCCACGAACATTCATCCTTGGTATAAACCCTGGTAGGTTCGGAGCGGGTTTAACAGGAGTACCGTTTACTGATCCGATCCGGTTGACGCAATTAGGCATAGCAAATTCGTTTCCGCAGAAGCAGGAATTGTCTAGCGTATTCATTTATGACATGATTTCGGTATGTGGTGGGTTGGATGCGTTTTACAGCAAGTTTTACATTACCTCCTTGAGCCCATTGGGATTTGTTAAAGGTGGCAAAAACTTTAACTATTATGACGATCCGGAATTGAGCCGGTTGGTAAGGCCTTTCATCATCCATAATATTGAAACGCAGTTAAAATTTGGCGCAGACACTTCAAAGGTCTTTTGCCTGGGACAGGGTAAAAATTATGAATATCTGTACAAGCTTAATGAAGCGTATCACTGGTGGGAGAGGGTGATCCCCCTACCCCATCCAAGATGGGTCATGCAGTATAGGTTGAAGAGGAAGGAGGAGTTTGTGGAAGTGTACAAAGAGACTTTACATGCCGTTGGAAACGGCCTTAAAGACTAATGCATGGAGCAAGCTTTTTTGATTTATCGTATACTAGCGTAGGTGCAACCTACGCTCAACTTGATTAAAATGAATGGAGGCCTGCGGCCTCCATTCATTTTGTATTGAAGTCCCCTTTAGGGGATTTAGGGGTAAAAAGGCTTATCTGATGACGGACAAGAGCGACGTCCAGATACCCTCATCCGTCGTTGCTTTTACCAGGTGTAATCCGGCAGTCAAACTTGAAATATCAATTTCAGCTTGGGAGTGCTTGATATTCTTTTGCAACAAAAGCTTTCCATCCATGGAGTGAATTTCAATAGTAGAAACATTCAGATCGCTTGTAAATTGAATCTTGTCATTTGCAGGGTTGGGATGCATGGCGATAGATGAATTCCGGAGTATGTCTATACCATCAATAAAAGTCTCCACTTGAAGAGCAAGAATCTGATAACCTGATGTAAATGGAAAACTATTATCAAACTGGGTACCTATGCCCCAAATTGTCACCCAGGGATTATTACCAAAGTTTCCAGGGCTCACTCCTGGCAATGCATCAGAATCAATTCGGATAAGGATTTTTGATCCACTGTTATGGGTAGTATATACGTTAAATCCAGCAGCAGAAATATTGCCAACGCTGTCCACTGAAAGTTCGTCAATGAAGAGGTAACTGGATTCATCCAGCTCGGTTAATACTGTGATCTGCCGAGGGGTATTCAGCAAATTGGCTGATGAAATCAACTCCATGGTATCCGGAATTATTTCAAGCAATCCATTAAACTGATTAATAGTACCGGACACCTTTAGGCGATTCCCTTCTGTGACCACATAGCTGCCGGCATCGAAGGAGAATACATTGATCCCTAGATTATTTTCATCTATGATATAAAAGCTGTAGGCATCAGGTTGAAAATTGACACCATGAACAACACCGGTTACAGTCGTTGGTACGCCATCAAATAGCGCAGAACCATTAGCATTCAGAAGGCGAAGCTCAGCGAGGGTAAAATCATTATAAACATTCGGATCGTATACATAGATTGTGCCTGTCATACCTTGTCCGGCATGTGGATCACATTTATAGTGATAGGTACCGGCAGTCAGGAACTGGAATTCAAACTCCCATGGTCCGCTTGCAGGAGCTCCACTAAAAAAGCTCTCCGGATTACCTGGATACGCACTTTGCTGTCCATTTACATTATGCGAAATGCCTTCATTATTGACCCATCTTACCACGTTTCCAACTTCAATCACTGCCACATTCGGATTAAATGCGAAATTGGCTAGTTCAATGATCAGGTCAGGGCCAGGAGAACCTCCATTTGAATTCTCTGCACCAGGAGTTCCGCTGACTTCAAAATCATTGATGATGACTCCTGTGCCAGACCCGCTAAACTGCCAGTTGGTGCCATCATTGTTATCCAGCGCAGAATCTATTAGTTCAAGAGAGGGGCCGTTTCCATCCGCTTCAGAAGGCCATGGGTCCGAATCTTCGAAATGAACACTATCCACCACATTGCCTTGTGCATCTGCAAGCGAAATGAGTTCACCTACATTGTTGAGTGCACCACCATCCCATTGATCGGTTACGATCCCAAATACATTGAGCATTGCCTGGGCGTTGAGTGCTATAACGTAGTAATCTCCGGGTTGGAGATCAATATTTGGAAAGGTGTCTTCAATGCCTTCCAGGAAATACCAGCCACCAATATTGATCATTGCATTACCGGCATTGAAGATTTCGAGGTACTCCAGTGAATCCGTATTCGTTTCAGGCGGGTTATAGCTGATTTCGTTGATGACGACCTGACCGAAGAGGCCGGTGCATCCCACGAAGAATATGAGCGGTAATAACAGCTTATGTATCATAATGACGATTTTGAAAAATGCCTGTTCAAAGATACTCAAAATAAAAGTTGCTCCAGAAATTCATCATGGAGCACCTTTTGTTATTAAAAAAAAACAAAATCAATTAAAAATATACCTGACCCCGAGCCTCATTTGCCAACGGGATGAGTAATCATTGATATTTAAGGCATCATTACCTTTTCTGTCTCCGTACGTAAAGTTAAACTTAGGCGTTGTACCATCACTTTCATAACCTGTAAAGTCATACAAGTAGAAATTGTTAAAGTCACCAGGAACAGAATAGCGAACACCCCAATCATTGTTGACCAGGTTTAGCACATTGAAGATATCTAGACTCAACTGTAACTTATGGGCATTTTCCCCTAAAAGCATTCCCAGATCCTGGCGAATGGATAGATCGAGGAAGGATGTGTACGGCATGAACTTAGAATTCTTTTCCGCATACTGGCCGCGATTTTTACTCAGGTAGGAGTCCTCTTCGATAAACGCGTTCAATTGTTCCCACTGGGTTGCAGCCGCGACTACCACTCCGGCAGAATTGGTGTAGTCGACCAGGCGTATTTCACTGGCATCTGCCGGTACCCAGACCAGGGCTCTGTTAGAGCTGGTGCTACCCTGATCGTTATTTATATTTCGTCCGCTGTTACCGCCGATGACGTAAGAATAAGGACTTCCTGCCATTCCATCATAAAACAAACTGATCGTGGTGGCAAGGTTTTTATTCCCACCCCAATTAATAGCCTGACTCACGAGACCCATCAGGCGTGTGCCCAGTGCAAAATCAGAACGACCATAGACCGGATTGTTCCTTCCAAGAGTTTGTTGCACCTGGCCTCTCCATTGTGATGAATTCTGCGAAGAAGTTCCTTCGTTCAATGCATTAGCATCTCCTGACGTAAACCCAAGTGAAGTATACATTCCAAAATCAAATTGCTTCGCCAGTGATAACGTCACGGAATAGGAATCGCCTTCATTTGTATTTGATCCAACATATACGGCTCCATACGTGGCATCAATGGATTTACGTCCATATACTACACGTTCATCCGGAACACCTGTCCACGTTTTTGAGGTGGATTGATCATTATTGATATTGGTATACAATACATTATTCATGGTTTTCGTGTATATACCTTCCACCGTGACTTGGAGGCCTGCGAAGAGCTTCATATCCACTCCCAGATTACCGCGGAATACCTGAGGATATTTAAAATCCTTGGTAAACAAATTGACATCACCGGAAGGAGCCACAAAATTGGCATTGGTATACTGGTTATTGACATCCGGACGGAAAAGGATAGGTTCACCCGCTGTAGTTTCATCGACGCGGCCTTGAACAAGACCGTTGGTGTTGAACATAGCGCCTGGCCATACAAATGGAATGCGGCTGGTAAATACGCCAGCACCTCCACGAAGTCTGTATTTCTTCTCACTGTCCAACGCGTAGGTAAATCCAAGCCTTGGGGAAATCATCAATTGTCCGTCAGGTGCTTTACCACCTTCAACGTCATTAGCTATTTCGTACTGAGCCTGCATCTTCGGCAGGGAAACTGTATTAAATTCATCATCAATGGCTGGATCGTCATTGATGACAGGCATGTCAAGACGGACACCTCCCATAAGGGACAATTTTTCATTTACGTTCCATTCGTCCTGTACGTAGAGTCCAAGCTGCATGGCATTGAAATCTGCAGCAGCGGCTGAACCGTCACCGGTTATATCATCTACCAGAGAATACGCCCTGTCATATTCCTTTGCCGTTTGTGCCGGATTCATGAATGCACCTATACTGGTATACCGGTATGTTCCATAATTCTGACCAAGGAAGAGGTTATAAATACTATAGAACTCATTATGCGTTCCGATTGTAACCGTATGTGCACCCTTATAAATTTTAAAATTGTCAGTAAGGGTAAAAATATCCGAGTCGAGCTTATTTCCCGTTGAGAATTCATCTGAACCTACACGAATCGTATTGGATCCACCATCTTCTATAATGAGATAAGGAAAATCTTTTCCTGCAGGGTCACGGTCATCCCTTACGGATGTATAACCTACGATAAGGTTATTTGTCATATGGTCTCCAACCTGACTATTCAATTCAAGTGCGCTTGAATTCGTAATGCTCGGGAAGTAAACACCAGTATTATAAAAATTAATACGGTTTGTAGAGTTGGCAGTTAGGTCATATTGTTCAGCCTTGGTATAATTGTGACGTACGGTCAGACGATGGCGATCGCTTAAGTTCCAGTCAATTTTGCCAAAGAACTTTAATCCGTCCAGCTTATCTGACAATTCAGTCGATCCGGGGTCATAATTATAAGTTTCTTTAAGGAAATCACTTAACATATTCAGTGAGTCCTGTGTATCGTTTCCTGCATACGTGCCAAAATTGTAAGTAAGAGGCACTTCATCCTGCTGAATCTCTACGTTCGTAAAAAAGAAGAGCTTGTCCTTGATGATAGGTCCCCCAAAGGAGGCTCCGAAAGTAGTTTTGTTGAATTCAGCCACCTTGGTCGGTTGATCATCGGCAGTGGTCCTGTCTAGTACTTGTTGATTAGTCTTTCCTACAAGGCCTTCATTTTGCATAAAATAGTACGCTGTACCTGCAAACTTATTGGTTCCCGATTTAGTCACCGCATTGACCGCTGCTCCGGCAAACCCACCTAATGCAACATCATAAGGGGAAAGTGCAACCTGAAATTGGTCAATAATATCTATGGAGAAGGGTGAAATTCCTGTTTGACCACCATTAGTTCCTGAACCTGCCAAGCCAAAAACATCGTTGTTAACAGCTCCGTCAATATAGATAGCATTATATCTGTTGTTTACGCCGCCGAAGGTGGTGCCATCATTATAACCTGAGGCCTGGGGTGTTAAACGCAAGAAATCATCAATATCCCTGTTGAGCGTTGGCAACCTATCGATAGCTTCAGTAGAAATATGGGTGCTGGCACCGGCATTCTCACCTGTATTACCAGCAGAAGCAACCACTTCAACCGTTGTCAGCTCAGTAATAGATTCAGACATTTCAAAGTCGTACTTCTTAGATTCCCCTATTCGAATTTCAATTCCTTCCATGGCAACTTCGCCAAACCCTATATAGCTGGCTTTCACCACGTAAGGACCTCCTACCCGGAGGTTTTCAAGACGAAAAAAGCCTTCTTCATTAGTAACAGTCCCCATAGTGGTTCCTGAAGGCGTGTGTATGGCAATCACGGTTACACCGGGCAATGTCGTTCCGTTGATATCCGTAATCTTTCCAGTAATAGAACCGGTAGTCGTCCCTTGCCCAAAGGAGGAAAATGACATCATCAGGGAGAAGGCAAGTAGCAATAGTCTCATATTCAATATTTTATATATGTGAATTAATGAGGTAAAGGTAACGCAGGACATCCCTCAGGATTTGCTTTATACTGTCAAAAGATCGTAAACCTTCTGTTAGATTAAGCACTAATTATACCTGTCTATGTAAAATAATTTATCCGATCTAAGAGAAAGAAGACTATAAAGGAGTCAGAAAATTTTCAGCAATCATACACCGTACACTGCCACCTCCTACTGTTTCAATCATATGGATACCGCTTGAAACGATCCTTGCATACCGACTAATCGCAGCAATCTGCTCTTCATCCAGACTTACATGTGCTGACCTTGACATTACCATGAGTTGCTCACCCTTTTGATTTCGGATAGCTAACATATTGCCTGCAAATGAACCAATCTGATCAGCCCGCAATGCGACAATTTCTCTACCAAATGATGCCAGATGAGCAACGAGTTCTTCACCACGGGGGGCATCAATCACATCAAAGCAGGCCAGACTAATCCCATCGCCAATCGCCATCATCACATTGGTATGATAGATTTCCTGGCCATGATAGCGGGCCACAAACGAAAAAGGTGTATAATCCATCTGCTTACACCATTCGTCTAAGACAGAAATATCAGTTCTTGGACTCACACAGGCATAAGCGATCCTATTGACTCTATCCAAGACCATGCTCCCTGTCCCTTCCAGAAAGAGATCCTTTGCTTCGAAATGCTCAAAATCCAGGCGTCGCCGAATGGCAAAATCTTTTTTAATATCCGCTATGACTTCGTCACGCCTTTCCTTTCTACGGACGCTTGCAAACATGGGATAAGTTACGATGGTGCCATCTTCATGAAAGGAAATCCAATTATTGGGAAAAATCGCATCAGGGGTCACTGGCCAAGAAGTATCTTCTACTATATTGACATCAACTCCTTCCGCCTGCAATAAGGAGACCAAGCGGTTAAATTCCTCAAGTGCTAATGCCTGGACCTCAAGATGTCCCGCTTTTGGTACATTTTGGAAGGTGTTGTTGGCCGCCGTTTCTTCATTAAAGCCAAAAGCAGCAGGCCTGACCATTATAATGTTTGATGTCGTCTGTCGTGACATTGTATTTGTAGTTTGATGGGTTAAAGGTAGTAGATGTATGCTATGTCCAAACCCTGAAAGAATTCAGTACATAAAATCAAGCAGTCGAATAGAAACCCAACCTCGGGTTTAAAATCAGTTCATTGGCAGAAATTCCTCAAAATGATTGCCGGCAGCCTTTCCAATCCGTCCGCCCTTTGTTATGTTTGTAGGTTAAATGACACCTCCGCTTGGCCATTGCCGTAATTAGAAATCGTCCATTGCTCAAAATCCTAACCTTAATCCAGTTCCTGCCCGATGACAAAATCAAACATCTTCCATTTCTGCCTGTTTGGCCTATTACTATTTGGTAACCTGACAAGCTGCAAAACTAGTTCTGATCAGACCGACACCAATACAAGTCCACTAATGATGATGACAACCAAAGAAATAAACACTCCTGCCGCCACTAAAAAGCCAAAAGAGCTCTCCATGCATGGGGACACCAGACAAGATCCTTATTACTGGCTCAATGAGCGTGAGAACCCAGAGGTCATCGACTACCTGACCTCAGAAAACCAGTACCTGGATACGATGATGGCACATTCGAAAGGTTACCAGGAAAAAATATACAATGAGCTGGTAGGGAGAATCAAACAGACTGACATGAGTGTCCCTTATAAAAACAACGGTTATTTCTACGTCACTCGCTATGAGGAAGGACAGGAATACCCTATTCATAGCCGCAGGAAAGGAAACATGGAAGCTGATGAAGAAATCATGCTGGATGTTAATCAACTAGCGAAAGGATTTGATTACTACGCTGTTGGAGGCATGGCTGTGAGTCCTGACAATAAACTATTGGTGTACGGAGAGGATACGCTCAGTCGCAGAATATACACACTCCGGATTAAAAATCTTGTCACAGGTGAAATGCTCGCGGACATTATCCCAAATACCGGTGGTGGAGCTACATGGGCAGAAGACAATCAAACCATATTTTATACATCGAAAGATGAGACCCTCCGGGATTATAAAATATGGAAACATAAGATTGGAACACCCGCATCAGCTGACAAAGTGGTGTTTGAGGAAACCGATGAAACCTTTGGGGCCTTCGTCTACAAGACAAAATCGAAAAAATATATAGTCGTTGGCGCTTACTCCACAGTAAGCCAGGAGTACCAATATATGGACGCATCCAAACCGGATAGTGAACTGACCATGTTCCAATCACGTAAACGTGGGCTTGAGTATGGGATCGAGCACTTCAACGACATCTGGTATGTGCGTACCAACAAGGATGCTAAAAACTTCAGGCTCATGAAAACCCCGTTAGGTTCGACTACGGAGGAAAACTGGAAGGAAGTCATTCCGAATAGAAGTGATATCCTGTTGGAAGGAATGGATGTGTTTAAAGATTACCTTGTTCTGACAGAGCGTAAAACAGGTATCATACAGCTGCGCGTGATGCCAACTAGTGGTGGAGAGCACTATATCGAATTTGGAGAGAAAGCTTATGTCGCTTACACTTCAACAAACCCTGAGTTTGATACAGATATACTCCGTCTTAATTATCAATCCCTGACGACACCCAATACCACCTATGACTACAACATGAAGTCAGAGGAGAAGACCATGCTGAAGCAGCAGGAAGTACTTGGTGGATTTAATTCCGATGATTATAGAAGTCAGCGTGTGATGGCGAAGGTGCGGGATGGTGTCGAAGTGCCGGTTTCTATTGTGTATCATAAGGATACTCCGATTGACGGAACGAGTCCTTGTCTGCTTTATGGCTATGGTTCATATGGAGCCAGTATGGATCCGAATTTCAGTGCATCCAGATTGAGTTTGTTGAACAGAGGATTTGTGTTTGCGATCGCGCATATTCGCGGTGGTGAAGAAATGGGACGGCAGTGGTATGAAGATGGAAAACTATTGAAAAAGAAAAATACATTCAATGACTTTATTGACTGTGGCAAATTCCTGACAGAGAACAAATATGCGGATCCAAAGAAATTATTTGCCATGGGTGGTTCGGCCGGTGGATTGTTGATGGGTGCTGTGGTCAATATGGCGCCTGACATGTGGGCCGGGATTGTCGCGGCAGTTCCGTTTGTCGATGTAGTGACTACGATGCTCGATGAGAGTATTCCATTGACGACCGGTGAATTTGATGAATGGGGTAATCCTAAAGAGAAAGTGTCCTATGATTATATGATGAGTTATTCTCCCTACGACAATATTGAAGCGAAAAACTATCCTCCGATGTTAGTGACTACAGGTCTTCATGATTCACAAGTGCAATATTGGGAACCGGCGAAGTGGGTTGCACGTCTGCGGGAAATGAAAACGGATAAGAATCCTTTGCTGCTGCATACGAATATGGATGCCGGACATGGTGGCGCCTCAGGTCGATTCAGGCAGTTTAGAGAAATAGCCCTTGAATATGCATTCTTACTGGATCTGGCAGGGAAGATGGATGTGGATATAAAGGGCTAAAGAGCATAAAAAAATTGAGAATTGACATATGACTAATTATAAATTGCAAATTGCAAATTAATGAAAAGACAAGTAGGGGTTCAATATTTTGAACCCCTACTTGTCTTTTCATTAATTCACTCCTTCATAAACTTCTCATACTTCTCACTGTCACATACCGCTCACTGTCTGATATTTATTGAAGTGGCTATAGATTTCAATTAATTTCTTCGCTTCATTCTTTCAGGTAAACTCTTTTGCTGCAGCAACACAGGCTTCAGCCATTGATTGCAAAGCCATAAAGTGTTGTTCAAGGTATTGAATAGCTTCAACTATTTTATCTACGATAACTTCATCCAATAAAAGAGCGCATGGTTATCTGTTACAAATAGCTACATACTCCAGATAATTCATGTTGATGGAGGGGAGTCCTGCATGGATGGCATCAAAAAATTTATTTGGGAGCGAATAATAGTCATTCAGGCTGCCGATAACCTACGTTAACATTTTAATTTGAATATCAGGTTAGTTGTATAAAAAAAATCCGGCTCAGGAACCCAATGGGACTCCTCAGCCGGACGATAACGGAGAGTACTTTGTTTTAAAGCCTATTCATAATAGGTGTACGAAAGTACTTCTGTATACGGGCCGCCACTGCTCGTTCCATTTTTGGTGATGGTAGCAGGACGATTTACTGCATCAAATGTGTACGTAAACGTCACGCCATAAGCAGATAAAGGATCTGCAGTGATATTGCGAACAAAACCGGATGCTAGTTTAGCACTTGCTTCTCCAAAAAGACCGCCGACTGGTTTCCATTCTGAATCAACAGCATAAATCTGCTGCATATTGCTCAAATTGTCTCCAGTAGTGTACGTAAACGCCCTGTCTTCTCTGACGGTCAAATCGTCTTCATAACGAATCCTGTTAGTCACATTCTTAGTCACTACCGTCATATCATATTTTAGATGATCTGCACCGCTATAACGTTCGATTATTTTAATCAGGATGCCATCAGCATTATAAGTATATCCTTCATACTCACTGCCATCGGCTACCCATAATTCTTTGCTAACCCTTCCATTGGCATTGAGTTCATAGGTAGTTGGGTTTCCTCCTTTTGTGATAACAAGTTTTCCTGCTGTTGAATAATCATACAAAATGGTATCCTCAACAGACCCATTGTAGGTGTTGATGATACTTGTCACGCGATCTGTAGCATCATAAATAAACTCCCAGCCTTCGATATCAGCGCCGGTACCGTCATAATCCAGATTGATGGTTTTGATCAGAGAAGCCTCCACAACCGGTGGGTTGTCGTCGTCATCATCCTTGCAGGATATAGCGACGGTCATAAGTACTGCCATGCACAGGTAAAAAAATAGATTCTTTTTCATTGTTAAACAGATTTAGTTAGTTGATAATTGAATAGTGAACATCTATATACTGATTTGTCAGTAATCATTTTAGTGGTTTCAGGTTTGTATCAGTTGCCTCCGGAAAGGATGATCAATGCCAAACCTGAAATAAACAGAAGAAACATTAAAAAGAGAAGCAGGTTAACACTCCGTCCTCCTCCTTTAAATTCCTTCCAGATAAATACACCCCACAGAGCAGCTACCATCGTCGCTCCCTGGCCAAGACCGTAAGAAATTGCAGCACCTGCCTTACCGGCTGCCATAAAACTCAACACGGTACCAAGACCCCAGATCAAACCACCAGCAATACCGACGAGGTGAGTAGGAAAATTTCCTTTGAAATAATGGCTATACGTCACCGGCACACCAATAAAGGGTTTCCTCATGATAAACGTATTAAACACAAAATTGCTGGCTAACATCCCTAATGTAAAAATAAAAAAGGCTGAATAAGGCGTTGCCATGCCCGGTGTAGGCGATTCGAAGTTGTTGACATCCATTGCTGCTGCAACAAACCGATAGAAAAAAGACATAAGGATACCAGCAACAACTGCAAGCCAGATTCCTTTAGAAGAGGAAGCTTTATCCGCGTTTTTCATTTTTCCGGAGGCAATACCATTGAAAATAATTGCAATCATAATAAGCGCGACCCCTGCGAATAAGATCATCGGATCCCCTTTCGGTGAACTCATATAATTGATAATCACGCCAAGTACCAAGGCGAGACCCACACCTAATGGAAAGGCCACCGCCATACCAGCAATCGAAATGGAAGCAGAAAGTAATATGTTCGATGCATTAAAAATGATACCTCCCAATACTGCACTCCAGATGTTTGCAGCACTCACCTGGCCCAGATCAATGATAAAGCTTCTTCCCTGATCACCTGTGCTCCCCAAGGTCAGACCCACAATCAATCCAAGCAATACGACTCCAATCACATAGTCCCAATAGAAGAGCTCATAGCGCCAGTTTTTAGCCGCCAGTTTTAGTGTATTTCCCCACGAACCCCAGCATAGCATGGTGACAATCGTGAAGACCACCGCAAGAGAGTAACTTTCAATTATATACATAGTCAGGTATTTAGTTGATATGTTTTATCTATGGATTTTTTCGCTTGTAAACTGGAATGCTTCCGACAAACGGCTATTTGATATCTGAAGTTCGCGGCCTCCTTCAGCAACTCTGTACTCATGATATATGTCTTCGTCTCTCAGAAGCATATGCGCCTCACCATTGGATAGATAGTCCATATTCGTGTCAGATACACTGATCAGTAACCACATCCGCTTCATAGCGGACTTGTTGGAAGCAATCACTGCTTTAAGACTTTCAATATCAATATGCGATTCAAAGAGGACACATGAGGTAAAGGTCTCCGGTTGCAGGGCATTTTGTAAAGCAAACACCCCACCCTCTTCAAAACCAAATATCGCACGAAACCTATATCCATTGCGTGCGTTATAGTTAGATTCCACTTCCGGAATAACGGTATCCATCAACGATACTTCACCTTCATTTAAGAAGACCAGTAACATCGGTGGCAATGAACCATCCCTCATTCCTATATGCGCCAACCCCGCAATCGTCTGTCTACGATCACTATTCAAATCTCCAAATAGGTATATGGCCGGATATTGTCTGGAAGCAGCATCAAAACCAGGAGGCAATGCAACCGAATATCTTTCGCTTTGGACAAAACTTACTTTTGGATACTTCACTTTTTTTGAATCCCTGGGCTCATCCCCACGATACGCATTACCTTCAAAGCTATCACTGATAAAATGTAGCGCATTAGGCAGGGCTTCTCTCCAATAGGAAAACTCATGACCACCATCCCTCACTCTGTACTCATGAGATATTTCCAAATCTCGTAGTAGGATGTGCAATTCTTCATTGCTGCGACAGAGTGTGTATTCGTCATCTCCATTGTCAATGAATAGTTTGAGATCAAGGAATTGTTGTGCGTCAAGTGAACCAAATAAATGGAAAGGCGAATACTTCTTATAATAATCTGTAATCCTTGCTTCCCCCGTTGTCCCAACACCTCCAAATAACCTTCCCCATTGATCATTCCATTCAGAGGCATCTTCTACCATATACTGTGCATCTGTCCTGACGGAAATGCTCAATGGAACACTCACTGAAAATACCTCCGGATGGCGCACCGGGAGAATCAATGCACCAAAACCACCCATCGAATATCCCATCGCTGCCCTATGCCCTTTATCTGCGATAGTCCTATACATCGTGTCAATAAAAGGCACCATTTCATTGACAAACATATCCTCATAAAGAAACGTACCGGCATAGTCGTTGACATAATAATTTCTGTAGCCCTGCGGCATGATATAAATCATCGGTATGATTTCTTTTTCGACTAGAGCTGCATCAGCAATCTGTGCAATGCGACCATACTCAAGCCATGAGGATTCGTTATCACCCAATCCATGTAGCAGATACACGACCGGATAATTCTTCTTTCCTGAAAAATAGCCTTCAGGCAGGACAATTGAATATTTGACTTCCTGTTCAAGAATTTTACTAGTCATTGACAATCCTTCCACAATGCGCTTATTCTCTTCAGCGAGCAAAGTCGCTAAAGGAAGCCAAAGGATTGTTAATAGAAGGATTAGCTGTCTCATATTAATTTATAAGTCTTTCCTTGATAGACGATAATGATTCTCCCAGTCCATTCAAAAAAGCCTGATAGTTTTGAGATCCTTGACGTACACGATATTCATAATCAAATTCTTCCGTTCTGATTTCCTTATAGAGTTGTTGATACCCTCGATAGCTACTGCATTCATCGGTTTGGTCCAAATAATAAAATACTTCTCCTGATGCACTTTCGGGTTCATCGGGCAAGGACGCATTGAATATAAAGCAAGAACTAAACACATCCGTGTTGCCGGATACAAAAGCAGAAGCCATGGCGCCCCCTTGCTCATTGCCTAAAAGGATCCGTCCGTTATTGTTGCTATGAGTTCGGTATCCTGCATCTACAATCGAAACAATATCATGGATCAGATCATTTGAAAATGCTATGTCATTTGCTGGCATCTCTACCACAATCGACTTTGTCAATTTGCCTGATATCATATTATTCCTGAGCAGTGAAAAGGCATTTTTTACATTCTCATCTCTGTTTCCTTCTTCAAAGTCATGTACCAAATACAATACAGAGTAGGTTGATGATGTAGTAGGATAATCAACTGGCGTCATGATATTAAGGGTAAGTCCACTTACCTCCAACGATTCTATGAGCGCATCATCAATTAAAGGTCCGATAGTAACCGGTGTTGGTTCACTAGGATGAGGAAGGCCTTCAAATGCATTGCTGATAAATTTAAACGCTTCGGGGTATGATTTTTTCCAATAATCAAAGGAATGTCCACCGTTTCTGACTCGATATTCGTGTGCAATAGTATTGTCTTTCATGAATGCATGCAATTCGTCACTCGTGCTGGAAAGGGTCTCTTCATTATCCCCGCAATCCAACAATATTTTCAAACCATCGAATTTGGAAAGATCACCTGTACCAAAGAAATGAAACGGACTATGTTTGATAAAGTAGTCTGTCAATCGCGCTGTACCAGTAGCACCGAAACCGCCAAACAAGTTAGCCCATTGGCTGTTGAAGACATTCTGAGGCTCAGCTATGTATTGTTCATCTGTACGGAATGACATACTTAATGGCACCCCTACTGTGAAAATATCAGGATTCAACGCAGGTAAAATCAACGCACCATATCCTCCCATAGAATAGCCCATTACAGCTCGAGACGAAGGTTCCTTTCGGGTACGAAACAAACTATCTATGGTGGGCACCAATTCATCTGTCATCATTTCCATATAAGGGTAATCTCCGGAAAACTTGTTGACATAGTACGAATAATAGGCGGCCGGCATTACAAAGATCATAGGTACTATTTCCCCGGCATATTGGTTGACGTAATATTGCAAACCACCACTTGTATACCAGGCCCGTTCGTCGTCACCGTATCCGTGAAGAAGATAAACAACCGGATATGAATCTGTGGATTGATCATATCCAGCAGGAAGCAGGACGGCATATGTTATCTCGTTATCAAAAGTGAAGCTATGCATTTTTTGATTTTCAAGTAAGGGCACAAAAGGTGTAGCAGGCTCATCTTCTTTGCAACCAATGAAAAGCAATATAAGCAGTACCAACCAAACCGGCAAGAATAAAGGAAATATCGTATGTCTGTTTTTTTCTTTCAATGTATATATCAATTGTGCATTGGATTAAGTGCTTTCGCAGGTGAATCACTATAGATGACTATTGATTTCATGTACATGCTGAACTCCTGATCTTTATTGACCCAAACGATCTCCAAGTGATGAGGACCTTCATTGAGTAAATACTTATGGTAGATATCGTATTTTCTAACGATGTAGTCATAAGGCATTTTGACTTGCTCAATCTTTTCTCCATCCAACATGATATCAAGTAAAGCCACATAATCACTTTTTGTAACTCCACATCTGCTTTTTACATTGCCCAGGACAACTACCCCATTGCCATTAAAATCCACTACAATGTTTTTGTCTGCAAATTCCTGGCGTAAGTAACGTTCCTCTTTCGGATACATACCTTCAAAACATTGTTCAAAACGAACAGTAGCGGGTTCCTGTATTTTAATCATAACGGAATCATCCTCTATCCTACCATTATGCTGCTCGATAAGTTGTAAAGTATGTTTAAAGGTTAAATCATACACTTCGTTGAGCGTAATGTCCATGTACGGAAACTTCAATCCTTCTGCCTCTTCCAAAGCCGGTTTCCAGTACTGTGGAATACCTTTATATCCATACATCACACCTAATACACCTGCAGCAGAAGCAGGATTACAATCGGAATCCTGGCCACACCGTGTGGCGATATCCATTGTTTTATAAAAATCCTTGTCTCCATACAATAGCCCAATAACAACGTAAGCAGCATTTAACCGCGCATCGATGTTAAACGAATTGAAGACCCCTTCAGGACATCCTTTTTCCGCAGAATGATTTTTTTCGACCTCAAACCATGTCTCTTTCCAATCGTCCGGGTATTGGTTGTGCCACCGAATCACATCTGCAATCGTCTTATAAAACAGGCTTTGTTGAGGAATCGTACTTAAGGCTTCTGATATGACATAAGGAAGGTCATCCGATGTATAAGCTAAGGAGTATAAAGCGGAGATGAAAACACCTCCATACCATCCATCGCCATAGTTCATGATATGTCCTATCCGGTCACAGAACTCCGAACCTGTATTGGTCATGCCTGGTGTCATCATGCCAGCAAAATCAGCTTCAATCTGAAAGTCGATATCATCCGCATGCGGATTGTTCATCCAATGACCTGATGCAGGAGGCATGATTCCATTGAGAATATTATATCGCGCAGCTTGATTGGCGTGCCAGAGCTTATAATCTTCGTGCGCAAATTCTAATGCAAATGAATCCGCAGGTGCATTGAGTCCAACTTGCTCAAGGATATTGACAAAAGTGAGATCAAGATATACGTCATCATACAACCCCGGATCAATTTCGAAAGTCTCCTTGATATAGTGATCATGCCATATCATCGGTTGATAATCCTGTATCATGGTACCTTTAAATCGAAACTCTGTCGGTCCACCAAAGGTTACACCAATCGTCTGGCCTGCCCATCCTCCTCGTATTCTGTCTTTAAGTTCTGCCTTTGACATGACCACCTGAGCCGGCATAGCCTTCGTACCTAAAGTTTTTTGTTCATCACAACCAGGCAGAAAACTGCTAAGTAGAACGAGAATAATAATATGACTGAGGTATCTCTTCATACTTAATGTCCTGAGGCAGGCAAATTACTTTTAGGTGGTGTCTGAGAATAAACGATCAGGTCATTGATCCGGTATTCATATGTGGGATCCGGATTGATCCATTTTAAACGCAAAGTGTGTTTGCCTTCCGTCATCTGATATTTCCATGATGGTTCGAGTCTTCTGGAGGTATTCTTCATTGGGAGTTTGACAGTCTCTGACAATGCACCATCAATATACACCTCCATGTTGGCGACATAGGGATCCTCTCTTTCGGCCAGTCCTAAGGCTTCTGACCCATAGGTTCGTTTAGAAATCCGATCGATGTAATCCACATCTATCTTTGAACGCTTGGCCATATTTCCGTATAGAAGGTATCCATTGCCTGTAAATTCAAAAGTGATTTCGTCCGTAAACGATTCATCGATCTTCATACGTTCGATTGGATATGTATTTTCAAAATTTTGTTCGAAAGCAACTGGTGTAGGTGCCGCTAAAGGAATCGTCACTTCATCGCCGTCTGTCTTTCCTCCTGCCTGGGCTATGACAACGAGAGCATGCTTCATACTCCAGCCATATGCCTTTTCCAATGATACTTCTGTGCTTTCGAAATTATCTTTTTCGATTTCCTGCAATGGTTTGAGCCAGAAATCTGGTATGTTTTCATATCCCACCATCACACCAAGTACGCCTCCGACGGTAGCAGGATTGCAATCCGCATCCTGACCGCAACGAGCGGCTATATCAACTGATTTTGTAAAATCACCATTTCCATAAAGTAATCCTATCGCCACATAAGCTGAGTTGATTTTAGCATCAATATTAAACCCAAGAAAAACGCCTTTTGGGCAACCAACATCTCCGTTCCATTTCTTCTGTACTTCAAACCATGCTTGTTTCCAGTCATTAGGATACTTTTTATGGGCAGCAATAACTTCAGAAATGCATCCGTGAAATTTTGTGCCTTCAGGAATAGTTTTTAAAGCTTCTGTAGTGATGTAAACAGGATCATTGGACACAAATGCAAGAGAATACAAAGCGGATACGAAGACTCCGCCATACCACCCATCTCCGCTATTCATGACGTGCCCTACTCTATCTGCAATCTCTGTTGCTTTGTTGACCATGCCTGGAGCCATCAAGCCGATAAAATCAGCTTCGATTTGAAAATCAATATCATCGGCATGTGGATTATTACTCCAATGCCCAGATGCTGGAGGCATGATACCATTTAGAATGTTATAACGTGAAGCCTGGTTTGCATGCGCAAGATGATAAGCGGTATTTGACCAATGCTGTGCAATTGAATCTGCGCTGACATCGAGACCATGTTTTTCAAACGCATTGACAAAATTCAGATCGGTATAGATATCATCAAATAAGCCTGGCTTTTTATCCCACCAGTATTTGACATAGTGTTCATCCCAGGGAATAATGTGATGATCATCGATCAGTGAACCATTGTATTTAAACTCCACCGGCGCTCCATACACTACTCCAATCGTCTGGCCTGCCCATCCTCCTTTGATTTTATCCTGAAGCACTTGTTTAGATAATGTGATAGAACCTTTGGAAAGCACATCGTCTGTAAGTGTGTCCTGAGGATTACATGCAGGGAGGAGCATCATCATCATACACATGGGTATATAAATAGTTGATATAAAAGATTTATGCTTCATCCTTATTTGTTTACCGCTTTGTATACGCTGAGTTCTGTAATAGATGTAAACCCGGATACTTGCTTGGTGTACTTATTCCAGTGATCCTGGATCATGGCATCGCCGATGATTCGTATTGCTTTAGTGGTCACTTTGTCAAAACTGATCACATACTCCGCAAAGTGAGGCTGATAAATTAAATAGCCTGTCTCCGGCATCGGGGGATTAATAGCAGTATTAGTCACCCCAACCCATTTTCCATTTTCATTCTTGTATTGTACGTTTAGGGATGTAAACCATCCTCCAAACTCTTCCATGCCTCCGGCGTGGAATGCCATCATGTCAATCGTTTGTGGTTCGGACCATTCATAGCCATAATAATCCACCTTAGGAATTTTGGTTTTAGCAGCCAGGCTATAGAAGACAGAACCCGGACCATCCACGACACCATCTCTGATAACTTCTACGTCTTTAGAATACATGGACCTGCCAAATGTGGTCCAGCATGAATCACGCACTACTTCATTTACAACGCGCACATTAGCAAGGACAGAGTCAGCACTCGCCGCTATGTTGGTATTGCGCACTAATAGATTAAAATCTTTCGTCAGTTTCTGTCCTCCGTTGTCCAATTGAATTTTGATTTTATACGGTCCTGGTGCAGTAGGTGTGCCTGAAATCATTCCCTTGTTAAAAGTGGTACCAGGAGGAACTGATCCGCTGACCAGTGACCAATTATAATTTTTATTAGCATCACTATAAAAAGTATATTCTATTGGACGATTGACTTCCATCACCGGCAACGGGCCTATAAAAAATTCCAGCGGTGCTGCAAATGTAGCTGCGGTATTAATCGTCACTTTTTCTTTTGCGCCTTTACCTGAAACCTTTCCTCCTTTAGAAATAATAAGATTGAGGGTCATACTGAGTGTTCGATCGATCATGGAACTGATCGTCGTATCCGGCAACTCGTGTCGAGTGATGTTGATATAGGTATCATTGAACGGTTTAGTCCAACCTTCGACTGGGAGGTATAAATCTTTCGGGAGTGCTTTGAAGCCATACATGACCCCCATGAGACCGGCAACCGTTGCTGCCTGATTGTCAGCATCAAAACCCATGGCGCAGGAGAGGTCAAGCGTGCGCTGAAAATCTCCGTTGCCATATAACATAGCAAGTATACCGCAGGCTCCATTGAGATTAGCGTTCCATATCGTCTTGGTCATGTCAGGTTCGGTGACGTAATATTTTTCGGCCATATCTTTCCAGGCATCCTGCCATTTGTCCGGATACTTTTGATGCAGCGCGATCATATCGCGGATCGTCTGTGCGTATCTTCCGTTTGGCGGCAGTTCGTCTAATCCGATTTGAATCAGTTTATTGATGTCTGTTTCAAAAAATGCTGCAGCGTACATAGCTCCATAATGAATCGTTGGCTCTACACCCCAGCTATCACTTGTGATGCGTGCGGCCCAATCGGATTTCTGCGCTGCATAGTCAACCATTCCAGGAGCTGTGTAGGCCCATATTTCATTGATCAACTGCGGATCGATTTGAAACCAGTGTGGATTGATATTTTTACTACCACTAAATGGTGGCGTGTATCCGAATTTCATTAAACCCAAGGCACCACGATTGGCTAGCCATACACGATCTCTGATATGAAACAGCCAGGCTTCACGTAGTTGCTCATAGGTTGGCTCCGGGCCAAACTTCTCCATTTGCAACAAATACATGTATTCCAGGTCAGTGTCATCATCTGAGAAAGCGCCACTGTATTTCTTGAGTTTGTCTAAATTCTTGGTATAGCCGTATGGCCACTTTTCTTCTCCAGGTGCATTTACGTATTTGTTTTCGTGAGGCAATCCGTATATGTTACCTATCATTTGACCTATCCAGGCACCTGCTATCTTGTCTTTCAATTCACTGACTGTAATAGTTTTGCTCTGGGCAAAACATTGGTTTGAATGCACCGAGAAAAGCCCCAGCGTAATGATCAAACTACATATTGATTTTGGAAAGAAATACCTCATTGTGGGTTTTGAACTAGATTAGGATTAGTATTTAAAGCACTTTGGGGAATTGGGAAGAGTTTGGCATTAGGACTTGAGGATGGTTTCGCCCACCAGGGTTGACCCCAGACACCGAAGCGTATCTGATCTTGCCTGCGATGGCCCTCCCATGCAAATTCACGGCCCAATTCATTCAACAATTCCTCCTCAGTGATATCATTTAAAGTATACGGCGTCAGGCCGGCACGCGTCCTGATTTTTTGCAGATCAGCATCATTGATCATCTCACCTGCTCTGCCAAGGCGATGAAGAGCTTCGAGTTTGGTATATAATACATCTGCATAACGGAAGAGGACAAAATCATTTTCCATATCGATGACATCGTAACTCAATTCTTCCTGGTATTCATACTTGGCACAACGGGCGCCTTCCCATTCAGCCCGTGAGTTATAGTTGGCTATGGTTGGTGAATAGCTAAAAGGTTGGCCTTCGACGATGATCGGATTGCCATTGATATCGAATTGTGGGCCAAAGAGCCATGCATTTCGTCGGAGATCTTCATCGACGTATTTGGTGAAGAAGTCTGGTTGCAATACAAAACCATCCCAGGGAATACCCGCCATATTAAATGTTGGTCGGCTAGCTGGATTTAAGGTAAGATGTGACCAGTAGAAATTTTCATCCGTAAGCTGCGGATGATAAGGGATCACAAAAATATTCTCGAACGAACCTTCATTGTGTACTTTAAAATTGGCGAAATAATCATCTTCAATGCTGTAGGCACCCAAGGTGATGACTGCATCACAAGCTGCAACAGCTTCAGCATATTTATTCTGTCCTATCCATTCATCCGCATTGACGTACATCTTGGCGAGGAATGTATAGGCCATACCTTTAGTGACTCGTCCATAATATTCTGCATTAGGTTGCTCCTGAATTAGGTCAATATTATCCAATATCTCCTGAATGATAAAATCAAATACAAACTGCCTGTTTTTTTGTGCTGGCAATTCAGTAGTGCTGAAATCGATCGAAAACGGGATGTTACCCCAATAATCCAATGCCCAATAATAATAGAAAGCGCGGAGTATACGAATCTCCGCCAGCACGCGCTCTTTACCTTCAAACTCCACCGGAGAAATCACACCCAGAATTTCATTGCATGCGGTAACGCCCGCAAATACCATATCCCAGGATTGAACCAGGATTTTATTATTTGGGGCCACGCGATGTTTCTGAATATCCTCCCATCTGCCTTGGTCATACCACTCGCCATTATGCTTTGGTGGTATGACTAATTCATCCGAAGCATTTTCACCCAGCGACCACAAACGCTGCTCTTCTGGATAGGGCTGCAATCCTACGTAAGCGCGACCTGCATAGGCTATGATGTCCTTTTCAGTTTGGAAAAAAGTGCTGACGGGAATCTCAGAGTAAACAGTCTCTGACAGATCGAAGCAGGATCCCATGGATAAGACTATGATGGTCCCTGTCACTATGGCTATGAAATACTTTTTCATGTTGTCTTTCTTTAATGCTTAAAATGTGGCATTTAATCCTACTGTAATCGAGGTCGTCCTGGGGTAATAGGAAAGTCTGTCGATACCAGGTTCAAGTCCTGAGAGATTAACTTCGGGATCAATGCCCTGATAGCCAGCAATCCAAAGTACATTCTGAGCGGAAGCAAACATACTTAGCCTTGATACATATCTGGATTTGATCTTGAAATTATAGTTGAGTGTCAGGTTGTCAAGTTTTAAAAACGTTGCATCTTCAACATACTTTGATGAATACGTGATATTTCCGATAAATTCCGGGTTTTCGTACTGTGTATGAACTATGTTTCGCAGTCCGATATTCTGCCAGGACTCATAATAAAGCCGATATGTATTTAAGACTTTTCCCCCGATGCCTGCACGGAAGTTAAAACTGAAATCAATGTTTTTGAACGTCAGCGTGTTACTCCATCCGAGCATAGCAATAGGATTAGCACTGCCTATATCTTCCCAGTCACTTTTATCAACTTGTCCGATAGGGTTCTGGTTTTTAAACTGGTCGAAACCTTCATCACTTACGCCTAACCAAACAGGGCCATAAAAAGTGCCAAGTTCTTTTCCTTCTTCAATACGTTGTGTCCACACACCGATTGTTCCTCCGATAAATGCCGTCTCATAAGACGACTGAGTAAATTCATCGTTGGTGATTTTATCCAGTACATTTTTATTATGGCTGGCTGTAAAGGTGGTGCTCCAACGGAAGTTGCTGCGTTGCATAAGTTGAGCGTTTAGTGTTAGTTCAACTCCGCGATTACTGATCGTCCCTACATTCGTAAAGAGATAGGGATATAAGTATGGCGGAACCGATACCTGAAACTCCCAAAGAAGGTCTTCGCTCTTGCGCAGATAATATTCGAGGCTACCACTTAGTTTTTTGTTGGCTATAGTAAAGTCTAAGCCGATATTAAGTTCTTTCTTCTTTTCCCAACGGAGATCCGGGTTTGGATTTTGTCCCGGACCGTAGGAATTGATCCATTCCTGATTGTAATATAGACTTCCCACCTGCTCAAATAAAATCTGTGAACGATATGGTGAAAAGTCCTGGTTGCCGGTGACACCATAACCTACCCTGAACTTTAAATCATCGATCCAGGAAACATCTTCTAGAAAAGATTCTTCATGCAACCTCCAGCCAAGACTCAGTGCCGGAAACCATCCCCACTTATTATTGTCTCCAAATTTGGAGGAACCTTCTCTTCTCATTGAAAATGAAGCGAGATACTTTTCCTTGTAATTATACATCACACGACCAAACACTGCTATAAGTGTGCTCGATTGCTTGTAAGAACCTAGCTCTCCTTTACCTTCTCTGAAGAAAGTTCCGGCTGCCAGGTTGTTGTATAGAAAAATATCAGTGTCAAAATCCGAATTACCTGCGTAGGAACTGTTTTGTTCAAACTTCTGGTAAGAGTACCCAGCTACACCCTGGAAGCTGTGGTCATTGATATCGGTCCGGTAATTAAATACAGATTCAAACTGTGAATTAGTATAGCGTCCATTAGCAATTTCTGCTTCACCTCCTGTACCAAGAATCGTCGGATAATATCTTGTCTTGTATGAATTTTCCTCCCAGTCAGATTTTTGAGAAGATATAAAATTGTCCCAAGTCAGGTTGTCAAGAATTTTAAGGCTTGCACGTAAATTTTGTATTATATCATTTGTACTGCCTTCTCTGGTTCGTTCCTTTAGTAGTGCAACGGGATTGTAATAATCGAGTCCCTGCTTAAAAGAATAACCCCCAGTTTCAGGATCTGAATCATCATAGACAGGTTGTGTAGGATTTTGGATAAAAGCCTGTCTAAACAAGTCATAATTGGCGGGTTGATAATCTCGGAGGTTCGTCGCCAGGTTGAAATCAAGTGTAAGCCTGTCATTCAGTACTTTCTGCACAAGATTTGTTTTTAACAAAATACGTTGCGTTGAATTATCCTGCAACAAACCCTGATCTGTACTATAGGTTAGTGATGTTCTGTGTGAAAACTTATCACCCCCTCCGGAAAGCGCCATGTACTGTTGCTGGCTGAAAGGTAAATCACGGGTGATCTCGTCAAACCAATCAGTCTTGCTTCCAAACAAACTACCCACTTTAGATGGTTGATATGTCAGGATGGCGTCTTCGAATTCATCGGCCGTCAGATTGCGCACACCTCTCGGCGAAACCTGCGTAGAATATTGTGATGAAAACTCAAACGTTCCTTTGCCTGATTTAGCAGCCTTTGTGGTGATGATGATGACACCATTGGTTCCACGTGTTCCATATATTGCTGCTGCCGACCCATCCTTTAATACATCAAAGGATTCGACATCCTGGAAGTTTATATTTTTTAAATCAGCGCCTATGACACCATCAATGATAATCAAAGGGGCCTGACCTGAAGTAAGTGTATTCGTACCACGTAAGAGGATCTGGTAACCTGCAAGAGGATCCGCCCCATTAGGCCGAGTAATGGATAGACCGGCCACTTTACCCTGGATCAAACCCATTGGATCATTAAAGGTGCCCCCATTGAAATCCTCAGATTTAATGGAGGTTACAGCACCAGTGACTTCTTTTTTAGTCGTCGTGCCATATCCGATGATCACAACTTCACCAAGGATCTCTACAGATTCATTCAACAATACATCGATCGTAGTGCGACCTCCAACTGGCACCATAACTGATTCATATCCAGTAAAGGAATATGTCAAAGTAGCATCAGATGGAACTTCAAGACGATACGTTCCTTCGAAATCTGTAATTGTTCCGATTGTCATATCATTGACAGATATGTTTACACCTGGAAGTGGGGCTCCTGAAATATCAGTCACCAAACCTGAGAGTGCAATTTTCTCTGCTTGTTGGCTCTCAGCAAAAAATGGCGAAAAGAGGAAAAAGAGGAAAAAGAAGCAAGAATTGTTTTTCTTGCTAAGGATAGAATTCAAAATAGAACGTGAATGCATGTGAAGGGTATTATGAGACACGATTAAACAATGGCCAATTTGGATTCGAGGAGTGCAATTTCGTTGCGGTAAGGGATGGATGACTGCGCACCCATACGTGTAACGGTCAGAGCGGCCACTTTGGCTGCTGACTTTACGGATTCGAGAATTGTTTTTCCTTCGGAAAGACCGACAACCAAGGCACCACTGAAAGAATCACCTGCTGCGGTAGTATCAACAGCAACAACTTTGATCGCTTCCACAATATGGTATTGCTCTTTTTCTTTGACAAATGCGCCCATTGAACCCATGGTGATAACTACATTGTCGACACCCTTTGCACTGATTACATTGGCCGCCTGACGGGCACTACCCCAGTCAAATACTTTGATCCCGGATAGAATCTCTGCTTCTGATTCATTTGGTGTCACCAGATAAAGGCTTTTTAAAAGTGTATCTGAGAGCGTTCGAGCAGGCGCTGGGTTGAGAATGACGGGTATGCCTTTAGCCGAAGCCATGGCTGCAGCATATTCTACGGTTTCAATCGGAATTTCCAATTGCATGAGCACATAGTTTGCTGATTCGATTTCAGCTTTTGCCTTTTCGATATCTGCGGGGATCAAACTGCCATTTGCACCTGATGCTACAGCTATGCAGTTTTCTCCATGAGCATCTACCATGATCAACGCGACACCAGAAGGTAGTTTCGGATCTGAAAAGATATAATCTGTGTTGATTCCTTCAGATTTATACAATTCAATCGATTGTTTGCCAAAGACATCATTTCCGGTTTTAGAGATGAATACTACACTTCCACCCTGTCTGGCGGCTGTGACGGCCTGGTTGGCACCTTTTCCACCTGCATTCATGAGAAAAGTACCTCCGATAACGGTTTCTCCGGGAATCGGCAAACGGTCTGACTTGATAACCATATCCGTATTGCAACTACCGATCACTATGATCTTTTTGACATTCATATCTGGATTGTTGAAGATGATTGTAAATGTAATATTTGAATCGTATTAAATTCGGCTATTTATTGCTAATATTAACATTATCATTTTCAACATTCTGATTATAGATGCTTGTTTATGTGACTATTATAATTTTATATTGACACCTTTGTGATAAATACAGTTAAATACTTTTTTTATGACTTTTGTTCCATAATCAATAATCAGATGGACTGATGTGGACTTCAGTTGATCAACCCAATGTTTACAGAGATACGTATGAAGAAAATAAACCGCTGAAAGAATTCGGTTTTACCAATGATCAGGTCATTTAAAGGGATGGCGTGGCAAATAGGAGCCTTTGCAAGTTGAATAGGATAACAACCAGGTTAATCCAATTACAAAGCTAATCTTGCTGGAACAGTTGATGAAGCATGCTTCATTACAGCACCTTCCGCACACAATCCAGCACGGTCCCATCAACCCATTTAATGACAGCAACGATTTCTTCTTGAAATTTAACCGCTGCAGGAACTCCGCATATTTTCTCCGCTTCGTTTTTAAGTTCACGAATGGTTCTGATTGGCAATGAAGATCCTTTTAGTATTTGAATCAGATCTTGCCGCAATGGATTGATCGCAATACCGCGCTCTGTCACAATTACGTCAATAAGTTCGCCAGGACCACATAACGTAGTTACTTCCTCGCGTATCACAGGAATCCTGTCGCGGAACAGCGGAATCGGTAATATGGTACATTTTGCAAAAAGACAATTTTGCCAGCCACCTATGCCATGAAGCAGGACACCATCAGAGTGGGTCACCACATTTGCATTGAAATGGACATCCACCTCTGTAGCACCGAGAATGACAACATCTACCAACTGAGCGAAATTGCCTTTGCTGTGATAATTGTAGCTCGTAAACGGGCTGGTTTCAACATGCGTAGGATGCTCACGCATCGATCGTACGCCTTCAAGATCAAAAGTCTGCCCATCTAGAATATACTCCACTAATCCTTCTTCCAGCATCTTCACCAGGTAGGCATTACTTCCTCCGCGGGCAAACCTGGATTTCATTCCTTTCGCCTTGAGCATTTCTGCAAAATAAATCCCTATTGACAGCGCGGTACCTCCTGAGCCCGCCTGAAATGAAAACCCATCTTTGATAATCCCGGCTTCTTCGCAAAACCTTGCTGTCAGATCTGCTAAAAATAATCTGTCAGGGCTTTTTGTTATTTCTGTGCTGCCAGACACTATTTTCTCCGGAATCCCTACCCGGTCGACTTGTACTACATAGTCAACGTAGTTGCCTTGAATCTGCCATGGCCAGCATGGAAACGGAACAAGATGATCGGTCACCACAATTACCTTACTTGCATATTGCGCATCTGCGAGTGCAAATCCCAACAGACCACACGCAGCCGCACCTTCGAGTCCATTTGCATTTCCAAAAGAATCCGCAGAAGGAGCCGCTATCACTGCTATGTCAATCTTCACCTCCCCATCCTGAACGGCCTGATATCTACCACCATGTGAACGAAGCACTCCTACGCCATTCATCTTTCCAGCAGACGTATAGCGACCGAGTTGGCCATTCATACTACCTTCTATATGATGAATTGTTCCATCCTCCAGATATTTTGTCAGCGGAGCATGACAGTCGAAGGAAGCAGATGGAAACCAGATGAGATTTTTGATTCCAAGTTCAGCGGCGATATCAAATAGCTGATTAGCAATGACATCCCCATTCCTGAAATGATGATGTGTAGAGATGGTCATGCCATCTTTTAAGCCTGCTTGAATAAGTGTTTGCTTTAATGTGGGGATCATTTTAGTTCCATCCGCAGGAAAATCAATGCATGTGGGAATCGGTGGGCCATATTTATTTCCATCCGGGCGATGTTGTCCGACACCCTTATACGGAATGACAGGCTTTCCATTCACTTCCATAGGCACTGTTCTGCCGGCTGCATTGATGACTGTATTCACAGGCTTACTCATGAGGGTGTATTCACTTGATGATTGTCATTTCTCCATTCTTTACTCAGCTTGCCAAGGGATATGGCCTGCTCTATAACTCTCTGAGCCCTTTTAATCACAGGTGCATCAATCATTTTCGTGCCTAATGAAACAACACCCAAACCCCTTTCTGTTGCTTCGGAGAAAGCAACCACTATTCTCTTTGCATTCATTATTTCGTCTTGATCCGGAGCGAAACCTTCATGAATGGCCTTCAGTTGCCGTGGATGAATACACCCCATGCCATCGAACCCAAGTGCCTTGGATTGTCGGGCGTAATGTCTTAATGCAGTTCCATCACCGACATCTGAAAAAACGGAATCCAGTGCTTGTATTCCGGCTGCTGTACATGCATTGATCACCTGGCATCTGGCAAACAGAGTTTCCATTCCCTCATGAGTCCGTTGAATTCCAAGCTCAGCCGTATAATCTTCTAACCCTATAGCGAGGGCCACCACATTATCTGCAGAAGTCGCTATCTCGAAGGATTTTATTATACCCATCGCGCTTTCAATAATGGGAATCAGCCAGACTTGATTTGGTGCATTTTGTGCCTTTTGCAGATATGCTATACGCTTATTCACTTCATGAATCTGTTCAGCACTTTCACATTTAGGAACTACTACCGTGTTTACATTATGTGGAATGATATAGTCTAGATCGTCCAATCCTGCTGGCACCTGGTTGATCCGAACCATACGTTCGACACCGATGAAACTGAGATGACGCAATGCATTACGGACTAGGAATCTGGCTTCTGGCTTTTTGTGAATCGCCACAGCATCTTCTAGATCCAGGATGATTGCATCAGGGGTATGAATACCTGCATTGATCATCAGGCTGGGGGTATTACCGGGAAGGTAAAGTCGTGAAAGTCGATGCTGATCACGGTTAGATGAATACAGATTTTCAGCCAGCATTTCAGGCAGATATTCCTTGTCAGTCACAACCAACTGCTTAATCGCGGCTTCAAGTCTTGCCGCCATGACAAAAGGAAGGGCTCCTTTATCTTCAACTATGAGTCGAGCATTTTCTATCCCAAAGTATTGGAGAATCTCAAGACATAAAGTCCGGATTGCTTCTCCAAACAATACCTCAACTTTACTTGTCAGGTCAATGACCAAGCCGCCAGAGGGTGTCAGTTCCAGAGAGACAAAGCAATCTGAACGATCCTTTTCTCCTTTGTTACCTGCTATTGCTGCTGTGTAATTCATTGACTAATATGTATAAAAAAATATATCGGACAGAGACGTAGTTTTCTACTTTCTCACCTCCATCCTTCGACCAAGCTCAACACATTGCTTTTCTCGGTTGGTGAGCGAAGTCGAAGCATCACTCTTCATACTTCGACTCCGCTTAGTACACCGCTTTTTCAAAAGGCCCATGCCGGCAATGCTGACTCATACCCGAGCCAAGGCATGATGATAAAATACAACATAATCGTCAATATTACCAGACTGATTATATCAAGCCAAATTCCACACTTGACCATGTCGGCCACAGTCACTCTCCCGCTTCCAAAAATCACAGTATTCGGACCGGTGCCAGCAGGCATCATAAATCCAAGCGAGGAGGCTACTGCAGCAGGTATCATCAGTAATAACGGATTGATAGCAGCTGCTACTGCCATACTCGCCAATACAGGTAACAGAATATTGGCAGTTGCCGTATTGGAATTAAACTCAGTAAAAATCATCACAAAACCAATCACCAGTACCAGTACGATAAAGAAAGGATAATTACTAATAAACACAAGTTGGTTGCCTAACCAATCGGCCAATCCGGTTGATTCAAAACCAGCAGCGATAGCATATCCACCTCCTACAATCATGGCGACACCCCAGGGAACCTGACTTGCTGATTTCCAATCGAGCAGGCGCTTCTCTTTAGTAGCCGGAAGTATAAACAAAAGTAAGGCTGCTACCATAGCGACAGTGCTATCATGCACATAGTCGCCCAATCCAAGTAATGAAGCCCAACCAGGAATCACCAGGTTTCCAAATATCAGATCATCTCTGAATACCCAACCCAGAATAGCAAGCAGACAAACATAAATGACGCGCTTTTCTCCGGGAGTGATTTTGCCGAGTGATTTGAGTTCATCTCTGATGATGGTATCATGCTGGCTGAGATTACCTTTGATATCGAAATACCGGATGAGATAAAAACAAAATACAGGCAAGAAGACAATGACCAGTGGTAACCCGATTTTCAACCATGTGAAAAAGGTGATCGGAGGTGCTTCAGGAAATAGCTTCTCCAGAATACCAATCAGGATAAGATTGGTAGGTGTCCCTATCAGGGTGGCCAACCCACCAAGTGTTGCTGAATAGGCTATAGCAAGCATTAATCCAGTGCCGAACCTGCTGCTGCCGGAGGCGGTTTCCTCTTCTTTGGAAATGATCGACATGGCGATAGGAAACATCATCACCGCAGCAGTAACATTGGCAATCCACATCGAGAGAAAGGCGGTGGCAAGCATCATGCTCATCATAATACGTTGCCTGCTGATGCCAAAAATATTGACAATGACCAGGGCAATACGTTTGTGGAGATTCTGATTTTCAATCGCTTTTCCTAAAAAGAAGCCACCGAGCATCATCAACACATAATTGTGACCATAATTTGCTGCGGTCTCATCAGCAGGTAAGATGCCCAGTATCGGATATAATGCGAGTGGAATAAAGGCAGTAGCAAAAACAGGAATAGCCTCTGTGATCCACCAGATACTCATGAGAACTACAACTGCGGCAGCACTTTTAGCCTCAAAGGTCATACCCACAGGTAACGGGAGTATCATGATGATCACAAAGGCAAAAATGCCTAGCATTAAGCCTGTATACCTCGTTGACAACATCAGGATGCGTTGCTTCTTTCTTCTTTCATGGGCACAATAGCCTTATGCGTTCAATTTGTTTAAATCGATAGAAATCGGGAATAGCCTACTCCAAACTTATAAAAAGATTCTCTCCGGCATTTTCATATTTTATGATAATTTAGCAATTATAATAAGACAATAAATCTTATAAGTAATTGATAATATACATTATACAACAATTAAATCTACTAAATTCAATATCTATAAGCTTATTTATAGGGTTTAAATTCATAGCAGTAACCGTCATCAGCAAATAATCCAACATGATAAAGACAGAAGCACTTCTCTACCTGGTCAACTCTATGACCAAGCCTGAAAAGAAAGCTTTCATGATTGCTTCAGACAATAAAAAGGTCTCCAACTACCTGAGACTGTATCAGCTGATCGTCAAGGAAAATGATATATCGGCGGAGACGCTGCGGGCAAAATATGAATCCCTTTATAAAGGAGCCGCTTTTGACACCTCTGTCAGTTATCTCTATAAAGTTCTGCTGGACACCATGCTCGAATTGCGAAAAGAACAAGACAGCTATTACAGTCTCTTTGACAAAATCCTAAAAGCACGTATTCTGTTTGAAAAATCACTTTATAAAGAATGCTTTGACCTCCTTCACAAAGTGATGAACAGTGCGAAAGAATTTGAAAACTACTATGCCCTTCTTATATCCTCCAGATTTGAACTGGAATACCTGTTATCCCTCAACTTTCCGGACACCGATGAAAAAACATTACTGCACAAACATTTCAAACTCAATGAGACTTTAAGGTTTACACAAAAGATTCACCAACAAGCTGCGCTTTATGAATTGCTCAGGCACCGAATGATCTATAAAGGCAATGCCCGTTCAGAATCACAAAAGACGGCATTAAACGATCTCGTCGTCAGCGAGATGAGTATTGTGGCCTCCTCCAATCTTGAAAACCTTGAGATCAATAAACTACACCAACTCTTCCAGGCCAATTACCTGATCAGCGTGGGTGATTACAAATCTGCACTTCATTCTTTCTACGAACTAAACACCTTGCTGGAAGGCAACAAGCACTTGTGGGCTGATCCTCCTATCTATTATGTGCTCACCCTTGAAGGTGTATTAGATAGTTTGCGAAGCCTTCGGCAATATGAAGGTATGACCCACTTCATCGAGAAGTTGAAAAACCTGAATACCCCTTCATTGAATTTTAACACCAACGTTACCTGTCTGATCTTCCTTTATGAAGTTATCCCTTTCCTCGACAAGGGAGATTTTGCAGCCAGCGATAAACTATTGAATTCGTATTCTGAAAAACTACTCAAAAAAACACAGCTCCTCAGTCTTGCCAGAAATGCTGAGTTATCCTTATATATTGCGCTGATCCAGTTTGGTCTGAAAGAGCCCCGCAAAGCTCAAAAGTCGTTGAGTAAAATTATTGCTACCAGCAAAGGGTTTGCGAATCTCCCACTCTATCGCACAATCAAATTGGTCAACCTAATCATCTTGTATGAACTCAGGGAATTTGAACTCATCAAACTAGAGACTCGGACATTCAAAAGAGATATGCAGGCATCCGGAAAAGAATACAGGATAGAAAGGAAGATCCTAAGTTTTGTCAACAAGCCAAGCCTTCCGATTTCAGCTGTAAAACGTAAACTCCTGTGGGAAAAACTTAAAAAAGATTTTGACCTAATCCATCATGATGTCTATGAGCAACAAACCTTGAGGCTCTTTGACTTTTCAGCATGGATGGAAAGTAAGATTCGAAAAGTATCCTTGTCGGAAGTGCTTTCGGGCAAGCTGGGTACTTAGGGCAAAGAGCATAAAGTAATTGGTAATTGACATATGACAAATTAATGAAAAGACATGTAGGGGTTCAAAATTTTGAACCCCTACATGTCTTTTCATTAATTCACTCCTACCCAAACTTCTTATACTTCTCACTGTCACACACCGCTCACTGTCTCATATTTCTTGAAGTGGCTATAGATTTCAATTAGTTTCTTCGCTTCATTCTCCCAGGTATACTCTTTTGCTGCAGCACCACAGGCTTCAGCCATTGATTGCAAAACCATAGGGTGTTGATCAAGGTATTCAATAGCTTCAACTATTTTATCCACCTTAACTTCATCCAATAAAAGAGCGCATGGGTATCTGTTGCAAATCGTTGCATACTCCGGATAATTCATGTTGATGGAGGGGAGTCCTGCATGCATGGCATCAAAAAATTTATTTGGCAGAGAATAATAATCATTAAGGCTGCCAACCTCTCTCAGATTAATGCTCAATCTTGCTTGCTTCATCAACTGGGGGATATGATCAGGTTTGACCCAACCCAGGAAAACGACATTGTCCGTTACCCCACTTGATTTAGCCAGTTCTTTAAGTTGTTCCGTAATATCACCTTCCCCGGCCAGCCAGAACTTCCAGTCCGGCAAATGAACCATGGCCTCTATACACGCCTCCAATCCTCTTCCTACATTCAAAGCACCCTGATAAAGCAGTATCTTTTCATCAGCATCACGCTGAAGTAAAGCCTGTCCACTCGCTGCTGTAGGTGCAATATTGCGGATAACATCAAAATGAACTTTATACCTACGTCCCATCAGCGAAGCCAATTCCTCGCCTACGGTATAGCAAGCATCGAAGCCGGGAATAGTCCTTTTTGCAATCCACTCCCATATTTTTTTAATGGCTGGTCTTTGAGTCAGTTCAGGAACTTCAGAGAAATATTCGTGTGCATCATACACTGATTTTTTCATTTTGACCCAGGCGGCCAAGCGAACAGCGAGGGCTGTGTCCAGGTCACATGCACATACAATATCAAAATCATGCCTGAGCAAAGTAAAAAACAGACGTTTGTTGTATTCGATGTAAAAAAGAGGGCCTTTGTTAAACCAACAGCGGAATCGCAATCCCCTGAAGTGAGAGGGCGTGAATACAATGGAATTTTTAAGTTTTCTTCCTACCAGCGTAACTTCTGCACCTGTTGACGACAATGCAGCACAAATCCGAAACATCCTCCTGTCATAGGTCAGGTCATTCGTTACCGCAAATATTATTTTTTTCCCGGTCATTGCTTATGGCTTGCTACGGTATATTCGATCTTCCACAATCCTGATTCTGTTTTCATCAGCGAGTTGCTGTAACTCCTGTTTGATGGAAGGTTGATGTTCATGATTGTACAGCGCAAGGAAATCTTTAATGGTTATTCCATCACGGTCATCCAATACTTTGTAAATCGCCTTTACCCATCTCGCTTCACTTTTATCAACCTGCAGACAACGATCACAATGACCGCACCGATTTGCATCTGATTCATCAAAATAATGTCTGATAAAAACTTCCCTGCAATCAATATCTTCCTTTAAATACCCCAGCATGGAATTCATCCTTGCGAAGGCTCGCTCTTTCCTAAAGGCATAAGTTTTGAGGTTGATAGAGAAATTTTGTTCAGGTACCCTTTCCCGTAACAAGGTAATCTGATTTCGGGCAGTAGATGTCCGGTATTCAAGCACCCCTAATGCATGTAATCTCACCAGGTGTTTCTTAACCTTCTTGCTATCCCATTGCAGAAATTTAGCCAGTTTCTCTTCCCGGATATTGACTGACGAGGTCCACAATCCTTCATATCCTCTTAACAAGGCTTTCGTCAAAAGTTCTGTCTCTATATCTGCCAACTGATGACTATACAGTGTTTCATCGTCCGCCAAAATCTGTAAGGTGCTTCCACGAAATGCTGATTCATCCATCTGCAGCCAACCATCTTTCGAGAGGATATCCAAGGCTACGTATACTTCTGCTGCCCGAAATCCAAACCTTGCAGCAAAACGATCGAGGTCAAACTCAAACGTTTCACCAAGACCTGACCCAACGGCCAGATCCAGGAAAATATGAAGTGATTTATAGATGCGTCGGAGTTCCTCGAGATCAGGAAAACTACTTTCCACTCTTGTGATCAGGTTTTTTTCACTGGCGGGTTTAACGACGATGATGCAATAAGCATCGCTTCCATCACGGCCCGCGCGTCCGGCTTCCTGATAATACTCTTCAATGCCGGGTGGTAGATCATAATGCACGACAAGGCGGACATCACCTTTATCGACTCCCATCCCAAACGCATTGGTGGCGACTATCACTTTCTTTGCACCACTGATCCAATTCGTCTGAATGACATCCCGGGCCTGCATATCCATTCCTCCATGATAGGCTACAGCATCGATTCCTTTTGTACTGAACCAGTCAGCTAACTCTGTACACTTGCGCCGATGCCGCACATAGACGATAGCGGATCCTGAAGCTTTGACCAGTAAACGTTCGATGTAGGACATCTGATCTTCACGCGGGATAACATGGTAATGGAGGTTCTTGCGCGCAAAACTATCCCGGATCACCACCGCATTTTTCAAATAGAGCCTTTTCAGAATTTCATCTTTGACTTCCCTGGTTGCAGAAGCTGTCAAAGCTATCATTGGAACCTCGGGAAACAATGTCCTCAATTCACCCACCTCAAGATAGGAAGGGCGAAAATCATGTCCCCATTGCGATATACAATGTGCTTCGTCCACTGCAATCAAGTTGACAGGCATAGATTGCACCCGTTCACGAAACATTGGCGTCTTCAATCTCTCCGGCGAAACGTACAGCAATTTTATCTTTCCGAATCTTGCATTGTCCAGCAATCTGTCTATGTCTGCGTTGCGCATCCCTGAATAAAGGGCTTCGGCTGCAATGTTTAGTGATTTCAACCGGGAGACCTGATCTTTCATCAAAGCGATGAGAGGCGATATGACAATCGTCAATCCGTCAAACGCAATGGCAGGCACCTGGTAACACAATGACTTACCTCCACCTGTAGGAAGCAAGGCAAGGACATCTTCACCGGCAATAACCCGGTCAATAATCTCCTGTTGAAGCGGCCTAAAGGAAGAATATCCCCAGTATTGCTTCAGTATGTCAACTGGATTTTTCAATTCTCGGTAAAAATACGTCAATCAGAATTTAGGGTTGGGAATTGTTCTGTTATTATGCCTTCTGATATTGAATTGATTGGAAAAAATCACGACAGGCATGGAGACCCTCAGTGTTATAACCCCAAATAAATCCCTGGAATTTGGATTTGCTCTTGCAGTGCCTGTTGGTTGGGTGACCGGCCCTGTTCCCAGAGACTCTCCTTCACGGTTAGCAAGAGCTGCCGTGAGCGGTCCGGCTTTTTCCAATAATTCGAGATAGGTGATATAAATGGTGCTTGCATCATCCAGATAATCAGTAAAGGTATACGACAACATTCCTTCCAAAGCTAAAATCAGATTTTCACTGGCGAGATATTTTAACCCTCCACCAAACTGAAATGAAGGCTGAAAACGTGAATACGGTTTTTGATCAGGATAATCCTCTAGAAACTGACCTTCTGTACCCAAAGGTTGAAGAGACACTTTTTCACCTTCATACCTGGTCTTGGGATTGAAATAAAAAAAACTTGCCCCAACCGAGGCAAAGGGAGTGAAAGCCTTTCCGGATTTCGGACTAAATCCCAAAATGTTCCAATCCATCCCAACAGCGAGCTGGATCACCGGAGCAAAAAAATCAAGGTTACGGACCCTTGTAGCTGTGTTTTCAGCCAAAGCATCATCACCCGCGAGACGAGTATACAAGAGATCCGCTCTCGCCTGGAATGTTTGGTTTAATTCATAGCCGCCATGCACCCCGAAAACAGGTCCGACCAACACTTTAATACCGTCCTGGATATTATAGGATGTAAGGTCACCCTGATAGTTAGAGAAACCTGCAATAAGACCCACTTCTCCCTGGCCTAAGCAGATCAGGCCAAGGCAGGATGAAATCCACATCAACAGTGTACCTGCGATTCGTAATCTGGGTTTCATTTAGTTCGAAGTAAAATGTCCGGGTGTATTTTAAATCCCAAAGATATAGAACGTTCCATATGTATGAAATTTATATACGATCTCCAATAAAGATACCTTCTTCAATTGTTCAAACTAGTACAGCAGGGCTTTTATCCAAAAAATAATCCTGTGTTGTGAACAATACTCTATCATTGTCCTTCATTCTATACACGCCGGATTAAACAACGCATTTGCACATGAACAACCTTACAAAATGCATCTCATCAACCCTTTGTGGATATCTGATCCTCTTCTCCCCACTTACGGCGCAGGAAGCATTTGAAAAATGGTACCAACTGGGGCCTGAAACTGAATTTTCGACAGGAATCCGCTCTGAAGAATGGTATGCATCAGCATCTGCAGTCAAACCAAAAACAATCATTGTTGCTGTGCTGGACAGTGGTGTTGATATATACCATCCGGATCTCAAAGACAATATCTGGATCAATAAAGATGAAATCCCGGGCAATAAGATTGATGATGATCATAATGGATTTGTGGATGACATCTCTGGTTGGAATTTCATCGGTGGACCAGATGGCAGCAGTGTCATCAAGGAGTCATTAGAGGTGACACGAGAATACAGTAAAGAAAAGGTAAGGTGGGAAGGCGTAGATGCTAATCAACTGAAAGGGAAGAAGAAAAGAGAATATGAAGCATTTGCAGCAAAGAAGGAGTTGATCGAAACCAAACGTGAAAATGCCTCTCTTCAGATCAGCCAGGTGCTGGAAATGCAGGAAGTGGTCATGAGCGCATTAGCAGCTGCAAAACTGGAGCTTAACGGGGATTCAATTGATATTGCAAGGCTGGAAAGCTCCGGAAATGAAGAATTGCTGGTCGCTGCAAGGATAATCCAAAGTGTAGAGGACCAAGGTGTTCTGGTAGAAAATATTGATTGGCTGGTCGAAGTCGCCACATCCCAATTTAAAGAGCAGATCCAGGCGAGTGAGGACATATTACAATACTCCTTTAACCCGGATTATAATTCAAGGACCATAGTAGGAGATAACTACGAGGATTTTAAAAACCCCCATTATGGAAATAATGAGATCAAGGGTACCTTTTCAACTCACGGAACCCATGTCGCTGGCATCATCGGCGCTGTCAGAGACAACGGTGAGGGTATGAATGGGATAGCTGACCATGTAGCCATCATGGGCGTCAAAATCATTCCTGACGGAGATGAGCGTGATAAGGATGTAGCCAATGCAATCAGGTATGCGGTTGACAATGGTGCATCTGTGATCAATATGAGTTTCGGTAAAGGGTACTCTCCTGAAAAATACCTGGTTGACAATGCAATGAAATACGCAGACAAGCATGATGTACTGCTCGTGTTAGGTGCAGGCAATGAGAGCACAGATATTGATGCTGATCCCAAATATCCAAATGATACCTACACAAATAGGAAATTACTGAGGCCCAACCGTGCGAAAAATATGCTGTCTGTAGGAGCTTTATCTCCGGATGGTGGAGAGCTGGCGATCGCTGAATTTTCTAATTATGGTAAAAACGAAGTGGATGTTTTTGCTCCCGGAGTTTTTATTTATTCCACCACCCCTGACAGTACGTATGAATACCTTAGTGGAACAAGTATGGCTGCTCCTGTGGTGAGTGGCATTGCTGCCCTGATCAGGTCAAGATACCCAGACCTCAGCGCTAAACAGGTCAAAGAGGTCATCATGCAGAGTGTAAGAAAATTACCAGCAACGGTGACCCAACCAGGCACCTTCGATAAAGTTTCTTCTGCCGATCTGAGTATTAGTGGTGGCATGGTAGATGTCGTTACTGCGATGAAACTTGCTTCCACAACCAAAGGAAAAGCAAAGAAGAAGAACAGGATGCCGGAAAGTGAGTATGTACCTATTGGTGAGAAAGTATGATTTTTCAGCTGCCAGCCTTCAGCTCATTTTCTAGTAGCTGTTAATTGGTGTTTTAGAAAAAGATTTTATCGTTCCTTTTCATCAGATTCAATTCAGTTTTCTATCCTTCAACACAATTGTGCAGACTAATAACTCAGGCGGATTGATATAGTTTTAATGATATCAAAGGACACGGACTTCGGTGACATATTCCTCGCCTAATCGTTCGTTGACGAGTGTACGGATGTTCTCTTTCATGATCGTCAGTTCTGATTTGAGAGAAGCTGATTCAATAAACAGGAGCAGAACGTGCCCATCGAGTTTAATCCTTTGGGTATAGCCGCTAATGATAGGACCCATGAGTTCTACCCACATTTTCTCAATTCGGGTCTGGTATAATTTTGCCCTCAACTGAGGTGATTGAGCGAATACCTGTAACCATTCTTTGAGTGGACGGTTGTTGTCTCCATGCATGGTTTAAAGGTAAGGTTTATAAGTTTATATGTTTACGGGTTTAAGCTGGAAGTTGCCACTAGATGGCATCCGGTTGCTGAGATGGCGAACATGGTAGAGGGAAAGGTGGTCGAAACATCGCCGCCAGGAATGAATTATGGTGTCATCTCGATGGCATGGAGAAGGTCAGCGGGTAGAAAGTCTGTGAAACGTTTGCTACTGGTATCAGAAATGAAAATCTGGCCAAAATCGGGGGCCATTAGGATTTCCATAAGGCGGTGGAGTCTCCGTTCATCAAGTTTATCAAAAATATCATCCAGAATCAATAAAGGTTTATACCCACGCTGATTTCGGAGGATGTTATACTTGCTGAGATGCAGAGCGAAGATGAGTGATTTGACCTGGCCCTGAGATCCATATTCTTTGGCAGGCATGTTTTTAATCGACAGCTTGTAATCGTCCTTATGGATACCTACGTTTGACCTGCCTGTGTTTTTATCGGCCTCCCAACTCATGTCTGTAAGCACATGGTAAGGATATTGATGAAGGCCAGACGCATATTGTAAATCAATGCTTTCCCTGTTTTCGGAAAGGTTGAGGTAGGTCTCGCGAAGCAAAGGAGAAAATACATCAACTACCCATTTCCGTTTTTCATAAATCAATGTCGCCAGCGGAGACATTTGCTCGTCATAGGTAGCAATGATTCCTCCCAGATCTGCAAAACCCTGCTTGAGTGCCGCAGTGCGCATTTCGAGTAAATGATTGTAAGTGACCAAAGCTCTGAGATAGTGATGGTCCACCTGGCATAGCAGATGATCGATATAGCGCCTTCTGGTCTGACTTGAGCCAAAGACCAGGTCGATATCCCTTGGAGCAGAAAATACGACCGGAATATAGCCAAGATGTTCACTGACCCTCGGGATCGCAATATGATCCAGGACCAGATCCTTGCTTTCACCTGGCCTAACTTTCATGATGAGCTTATGTACGATGTCATCTTTGAGCACATCTGCCTCCAGCCGGAAAAACGATTCTTCCTGCCGCACCACTCTTTGATCGTAAGGTGTAAAGTAACTTTTACCGACACTCAGATAGTATACCGAATCAAGCAAATTGGTTTTACCCATGCCATTGAGGCCGGATATCAGATTGAATTTGCTACCGAAACTAAAACGGTTATCTGCATAGTTTTTATAATTAATCAATACCACCTCTTGGATCGTCAGAGACTTCATAGCCGGTTTAATGCAGATAAGCTTATCTTTGTGAGGCGGCTAATATAGTTTTTATGGCTCAGGTAAAAGAAAAAAAGACAGGCAAGGAAGCATCCGGATCAGCTAATGGACTGGATGTCACCACATACCGTCAATGGTATGAAACCATGATGAGGATCAGGCGCTTTGAAGAGCGGGCCCTGAAGATGTACTCTATCAACAAGATCAGAGGTTTCCTACATGTGTATATCGGTCAGGAAGCCATAGCAGGTGCCATCACCAGTGCATTGCGACCCACTGACCCGATCGTCACCGCCTATCGCCAGCATGGTATCGCACTATGCCGGGGTATTTCCAGCAAAGCCTGTATGGCAGAATTGTTTGGGAAAGAAACTGGTGTCAGTAAGGGCAAAGGAGGTTCCATGCACTTCTTTTCCAAAGACCATCATTACTTTGGCGGGAACGGAATAGTAGGTGCGCAGATACCTATCGGAACCGGGATAGCTTTTGCCGAACAATACAAGGGTACTGAAAATATCTGTCTCACGATGTTTGGTGATGGCGCTGCACGCCAGGGCGCCCTACATGAGTCCTTCAACATGGCCATGACTTGGAAACTCCCGGTGCTGTATGTGATAGAAAACAACCACTACGCCATGGGTACCTCGGTCTCTCGTACAAGTAATGTAACAGATCTGTCCAAACTTGGACTCTCCTATGAGATGCCGAGTTCCTCTGTCGATGGAATGGATGTCATTAAGACACATTATGCCATGGCCGAGGCTGCAGCTCATGTCCGGTCAGGTAAAGGCCCATACTTATTGGAAATCAATACCTACAGGTATCGTGGCCATTCTGTATCCGACCCTGCAAAATACCGCCCAAGCGAGGAATTGGAATCCTATAAAGAACAGGATCCCATCGAGAAGTTACGGGAGTATATTATTGAACACAAATTACTTACTAACAACGAATTAGAAGATATTGATAAAGCGATAGCTCAAGAGATTGACGCTGCGGAAGCATTTGCCGAAAGTTCATCCTTTCCTCTGGCTTCTGAGTTGTTCACAGATAATTATCTACAGGAGGACTACCCCTTTACAAGGGATTGAGAAGGTAACCTTTTGGTGGTGAGAAGTAAGTGGTGAATAGTTGGCAGAACGCTGATGACGATGGACAATAACCCGTTGAAAATTCTACCTATAGAAATTAAACTAATACTTAATATCTTGTTTCATTGCCCAATTGCGGTAAATGATTACTTTTGCACCACTTTTTAAAAATCACTATTGCGATGGCTATTAGAAGAAAGCTGGAAAAAAAGAATGAAGAGACGCTGCTCGACCTTACGCAGGCACGGTTGCAAGCCAATAACTTTTTTGAGAGAAATCAGAAAATGATCATTGGAGTTGTGGCTGGTCTCGTCATCGTCGTTGGCGGATGGTTTGTTTACAACAACATGATCAAACAGCCTAAAGAAGAGAAAGCCATGGCACAGATGTGGATGGCTCAGTTTCAATTTGAACAAGACTCTTTCCAGGTAGCTCTTGAAAATCCGGGGGGCGGTTACAGTGGTTTTTTGACCATCATTAAAGATTTTGGTGGAACTAAAGCGGCTAACCTGGCTAATTTCTATGCCGGCATCGCGTATCTCAATCTTGGCAATTTTGATGCAGCACTTACCTATCTCAATGATTTTGATCCGGATGGTGTTGTAGGTCCTACCATGAAACATGGCGCCTTGGGTGATGTCTATTCTGAACTAAACCAGATGGACAAAGCTATGGCCAGTTATAAAAAAGCTTCATCGTCATCTGACAATGAATTACTGACGCCATACTACCTGAAGAAATTAGCGTTACTGCATGAATCCCAGAATGAGGTCGACAAAGCCCTGGAAATTTATAAGACGATCAAGTCAAAATACCCTAACAGTAACGAAGCGCTTTCGATCGATAAATATATCGCAAGGGCAGAAGGTAAATAACTATGGCTTCGCGGGATGCATCACCTTCGTTGGTTAACCTTCCGGATGGATCATCCTTTAAGATCGGTATTGTCGTCTCCCAATGGAACGCAGACATTACCAATGTTCTCCTTGAAGGTGCGCGGGAAACTTTGCTTCAGTCTGGAGTTTTAGAAGCCCACATTGAAGTGCTCTATGTGCCTGGTTCTTTCGAATTACCCTGGGGTGCTCGTCAGATCATGAAACCCGGTAAAAAAGATGCTGTGATCTGTCTAGGCTGTATCATACAGGGTGAGACAAAGCACGATGAATACATTGCTTCCGCTGTTGCTTCTGGTATTATGCAATTGGGTCTTATGTCGGGTATACCGGTCATCTTCGGTGTATTGACCACCATTACAGAAAAACAGGCAAAAGACAGAGCAGGTGGCAAGCAGGGCAACAAGGGATCAGAAGCTGCTGCAGCTGCGTTACAGATGGCCATCGTACGTACTGGCGACACCACTACCAAGAAGCGAATCGGGTATTGATATGAAAGTTATTTCCATCGACACAGGACATTTCAAACTTGATGGTGGTGCTATGTTTGGAGTAGTACCAAAAACCATCTGGAATAAAATGATTCCGGCAGATGACAACAACCTCTGCAGCTGGACGATGAGATGCCTCCTGGTCGATACGGGTGAAAAAGTAATTTTAATTGATACCGGCCTGGGTGACAAACAGGATGAGCGATTTTTCAGTCATTACTTCCTGCATGGCGAAGATACTTTGATGAGTTCCCTGGCACATGCAGGATATTCACCGGAGACGATCACGGATGTATTGCTCACCCATTTCCATTTTGATCACGTTGGTGGTGCTGTAAAAAAGGACGCTGATGGGCAACTCTTACCTGCCTTTCCAAACGCAAAATACTGGACGACCCTGAGGCATTACAATTGGGCATTTACGCCCAATGCACGCGAGAGAGCTTCTTTTCTGAAAGAAAATTTTGTCCCTTTGCTGGACGCAAATGTTTTACATTTTATTCCGGAAGAAGAGGGATACATGTGGGATCAGAACATCAGCATTCGTTTGTCTTATGGACATACTGAATCAATGATGTTACCTGAGATCAGGGTCAACGATAAGGTTAAAATCATTTATGCCGCAGATCTTATTCCATCTGCACATCATGTCGGCCTACCCTACATCATGGGCTATGATATACGTCCGTTGGTCACCCTTGAGGAGAAAACTGCTTTTCTCACGGATGTTGCACAAAAAGGCTACTACCTGTTCCTTGAACATGATAAAGAGACACAGTGTATTTCTATTAAGCTCGATGCTAAAGGCAGGCCTGAGGTGGATAAAAAACTAAGTCTTGGGGAAGTGCTTTTGAATTCAAAATAATAAATATGAACTTAAAAAGGACTCAAAAGGACTAAAGACACTTACCATTTTCCTTGGTTGGCTTAGATAGTTTCAACTCAGGGCTGTGGGACGCCTATCCCTGGATATGGTTAGTGGGCTTGATACTTGAATCATACACCTTATCAAATTACTATAACATGAGTTTTATTGGCAACGTCTTTGTGGGCATAGCTGCTCTCATCCTATCTTACCTGGTAACATCATTTTATTCCAGATCAATGCCTGGAGGCGATGCAGGCGTTGGATATGCCTTGGGAATCATCATCCTCAATCTGGCCTTTGTGATATGCATGGGCATAGTAGCATTGATCATTAGCGGGAAAGGTGGATTTGAATGGGTGTCTGCTATCAAATCAACACGCACCTTATATGTCACCATTTCCGTCCTTGCCACATTGATCTTTGCTGGTCTGGCCGGACTATTTAAAGGAGAAAGCGGACATCTGGCCGGTCCTGCCAGATATTTGCTTCCCATGTTTTATATCCTTATTCCAATATTGATGATGCTGATTAGTGTTATCTTATTAAATGAAAATATTAGGTCAGCTATTCCATTAGCCATTTATAAATGGCCGTCAGCCTTTGTGGCGTTGGTTAGCCTTGTGGGATTGTCCTCATTATTAGTAGCGCAAATTGCATTCTCCGCAAAAAAACAAGTGGCGGCGATTCAGTACGCTGCCAGCAGTGCAGATGAAAATCACTTGCGCATTTTGGCAGAAATCGATACATGCGATGTACTGAAAAACTTGGGCTCCATTCTTGTATTTACCGGAGACAATCAGCCTTCAGAAATTCAAAATGCGGCTGTTGCAAAAATGAAAACAAATCCGGAATGGAAGCAGGAACTTCTTGGCTATCTGGAGACAGACTGGGCACCTGAAGTATTTCAATTTCTGGCCTCAAACCCTGTCGATCATCCTTCTATTTTCGAAGAACCTGTTCGAAAAGGGGTGCTGATCCAGGCTAATCTTTTCAGAGAGCGAATCAGAAGATGTTCTCATCCTTCTCATTTTTATGAAAGTATGTTTAACTGGGATGTTGAACGTGTGATACGGACCGTCGATAAATTTCAAAGCAAGGAGATTGATTATGTACCAGCAATGAAAGAACTAAGGGCTTCTATGAATGAGCCATCTGATTTAGATAAACCAGAATTCAGTGCTGCCCCTATGCTTGACAGTTGGATTAAGGCGCATGCGTAATCAGGACTCAAATAATTATTGCTTTTTTATAGCTTATAATCTGGTAAAGATCATTCAATATCGTAGTTTAAAATCGCAGCAACCATCCAAAAGTGTCATCATGAGAAGTATTTTTACTGAATACTGGAGTTGATAAACGTCATGATTATATCATAAATCTATTATACGTAGGAGCAGGATACTCTCTTCAAGTCACATCACCCAACCAGGGTTGCATCTCCAACGAACAGGATGTCGTTATCAAAACCAACAGGACAACAAATACTACCACCATGGTTGCTCGTGATAGCTTCACCACTCATGCTGAGTAAGATGTGCGTAGGATTGGCGATATCTCAGGGATCATCTACAACTAAAACATAAAAAGTAATTGGTAGAAAATTCGTTGCAGATTCCATAGATACATCTGATCCACAATTCCCTACATCAGCCATTTCCTGAGAAGACTTTGGCGGATCAGAAGAAGCAGATGATACCTTTCCAGAAGCTGGCAACACACCAAAAATAAAAAACAAAGCGGATAAAGGGAGCTGCATGAAATGCGTATGCCTGTCGGAATGAGTCTTACTCCTGACCCTGACAAGCAGGTCTCGCCATCAACAAACAATGGAGATTTGATGTGCCCATTGGCACAGTCACGTAATCCAAATAAATTATCAGATCAACGTTCGAAACCATGCTCACTTGGGTATAATGGAACGGAAAATGAGTTGAAGCTAGGGCTAAACCATGGCCAAAATAATCTGCCAATAAATCATCCTTCCCAACGCCAAAAATAGGATACCTATCTCAGGAAGGAAAATAAATTATATCTAAACAAAAGATAATCAATCATATAGAAGTATATAAAAAGATATTTTTGTCTTAATATTTGTTTAGATTATATCTAAATAGTACCTTAGCCGCTATTGTAAAAAAAGAATAAAGCAATCCATGAAAAAAGTAATTTTCATCCTCCTCACCTCAGCTCTACTTTCAAATTCTTTTGCACAGACCGCCACGTTGGCAGGTAAGATATTTATGTCAGATAGTACAACTGTACTCCCGGGAGCAAGTGTTTTTCTTGAGAAAACTGGATATGGATCCTCAACGAATGGCAGGGGGAATTACCTGGTGGCTGGGATCCCTTTCGGGTCTTATCAAATGGTGGTAGCGTACATAGGTTATGAAACTATCCGAAAAGAAATCATGATCAGTACTGCAGATACACTAATAAATCATTTTTACCTGATCGAATCCATATCAGCACTGGGTGAAGCTGTCATCATGACCCAGGGCCATTCAGGATTAAAAGAAATACCTGGTTCTGTACATTACATATCACCCCGGGAAATAGAAAAATTTTCATACACGGATATTAATCGCACACTAAGATCGGTGCCTGGTATTAATATCCAGGAAGAGGATGGTTTTGGTCTTAGGCCCAATATTGGCTTGCGCGGCACCGGAGTTGAACGCAGTTCTAAAATAACCATTATGGAAGATGGGGTTCTCATGGCTCCTGCCCCATATGCGGATCCGGCAGCGTATTATTTTCCAACCATAGGCAGGATGCAAGGAGTTGAAATTTTAAAGGGAAGTTCTCAGATAAAATACGGGCCATTCACAACCGGAGGTGCCATCAACCTTATCTCTACTCAGATTCCAACCGAATTTACCGGCAGAGTCAATCTTATCGGAGGAAGTTATGGAAGTAGTAATATTCATGCTTACGTAGGTAATGCTTATAAAAACATAGCCTATCTGGCTGAGGGGTTCCAATATGGATCGCAAGGCTTTAAGGAACTAGAAGGTGGCGGAAAAACGGGTTTCGCTAAAAGGGACTACCTGGCCAAGTTCAGAATAAATACAAATCCTGATGCTAAAACCTATCAATCTGTAACTTTTAAAATCGGTAAAGCAACAGAGACCTCCCATGAAACATACCTGGGTCTTACAGAAGAAGATTTTGCTTCAAATCCTTACCGACGATATTCAGGATCTCAGAAAGACCTCATGAAAACGGATCAAACCCAGTTTTCCATAACCCATTTTATCAATCTGTCAAGGTCTTTCCATATAACTACCACGGCTTACCGTACTGATTTCACCCGAAACTGGTACAAGCTGGATAACGTAACGGACAGTACCGGAATTAAAAAAGCAATCGGAAAGATACTGGAAGACCCGACCGTATATGGTGAGGCATTTTCAATCCTGAAAGGTGCTACCAGTGTTAACCCAAATTCACTTACTATCCGGGCTAATAACAGATCGTACTATGCAGAAGGTATTCAGACTGTACTTGATTTCAATTTTGTAACCGATGCCATCACACATGACATCAATATTGGTATTCGTTTTCATACTGACGAAATCGATCGTTTTCAATGGGACGATCTCTACGCGATGGAAAATGGTGTGATGGTATTAACCACGCCTGGCATTCCGGGTACTGAAAGTAATCTGGTGAAGCGCGCAAAGGCTTTCGCTTCCCATATCCAGTACAGATTAAAACATGGAAGATTTACAGCGATCCCTGGCCTCCGTTATGAAAATATACTACTCGAGGAAATGAATTACGGTAAAAGCGATCCTGATCGAAACGGAACCAACCTGAAAGAAAGCATGAATCATGTTGGTGTTTTCATACCGGGTATTGGGATTGATTACAAATATTCAACCTATTTGAGTGGGTTCATTGGCATCCATAAGGGATTTTCTCCACCGGGTGTAAAGGATGAAACACTTCCGGAAAACAGTGTCAATTACGAGTTGGGTATTCGATACAACAGAAATGCGCTTTCAGGCCAATTAGTCCTATTTTATAATCATTATACCAATTTACTGGGTTCGGATCTGTCAGCTAGCGGAGGTACCGGTAGTGGAGATTTATTCAATGCAGGGGAAGTCAATGCTAGTGGGATTGAATTCATGATGGCTTATGACCTCCTTTCCTTCAGGCCTCAAACTAAATTTACTATGCCGATCACCATTGCGTACACCTTAACAAATGCCCTATTTCAAAACTCCTTTGTCAGCACGTTTGAAGATTGGGGTACGGTGACAGCAGGTGACCAATTCCCCTATCTGGCACAAAACCAACTAACGGCGGGTATTAGTCTGGAGCATAAGAAATTTGGCATTCATCTGAGCAGCCGGTACATTGATAAGATGCGCTCAAGCCCTGGGCAAGGTGACATTCCTGTAAATGAGAAAACTGATTCCTATCTGGCCTTTGATGCAAGTGCTGTTTATCACCTCAACAATTACTTCTCAGTTTTCACCAATGCAAATAACTTTACGAATGAAGTATATAATGTTGCCAGGCGACCAGCGGGTCTGAGACCTGGAATGCCTGCAACCTTTAACGTTGGGTTGAAAGTAAACTTCTGATAAGACGTCAGGCCTCCTAGTTACCCAATAAGGCACTCAGCTTATCAATGTCAAGTTTGGTGGCAAAAGCAAGTTCTTCCTGTTCGGTGGCAAATCCTTTTAGATTGATCGTAATCAAAGTTTGACTCAATGGGATCTGAAGTTCACTGGAACGGATTTTCTTAGAGGCCCCGTCGTTATAATAATCATCTATTTCTGACTTGAGGATTGCCCTGCGTGTGCCGACCCTTACACTCTTGTACCCTTCACCCAACATAGCAGGGTTTGACATGAACATATTGATGGAAGCCAGCATTGGTGAATTGGCCAGAATTTGAACTTCAGCCTGATTCTCCTTCTTTGCAGAGTTTGTATAATTTTTGGATATAGACATCCCTCCTCCTATCATGCCCATTGCTCCACTATTGACACTTGCGGCTTCATCAGCTTTCAGACCGTTAATTTCCACAGGCAATGCTTCTCCGATCTGCATAGCGATAATATTGTTGATATCATTGATTGCGTCCTGCAGACTGAGTTGGGCCTGCTGGTAATTCTTCTCGGCCAGGTATTGCTGTGCTTCCTTAATAAAAGTTTCAGCCTGAGACTGAGCGGATGCCGCCGAAAGAGTCAGCGTAAAAAATATACCTAATGTAATTGTTTTCATGATTTGTAAAATTTGATTTACGCAATGAATATACGGGAAATTCAACTTGCCTACAAAATTCAGAATGAACTCTGGCCTAAAAACAAAAGCATTCCGGATGTAAATGTCCGGTATCAGATTGTCAAAATGCCAATGGCTAACGTAGATCAATTATACGAGGCAAGGTCAGGAAGTGCATTACGCATTGAATGGATTTTCATCGGGGATCTATTTTCTGACCATTGATTGGATCAAGACAAGCAAGTCTTTTACCATTGTGATGCAATAATGACCTATTCATTTAACAAATTTAATCAGTCCATACGTAGGGATTCAAACTATCTTGCTGACTAAATGACAGAATACCCTGCCCTAAATGCTATAGCATGATTGATCATATTAAAATTACGCAAACAGAGATACAGTCGGACAATTGGTATGTCTTTAAAAAGGTAACTTATACCTATACCAAGAAGGACGGCTCAATACAATATATAAGATTAAATGGAATTCTATAAGCTATCAAGGCTATGAACTTAAAAGAAAAGTACGGCTCCATGGCTTTAGTGGCCGGTGCTTCAGAAGGCATCGGAGCCGCCAATGCCCGCCACCTAGCCGCAGTATACTAATACAGGTCCACAAAACCCTAATACACTATTCATATCGAATATTACTTTGACCTGAATGTAGATTAAAATGGATCAACTGTGAAAAAGCAACCTTTTGCCAGCGGGTTCACCAGTCACTCCATCCTCATCAAACAAACGAACACCATTTACCCATGTGCCTAGGATAGTGCCTGGCAAAGTCTGGTCTTCCAATGGTGACCATCCACATTTGTACAGAATATTTTCTTTTGACACTTTGGTATCTCTTGTCAGGTCCAACAACACAATATCTGCAAAGCCACCTTCTTCAAGATATCCTCGACCTACGATTTTGAAGCACTCCGCAGGTGCATGACACATTTTTTCAACGATGCGTTCCAACGAAATGCGGCCTTCCTTCCAATGGGTGAGCATCATCTGAAAGCTGTGTTGAATCAATGGCAATCCGGATGGTGCCTTTAGATAAGGTTCCGCTTTTTCTTCCCAGGTGTGCGGGGCGTGATCAGATGCGATGATATCAATTCTGTCATCCAGTACGGCCTGCAGAATAGCATCCCGGTCTGCTTTTGTTTTGATAGCGGGATTACATTTGATCTGGTTTCCCAACTTGATATAGTCGTGATCCGAAAAATAGAGATGGTGTGCACACGCTTCGGATGTGATCCGCTTATTCTTGATTGGACCAGCATCAAATATCCTGGTTTCTTCCATTGTGGTGATGTGGAGAATATGAAATCGTGTATTGTATTTCTTTGCCAGTTCCATGGCGAATGAAGAACTGATCAGGCATGCTTCCCTGCTTCTGATCCATGGGTGGGCAGACGGAGGGATCTTGGAGCCATAGCGTTCTTGAGCGGCTGCCATGTTAGCTCTGATCGTAGCTTCATCCTCACAATGGGCGGCCAGGAGTGTAGGACAGGATTCAAAAAGTCTTTCAAGTGTTTCCTTATTATCGACCAGCATATTGCCGGTGCTACTGCCCATAAAGACTTTCACTCCGCAGACATTGGCAGGATCTGTCTTTATCACCTCATCAAGATTGTCATTGGTGGCCCCCATGAAAAAGGAATAATTAGCCCACGCCGTCCTGGCGCCAATCTTATACTTTTCCTCAAGCAACTCTTGCGTGACAGCAGGTGGCCTGGTATTGGGCATTTCCATAAAACTGGTTACGCCTCCGGCCACACCAGCCCGGGACTCAGAAAATATGGTTGCTTTGTACTCAACCCCGGGCTCTCGAAAATGGACCTGATCATCAATGATTCCGGGAAGCAGATATCGCCCATGAACAGGGATTTCGGTATACTGCTGATGGAGACTAATGGAAGGGTCAATCCGCTCAATCTTGTCTCCCCGGACCCAGATATCACCCTCAATTGTTTTGCCCCGGTTTATTATTCTCGCTTCTTTAAACACAATATTCTTCATACGGGTAAAGATAACGGCTTTTAAGCCCTCCAAACCGGCTGACGGCCGTAAAAATTCATAGTTTTGTATTCCAATTACAGCTCTGATGCATATCACCAACCCATTTGCAAATCCCGACAAAATCATAGGAATCTGTGGCGGCGGCCAACTCGGAAAGATGCTCTGCGAAGCAGCATCTGCATGGGACTGGAAAACGGCTGTGCTGGACCAATCTATAGACGATCCTGCCGCCAGGATTGCACATAAATTTGTAAAGGGTGATTTTACGAAGTATGAGGATGTGCTCAACTTTGGTAAGGAGGTTGACGTCCTGACCATTGAAATCGAAAAAGTCAACCTAGAAGCCCTGATTGAACTCGAAAAGATGGGTAAGGTTGTCCATCCCTCTCCGCGAGGATTGGCCATCATCAGGGACAAAGCGTTGCAAAAACAGTTTTTTATTGACCAGGGACTGCCGACTGTACCGCAGGAATTGTTTGATACGAAAGAGGATATTCTCAAGGCTGTTGAAACTGGCTTCCTGCAAATACCCTTTGTGCAAAAAATCCGCACAGATGGCTATGATGGAAGAGGTGTTGTGATCATCCGTACGGAAGAAGATCTTCCATTACTGCTCGAAGGATTATGTCTCGTAGAGCCGCTCGTTGAAATAGAAGCAGAAGTGGCTGTCATAGCAGCACGAAATGTCAATGGGGAGATAAAAACATTCCCACCGGTGACGATGGCTTTTCATCCCGAAGCTAACCTGGTTGAATACTTGTATTGTCCTAGTGGTTTAGGTCCTGCCTTAGAACTGGAAGCCACCCAAATTGCACAAGCAGCCATTGAAGCACTGGACATTTGTGGTTTGCTGGCGGTAGAAATGTTTCTTACTGCTGATGGGGACTGGTTGATCAATGAGGTCGCTCCTCGTCCACATAATAGCGGCCATCATACCATTGAATGCTGCAACGTCAGTCAGTTTCAGCAACATCTATTGGCGATATGCAATCTTCCGTTGATTGATCCTCAGTTGCAGTTACCTGGTGTGATGATCAACCTACTCGGCGAAGAAGGATTTGAAGGGCCTGTGAAATACATGGGCGTGGAACAGGCACTGCGATTAGGCTCAGTCTATGTGCACCTCTATGGAAAGAAGATCACAAAACCTTTCAGAAAGATGGGACATATCACGGTCGCCAATCGAAGTGTAAGCCAGGCTATTCGTACGGCCAATTTTTTAAAAGAACACATCAAGGTCATATCATGAGCAAACCATTAGTCAGTATCGTCATGGGATCTGATTCGGATCTTTCCGTCATGCAACAAGCGGCGGATATGCTCGCTGAATTTGGGATCCTCTTCGAACTTGATATTGTTTCTGCACATCGAACACCAGAGAAGATGTTTGATTTTGCAAGAAAAGCCCACAAGCGGGGTATAAAAGTGATCATTGCGGGTGCCGGTGGTGCTGCTCATCTACCCGGTATGATTGCCAGCCTCACTCCCCTTCCAGTGATTGGTGTTCCTGTAAAATCTACTTCGAATACGACTGAAGGGTGGGATTCGGTACTATCTATTCTGCAAATGCCCGGCGGTGTGCCAGTAGCCACAGTGGCGGTCAATGGTGCTAAGAATGCTGGTATCCTCGCTGCGCAGATCCTGGGCGCATCAGACAAAAAAATCAGGACGCAGGTGATTGAGTATAAGGCTGGGTTGAGAGCGGAGGTGGAGAAGAAGTCTGAGGGGATAAAGAAAGGCTGAGGCTTTTGCCTTCGCAAAAAGGCTTCGGCAAACAAGGAAGGCTGAAGGGCAAATCATTTAGAGGCCCGCAGGGCCATGCACTATCTGACATTTGAGAGCTGCAAATATTTCCCTAAATCGCTATTTGAAGTTTCCAAACTTCAAATCAATACCACAATCATTGTCTTCGAGAGTTAATATTGGAAGGTAGTCTGCGACTGCCTCGCAACAATCATCAGAAACATCATTGAACAGCAGATTTGGTCTGCCTGGTAATACTCCTCAATTATTTATTTCACAAATGCATTCATTAAACCAATGTCCCCCATTTGTCATTTTACGTAAAATATTTTCTCAAGCTATTGCTTTTTTATAACTGAACTAATTATATATACCTCCCCGATTCTGAAAACATCAAAACTAATATTCTTTTTCGATGATATGATAAAAGAACATGGCCCGTCATATTGGATTGAAGTTTGAAAACTTCACTCAGCGTTGACATGGTAATTGTATGTGCAATGCTTTTGATTAGTGCCTGGTGGTCTGGAGACCACCTTTCGATGTTTTACAATAGTGCATACCCCTTAATATAGGATTGAAGTTTGAAAACTTCAACCAGCGTCACATGGTGTTTTGACAAAAAAGGTTGATCCGTTATGTAGAATTGAAGTTTGAAAACTTTAACCAACGTCAATTGTACTTTGACAAAAAGACATGATTTGTAACATTGGATTGAAGTTTGAAAACTTCAACCAGCAACCCCTTAATTAATCACGCTTGTCAGCAAGAAGGTAAAGTACAGCCATCCGGACAGCCACACCATTTTCTACCTGTTGTAAAATGATGGAATGTTCGGAGTCAGCTATATCACTTGAGATTTCTACACCCCTATTGATGGGACCTGGATGCATGATAACGATTGGTTTCGAAAGCGAATTTAAAACCTCCCGATTCAATCCATAATACATCGAGTACTCCCGAAGACTAGGAAAGTATTTGGTCTGTTGTCGCTCCAGCTGAATGCGTAAAACATTAGCAACATCACACCACTCCAATGCTTTTTTTAGGTTGTGCTCCACTTTCACCCCGAGGCTTTCGATGTGTTTAGGCATCAACGTTGGCGGGCCACATAACTTTACCTCAGCACCTAGTTTATTGAGGCAGTAGATATTGCTCAGGGCTACCCTGCTGTGTTTGATATCACCTATGATCACCACCTTTTTACCCCGCACACTTCCTAGTCGTTCCTTGATGGAATAGGCATCAAGCAATGCCTGTGTAGGATGTTCATGTGTACCATCACCGGCATTGATGATATTGGCGCTGATATGCTTTGACAGATACATGTGGGCCCCTGGCGCTGGGTGTCGCATGACGACCATATCCACTTTCATGGAGAGGATGTTATTGACCGTATCAAGCAAGGTCTCTCCTTTACTGACAGACGATGAACTTGCACTGAAATTAATAGTGTCAGCACTCAGGCGTCGCTCAGCGAGTTCAAATGAAATACGGGTTCGTGTTGAATTTTCAAAAAAGAGATTGGCGATCGTAACATCCCTCAGGGAAGGGACTTTCTTAATAGGACGATTGATAACTTCTTTAAACTGATCGGTGGTCTCGAAGATGAGATCAATATCATCAGGTGTGATATACTTGATCCCCAGTAGATGCCGCGTGCTCAGTTGTTGGTTAGCCATAGTTTATTTTACATCATCTTTACTGGCATAGATCCGCACCTTTCCACCGCCGCCTTCCTGCCATTCAACTTTTACATAAGCCTGATCAAGTGCATCGACCACAATCCCGGAATAATCGGACTGAATAGGCAGATCACGGTTGAACCGGCGGTCGATCAGTACCAGTAACTCAATCTTCTCCGGACGTCCAAAATGCTGTAAGGCGGAGATAGCCGCCTGGATGGTGCGGCCGGTATAAAGCACATCATCGATGAGGATCACTTTCTTGTTGTCGACCAGAAAATCCATTTTCATGGCACTTGCTTTGAGTGGTTCATTTCGGGTGCGGAAGTCATCCCTGTGGAATGTAACATCAAGCAGCCCATACTGAATGGCTTTGAGCTTCCCGATCTTCCGGAGCCTTTCGACCATTCTGTCAGACAATGCCTTACCCCTGGGTTGGATGCCGATGATACAGGAATCGCTGAAATCACCATGATACTCAATGAGTTGGTGTGCCAGCCTATCGAGGACGAGGTTCAGTTTTTGTTCAGAAAGGATTATCCTGCCGGCAGCCATTGCCTGCAAATATAAATCTTACTTTCGGTAATATCGTAAAAGCAGAGGGCAAGGAGCAAGGGGCTAGGGGCAGCATTTTTCATAAAAATATCCAGTATCGAACGGAGTTAGCCGTTGCAGGAGTTTGCTCCTGCAACCATGACAATTCCTATTCGGATTCCCAAGTGAAATTTCGGTGGGTATCCACGAAAGTCGCAGGAGCAAACTCCTGCAACGGCCAGGCTGATAGCTAACAGCTGATATCTGACAGCTAATTTTTACCCCTATCTTTCACAAATGAAAGTGCGGTTTTGGAAAATAGTTCTTTTGGGGTGGATGGCTTGCTTTCAGGCAGCAGCACAGCATATCACCATTTTAAATGGATCATTTGAGGGTGAACCCGCTGATGCAACGGTGCCGCAAGGGTGGATGGCCTGTCAGGAAGGAACCACGCCTGATATTCTTCCAGACTATTGGGGGGTATATACTCCATCTGCTGACGGAGATACCTATCTCGGCCTGATCACCAGGGGAAACGGTACCTGGGAAAGCATTGGGCAAAGATTATCCGGGCCTTTGAAAAAAGGGAGTTGTTATGCATGGTCTTTGGATTTGGCACATTCAGATACCTATTCGGGACATAGTGGGCCAGTCAAGCTGCGGGTTTGGCTTTCCAAAGTGAAATGTCAAAAAGAACAGTTGATATTTGAAAGCCCGTTGATCAGTCAAACGGACTGGGAAACGTTTAAAGTAAAATTTACAGCCAACGACGATTATCAATACATCCTACTGGAAGCCTTTCATAGCGAAGAAGAATTTTCATATAAAGGCAATATCCTGATCGACAGATTGAGGGCGATACAGGGGTGCGACCGATCGTAAAGCATAAGGAACTAGGAAATAGGAATAAGGAACTAGGAGCTAGGAAATAGGAAATAGGAATAAGGAACTAGGAGCTAGGAACTAGGAATAAGGAGCTAGGAAATAGGAGCTAGGAATAAGGAACTAGGAAATAGGAATAAGGAACTAGGAGCTAGGAATAAGGAGCTAGGAACAAGGAAATAGGAATAAGGAGCTAGGAATAAGGAGCTAGGAATAAGGAACTAGGAAATAGGAGCTAGGAATAAGGAACTAGGAATAAGGAACTAGGTATGATGAAGGGAGACGTTATTTGTTTTTTGTACTTAGCTGTTCATCGACGTCTTTAATGAGATTTTCAAGGGCTTTGCGGTTTTCCTCATTCAGCTTTTCAGGATCTATTTGTTTGAGTTCCTTTAGCAGGTCACGCAGGTTATCTTTTACTTCTTCGTCCTTAGCCCCGGAATCCGATTTTAATTTTTTAAGGGAAGCACTGACCTTATCAATGAGGCGGTCAAACTCACCATCATCATACTTGTCCTTTTGTTTACTTAAGAAATCACCCACGGCCTTACCCAGATCCCTGGTTTCATGGACGATGATTTCCGCTTTAGCTTTGTCGTCACCCTTGCCAAAGAAGTACATGTATCCGATATAACCGGCGAGGATGAGGAGGAGAGTAAAAATGAACTTACGCATATCAAAAGCGGATTGATCTGAGCAAAATAGACATTTTTCTTAACAGAGCCATACCGTGGAAAGGTAGGTGATCCACCTGTTTACTGCTGCATCTTTCCTATTTTTGCCCTCCCGACATACAAACAGGACTAAATGAAACTGGACTACAATACGATAGAATCAAAGTGGAAGAAGATATGGGAACAAACAAGCCTGTATAAGGTTAGTGAAGATCCTTCACGACCTAAATTTTATGTACTCGACATGTTTCCCTACCCTTCCGGGGCTGGCCTGCATGTCGGTCATCCACTAGGGTATGTAGCAAGCGATATATACTCGCGGTATAAGCGGATGAAGGGCTTCAATGTGCTCCATCCTATGGGTTATGACGCCTTTGGTCTCCCCGCAGAACAATATGCCCTGGATACAGGCGTACATCCGGCCAAAAGCACCTCTGACAACATATCAAGGTATCGTGCACAATTGGATAATATTGGTTTCTCCTTTGACTGGAGCCGCCAGGTCCGTACAGATGATCCTGCATACTATCGCTGGACACAATGGATTTTCCTTCAACTCTATGGGCATTATTATGATAAAACGGAAGACAAAGCCCTTCCGATATCTGTTCTGATCAGCCACTTTGAAAAAAACGGGAGTTCTGGTATTCATGCCGCAGCATCACCTCATCCTCCATTCTCTGCAGATCAATGGTTTGGTATGACACCGGCTAAAAAAGAAACCATCGTTATGAATTACAGGCTGGCCTTTAGAAAAGTTGGCTATGTCAATTGGTGTGAAGCGCTCGGTACTGTATTGGCTAATGACGAAGTTAAGGACGGAGTAAGTGAGCGTGGTGGATTTCCGGTCATCCAGAAAGAAATGATGCAATGGTCTTTGCGGGTCACTGCATATGCCGAAAGATTATTGCAGGGCATGGATACCATCCAATGGAGTGAGAGTCTGAAGACTATACAACGCAATTGGATCGGACGTTCTGAAGGTGCTTTTATAGATTTCAAGGTGGCGAATGAAAATCATTCCGTCCGGGTTTTTACAACAAGACCGGATACGATTTTCGGTTCGACCTTCCTCGTACTGGCCAATGACCACGACCTTGTTTCACTCATCACAAGCGAAGGCCAGAAAGAAATTGTAAATACATTTGTGGATCAATCAAAAGAAAAATCTTCTGATCCAAAATCAGCAGGTCAGAAATCCACAGCAGGTGCCTGGACCGGAGCGTATGCTGTGCATCCTATCACCGGTGAACAAATACAAATCTGGATTGCCGATTATGTATTGAAGGATTATGGAACCGGAGCTATCATGGCCGTGCCTGGTGATGATGAACGTGACCACGCTTTTGCAATTCAACATAAATTACCTGTAGTTGAAATTATCGACAGGTCCGGAGTCAATACCCCGGAGATCGGGGACAGGCAGGGTATCCTCATGAATTCTTCTTTTCTCAACGGATTAGCTGTCGATGCCGCCTTGGTATCTATGCTTGATTACCTTGAAACAAACAAACTGGGTACCAGGCAGATCGCCTATAAACTAAGAGATGCAAATTTCAGTCGCCAGCGCTACTGGGGCGAACCTTTCCCTGTGTTCTATGATGATGCAGGACTCGTGCATGAAATGGCGGAAAGCACCCTTCCGCATGTGTTGCCGGATCTCGATGACTTCAAACCCTCACCTGATGGACGATCACCACTTGCGCGATTAGATCATTGGGCTAGACCAACACCTGGGGTCTACAGGGAAACGGACACCATGCCAGGGTACGCAGGTTCTTCTTGGTACTTTCTGCGCTACATGGATCCGAATAATCAGACAGCGTTTGCTTCGCCTGATGCTATTAACTACTGGAAAGATGTTGACCTGTATGTAGGAGGTGTGGAGCATGCTGTGGGTCACTTGATGTATTCACGCTTCTGGCACAAATTTCTGTATGATCTTGGCTATGTCCCAACTCAGGAACCTTTCAAAAAACTGGTGAACCAGGGTATGATCCAGGGAATAGTCGAGAGTCTGCTCTTATTCAAAGAACGCAAAGACGGAAAAGCTCATTTCATAAGTTCTGAACTGGCTGCAGCAAGAGAAATTCCCGATGAATTACTGTCGGCTATTCCGGTTCACATCAGTTTTGTATCAGCCTATGGTCAGCCTACTTCACATCTTGATGGCAATGGCATCGAATCGTTTATAAAATGGCGTCCCGAATATGCAGATGCTGTTTTTGAATGCTTTGATGGTGTATACACTTCTGACAACCAGAATGGGGCCACCTTTTATACCCAATCTGAAGTAGGTAAAATGTCAAAGCGATACCACAATGTGGTCAATCCTGATGATGTCATTGAGAAGTACGGAGCGGATTGCTTTCGTATGTATGAAATGTTTCTCGGACCGATCGAGCAATCCAAGCCTTGGGATATGATGGGCATCGAAGGTATCAATAAGTTTCTCCGAAAATTATGGACATTGTTTTACAACGAACAGGAGGAATGGATTGTGACTTCAGCCGAACCAAAGGAAACGTCCTATAAAATCCTGCATGCCACCATTAAAAAGACGGAAGAGGATATCGAGCGCTTTTCCTTCAACACCGCCATCAGCCAGTTTATGATCTGCGTCAATGAACTCAGGAAAACGGAGGAGCGATCTGCATCAATACTTTCACCACTAGTTCAAGTGATTGCTCCATTTGCTCCATTTGTAGCAGAAGAGCTCTGGCAACAACTAGGAAATAAAGATTCCGTACATACCTCTCTTTTCCCTTCCTACGATGAGAAATGGCTGGTCAATACCACCATCAACTATCCTGTCTGCATCAACGGAAAGAAAAGGAGTGAAATCATTTTGCCTGCAGGCTCCCCCAATGCGCTCATTGAGTCGAGTGCAAAAGAATTACCGGAAATCATCAAATGGCTCGAAGGACAAACTATCAAGAAAGTGATCATCATCCCTGACAAAATGGTCAATATCGTAATCTGATCAATCGATTATTTTAAAAGTTGTAAGGCGGTTTGCCTGATGCTGCTCTTCAGAGCACTCCTCGCATACGCAGTTGACAGAAAGGTTTGATTCCCCAAAACCCTGGGCTACTAAACGTTTTGCAGGAATACCAACGGACATGAGATATTCTATCGCTGACTGAGCCCGCTTCTGGGATAGGTCAAGGTTGTATTCATCAGTTCCCCGGCAGTCGGTATAAGAAGAAAGCTGGATACGGATCGTCGGATTATTTTTAAGGATGATAGAAAGGTTATTAAGAGATGGTTTGGCATCATCACGAATCGCCCACTGATCGTAGTCGTAGAAGATATTTTCAAGCACGATTTCCATATTTCTGAATATCGGATCGAGCTCCATTATTTGGTTGATGGTTGTAATCGGTTTTTCAGGATTCCTTTCAATATCACCCGTATTCAGTGAATAGGTTGCGGCGAGATGATCTCTGTACCTTGCTGTAAATGTATATTGTTTATTCCATTCCAGCTTGATCAGGAATTGACCTAGTTCGTCTGTAACAAATCGCTGGTCAGACAAGCCTTGTGTAATAATGATCGGACCGTTTGGAAGTGCTTTCTTTCCGACCCGCGTGCTATTCGGATCATCCGGAACTTCAAACTGAGGTTCCATCACGCGCAACGAAAGAAAAAGTTGGTAATCAATAGGCTTCTCCTTAGGAACTTCATTTTTAGGTACTTCCGCAACATCGGTTGGTGCTATGCCCTTGAGGGTAAATGCGAAGATGTCATCATTGCGTGCAGCCCCTCCCCGAGAGGACGTAAGAAATCCTTGCAACAGGACATTCTCTGCCGGGGTGGCAAACGTGTCTACGATCAATCCGAAATCATCAGCTCCACTATTGATAGGGGATCTTAAATTGATGGGCGGAACCCACTGCCCTTGCTGGTCGAGGTAGGTTTTAAAAATATCAAGTCCGCCGAGACCGGCAAGCCGATCTGAGGAATAAAACAAGGTGTCTTTATAGACAGTCGGGTATTGTTCCTGACCGATGGTATTAATAAATGAGCCAAGGTTGACAGGTTCAGCCCATTTGCCAGCAGCGTCAATCTGCGTAAAATAGATATCATGCCCTCCCTGCCCTTCTGGGGCATCTGATGAAAAAAACAACGTTGTACCATTGGCAGCAAATGCAGGATGACCAAAATTGACTTCCTCTCGAATAAATGGAAAGGGTTCTGGTTCTAGCCAGCCATTTCCGCGCTTGTAGCTGAACATAAGTTTACACCAGGCATCATATTCCTGGCCTGAGTAACATCTTGTAAAGACGAGCATTTGTCCATCCGGGCTCAGAATAGCCGTACCCTCATTGTCCGGTGAATTGATAACTTCATCATAAGGAGAAACTTCCTGTGTTGATTTTTTAAAAACATAAAGGTCAGAAAATGACCTTCCGGTCCATAGGTAGCTGTCGGTGGTTTCCTTTGAATCCCTGTCGCTTGTGAAGAGCAAGATTCCTGGACCTATGGGCACAGGTGCATAGTCAGCGGCTGTAGTATTAAAATTTACCTGGGATATTTCATAGGCGGCATTCTTATTCCTTTTCCATTCGATGGCTTGCTTACATAAGGTGATATTGGACCGGTATGCAGCATTTCCCGGCGATGCTTTGAGCAAATCTTCATAAGCCTGAATGGCTTCAGGATACTTTTCCTGCTGTTTGAGGGCATCTGCGTACCGGTCAAGCGCCTCAGGGCCAAACCCGTCCTGATGCGCTTTAAAATACCATGTGGCGGCAGATGCAGGGTCGTTCAGGTTTGAAAAAGATTCGCCAGCATAATAGGCGAGTTGCGCTTTATCCTGTTGTGACTTGCTGGCAGCATATTCGGCTTCAAAGAGTTGGGTGGCGACTGAAAACTGTTTCACCTCATAAGCCTGCATGCCTGTTTGCACTTTACGGGTAAACGTGCAGGATATCCATAGCAGACTGAGTACAAGTGCAAAGAATAAATAAATACGCATAGTGGGTATAACGATCCGGGGCGTGGTACTGTTGCAAAATAACAATTCTATGTGATCAAAACATGCGTGCCAATCAAGCTAAAAAAAAGGGGAAAACCGTTGTAACACGATCCTCCCCTTCTTTCAATAGAGAACATTATTATTTGATATCCGCAGTGCGCTTGAAGCTATGCGTTACTTTATCTTTTGATTTAATATCGCCTGAAAGGTCAACCAGGATCGGTGCTGCGATAAAGATTGTACTGTAGGTACCTGAGATCAGACCAACAACGAGTGCGAAGGCAAAACCCTTGATACTGGCACCGCCAAAGAAAAACAAAGCAAGTACGACGAAGAATACAGTTAAAGAGGTAATCAACGTACGACTCATGGTAGAATTCAACGACATGTTGAGAATCTCTTCTTTCGATTTACCAGTGTAAAGGCCAAAGTTCTCCCGGATACGGTCAAAAATGATCACCGTATCATTGATCGAATAACCAATGACGGTCAGAATCGCAGCGATAAACGTCTGGTCCACTTCCATAGAAAAAGGTAACAAACCATGTAAAATTGAAAACACTGATAAGACGATCAATGCATCATGAAACAAGGCAAGAACTGCACCAAATGAATACTGCCATTTATTGAAGCGTATGAGGATATAGACGAAAATCAGTAACAGCGCCAAGATCCCTGCATAGAACGAACTCTTCTTGATATCATCCGCGATGGTTGGACCAACTTTAGCTGAGCTGGTAATATGTGTGCCGGAATAATCCGTAATCATAAAATTCTCATACGTCAGGTCACCGCCGGTAACCGTCTTAACGCCTTCAAAAAGTTTCTGGCTAACACGTGTCTGTGCATCTGCTGCATTATCATCCATCAAATAACTGGTCGTCACATTGTAGGTATTGACAGCATCAATAGCCTTCACGACAGGGGTGCCGCCAAAAGCAGCTGTCAGGGATGAACGAAGCTTTTCGGCATCGACATTAACCCCTTTCTCAAATTGGACATTGTAGGAATATCCTCCACGAAAATCCACGCCAAGCTCAAAGCCTCTGGTGAACATAGAAATTATACCTGCCGTGATCACAACACCTGAAATGATATAGGCCACTTTACGTTTGGCAAGCCAGTCCACTTTGAGATTTGCAAACGTGTTTTTCGTTAATTCGGTGGAGAATCCGATGGTATTTCCTTTAGACACCCACCATTCAATGATGAGGCGACCGACAATCACCGCGGTAAAGAACGAAAAGACAACACCGATCAAGAGTGTAATGGCAAAACCTTTAATCGGTCCAAGTCCAAAATAGGCCAATACCATAGCACTGAGAATCGTGGTTACGTTAGCATCAATAATCGCTGAATAAGAATGTTTGAAACCGTCAGAAATAGCGGTCTTCAGCGTCTTTCCGGCACGTAATTCTTCTCTCGAACGCTCATAAATAATAACGTTTGCATCCACGGCCATACCGATAGTAAGCACGACCCCCGCAATACCTGCCAGGGTTAAGACAGTACCCAGAGAGGAAAGTGCGCCGAAGATGAAAAACAAGTTAGCGAGCAGCGCGATAATCGCGACCACACCACTTCCACTATAGTAGAAGATCATAAACAACATCACCACGATCATGGATACGATCATGGCAATCATAGACTTAGTAATGTTGTCTTTGCCAAGGGAGGGCCCAACTAGAGTATCCTGAATAATCCTTGTGCTTGCTGGGAGTTTACCGATCTGGAGAATATTGGCAAGATCCTGACCTTCCTGAATTGTAAAGTTTCCTGATATACGGCTATCACCAGTTGTAATGGGCTCATTTACCCGTGGTGCAGAGACCACTTCATCATCGAGTGCAATGGCAATCTCACGGTTATTGTCTTGAGCTGCCTTGGTGGTCATATCCGCCCAGATTTTTGCACCCAGGTTATCCATTCTCAAGGTTACAGCTACCTCATTGGTCATTGGGTCAGGATTAGATGTGGCTGTAACGATCCGGTCCCCTTCAAGTGGGGCTTTTTCTGAGCCGCGCTTAATCCTGATAGCATAAAGTTCATACTGATCAGTTTCAACTCCATCTGCATCCATCATTGGTTTTGAACTCCACATGAACTTGACATCTTGTGGGAACAAAGGTCTTACCTGATCATTTTCGAGCATTTCTGTGACTGCCTTGATCTTATTGCGGTTAGCTACACCCATCACTGCGAAAGGATACTGAATAGTCTGCCCATTATAAAAATTGAGGCTCAACTGAGAAAACAGTGGACCTGATTGGCCTGTAGGATCAGCATTGGCAGGGACTTCCTGAACAGTCATGGTTGAATCGATGATATTACCCAGAGAGTCTGTTACAGGCGTATAGACAGTATCCATCCTCATGCTTGTCGTATCTGTTGATACGGCGGTTGTATCACCGGCAGCGAGTTTGGTTAGCTTAGTATCGGCTGCTGCAAAGGATTCAAGTATACCTGGATCAGATACGCGGTATAGGTCCCAGAACTCGAGCTTAGCTGTTGACTGGAGATAAGACCTTGCGCGCTCAGCGTTATCAATCCCTGGCAGTTCAACAAGGATAAGGTCTCTTGTATTGTCAAGAGATACATTAGGCTGTACGACACCCAGCTTATCTATACGGTCTTTAAGACGTTTGAAAGTGAGATCTACCGTTTCATTTGCCTTGGCGCGGAGTATACGGACCACCTCGCCATCTGAAGACTCGAAATTGATTTCTTCCCTCAAGGTGGCATTGCGGGAGAAAATCGGGCCGAGCTTTTGTCCGTTGGATACTTTAGCCCATTCCTGTGCAAACAGAGTGATATAGTCGGTTTGTGCATTCTTCAGGGCCTTATCGGCATTGTCCAGGGCCAGTTTAAATGCTGGCTCTTTCGTTCCGCCGGAAAGGTTTTCCAAAAATTCTCTCAGGTCAACCTGCAGGACGGTACTGATACCGCCTTTGAGATCAAGTCCGAGGGCTATTTGTTGTTGCTTTAATTTTTCATAGCTGAAAGCGCCTAGTAAAGGGATTGTAATCACGGGCTCGCTGGACATTGAATCCAGGTAGTTGGCCCTGGCCAGTTTGTAAGCTATACTCTTGGCCCCCTCATCGGTGATGCTTGCCGTAGCTGACGTGGCAAACTTTTCAGCATTCTTTTCCACTTTACGGGTGGGAATCAAATAAAGGTATTGTAACAAACAAACCACGGTAAGCAGAATCAAGAAAAACTTGATTATTCCTTTGCCTTGCATATCAATTTAGTTAGGTACTAGGTATTAAAAAAACGCTGCAAATATAAGCCTATTTACAGAAGCGGCAGGGTATGTACCCATCTTAAAATATTAAATTTGTTTTTTAATTTTAACTATCTGTTTATCAGGCATATATATGCTTTTATTCACAAATATTTCTTTAACCTCCACCTCTGGAGTATCTGGAAGAGCCGTTTTGCTCAAGCCGGATGCAACTTCAATCTAGATTGGTTTTGATTTGAGGCTGTAACACAAAATGCCTATAATTGTGCCTTAAACCAAGAAAAAAATTCACACATGGACCAGGATCTGAGTTTATTGTCTTCTGAGGAAATCAGTTTGTTGAAGGATGCCTATGCGTATATCACGGTACTTATAGCTGGGGCGGACGGAAACATTGATGCTGATGAGTTATCATGGGCTGATAAAATTGCCCAGATCCGGACATTTGCCGGAGATGAACGCCTGAAGGATTTCCATGAGGCTGTCAATGAGGAGATACATGGAAAGATTCAGCAATTGATTGCTGAACTTCCAAAGGAAACCGCCAGCCGTAATCAAATCATTTCAGACAAACTATCCCAGCTCAATCCTGTGCTGACGGCGCTTCACCCTTCTATCGGAGCATATCTCTATAAAGGATATGTCAGTTTTGCTGAACGCATCGCCAAGGCTTCCGGAGGCGTACTATCCTTCTTTACGATCGGCCCTGAAGAGAAAAAGTGGATTGGCCTGCCTATGCTGACCCCGATTGTGTATAAGGTTGAAGAAGACGAGGAGGAGTAAGTGAGCAGCAGGCAGTTTGCAATTGGCAGTGGGAGAGTAGGTTGGAATTGTGTTGATTTAAAAAAATCTTGATGTGCAGTTGATTTCATATTTGATTGGCTTTCTTATTACGATGGGTAGTGAGGAAATACAATCAACCTTTTTTGCATGTCCACCGTTACCTGACCATTCAGCGTGGACTGCAGAACTTAAAAAGCATGTCACTGCGAAGGGAAACGTCAATTATACGATCTGGGCAGAAAACCAAGCCGCACTTGATAGCTATCTGGCACAACTCGCAGGTACGCAGCCATTGTCTAACTGGAGCACGAATGTTCAGCTTGCTTATTGGATAAATGTCTACAATGCGTATACGATCAAATTGGTCCTCCTACATTATCCAATTAAATCGCTTAAGGATATTAAGGAAGGTAATCCCTGGGACCATGCCTGGATAAATCTTGATGGTAAGACGTATTCGCTTAATCAGATTGAAAAAGAAATTATCCGCCCACGGTTTCGTGACCCACGAATTCATTTTGCTTTGAATTGTGCAGCGCGCTCCTGTCCACCTTTATTAAATGAAGCATATGATCCAGCCAGGCTATATGCACAACTGACTTCAAGGACCAAAGCATTTCTTATAAATCCGGATTACAATCGAACCGACGTTGTTCCTGTCAGGATTTCGCAGCTCTTCAGTTGGTATAAGGAAGATTTCAAACCGGATGTAATTTCATTCCTGAATACGTTTATAACAACCCCTCTTAGTCCTGAAGCGCTGATGGAGTATATGGAGTATGACTGGGGTTTGAATGGTGAGTTGTGAGTTGTCAGTTGTAAGTTGTAAGTTGTCAGTTGTAAGTTGTAAGTTGTGAGTTGTAAGTTGTGATTGGAAAATAGTGGAAAGTGGCAGCTTACCCTTTTATTTATTGACATAAATAAAATTCATTGATAGTTATTTGTTAAAACAACTGTTATGCATTGCGATTGATGCAATTGAGATCGATAAAAGCTTGTTGGAGTCTTTCGACAAAAGTCTTCTCACCTGCACGAAGCCAGACGCGAGGATCATAATATTTTTTGTTTGGCTTATCATCCCCTTCCGGGTTTCCGATCTGGCCTTGCAGATAGCCTTCATTCTTCCTGTAGTATCCGCGGATACCATCCCAGAATGCCCATTGCATGTCCGTATCGATATTCATTTTGACAGCCCCATAAGTGATAGCTTCCCGGATTTCTTCCTGACTGCTGCCCGAACCGCCATGGAAAACAAAATTGATCGGATTGTTACCTGTTTTAAATTTGTCCTGGATAAAATCCTGTGAGTTTTTCAGGATAACAGGTTTAAGGGAAACATTACCTGGCTTATAAACGCCATGAACATTGCCAAATGCTGCTGCAATTGTAAAGTCAGGGCCAATCGCCTTTAAAGCTTCATACGCAGAAGCGACCTCCTCTGGTTGTGTATATAATTTTGAATTGTCTATACTTGAATTGTCAACGCCATCCTCTTCACCACCAGTGACTCCAAGTTCTATTTCAAGGGTGATCCCCATAGCTTTCAACCGTTTGAAATAAGAAACACAAATTTCAATATTCTCATGAAGGGGTTCTTCAGAGAGATCAAGCATATGTGAGCTGTATAATGGCTTGCCATTTGCATCAAAATATTTTTCCTGAAAATCCAGCATCCCATCAAACCATGGGAGCAGATTCTTAGCACAATGATCGGTGTGCATAATGACTGTAACCCCATAGGCTTCTGCAACACGATGCACATGCTCGGCACCACTAATCGCGCCAAGGACAGCAGCACGCTGACCTTCCTTGCTGAGTCCTTTGCCTGCATAGAAGGCAGCTCCACCATTACTAAACTGAACGATGACGGGTGATTTGACCAACTGAGCTGTTTCCAGGACAGCATTTATCGAACTAGTACCGATAACATTGACAGCAGGAAGAGCATAGTCGTTTTCATTGGCATGGTTGAATAGATCTGTTACTTCCTGGCCATGTAATACGCCGGGGCGAAATTTGGTAGATGAAGACATATTAATGTGAGTTGTGAGTTGTCAGTTGTCAGTTGTCAGTTGTGAGTTGTCAGTTGTGAGTTGTCAGTTGTGAGTTGTGAGTTGTAAGTTGTAAGTTAGGTAGGTTTTATAATGTGGTTGAAAAGTAAAAATACAATTTTGGGGCCTATGCGCAAGTGGCCAATTGATTATGCAATTCCTATGGCTCCGAGATATCGCTCGGCATCGAGCGCGGCCATACAACCTGTACCTGCAGCAGTAATAGCCTGGCGATAAACTTTATCCGCGGCATCACCAGAGACAAATACCCCTTCGATTTTGGTTTTACTACTTCCCGGCACGGGTATAAGGTAACCTGCTTCGTCCATATCAAGCCATCCTTTGAAAATGTTGGTATTCGGTGTGTGACCGATGGCCACAAAAAAGCCTTTTATCGGAATAATCTTTTCGTCTCCTGTCACCGTATTTTTAATCCGCATAGCTTCTACTTCTGTATCCCCCAGGATTTCTTCTGTCACTGAATTCCAGTGGACGATAATATTTGAGGTTTTCAGCACCCGCTCTTGCATAATCTTACTGGCCCTCATTTCATCACGCCTTACGATGAGATGGACAATAGGGCATAGTTTACTTAGATACATAGCTTCTTCCGCCGCAGTATCCCCTGCTCCAACCACAGCAACATCCATGTGTCGAAAGAAAAATCCATCACACACGGCGCAGGCTGAAACCCCCTTATTAGTCAGTCTTTTTTCAGATTCCAATCCGAGCCATTTGGCGCTGGCCCCGGTAGATATGATGATGGCGTCTGCCTCAATTTCATCCCCGGCATCTGTCCATGCTTTATGAACCGGTCCTGTCAGATCAACTTTTGAAATAAGGGCATAGCGCACATTTGTACCGAAGCGTTCTGCTTGTTCTCTGAATTCGTCCATCATCTGTGGGCCTTGGATCCCTATAGGATACCCTGGGTAGTTTTCAACTTCTGTTGTAATCATCAACTGGCCTCCCGGCTCCATTCCTGTATATAAAACCGGCTTGAGACCTGCTCTTGCCGCATAGATCGCTGCTGTATAACCTGCTGGCCCGCTGCCAATTATAAGGCAGTGTACTTTTTCACTCATAATCTAGTTTAATTTAAAATGTTCACTAAGCTTCGATAGAAACCAAAAAAATACCTTTTGGTTATACCACGGAGCAAAATTAAGAGTTTACTTAACAACTGTTTAGCGGATTAGTAAAGGTATTGGTCTAAGGAAATTATCTCCATATGGGGTAAAGCACTAAATTGGGTTAAGATTTGTTAAACTCCCTATGTTAAATCTTCTTTATCCGATCAGTTACCTGCTTGCTCTCACGGGATTGATCCTATGGTTTTATTTCAAGGAGAACCGGTCGATGAGCCGCAAGATGAGTACTCTTTTCCTTATCTCCTTTCTGGTGTACCTTGTTTCCCTGGCCTTTACGGAGGCTTCCCTGTCTTATAAGCTATTAATCCTTTTTCGCGACATGGTTATTCTAGCTGTGGTGTCCCAGGTGTTCAATTACCTTAAAAACAGTACTATCCTGGTGCTTATAGCTGCAGGTGTTATCTATGGACTGGTCCAGTTTGTCGGATTCAATATGTTATACTCGACGTTTCCGGAAGCAGCAAAATCTATGACTGCACCCAATGATGAATTTGAACTGCTCGTTGAAACGGAAAACGGAAAAATCCCCAAAGCCTATGATCGGCTCATTAAAAAATACGGACTGCGGGTCGAGCCTGCTTTTCAACTCGTCGATCCGACAATAAGTCGTCTCGATGAATTTCTGGCTGTGGGTATTCCGGATGAGTCAGAAAATAAAATCACTGAAATCATCCGCGAGCTTAAACGATTGAGTGGAACTGAATTCGTAGAATACAATGAAGTCATTCAGTTGGAAATAAAGGAAGATGTAGTAACCACATCCACAGTCAGTCCAAAGCATGTCAATGATCCAATGACCAATCGTCAATGGGGCTGGGATGTAATACAAGGAGACCGGTTACATGATTTTTTGAATTCTTCAGGGATCAAGCCTAAGAAAGTAGCCTTGATCGCCATTGTTGACTCTGGGGTTGATGCCCAACATGAAGATCTGAAAACATACTTTCAATCTAATGGCACATCAAACGATACTGACCCACTCGGGCATGGAACCCATTGCGCAGGAATTGCAGCTGCCGTTTCAAACAACGGACTAGGAATAGCTTCTTTAATTCCGAACGCATCCTACGTCAGCGTGACCAGCATCAAGGTGATGAATTCAATGGGAATAGGCAACCAGCAAGCAATCATACAAGGGATGATCAGAGCGGCAGATATGGGAGCAGATGTGATCAGCATGTCATTAGGGAGCATTTCATCTGACAGTCGTCAAAGGGCTTATGAAGAAGCTGTAAAATATGCCAATGCCAAAGGTGCTATTGTCATCGCAGCAGCGGGTAACAGCAATCAAAATGCAAAAGACTATTCTCCTGCAAATGCTAAGGGGATAATTTCGGTTTGCGCGCTTGGACCTGATCAGCGAAAGGCCCCTTTTTCCAATACAGTGAAGGATCTTTCCTATGGCATTGCAGCTCCGGGCATGAAGATATTATCTACCTACCCTAACCGACAATATAAAGAATTGGACGGCACCTCTATGGCGACACCGATGGTAGCCGGACTGGTGGGATTGCTCAAGGCATTCAGGCCGGATATCACGACACAAGAAGCTTACAATCTCCTCTATGAAACAGGGAAGCCACTTCCTGATGGAAAATCGACCGGCAGGATGATTCAGGCAGCGGATGCTATTGAAAGGGTTATAGACTAGGTTGAGGCTAGGAGAAAATATGTGCTATGACTACCAGATGTATTTGCAGGCTTTTTCGAGGAGTTTATAATTGCTTTCCTCATCATCATTTAGTTCGATAGTGATGGCGGATTGTTCATAGATCGGTTTTCTGGTTGAAAGCAGATCGTTGATCTTGAAACTAGCTTCCGAATCATCAAGAGATGCAAGTATAGGTCTGGACTTTCTGATCGTCACCAAGTGATCGCGAAGCAAATGGTCAGGCCATTGCAAATACATGGTGACGCCATGCAAATTCATCCAGTTCATATTGTCTTCAAAACAAGGGAGGCCTCCTCCGGTGGCGTTGAGGGATTTTGGATAAAAAGTAGTTTGTCTAAGAATGTCAGATTCAACCTGCCTGAAATAGAGTTCACCAAACCTTTCGAAGATCTCCGGAATCGTCACACCTGCCTGTGCTTCGATCACTGAATCTGTATCAAAAAACGGTACTGCCAGTTGGGCAGCAACCCGCTGGCCCAGACTTGATTTGCCGCTTCCCATAAATCCAACCAGGTAAATACGCATGTCGGAATCAAATGTAATAGATTTGCAACGTGGTCAGAATAACAATATTAATCTCCGGAGGGGTGCTCCTGCTCTCAGGTGGATGTAAAAATGCATCGTCTGGTTCAGTCTCATCAGTTGAAGATGCCTTTAAACCTGCAGGTGGAATGGCGGATCTGGTCTATAATCCTGTCAGATCAGATGGCACCATTGACAGTAGCTATCTTCCTATCCTGACCTGGAAGGAAGAAGTATATGATTTCGGATCCATATTGGAGGGCGATGTCGTCACCAAAGATTTTTACTTTACGAATACAGGAACCGCTCCATTATTGATTCTGAGTGCCAGCTCGACTTGTGGCTGTACAATCCCTGAATGGCCTAAAACCCCTATTACCCCTGACAGCACCTCATCTATCAAGGTGAAATTCAACTCATTACACAAAGCCGGCGATCAAAGCAAAGAGGTGACTATATTTGCAAACACTTTTCCGAACAGTTCTAAAATAACGATTAAAGGAAAGGTGGATTTAAAAAATTAACCTGATTATGATTTCACTCTTTTTTTTGCAAGCTTCCCCAAGCCTACTGGGCTCCTTGTGGCCTCTTCTGCTCATGTTTGTCGTGATCTTCTTTTTCTTTATTCGTCCTCAAGCGAAAAAGCAAAAAGAACAAGTCAAATTTCTTGAATCCCTTGATAAAGGGGAAGAAGTGGTGACCGCCAGCGGACTTATCGGCAGAGTCAATAAAATAGACGGAAGTATAGTTACCCTGACGATTGCTGAAAAGACCTTTGTTCGTGTGACCAAAGGTTCTATTTCAAAAGAAATGACCGAGGCATACCGCAAGTCTGATTCTGCAACAGCAGAGGGGTCAGCGAGTTAGATCATTTGTTGCCAGGGAAAACTCTATCCAACGGTTTCGGATCCATTATTTTAAGTTATCCTTGACGTAAATTGCTGGTTGGTATGTAGGGGGTGTTTCTGTGGTTGCAGGAGCAAACTCCTGCAACGGCAATCATCTATCGATATCAGATCGGTTCACGACTTTTGATGGTGGAGAAAACTTCATGCAACGGCCATTATCACACTACTATGATCAGTTGAGGTGTATTGAATTCTGAAACAATAGCCGTGATTGTTACCAGGCCAGTTGGAATAGCTGTCTGTGCAAATGTTGATGCGCTCCTGGTGAACAAAATCATACCACCGGAAGCATCTGTCACCGTCACTGATCCATCAAAGACAGCACTGCCGGAGAGCATGACATCCTTTATTTTTAGCAGCCTAGATTCCCAGGCTTGTGCATTTGTTAGCACCTCTTGTACTGTTGCTTCGCGAGGTGAAACATCTCCGGGATTTCCTACAAATGTGACAACATTTAATGAAAACCCTTCCACCTGAAGCAAACCATTAAACGCATTTAACATTCCTCCTGATAAATCTACCAGTAGCTCGGTGCCTAAAGCAAAGGAGTGATTATCCTCAAACCTTAAAACCAATCCACCTGATTCATCTTCAATATATAGATTCCTCCCGGTTACAGATTGTGAGTTGACATCACTGATTACTATTCCCTTAATCGATGTTGATATGATGGGGGTTGCACTGCCAGTATATAAATCCCTCACTGAATCAATAGGGACTTGCGTGCCTCCTCCAGTACCCCCATCGTGCGTCTTCCATCACCACATCATCCAGATCACGTATCGTCAATTGATATACATCTCCAAAAATGCTTAAGACACGGGTGATCGTACCGTTGAGTACAGGGGTAGAATCGCTGGCAAAAGTGGCATAGCCACTGGTCCGGGCGATCAGCTGGTGACTGTAGCAATTTTCTATTTCCCTGTTTGTATTCACTTGAAAGGCGGCATACACTTCTCCTGCATCGGCTGCAATAAATTGTATCCCTGCAAAGCTAACAAGCTTGCTCACCAATGAATCCTGGGCGTTAAATGTCAGATCATCAATGTTTAATACCTTAGGAGTTACAACATTTCCAAAAGTTGCCGGAACGATATACTGATCGATGAGTGATTCAGGAATGCGCATAAGTTCAGGATCACTCTGGTCATCTGTTCCGACTCCTGCACCTAACTGAACAAGTCCATTGTAATCTCCAAGCCAGACACCTTTAGCTTTTACATACACCTTCCTACCCACAGGATAGAGGTTGTTGAGATCAGTCATCTCTATCCGCATTTCTGCACCGAAAAGGGCTAATTCCCACTTTTGTGTATTCAGACTATATGATGTCCAGGCTGTCTGCTGCCTGATCCTGGAATAATCATATTCGAACTGATCGTATTCGTACAAGATCCTGTTGGGTCTGCGAAGATCATTTTGTAGTATATCTTCATCACCTGGAAAATCTTGTTTAGACGGTATTGCCTTCTATCCCATTTGCATTTTCAACACTATAGTCACTATTGAGGTTGACCTCATGAAGCTTATTCCACTGCACTTGCATCAGCTCATCGTTCTCCATCAACACGGATGTCATTTGCGCTGCAACGGTCGGATCGTCTACATAGCTGGGCAACCTCCTGTAATATTTAGGGCGAGGGTCATTAGCATACAGCCAGTCGAGCGCGCCTATTGAACTCTTCCCTGTTTGATACCCCACAGCGGAGGTGATGGTGAATTGATCATTGATATGAAAATCATGGCGGAGCATAAACAATGGTTGATGACCGGAATAGGTCCTGACACTTCTTTTTTTCCCTCGCTGATATCCCCAGAATGAATTATAATAATTATCCGCTGAAAGATCATATGTCTCCCGTACCGAGGTACTGCTTCCACCTCGCTGATAAGGAGCACCGAGATCAACAAAATTGAGTGAATGATGCTCATCAAACCTTTTATCGACGGAAACAAAATACGACCATGCATCATAATACGTCCCTTCAACAAATCCTTCCTACGCCTACCATCTTGAACCTGAAAGCGTAATAGCCCAACCGGAAGGTAACAGCCCTGTTGACCAGGTGCCCATTATCCTGTTGCGGTAATTGCGGTTGGTCAAGGCATAACTAATCTTTGATTGTTTCCACTGTGAGGTAGCTCTCAGATCAGTATTGAAGGTATTGCTGATCCCGCCAAAACCCCATTCGGCCATCTCTGCGCCCAGCACTTCATCATCTTGTCTCATGACATCATTGAGACCTCCCCAGCTATTCCATTATACCCCACCTGACTCCAGTTCATTGACAGGTAGGTTGTTGAGATAAGCATCACTATACTGTGATTCAAGCCCGCGGCGTCTGAAACGAGCCTGGCTGAAGGTATATTCTGTCATATTGCCAAACAGGTCATCCCCGGATTGGAGTAACCCCGAGATATTGGCATCCGATTGGTCATCACTTTCCTCCAGGGATATGGTCGGTAGTTCACGATCTTGCGTTTAGGAGGGCCTTAAGGCCACCAGGATATTTCCCAGATCAACGTCAGACACATCTGCAATCCTGGTTTGATATACAGTTGTTTCTCCATTAAAGTCCATCCCTAATAAAATGTTTGCAATGGCTGGGTGACGGATCGTAAATATGCCGGATGCACCGGATAAGGTTTCTGCAGGGAATGCAGTATATATTTTTACATAGGCCAGAGGTAATTGTGTGATATCATCAAGCAATATTCCGGAGACATTCACCTAGGTATATACTTTACCAATAAAAAACAGGAAGTGCAGATAAAGCAGGTGGTTTTTTAACATGACGCCAAAAGCAACCAATTCCCATACACCAATTCAGGAGGGTGGTACTTGTTTTTAATGTTCAAATCAAAATTTTACCCAATCTTCGCCACATGAGATATTTCATCTGTCTGCTGATTGTATGGGGAGCCTGCTCGTCTGTTACAGGTCAGAAGGAATATTTAGTGGCCTGTATCGCTTTTTACAATCTTGAAAGTCTATTTGATACCCTCGATAGCCCGGATACGGATGACTTTGAGTTTACACCATCGGGACCCAACGTGTACAATTCAAAAGTATATTGGGACAAGCAGCAGCACCTGGCTAAAGTGATCGGAGAAATCGGGACTGAATATACCCCTGACGGACCTGCAATTCTGGGGGTTTCTGAAGTCGAAAATATCCGTGTACTGGAAGACCTTGTCAGGCAATCTGCTATCGCAAAACGAGGTTATCAGATTATCCATCAGGATTCCAGGGATGGCAGAGGTGTAGATGTCCCCTTATGGTACCAGCCAAAATATTTTACACCTGAGCAGGTCTTCTACTTTCCATTGATGTCTTCTGTAGCAGATGAAGAAACTAAATATTCAAGGGATATTTTATTCGCTGCCGGAAAGATGAATGGTGAGCCTATAATCGTCAGTATCAATCACTGGCCATCACGTCGTGGTAGAGAACAAACTAGAGCCCATCTGCGCATTGCAGCAGCGGCCTATAATCGCTATTTTCTGGACAGTATGGCTACACATCACCAGATCACTAAATCAGTAGTCATGGGTATCCTCAATGATGATCCGGTCAATGAAAGTGTTCGAAAATATCTGCGCTCAGAAAAATCCGTTGAAGGCCTTTACCCAAACGATATGTATAATCCATTCGAGGCGTTTTATAGAAAAGGATTGGGGACCACCGCCTACAAGGATGCATGGAGTTTGTTTGATCAGATCATACTCAGTAGTGACCTTGCAATTTCGTCCACGGGTTTCCGATACCACAAGGCAGTGGTTTTTAATCCGCCCTATCTGACGCAGAAATCAGGGGACTTCAAAGGATATCCGTTGCGTGCATATGCGCATGGCATCTATGCGGGAGGTTACAGTGATCATTTCCCGGTTTACGTATTGCTGGTGAAGGAGAAAACATGAAAGAGCCTTTGTTACTAGACAAAACTTTCCAGGACATCCTGCAACAACTGGAGCTCCAGAAAGATCATTTCTTTGTTACGGGAAAAGCAGGCACTGGCAAATCGACATTACTTCAACTTTTCAGAAAGACAACCGGTAAAAAAGTAGTGGTCCTCTCCCCTACCGGCATTTCAGCCCTCAACGTACACGGTCAGACCATCCATTCCTTCTTTCAATTTCCTCCTAAACTGATGCATCAGGGAGAAATCTTTATCAATAAACGGCTGGTGCGTTTATTATCTGCACTGGATGCTATCATCATAGATGAGATTTCAATGGTCAGGGCGGATGTGCTAGATGCTATAGATTTTTCTTTAAAACTTCACCGCAAGTCTATAGCTCCTTTTGGTGGCGTGCAGATGCTATTCTTTGGAGATTTATTTCAGCTTCCTCCGGTGGTGAGCAGTCAGGAAGAGCGGGAGTATTTCCGAACCGTATACCCTTCTCCATATTTTTTTGATGCACATATCTTCCAGTCAAAGGTTCACCTCGTGATGATAGAACTCACTCGCGTCTACCGACAGCGTGAGCGTAATTTTATTCGATTGTTGGATGCTATCAGGACCATGCAGTTTGACTATGATGAACTCGACAGCCTGAATGAGCGCTACCTTCCTGATGAAGCCATTGCGGAACCTTATCTCACCTTATGCAGTACCAATGCTGCAGCACAACAAATCAATATAGAGCGGCTTGCATTGCTGACATCTACATCATTCTTTTACTCCGGTGAAGTCAAAGGGGATTTCAATCCTAAATTGTTTCCGACGGATTATAAACTTGAACTTCGGCTTGATGGCCAGGTGATGCTGATCAGAAATGACCCTGAAAAGAGATTTGTCAATGGCAGCCTGGCCCGTATTGTCGGACTGGAAGAGGAGAAGATCATTGTCAGCATGACATCGGATGATGGCAAGACGGAGGTGTTTGAATTACCCAAAATGACCTGGGAGGTCAACAAGTATACATTGTCAACCGACACAGCTAATCCGATTAAAGCTGAAGTGATCGGAAGTTTTACCCAATACCCTGTGCGTCTTGCATGGGCAGTTACAATTCATAAAAGTCAGGGAAAGACATATGAGCGTGTAGCGATAGATCTGGGAAGAGGAGCCTTTGAACATGGACAGACCTATGTAGCGCTAAGCAGGTGCACCTCCTTAAACGGGGTTTTTCTGAAGAAACCTTTAACCCCTCGCGATATTATGGTTGATGATCGGGTTGCAGAATTTTACGAGACTATGCGTTGATCGTATTTTAACCTTCGGTTTCCTTTTCCGGTTCGTCCTGTTGGCGAAAGTTTTTAAGAATGTAGATCCCCAGCCAACCACTCAACACATCGATGAGCGTATGAATGAGCATCACCATCACCAGGGATTGGCTCAGGACAAAAATAGCCGCGAAGAGCATGGCCAGGAAAAATATCTTGATTACAGATTTGTATCCCTGGTAGCCATGCAGGAAAGCAAAGAGTGCAGATGAAAAAAAGCAGGCGGTAAAAATCCCGGACCAGGAGTTGCCTGTCCAATATACAATATAGTGGATCAGGTAACCCCTAAAGACGATTTCCTCGCCAATGCCGGCTGCTAGTGCTAAAAAAACAAAATGGAATAATTCCTTTGTATCTGTTGGGACAAAAGTCAGACTGGCATGTCGCTGCTGCATGGTCTTCGCCCTCCATTTGGGGATTCCATATTGAAAAAAATAATCCAATGCATAAAACAACACAACTGCGAGGATCAGCAAAAGCACAACAGGGCTCAAAACCGGCCATTCAAAACCCAGTCCGACGAGGTTCCTACCTGGTAGACGCCAGACGGTGACAACCACCAGGCTAAAAACAAACAAGAGCAACGCGTTGCTGTGATACAACCTGATTTTTTCATTGGGTTCGAGGCGAATATCCTCCATAGCCATCTGACGGGAGGACAGGGCAAGTACTGGGGCAACCACGCTGATCAATACAGCTATGATATGATCGATCAGCGTCATTTCATACAAGACCATTCCAGGATTCATCATAGACAAAAGTAAGCATTGCATCCACCATCAGCGTGGAAAGTGGACCGGGGTGGATTATCAGAGATCAGTATTTTGTATCTTAGCCCATACAAATACAACGCCATATGACTATATCAAAAAACCGTCTACAAAGGAAAGTACGTGATCGTAAACAGGAAAAACGGTTTTTTATCACCCTTGGCATCATCACGGTGGTCCTTATCCTGATTCTCTTCCTTTTATACGGTTAATCTTTACCTGTATTGAAGCTTAACCTTGACATAGGATTTCCCAGTCCGCCAGGCTGGATAGAGGCTGTCTTATCTGATTTCAGTTCATTCCTGCAAGATCATGCGGACTGTGAACGAAAAGCTTCAGCGACCGCCATGAGCCTCGTGGCCAAGTATCCTAACCGCATAGAAATCATACCTGAACTCATTGATATCGGTGTTGAAGAACTTGAGCATTTTCAGCAGGTATATAAGATCATGGAATCCAGGGGTATTCAATTATCGCATACTATCCATGAAGACCTTTATATAAAAGGGCTGATGAAAGCGCAGCATGACGGGCTCGAAGAAAGGTTTCTAGACCGCTTGCTGATCGCATCTGTCCTGGAAACCAGGGGAGCTGAACGTTTTAAAATAGTGGCCGATCACATGGAAGATGCAGAGCTGGCCAGGTTTTATAAAATGCTTTGGACATCAGAAGCTAAACACGGGCATGTCTATGTGAAGATGGCCCTCCATTATTTCCCCGAAGACAAAGTGTACAAGCGGCTATCCTGGTGGATCAACAAAGAAGCAGAAATCGTAAAAGACCTTCCCTTACGGGCGGCACTCCACTGATCCGGTAATCTTCCGGACCTATTTGGTCACCAATTTTTTTCCCGTCATCACCGTACCGTTGTGAGCGTTCTCTTGCTTTTTTAATTTTTCTTCGAGGCAGACACGAACGAAGGCCACGAAAAGCGGATGAGGTGTTTCTACAGTGCTCTTGAGCTCCGGGTGATATTGTGTGCCCAGGAAAAACGGATGATTAGCAAGTTCCATAATCTCCACCAGCTTTGTATCCGGGTTGATACCGGAAGCAATCAGTCCCTCTGATTCAAAATCTTTGAGGTATTCGTTGTTGAGTTCATAGCGATGACGATGACGCTCATAGATGAGTGTGGATTGATACGCTTTGTATGCTTGTGTACCCTCTTTGACCTCACAAGCATAAGCCCCAAGTCGCATGGTGCCGCCCTTCATCTTAACGTTTTTCTGATCATGCATCAGATCGATGACAGGATGGGCTGCATCCGGCTTCATCTCTGTGCTATAGGCATCCTCGAGACCCATCACATTTCGGGCAAACTCAACGACTGCGCATTGCAAACCAAGACAAATTCCAAAAAATGGAATTTTATGTTCGCGTAAATAGCGGATGGCATTAATTTTTCCTTCTATGCCGCGCTCTCCGAATCCTGGTGCAACAAGCACCCCGTCAAGATGGGCAAGGGCTTCCTCAATATTATCGATGACCTCCAATGCTTCTGCATGAATAGGCTCAACTTCCACCTTACATTCATTGGCAGCACCGGCATGCACAAAGGATTCATTGATCGATTTGTAAGCATCAGGTAGTTTGTTGTATTTCCCGACCAGCCCGATACGAATGGTATTCTTTGGTTCTTTCAATTTCTTGAGAAATGCCCTCCAGGCGGTCAGGTTGGGCTCGGTGGAGGCATCCAGGTTTAATTTGGCCAGCACGATCTTATCCAGGTTTTCATCCTTCATCAGCAAAGGCACATCATAGATGGTCTCGGCATCCAGAGCCTCTATCACCGAATGACGGTCCACATTACAGAAGAGGGAAATTTTTCGCCGAAGCTCATCGTTCAGGGGGTGCTCCGTCCTGCACACAAGAATGTCAGGCTGATTGCCTGTCTGTAGCAATTCCTTGACACTGTGCTGGGTAGGTTTGGTTTTCAATTCACCGGCAGCGCTCAGGTAAGGTATCAGGGTAAGATGAATAGTGATCGCATTACCTGCGCCCAGTTCGAGCCGGATCTGTCGTATAGCTTCAAGGTAAGGCAGGGATTCAATATCACCTACGGTACCGCCGATCTCTGAAATCACAATATCATAATCACCTGTTTTACCAAGGGCCCTGATCCTGCGCTTGATTTCATCAGTGATATGGGGTACGACCTGTACCGTTTTCCCGAGGTAATCTCCTGCCCTTTCCTTGTTGATGACGGTCTGGTAAATCCTTCCGGTGGTCACATTGTTATCCTGCGAAGATGGTTTTCCGAGAAAACGCTCGTAATGGCCAAGATCCAAATCGGTTTCGGCCCCATCATCCGTGACATAGCACTCCCCGTGCTCATATGGATTGAGGGTACCGGGATCGACATTAATATAAGGATCGAACTTTTGAATAGTTACAGATAACCCCCTGGCCTGCAAGAGTTTAGCTAGCGAGGCTGAAATAATTCCCTTTCCGAGTGAAGAAGTTACACCACCCGTAACAAAAATATACTTTACCATGACCTGAGGAGGTTGTTACGGGGTGTAAAGCTACATATTTAAAGCCGGGTATCCGAATGGGATCTGAGGATACAATGAATTTACATGGCCGGGAGGCATCGGAACTTATATATTCTATTACTTTACATCTTAAACTATGGCAGATCTTGGCTGGCTCGGCATCCTTCAGGTAATTGGCGCTTTAGCGCTCTTTATCTATGGTATGAAGGTCATGAGTGAGGGAGTCCAGCGGTTAGCGAGCCTTCAGTTGCGAGATGCTCTTCAGCGCGTCACCCAGCATAAAGTATCCACCTTTCTGACAGGTTTTTTTACAACTGCCGCTCTCCAATCCAGTTCTGCGACAACGGTCATCACGATAAGCTTTGTCAATGCTGGAATTATTTCGCTGACGGCAGCAGCGGGAATCATTATCGGGGCGAATGTAGGTAGTACCGTTACGATATGGATGGTGACGATATTGGGGTTTGATTATAACCTCTTTACGTTATGCCTGCCGATGATTGCCCTTGCTATGCCCTTTCTGTTTATCAAAAATGGCAAAAACAGGCACTGGGCTGAGACGGTGATTGGTTTTGCTATCCTCCTGATTGCGCTGCAGTTTCTCAAGGACGTCGTTCCGGATATCCAGAAACAACAGGACCTCATTTACTACATTTCAAGATTGGGTAATCATGGATTTTGGTCCATCGTACTTTTTCTTACGATCGGTTTCGTATTCACTGCTTTGATACAGTCTTCCAGCGCTTCGATGGCCCTGACCCTGACGCTTGTGCTGAATGGCTGGCTTCCTTTCAACATTGCGGCCGTGATGGTATTGGGCGGAGCCATCGGCACCACGGTGAGCACTGAAATAGCTTCATGGGTAGGCAACACCGAATCAAAGAAAGCCGCCAGGCTGCATGTTCTTTTTAATCTATTAGGGGTCTTGCTGTTTCTTCCCTTCTTACCTCTGGTACTTTCCTTCGTTTCCTGGATGATGGTATACTTTTTTAAAACGGGAAACCCTATCGTGGACAAATGGGCGATGCCAACAGGTCTTGCTATTTTCTATACGTTTTTCAATATCGTATGCTCGATTCTTTTCCTATCGATCATGCCTTGGTTTATCAGCTTCGCGTCCCGCACCGTAAAATCAAAAGACAGTGACTCGCAAAAGCTCAAGTTCATTGATACCGGATCCAATACGGCTGACCTATCGCTCCCCATTGCTCTTCAGGAAATCATTCAACAATGCCTTCGGATCAAAAATCTGAATTCCATACTGAACCGGATCATCAATTTCACCACCGAGGCAGAATTCCAGGATCAGATGAACCAGGCCAATGAATATCTCCATAAACTGCTTTTAAACCAGAAGGCTACTACGCATTACCTCATCAGTATGGTAGAGGATAAAAGCTCCCTGGTCACTTCTAAACAAATCAAAAACCTATTAAACATCAACCTGCTCATCGATCACATCCGGAGCACGTACGAAAATATCTATGTCCTGGTCAGTGAAAAAAGGAAGCAGCGGATCTGGTACGGTCCAACACAACGGTCGATACTGCTCCACCGCATCAATGATGCTACGGTCATGCTAAAACGAAGCATACAATTACTGCAGACCGGTTCATTCAACAGGAATAACTGGAAAGGATTGGAGCTGAACCTCAAGGAAAAAAAGCAGGACTACCTGGATTATGAAAAGGAACTCATCCTTGAACTGGAACGGGGGGAAATGAAGATAACTTCGGTCATTACGTATTACAGGATGGCCCAATACCTGGATAGTATCAATGAAGCATTGCGAAATATATTGACCGAATTGTCTGATGAGCCAATAGGCATCGGCAATAAACAGTATACAGTCCCAAGACAAGAAGGTTAAACATTCTACTACTTCATATAGCTACGCCCTGCATTTCGTTTTATATATTTCATTTGCCAGGTTGGTGCGTGGATTCAAAGCATCATTTCTCAATGAAGATTCACCCACCCCTGTGTATTGACCAACGATTTGACTCGAAAATCCAGGTCATCCAGAAGTGATGGATTGAAGGTGCCGGTAGCTGAATTAAAAGAGAATAAGGTCCCCCCGTCATGCTCCCCAATTGGACTGCCATTACTTCTCAGGACACCGATAAAATTATCGGAGACAACAGCCGGTTTGAGAATAAAATGATACGTTGTACCTGGATTGAGTAAAAAAGTCGGAGGATAATTTACGGTGATCCAACCTAAAGCATTGACATTGACCACTTGGCCGTTGAAATAAATACCATTACCAGGCGTATCCCCTTCATATAACTCGACTGTAAGTTGAAATCCGGGAGACAGACTGCTAACGTTAAACTCAAAAGTCTGCAGTAAACCTTGAAAAAATGGCGTGAACGTCTGAGCGACAAAATCTATATTGACCCCATCATTTCCGATGAAATAAGTAGCAGCAGAAACCTCACTCATCGCAATTATGGTCGTACCGGAATCGCCTACAAAACCTTGAAATTTCTGAAGATCGGTATTGTAAATCACCATGCCTTCTGATGCGTCAATGGCATTTCTTTCCTGCGTGGTCATCCGGGGGAGCAACAATGCACCACTTACGGATTTGATTTCCAATGCAGCATTTGGATTGATGGTGGTTGCACCAACAGCAATATGATTTGAAGTCTTATCAAACAGAAATTCAGGATCACCTGCTCCTTCATCATTATCATTGAAGATGACCTGTTGATTTTCCCCACCTGATGGCCCCGGGACGCCCATTGGGCCTTGCAAACCAATGTCTCCCTTATCTCCTTTGTCACCTTTGTCTCCTTTATCACCTTTTAATCCTTCGGGGCCTCTTTCACCGGTCTCACCTGTATCGCCTTTTAAGCCTTGAGGGCCTGGGATACCCTGTGGGCCTTGAGGTCCTTCAACGCCACCATTGGCTGCGTATAAGGCATAGGGAACACTTAGTAATTCGCTGGTGCCACTTATGGAATAATCTGAACCTCCATCGGGATCGGTTGCGGTCCTGACATAAAAGGGTCCATTGCCCCAGTTTATTTCATCCATAGCCCCTGAGACAATATTGCCTAAACCTATCTGTAAGGAGGCAAGTCCGTTGGCATTGGTTGATATCGTATGTGTCTCGGCGTAGACTTCGGTTCCACCAGGAGATCCCTGAAGGAGGCTAATCCTGATACCGACAACTTTCTGTGCGACCAATTCCCCGTCTGCATCTCTGATGACCGATTGATAGCTCATTTTCTGCGGAGACTGCGCTGCAAGCGCCCAGGCACAGAGACAAAAGAAAAGCAAAAATGCCTGACGGAAATGAAAGTGATCCTTCATCATTTAATTTATTTTAATAACCTTAAAAGTCTTGATTACATTATTGTTGTGCGACACTTTCAGCAAATACATGCCATTGGTATATGCATCCAGAGGCACTATAACTGATCTGGTCTGAATGCGCTCCTGTATCAGCGGCTTGCCAAACAGATCATGGAGTGAATAAGAAAGCACTCCACCCACCGAACGGTCACCGGATAGGTCCAGGACCAGCTTGTCCATCGTTGGATTTGGGTACATCCTAAGTGACACATCTGAGATAGCTACTTCGCTCCCAACCATCATAACTGTCAGAGGCTGTTGAACACCTGCATTCACTATCCCACTTTGGCTGTTTTGTTCTGTATAAACTACCTGACCGATGCTATAGGAAACAGATCCTCTGATATCTAATGCTTCCCCACCAGACGAAAGCACAGCCTTCTGGGCCCAGATATCTGAAAGGGCTGTGCCAGATAAAAGTATTCCCAGAACCAATGTGTGTCTTTTCATGTAAGCTCTCTGCCTGATCATGCGTTTCTCTCCTATCAGGGAAATCAAGGTACAAACTTTGTCGGAAAAGCAAACTACCTGTTAGTTAATGCCTTCCGAAACCTTCTTTTTCTGGAAAAGATTGGCGGCCAATCCGCCCAAAAGAGCACCATAAAGGGTGCTGATGACAGGGCTTGAGGAGATCAGGCACTGGCCATTACAGCCGACAAAATGATAATACAGATATCCCCCAATTGACCCGGTTAGTATACCGATGATCAAATGAAGATTATTCTTATAGAAATGCATAAAAAAAGTAGGTTACAATTCCCGGAGCAACTTGATCTGGTTTCGATACAGTAAAACCTTTTTATCATTCTCCAGCGCTTTGAGGAGACGGGAGATAACTACGCGTGTCGTGGCGAGCTCAGATGCGATCTGTTCATGCGACAGGTTGATCAAGGTAGATCCGGTGACTTTTGATTTTTCTTTCAGATAATAGACCAGGCGTTCATCCAGTTTCTGAAAAGCAATCTGGTCGATCACATTGAGCATTTCATGAAATCGGTTCCGGATGGTTTTCATGACAAAACTTTTCCAGGTCGGGAACTTCACCAGCCATTCATCCATAAAATTGATCGGGACCGTCAGCATCTGCACATCCTCTTCAGCAACAGCTTTTACTTCGCTTGGATACTGTTGCATGCAGCAAGTAAAGGTCATGGCGCAACTTTCATTGGGGTTGACGTAATACAGAAGTAATTCTTTACCGTCTTCATCGATCCTAGAAACCTTGACGGTACCGGACAGAATGATGGGCATGGTCCTGACGGTCTGGCCGATATCAAGTATTGTTTCCCCTGCCTTCACGTCTACCAGCCTCCCATTCGCATCCAAGGCCTTTACTAATTCGGGCTCAAAAAGGGATTTAAACTGTTCAACAATTTCCATGTGGTGAAGGTAACTGTTTTAGTAACGTGCTTAAGGCGCACCAATACTCCAGATGGACCTGATTTAGAAGCTCTACTGAATTGATGAAAGCAAGGCAGACCCTATTCAGGCTTGACCGTCAAGGGCAGATTGCTGGATTGCCATTCTGAAATACCTCCTTTCAATTCGTAAACCTTGACAAATCCTTCCTTCTTCATGACTTCATAGGCGGATTTGCTTCTCCCACCAGCCTGGCAATAGACAAAATAGGTTTTATCCTTATCCAGCTTCATGATATCCTGTTTGAAAGTAGACTTATAATAATCGATAGTAATCGCATTACCGATGTATCCGCCAGCGTATTCCTCCGGAGTCCGTACATCCAATATGACTGGATTTTTGGTCGTATTGATCTTTGTACTAAAGGTGATCGCATCCACCGAACCGGTCACCGGCTGCGATTGACAAGAAGATAAAAACAAACCCAGGAATGCCAGGAGAAAAATGAGAGACTTCATATTAATTGCTTTTATGGTCATGAATAATCTGCTGTAATAAGGATGCTGGCACTACACCGGATTGACGCCACACGATTTCGCCCTTTTTAAAAAGAGCCAGCGTTGGAACGCCTCTGATCTGAAATACCTGGGCTGCTTTGGGATTCTTCTCCACATCAACTTTAAGGATTCTGACCTGATCGCCCATGGACGTATGCACCTGCTCCAGGATAGGCTTCATCATCTTACAAGGGCCGCACCATTCAGTAAAAAAATCCACCAACACCAAAGGCTCTGAGCGGATGATATCGTTAAAGGTCTTGTTTTTTCCGGTTCTGATCATGATTCTGTATATATTTAAATAGTCAGCTTTTAGTAGATCCCGCATCCGAAGGGATATTGGTTTTCATATCCGTCTTGCATGCACCGCCAAAGCAATGACCCGATGCACATCCAAAAGCAAATAAACCCATGGCCGCAAAATAACCACCTATAAGCGCACCTGCCCATTGATGGTCAACTGCTGACATGATCACCATACCACCACCTGCAATGAGGTAGAAGGCACGTTGAAAAGTCCATCCTGTCAAGATTCTATCTATCATTTCTTAGCTTGATATATAAGCTGAATACATCCAAACCAACTTCTCCTGCTCTCGTATATAGTCGCTCATGAGTGCATTGGTTCCTTCGTCATTGGCGCTTCCGGCCAGGTCTAGCAATTCCCGCTGTTTGAGAATGAGTATCTGAAATGCATCCAGCAGTGACTTTATAGCTTCTGCCGGTTGCGAAACATTTTTCAATGCCTGGATACTCGATAATTGCGTATAGTCGTCGAAGGTATGGACTGGCACACCCCCGAGGGTCAATATCCGTTCTGCCACTTCATCAACCTTTACTAATAGATTTGTGTATAACTCCTCAAACTTGAGGTGCAATTCGAAAAACTTATTCCCCTTTATATTCCAGTGCAATCCACGGGTATTCTGGTAGAAGACCATATAATTTGCCAGTAGATCGTTTAGTTTTTCAACCAATTGATCGGCCTGGTGGGTTTCGATGCCGATGGCGTTTTTCATGTTTAGGTTTTTGTGTTGATGAGTTTAGGCGTTGATGAGTTGATGGGTTGATTGGTTGATGAGTTTATGCGTTGATGAGTTTATGCGTTGATGAGTTTATGCGTTGATGAGTTTATGCGTTGATGAGTTGATGGGTTGATTGGTTGATGAGTTTATGCGTTGATGAGTTGATGAGTTGATTGGTTGATGAGTTTATGCGTTGATGAGTTTATGCGTTGATGAGTTTATAGGTTGAGAGGCTTATATGTATATGAGCTTATGATCGTTGGGCTTTGCATTAGTTTATTTTATTTCTTAGGCTGGACCAACCGCCACCATTATATACCCGGGTGAAGCCATTGGCGCTTAGGATGTGTTTAGCCTGGGCACTTCTGACACCGGAAGCACAGCACGTGATGATTGGCTTGTCTTTCTTCAACTTCACGTAATGACTGGACAGGTTATTTAAAGGAATATTCAATGAACCTTTGACATGTCCGTGGTCATATTCTGATTTAGTACGAACGTCAACGATCTGACCACCTTCTTTCATCAGCGCTATAAAATCTGTCGCGGGGCCTATCCCGAATATTTTTTTTAGAAATCCTATCATGGCGTTTTAGCGGTTTCCAATTGTATACGATAATTTACTTCCATCCATCCACCGCCGTTTTCACAGTCAACCCCAGCATTTTTGAGGAATGATGTAGCCGAACCACTGCGGGCGCCACTTGCACAACAAAGAAGAAGGGGTTGCTCCATGTCTTTGATTTCCTGTAGGCGGCTTTGTATTTCCTGTAGAGGAATGTTGAAACTGCCCGCTACATGTCCTCCCATGAATTCAGCGGGAGTCCTGACATCAATAATCGCTTTAATGGTCATATATTCTTGATTTGATGATACAAAGTTGGGGATAAAACGATTCTACTTATAGTTACATTTGTTACACTTCAAGACTCTGCAGAACAATCTGTACCAATGAAGCTCTCCTCAAGAGAAAGTGATTCGGACTTAACCTTCACCCCCGATGGATACAGAATATCATTTTACACTTAATTGTTCAGGGATTGCATAACCATACATTTCCATCGCGAAGCCCCATCTGGAAATAATCCGCTCGGTTTCCTCCGGGGTAAATTGATGGTTGCCTTTTTCAAACTTCCTTTGCGCGTCGAGATAATCCGAAAAAGCAGGTATTGATTGTTCAAAACCTTTCAATTGTAGTCTGGTATAGATATTCCGGAGACCTTCCAATGGTTCTGTTACAAAATCCTCATATCGGATTTCGACAAGATGGTGTGGGGGAATCAGTGACTTCAGGTTTTCATAATCTTTGATGATCATTTCATATAATTCAAACACCATCTCTTCAAACTCAGCTCTGGAGAAAGGTTGCAATTGAAGGGCTTCAAGCGTGGTTTCAAAAAAATTGACAGTCGACTGGAAGACCCGTAAGGGGTTGCGATAGATATAGACAAATTTAGCATGAGGAAACATATTCAGTAGATGACGAATAGAGCCAGTATTGGGAGGGAATTTTGAAATGAACTGTTTCCTGTTATACGCTAAGAGTGACTGTGCAATTAGTTTTTTATAGCGACGGCCATACGCCTTTACTTCTTCGGGTGTGGCACTGTCGCCGCTGATGTATCTGGCATAAAGGGCTTTCCAGTAGCGTGGAAAATAGAAGAAATTATAAAAGCCAAAAGAATCCATATTGCTCAGCGCTATGCCTTCCTCCTGCGGTAGCTCCGGAGAAAGCAGTACATTGTCAGCCGGTCTTTTTTTCGGCATGAGTATTCTCATCAGTGGTTTGAAGAGCCACCTGCTTCCGAAAAACTGAGTAGCAAAAACACTCTGGAGCGTATTGACAAAAGCAAACTGTTTATCCTGGGCCATCGCGTTGTGGAGCAAGGTGGTGCCACTGCGCCAGTGACCAAGTATAAAAACCGGTGATTCAGGAAGGGCCGCTCTGGAAAGTTTTCCAGAGAACATGATGATTTCAAACCAACGGAAGGGTTCGGATAATAAACTGATAACTGCCGCCACTGAACATCTTAGGTAATATCGAGGTTGGACACCGTAGGTCACCACAAGCTTTACAAACCGGATAAAAGGGGCAGTACCTATCGTACTAAAAGCTATATTGAATTTTCTTCCTGCCATGCCATGATGTATGCAAATGTAATAATAGAAGGTTTTGTGGAAATTACAGAGAGATTGAATTAATACTACAAGCACATACATCATTCGTCCGGCAAGAACCAGCCACCTCCAACCCTCCTTACTTCATTTATGCTATGGCTACGCCTATCAACCTGCCTATCCCAAAGGTGATAGCTGCCGCTATCAATCCGAACAACATCTGCCGGGCGCCTGAAAACCAGACATTCCTTCCGGTAAACAAGGTGATAGCAGACCCGATCAAAAACAAGCCAAGGGCGCTTCCCACCACACTGATCACCAAAGCTTTCATACCTGAAGTAAACATGAAAGGCAATACAGGAATGACAGCCCCTAAGCCAAACAAAAAAAACGAATATAAGGCAGCTTCCAGCGCTGAACCTTTAAGTTCCTCTGCATTTATGCCAAGCTCTTCCTTGACAAGCAATTCGTGCGCCTCGCTATTGTTTTTCATGATATCTGCAGCCATCTGCTGCGCTTGTGCATCAGGGATACCCTTCGCCATATAGATCAAGGCTATTTCTTTCTGTTCTCCTTCAGGGTTAGTCTCCAACTCATCCATTTCAAGCTGCATCTGGTTTTCATATAATTCCTGAGAGCTCTTTACTGAAATCCATTCGCCGAGTGCCATAGAAAGAGCTCCGGCAAGCAGGCCTGCTAAACCTGCCAGCAAAACACCTTCTTGCGAAGGAGATGCTCCCGCGACACCCATGACCAGGCTAAAATTTGAAACAAGACCATCATTGCCTCCGAGGACAGCTGCACGAATCGCATTTCCGCCAACCGAACGATGTCTTTTTTCAAAGCGGGCCATCTGCGGCCCGGAAACTGCTGTTTCACGATCGAGAATAGAACGAAGAATTTTAACATGTGCAGTCTCCATGCCTGTGATTTCGAGACTATTTTGCTCTTTAGTGGAGATGATCGCTTTAGAAAGTGTTTTCTCTGTATCCATCAGTACACCGAGGACGTAATCATACCCAAATATCCTTCCGATGAGATTGAATGTTTTGGCCCGCCATGAAGGACCTGGCAAATGATCAATGGGGATATTCGCCTTTGCTGCAAAGGCTTTGACATGACTAGCTTCTATTTCACTCATCTGGCGAAATACATTAGCTACGAGCGGATCGGCTTCATGCCCGGCCAATTTTTGATAAAGATAACTTGCGTCTATTTCAGTTTGGAGATTCTTGTTTCGCATGCTTAACCGAGTAAGGGGTGAAGGATAATGACTAAGCGTAGAGTTTAAAAAAATGATGATGACAAAAGTAGGCTTAAATCAGACGCTCTACTGATTTAAATACCGCAGATATTTTAGCATTTAAGCATAGATCGGGAGTCTATCGCAAGTCCTGATGTTGAAGACGTAACAAAGAAATACCCTGACATAGTTGAAATGCGTCAGGGTATATACCGAACTCTAAATGTTGCGTAGATGGAATTGAAATAAATTAATGCATGTCAACCCATGATGGAGCGGCAGTAACAGGTATAACTCTGAAATCCATGTCGTTTCCTGCAGATAGATCGAATTCTCCTGATGCTTCATTCCAGGTGTACATAGACCCGCCCGGATGCTGACCCGGAGAGCCTGTATACAGGCCGAGTTCAAGGCCGGTCACGACGAGCGGCTTGACCACGAGGTAATAGACTATGCCAGAAGTCAAGGAAGGATTTGAAGGGAAACCGACATTCACCCAGCCGGATTGTGAAACATTGGCATCCTGACCATCCAGATAAGTGCCCAACAAACCAGGTGTATTGCCTTCGTACAATTCAATCCTAATTTTAAAGCCAGGTATAAAACTACTGACATTAAAAGCAATGCTGTTTATCTGACCTGAAAGTGCGGGTGTAAATGTTTGCGCCAGATAGGAAACGTCAACACCATTATTAACCAGTATATATTCATCGGAAGCAACTTCACTTGATGCAAAATTTGGTGTAACATTTCCTGCAAGTCCTTGAAATTTTTTCGTATCCGTATTATAAATGACCATTCCTTCGGGTGCATTGAGCGCGTCACGTTCAACAGTGCTCAACCGGGGGAGCAATAAGCCACCTGTGGATGATTTTATTTCCAATGCTGCAGCGGGATTAACCGTGGAGGTACCGATAGCCATATGATTGGTATTCTTATCGTATAACAACTCTTCATCTGCTCCACCAAGGCCATTATCATTAAAATTGATTTGCATATTAAACCCTGCAATAGGTCCTGGAGGTCCTTGCAGACCTTGTGGACCTTGCGCACCTGTATTGCCCTGATCACCCTTATCTCCTTTATCACCCTTGTCACCTTTGTCCCCTTTCAGACCTTTGTCGCCTTTATCTCCCTTTTCACCAGTATCACCAGTATCACCTTTGGGTCCATCATCACCAAGATCTCCCATATCGCCCTTATCACCTTTATCACCTTTATCTCCTTTGTCCCCCTTTAAACCTACAAGACCATTATCGCCTTTATCACCCTTTTCACCTGCAGGACCTATTGGACCGGTCGCTCCTGTTGGGCCTGCTGGTCCTGTGGGTCCGGTTGGCCCTGCCGGGCCCTGAGGGCCTGGTGTACCTCCATTGGCAGCATATAAGGCATAGGGGACGCTTAACAATTCACTTGCAGCAGAAATACTATAATTGCTTCCACCGGCAGGATCGGTCTCTGTCTTAATAAAGTATGGCCCACTTGCCCAATTAATTGAAGTCATACTCCCACTGATCACGGAACCTGCTCCAATCTGTAAAGTGACTAGTCCATTTGCATTTGTGCTTACATTATGAGTTTCGGCATAGACAACTGTACCTGTAACTGAATTTTTAAGAAGGCTAACCTTTACCCGTATACTTTGGTTGACCAGTAAATTATCAGTAGCACCGCGCATGACGGCTTGATAACTAAGTTTGAGTGGTGACTGAGCATTCACCGGACTAATGAAACCTATCGAAAGGATCAATAGTACCAGTGTGATCGGATACAGATATTTCATGGTTTAATTTGTTTTAAAGACTTTAAATGATTTTACTTCGATGCTGTTCCGTGTCACTTGCAGGACATATACACCGTTCGTGAGGTGATCCATCGGGATCGTTGTCACCACATTCTGTATAGGTTGCTGTAGCAGAAGTTTGCCAGTAAGGTCAAACAGGTTGTATGCCAGTTTCGCCTGTGAAGTCAATTCGTTCTGACTTTCCAATTTTAATGAAGTGGATGCATTTGTTGGATTCGGAAAAAGGCTTGCTGACAATGTGATATCTACTTCCCCCAAACCAACTGTAAGAAACAGATTCGGTTGTTGCACCCCAAGGCTAATACTGCCACTTTCACCATTTAAGTTGATATAGGCAACCTGACCAATCGTGTAGGATACACTTCCCCCGGCTCCTGTTCCATTTCCGCCGGTGGTACTGACTGCGTTTTGGGCCAGTAGACCCTCATGACTTGAAGCAATAAGCAATAAGCCTATTACTAAACTTGTCCATCGGTGCAGGGGCAAAGTGATGAAAGCGCTTTCTATATACTTCATAATACCCGTATTTATTCGTGCTTTAACTTATTACATAACACAATGTGTATGCTGAACCTGCCAGGCATACAGCAATGAAAGAATCAAAGGGCAAGTTGGTCTCAGGATATTAGAACTAAAGTATAGAGGGAGATCTTTTTAGTTCGACGCTTTAGAGGTAATAAAGCCAAATATACGGAAATTATTTAATGAGTGGGTTCTCCATGGCTTGAAAGCTTTAGCAATTCAATTTGATTTTCGTCCCCCTGCTTGAAAGCCGGGGCAATTAAATTTGATCTTGCTTGTCGGGATGATTTTTCTTTTCCGGCTTGAAAGCCGGGGCAATTAAATTTGATCTTGCTTGTAGGGATGATTTTTCTTTTCCGGCTTGAAAGCCGGGGCAATTCAATTGGATCTTGCTTGTTGAGATGATTTTTCTTTTCCGGCTTGAAAGCCGGGGCAATTCAATTTGATCTTGCTTGTTTAGATGATTTTTCTTTTCCTGCTTGAAAGCCGGGGCAATTCAATTTGATCTTGCTTGTTGAGATGATTTTTCTTTTCCGGCTTGAAAGCCGGGGCATCAATTGGATTTTCATCTCACGGTCTCACAACCCGAGGAGATCTTTCATCTTCCGGAAGATTTCGGTATTTTCATAAATACCCAGGAACTCCTCTGCACCGGGGCCGTCCGCGAAGACCGGTACCATCTGAGAGGAGTGAACCTTATTGCCAAATTCAACCCTGGGCGACTTCTTTCCTTTGAGGCTCATATAACTGCATTCATGATCAGCTGTGATGATCAGGAGCGTATTCTCATCCTCCCTAACTTTTTGGAGGACCTCTTTCATCATGGCAAAAGCGTCTTGCATTTCGAGGGCGAGCCATTCCTGGTCATTCGCATGCGAAGCCCAGTCCACTTGGGATGCTTCGATCATCAGGAAATAACCTTTATCCGCTCTTTTCTCCAATGCATCCATAGCTTCCACCGCCATCCAGGGCAGGTAGGTCCTGCCCATGGAAGCCCTGATCGGATCTTCTGAAGCTGTAAAGCACGCTATCTTATGTTCTTTACGAATATTCTCCAGGTTGGCCCGGCCGCGGGGATCTTCAAGATGTAGTATCTGATATTGTTTCTTCCTCAGCGATTCGATCAGATCAAATCCGTCAGAATAACGGTCTGCAAAATACTTTTCACCTCCACCCACGAAAACATCAACTCCTGTTGCGACAAGTTGCGCTGCGATTTCCTCATAGGATCCCCTGGAGGTAACATGCGCATAAAACGAAGCCGGAGTCGCATGGACCACTGAAGACGTAACGACAAATCCAGTCTTCATGCCGCGATCTCGTGCCATTTCGAGAATAGACTTTACTGGTGTGCTGTCTGTGGCCACGCCAATAGCTGCATTAAACGTCTTGACACCGCAACTTAAAGCAGTACCGGCAGCACCGCTATCTGTTTCAAGATGGGTAGCAGAATGTGTCTTTTGCAGACCGATCACCTTCATCTGCGCTAAGGGAGAAGGAGGTTTATAGAGGTATTCGGCCAGCGCAATCTGGGCGAGGCCCATGCCGTCCCCAATGATCAATATAATATTAACAGGCTTCTCTGGCGCCGGGGCTGGAGTAGAATATGGTGAAAAACAAAGCCACCAGCTGAGCAGGAAACCAGATAACATGCTACAAAACTAATTTTGGAATCCGACACTTAACAATTATTTTACCTGCCTCCCGCTTTTTCTTGCGAATTTTGGGGTTTATAACCGGAATTCATGCGCTTATTTATACTCTCACTCTACCTATTTATAAGTTTGAAGCCGGACGGGAATGGCCAATCATCCCCTTCCCTTTTTGAGGCCCTGTATGGCCTGGACGAAGTCAGCATCACCCTCACCTACCCTTTTGACTCCCTCTATCGCGCCAACCGGGAAGAAATCGAAGCGATCATCTCTATTCAAAGCAAGGATGGCATTCTGATGGAGAATGAAAAAATAACAATGAATCTCCGTGGTAAATTTCGGAGGATGAAATGTTCGATGCCCCCTTTGCTACTGAATTTCAAGAAATCAACCCTCCGCCAGTTAAACCTGGACAATATTGACGAAGTCAAGCTGGTCACCCATTGCCTTGAGACTGCTGAAGGCCAGGAAAATCTTCAGGAGGAACTGATGTGTTACCGGGTATATGAGTCGCTGACGCCATGCTCCTACCGCACGATATGGCTCAATGTAACTTACCGGGATGCGCTCCGGCCTGGCCAGCAAATCAAGTCAACCGGCTTTCTGCTGGAACCGGATAAGGATATCACAAAACGTCTGGGCTTTGTCGAAAGAAAGCTATTTAACCCTGCAGAAGATTCTATTCATTTTGAGTCCTACAGTCATACGGTGGCCTTTAATTTTTTGATTGGCAACAGGGACTGGAGCATCATCATGTCGCGGAATGCAAAGCTGTTCTATGATTCCATCAGCAGCCATTATGTGGTCATCCCGTATGACTTTGATTATTCCAATATCGTGAGTGCTACTTACCGAAGAGAAACCAGACCTGATCATATGACACATCCGTTGGAGAGAATTTACCAGGGTGAGTACTTCAGTAACCGCGCAGGTGAAATAATCAAGAAATTTCAGGAAACGGAAGAGACCATATTACACAGCGTGGCTACTGCCCCTAATCCAATGGATGAAATCGAGCGTAAGAAGATTTCTAAATATTTTGAAACCTGGTTTTCGCAGGTAAAGAAAAAGGAGGCTAAGGATCTACCTTATGGTTGTATCCTGGGGTATAAGGGGGGATTGTGAACATCTGTCAGATATGAGTATTAACTGCAAATAAAAGGGGATCAGGAAAATTCTCTCCGTGAACTCCGTGCACTCCGTGCGAAAAAGTAATCAATTCACCTCGGTGAACTCCGTGCGAAAAAGTTATAAATATCACAATTCACCTCCGTGAACTCCGTGGTCTCTCCCGCTGCTCATAAGGGGCGTGATCTGCGACGTGCGAAAAAGTTATTAATATGACAATTCACCTCTGTATACTCTTAGCGAAATAATATCCGCAATTTATGTATTTGCGAGTTTTAGTAATGCCGAGATGAGTCGATCTAGATCTGCTTTGACGGTATAGACATGAGGTGTGATTCTGACGCCTTGCACATTCTCATACTCGATGGCGGTGGTATGAATCTTAAATTGATTGTGAAGGGCTTCACCAAGTTCAGTGGGTTTGCGGCCATCCATGGTGACAATACAAAGTGCACAGCTTCTGTCACCATGTGTATCTGTATTGATATGAATTTTAGGATGATCTTTAACTGCGTCTGTCCAGTATGCTTTCAGATACTGAAGTCTGTCTTGTTTCAATTGGTTCCCAATCGAGTATTGAAAATCAAGTGCCTGACCAATGGCTTGTTCGATGGCAAAAGAGCGAGTACCCAGCGATTCAAACTTCCGGATATCTGCGCTTTCCGGTTCTCCGCTTGCGAGGTGCGGATACAACATGGCGATATGTTCCTTCTTCACATAAAGCAGGCCTGTTCCGAATGGTGCGCATAACCATTTATGTAAGCTGGTACCGAAATAGTCAGCTCCCAGGTCAGGAATGGAATATTGAATATGCGCGAAGGAATGGGCGCCATCCACTACGGTTTGGGCGCCAACTGCATGTGCCAGATCTGCAATCCTTTTGCATGGCAGGATATGTCCGTTCCAATTGATCAGATGGGTGATATGGACGACTTTGACGTCAGACGTGATTTGCGCTGCAAAGGCAGCCACAATCTGGTCATTGGTCATGCGAGGCAAATCAAGCTCTACCCATTTGAGCACGATGCCATCCCGATGCTCGCGTTGTTTCCAGGCATTCATCATATTGGGGTAATCGAGCTTGGATACCACCACTTTATCGCCTCGGTTTAAGCGAAGACCAAAAATGACTGTTTCCAGTGCCTCACTTGCGTTTCTTACAACTGCCAGCTCGTCCGGGGAGGTTCCGGCAAATTCAGCAAGGCGTTGGCGAAGTGGTTCGCGACCCTGATCGAGGATGCGCCACATATAATAGGAAGGTGCTTCATTACACATCTTATTGTAACGTTCGAGCGCTTCCTGCACGATGATCGGTTGGGGACTCACGCCACCGTTATTGAGATTGAGTATGCCGGGTGAAGAGGAGTACATCGTTTTGATCTGATACCAGAAAGTCTCATCCTGCACTAAGGCTGAGGAGGACCCTTCGACTCCGCTCACGGCAAGGGTGAAGGAGTTTTTGTATTTGGGTATCCAGTCCAGATTGGCTTCCGGTTTGAGGAATGACGGGATGAGTGGAATAGCGCTGGCGGCGGCCATTTTACCCAGGAAAGCACGGCGGTGGTTCAGTTGCTTCATGATTTTAAGTTACAGTTATGTTAAACCGTTCGATGAAGTTAGAAAAGAGTTTGATATTGTGCGTTGTGAATTGTGCGTTGTGAATGGTGAGTAGCGGTTACTGAGCTGAAGCACATGGTTGCGCGCGAGCGAGTCGAAACATGAGTAGCGGTTACTGAGCTGAAGTACATGGCTGCGCGCGAGCGAGTCGAAGTTTGCTACGATCCGGCGTCTACAGTCTGGTATCTGGCGTCTACAGTCTAGCGTCTTTAACGAACAATTAAATATTTATGAAAATATTCCATTTCCTATTCGTGATTCCTTTTGTGGTACTAGCTGCTGATCCAGTTAAAGCTCAGGATTCGTTTCTTACTGATTATAAAATCAAATGGAAAAACGCTGCAGCGTATACGCTGGAGTTTGCCAAAGCGATGCCTGAGGATTATTATGGCTATACACCCACGGCTGTAGAGATGACTTTCAGAGAACAACTGAAGCATATGGCAGGCAATATGGTGTGGTTGAGTTCGTCGTATCTGGATGGATCAAAGACACACATTGATCCTTCCAAATCCGGAGATTCCAAGAAAGAGATTATTGCGATGCTGGAAAAGGCATTTGCGTATGGTTCGCAGACGGTTGATGTCATGACCGAAAAAGACCTGAATGAGAAAGTGGAATTCATTGCCGGCCAGATGACACGGAGAAGAATTCTCTTGCTGATGACAGATCATCTCACACATCATCGCGGGCAATTAGTGGTGTATCTGCGGATGAAGAATGTAGAGCCGCCGAAGTATGTGGGGTGGTGAGAAGAGGGGTTGTCAGTGATCTGTGATGGGGTGATGGAGTGATGGCGTGATGTATTAAGTGATAAAATTAAGGTAGTTATTGATTTAGGTATTTTTTTACCGTAATTTTCTGTTTCACCAAAAATTGAAAACATGAAACAGGAAGTATTTAATGAACGCTTTAGATTCAGAACAAAAGCATTGGCACTCGAAATTATTAAATTGGTAGCACCCGTTAAATATTCAGATGCTTTAGGAATAATCTGAAAGCAGCTCATTAGAGCTAGCACATCAGTTGCTGCCAATTTCAGAGCATCGTGTCGTGCCCGCTCTCAAAAAGAGTTATTTTCAAAATTATGCACTGTAGTTGAAGAAAGCGATGAAACTGCCTTTTGGCTGGAAATGCTTGTAGATGGAGAATTCATCTCCGCTACCGTGGTCATTACTTTTACTAAAGAAACAAATGAAAATCTAAAAGTAATGTCATCCTATAAGAAAAGTGTGGGAAACACATTGTAGTTTTAGCACACATCACTCCATCATTCCATCACTCAATAAACATGTCTCTCGACAAGACCGCTATCCGAATTCTAAGCCTCCTGAGTCTCCTTCATAGAGATATCTACTGGCCTGTTGAGCGACTGGCACAACGATTTGGGACCACCAAACGAACGATATACAGGTATCTGAAAGATCTGGAACAGATGAACTATACGCTGGTGAAAGATGATCAAAATCGTTATCGGATTGCTGCTCCTCCTTCCGGAAAATATTTACCTGAGTTTGAGCCTGATGAATATATTTATTTGCGCGAGGCCGTAGCCGGCATGAAACCAGATCATCCGCTAAGACACACCATACTTGATAAAATCAATGAAAATTTACAACTGCCTGTTATTGGAGGCCTTGCAGCCAGGCAGGTGACAACCAATATCCTGGAAACGATTCAGGAAGCTATGCATGAGGGAGTTTGCATCAAACTGGCTGATTATTATTCGCTTCGCTCAGACAAGCTATCCGACAGAATCATTGAACCAGTCAAACTCATCCGGGGTATGAGATATGTGTTAGGCATTGATCGTGAGACAACCAGTGTACGCCAATTTAAAATTGACAGGATCGGCTCTGCGATCAAACTCAAAACAAAAATCAATAATCAGCCGGACTTTAGCGAATGGGGCGTGGATGATTTTTTCATGAATGGCTTTAAGGGAACCAAGGTTAGCATCGGTTTGACGATGAAAGCCGCCAATTTACTTTGTGAAGAATATGGTGTAAATCAGCAAAGTCTCAGAAAGGCTGATAATAGCCTCTACCCTTTTACCTATGAAGCACCGGTGTATGGCATGGAAGGGGTTGGTCGATTCGTGCTGGGTCTCATAGACCAGGTAAAAGTGTATGGACCCGAACAACTCAAGACATATATCAGAAAGAAATATGTGGATGTAAAACTCGAGTGACAGCCTGTGTCACTGATGACCACGATCTTTGAATGGTGAAAAGATCCGCTTTTATTTCAAAGAGATTACTGGGTTCCGGCTTGCTGGTTTCAAACATATTGAAAGTAGAACCTCCTAGTGTACTTATCAAACAACAGTCCATCCTTTACACACACATTACCAGTGTCTATTATCATCTGGCATCCTCCGTTGCTGCAAATCTAAAGAAGGGCGACCCCCTGGAATTGCGGCTCGAACCTGAGAATCCATTTGATGACTATGCCATTGCTGTTTACGCTGAAGGCTATAAAATTGGCTTCATTCCACGAATCAACAATTTAGTACACTACGGTCATCTGGACATCGGTGTTGAACTGAAAACGCACAGAGGCTCCATCGACAAAACCAATCCTGACAATCCAACCATTCAAATTACAGTAAGTGCTCCGACCACCTTCCTGACAGACCATACATCCTATACAAAACTACTGATCACTTCCTCCAAACATTCAGCTTGAAGCAAAGAACCTATAACCTTTATCGAAATGCACTCCAAATTCCCCAAATACGAGACCTACCCTACCATGAACAAACGAACCTTTACCGTGGATATCGAAGTACTTTACAGGATGAAAAAACAGCGGGAATATTGCGACAAAACTGTTGAGGAATTGATTCGCCTCATCCGCATCGGGGTTCAAATAATGGAAGAAGATAAACGGATTCTGAGGGAAAGCGGGTACCTGAGATCACATTACCACCTGCCGGAAAATGAAAAGGAAGCCATGAGCACTGCAGCCTATTATAGAATCCTGAAAGAAGAATCAATATAACCTCTATGGTAAAATGGTAAGTATAGTTTACATTCGTCCGAACGAATAGTCCATCATGAGCTTATGAATACGTCCTCTCAGATAAAATGTCCTGGTTGTGGCATTGATATTGATGTACAAGACATCTTGGCTCACCAACTCGAAGACCAGATCAAACAGGAATATCAGGCCAAACTACAGGCAGAGCAGCGACGGTTTGATCAGGAAAAGGAAACCCTGAACAAAGCCAAAGAGGAATTTGAAACCAAAAAGAAACAAGAGAATGAATTATTCCAGGATCGTCTTGAGAAACAACTCCGGGAAGATCGTAAGTCTATTGAAGAAAAGATAAAGATAAAACTGACTGAAGAGCAATCTGAACAATTCCAATCCTTGCAAAAGGAGCTCAATGAAAAGAGCGAACAAGTCAAAGAACTCAACCGCTCGAAAGTTGAAATTGAGAAACTAAAGCGGGAGAAAGATGAACTCAAAGAGGCCGTTGAAGCGGAATCCGCAAAGAAACTGAACGAAGCGATCACGATCGAGAAAGAAAAAATCAAACGGAGTGAAGAGGAACGAAGCGAATTACGGATCCGCGAGCTTCAAAAACAACTGGAAGATCAGAAAAAGCTGACTGAAGAAATGAAGCGCAAACAGGACCAGGGCTCCATGCAACTTCAGGGCGAAGTGCAGGAACTGGCGATCGAGGAATGGTTGAGCAATCAATTTCCGCTTGACAGTATCGATGAAATCAAAAAGGGTCAGCGGGGTGGCGACTGCATCCAGACAGTCAATACGCATGCGAGACAGAACTGCGGCACCATCTATTATGAAAGCAAACGGACCAAAGCATTTCAGCCTGCCTGGATTGAAAAATTCCGTACAGATATGCGTGAGCTCAATGCCACTATTGGCGTTTTAATCACTGATGTAATGCCTGCGGGTATGGAGCGTATGGGACAGCGAGACGGGATATGGATCTGCACGTTTAATGAATTTAAAGGATTGTGTTTTGTTTTACGTGAGACTGTCATCCAGTTGAGCCAGGCCATGCAGAGCCAGGAAAACAAAGGAGACAAAATGGTGATGTTGTATGCCTATCTGACCAGCAATGAGTTTAGGATGCAGATAGAGGCGATTGTGGAGGGATTCAGTCAGATGCATGTTGACCTGGAAAAGGAAAAAAAGGCTATCATAAATTCGTGGAAACGCAGGGAAAAGCAGATTGAAAAAGTATTGCTCAACACTGTTCATATGCATGGTTCCATTAAAGGCATTGCTGGGAATGCGATACAGTCGATAAAGCTACTTGAACTCTCAGAAAATGAAGCCATGGAAGCAAATGGTGACGAGGACTAGT